>Ga0156172_1129_pt1 | contig 27432 bp, 20 predicted proteins | sample RifCSPlowO2_12_FD_107825 | JGI IMG/M metagenome (GOLD analysis project Ga0156172, IMG submission 107825) | Acidobacteria bacterium RIFCSPLOWO2_12_FULL_67_14 | reverse complement strand
AAGGTTGTCCAATCCGATGTCGGCTATGCGCTCTTCGCCGCCCAGCGCGGTGAGGAATACCGGTCGGTCAAGGCGTTGATATGACTTCGGAAGTCAACGACACCGAGGTCCGGGAAGAAGGGTTTACATCGCAGCCGCTCTTTTCTTTTGGGCGTTTGTTTCGAACACACTCGGGCCAGCGCCGAGATGGAGCCAATCACACCGACGGTTGATCCTGCTGAGATCCGTGGATTGGGTACCACCTGACTGGGAACCGTCAACGCGCCTGCCTCGATCTAGGAACGAGGATCGGCCGGAGCCGCCTCTTAACGTCGACGAGGGCTGCGCGGATAACCGGGGCCGCACCCCGACGCCGACCCGAGACCTGGTGGACGACGCTTACGTCGGGATCGGCACCTCCTTCGCAATCGCCCACATGAACGCGATCAGTTCGCGCGCGATCGCCGTGACCACCACGTTCGGATGTTTGCCGCGCGCGGTCAGCCGACGAAAGCGCTTGCACAACCGCACTTGCGCCTTCCAGCCGATGTCCTGCATCGGTTTCGGCAGGGTGTCGATGCGGCGCTGGATGTGCTCCGAGACCTTCGCCGGATGGCGATACGCCCACGCGCCTTCGATCAAGGCGCGGCGCGCGCGGCCGTTGCCGGTCTTGGTGATGGCCCCGAGCCGACGCGACGGGCCCGTTGAGTATTCCGACGGCACGAGCCCGACGAACGCGGCGAGTTGACGCGGCGAGTCGAAGCGCGTGAGGTCGCCGAGCTCGGCGACGACGGTGATCGCGACGAGGAATTGGACGCCGCGCAACGCCTGCAATGCTTGGACGACGGGATAGAGCCGCCACGCCGGCGCCCGCTCGAGCAGCTCGGCCTCGAGGCGATGCATCCGATCCACCTGCTCATCGACGGCGCGGACCGATTCCTGAAACACGATTTGTTGTGTCGGGGTCGGGCAGACGACCTTGGCCAGATAACGTCGATGCGCGTCGTTCCAGTCAGCGCGGCCGACATAGTTGAGCCCGAGCCGCAGCAGGAACGCCTTCAGCCGCAGCTTCGCATTCTTCAGCGTGAGCCGCGCGGCGTCGCGCGCTCGACAGAGATCGCGGAGCGCTTCATCCTCGACCGTCGGCACGTAGACGCGGGTGAGGTCGCCGGACCGGAGCAACCGCGCGAGGTCCACGGCGTCGCGTCGATCGGTCTTGACCTTGTCGCCAGGCTTCTTGGGAATCAGCGACGGCGCGACGACCTGACACGTGAACCCCTGGCCGGTCAGATACCGGTGCAGGCCGTAGCCGCACGGACCGGCCTCATACGCGAACACGAGCTCGGGCGTCTTCCCCTGCAGGCGCCGGATCAGTTTGTCGAGGTCCGACTGCTTCGGCCCGATCGCGCCGACGAACACGGGTGGATCGGCCGACTGACCTTGGGCGTGCGCGACCGCGATCGAATCTTTGTGGACGTCGAGACCGACGAAAAGCGGAGTAGGCTGTGCCATGGCTGACCTCCGGGAACACAGCGCTGCGGTCCATGCAACGCTGCGGCTCTGGCCTGCACAGGCTAACCCGCGACGATACCGGGGGTCAGCCGTGTGCTGCCGCCGAAGTCATACTGTCTAGGCAGATTGAACGAAATCCTGATCGGAATCGGAAACAGATCGAGCCAAGGCGTAGAATTGAGATGTGATCTACGAGTGGAACCCGAGGAAGGCCGACGAGAATCTCAAGAGCCACAAGGTTTCATTCGATGAAGCGACGAGTGTCTTCACGGATCCATTCGCATTGACGTTCGACGACCCGGATCACTCGCTGGACGAGCGGCGGTACGCCACCATCGGTACCTCCAGCAAACAGCGAATCGTGTTTCTCTCACACGTCGACCGAGGAGAAGATCACGTGCGGATCATCAGCGCTCGGCCGGCGACAGCAACAGAGGCCCATGACTACCAAGAATCTCGCAAGTAGCGGAGTTGACGAACTTCGTCCGGAATACGACCTTGCAACCTTGAAAGGTCGCGTTCAGGGCAAGTACTACGCGCGGGCCACTGCCGGCACGACGATGGTGCTGCTCGAACCCGACGTCGCCGGAGCCTTCTCGGATGGTGCCAGCGTGAATCAGGCACTGCGCTCATATCTCCGTACGTCACGGGGCAACCTGCCTAACACCTATCAGCCCTCCCCTCGTCAAGAGCGCAGATCTTCTCCGTCCGGTCGTCGAGTCAAGAAGACGCGCGACCGTAAGAAATAGCCTCTGAATGACCGCGTCCCCTTTCAGTGCCGTCTTCGTTTCCAGCGCAGGTTTCCATCCCGATGTGGGGATGCATCCCAACACCTATTGAGGCTCAAGCTTCGCGGAGCGAAGCGCGAGCGTCGTGAGACGCTCGCGGCCTAGAAACTCATTCGGGCCCTCATACCGGCCTCCTCATGACGAGCGACGTCGCGTGCGCGCGTCCGTTGTCGCCAGGCTCGGGGGAGGGGCAGCCCATCCCGTGAACGCGTGTGCGTGGCGGGGGAGAGAGCGGGCGTCCCATCAAACGCGCTCGCTGCCAGACCTCTGGCTCCTGATCGTGGGCTCGTGGCGCTCTGCGGCGCACGCGTGGTGACGATCGGCGACGAGCTCGGTCCTGCCGTGGCTCGAGTTAGGCGTCTGGCTCACCCGCTCCCTTCCCCGCTACGCTGCGAGGAATTTCTCCATGGAGAAGACCGTCCCTCGCGACAGCATGTAGAAGACCGCCCGCCCGATCTTGTGCGCCAAGATGGAGAGCGCCTTCCCTTTGCCGTGCTGTTTCTTAATCCTTGCGATCAGCTTCTTCCCCTCCGTATGGCGCAGGAACAGCACGGCCGCTTCGGAGAACGCCCACTTCAAATGGACGTTCCCCATCTTCGCGCCGCCGGTGCCGAGCGTCTTCCCGCCTGATTGTTTCTTGCATTTGACCAGTCGAGCGTACGAGGCGAACTCCTGCACGCGATCAAAGCGTGTGATGTCGTGGATCTCGTAGAGAATCGTCAACGCGAGGACCTTGCCGATGCCCGGCACCGAGCGAAGGCGATGAAACGCGTCGGCATTGTGGCGCTTTGCCTCGCGGACGATCGTGAGGTCGAGATCGATGACGAGCGCATCGTACTGGTCGATCAGCGCGAGGTCGACCGCGATGCTCTTCTGCACACTCGGATCGGGAAAGTGCTCGACGACCCCGGCGCGATTGGTGCGATAGGCGAGCTTTCGACCGAAGACGGGCAGGTTGTATTGGGCGCGCGTGTTCTGGATGTGGGCCAGGAGCTGGCCGCGCTTGCGGACGAGGTGCAAGCGCCGACGGATCAGGTCGCGCGTCGACCGCATCGCCGCCGGGTACACGGAGGCTTGCGGCAGCAGGCCGCCGCGCAACAGACTGGCGATCTTGTGGGAGTCAATCTTGTCGTTCTTGGCCTTGCCCCCATGAATGGCCTTCATCGCCAGGGCGTGGCCCAGCACGAAGACCAGCCCTTCGGCGGCGCAGAGGTCAGCGACCCAGTACCACGTGAACATGCACTCGGCCGCGACGACCAGACCCTCCCGGTACGGCGCGACCACCTCGAGGAACGCCTCCGGCGTCGACGGCACATTTCGGTGCAGTAGCACCTGGCCGGCCGCGTCCAGGATACAAACGTACATGGTCTTGACGTGGAGATCGATCCCGCAATAGTGACGATGCTGACGGTTGTAGAATCTCATCTCAGCTCTCCTCCTGCGCGGATGCGCGCTATCCCTGCGCTCAGCCTACTCACCACGAGTAGGGGCCAGGGGGAGGGCTGAATGAGCATCACGCGAATGGAGCCGACGCGCCGCTGAATTGTGGCGACGCGCGGCTCATTCGCACTGTCTAGGCAGAATCACGAGACATCACAGTGAGGGTCGTTGGAATCGATCCAGCACCCACGAAGGGTCTGGACACGTTCGACGGTGGCGACCGGCACGTCGCCTTGCACGGGTCGCGTGCATTCATCCGCTCGCTTTGCAGCGACCGGGACGTGCTCGTTTGCTGGGACTCGCCACTTACAGGCCCCCCGGACTCTACGGTAGCCGGTGGCGAAGGGTGGGGGTCGGCGTTTTCTCAACGATCGATTGAGAGCTTCTTCTCGAAGGGTGGCACTGGGTTCAAGACGCCTCTGGGCATTTCGGTGAGGGGGTACTCAGGATGTCCTCACTGGGCGCTGTCACGAGCACTGCTGGGGCTTCCTCGAGTGGGGCCGTACGACGCGAACGATAACAAGCTGCCTCTCCGACTGCTACACACCAACACGCCCCCGACAACCGGTCTCCATGTCGTCGAGGTCCACCCGGCGGTGGCGATCTGGTTGTGGTGTCGAGAGCGCCGCGACCCCTCCGCCAGTTGGGAGTACAAGAAGTCTGCTTCGGTGAGTGACGAACTATGGCGGCTCCTCATGGCCGTTCCCGACATCGCAGATGTCTTGTCGACGGTGTCAGACCAGGTCCCTCCGTCGGACGACATCCTCGACGCGAGGGTCGCCTTCGCCCTGGGCCGTCTTTGGCTTGATCACCCGGGCTCGGTGGCCCTACTCGGAGGCGCCGACCACGGCACCTTCCTGCTGCCAGAGGTCTCGAAGATGCGAGAGGCGTTTGCCATTTTCGTGGCAGGATCTGCCTAACAGGTGCTGCACCCGACGCCGGGCGGCGCGCGCCGCCCGGTGCCCTCACTCGCTGTGCTCGTTCGGCGCGGGTGCGCACCAATCCGTTAGCCCGACGGCGAATAGCCAGGAGCCTGAGGTGAAGATTCAATCCAAGCTGGGGGGATTCGGAATGGGACAAGTGGGGTCGGCCTGCGTGGTGGCTACGACGTTGACGGTCACGATGGTCGGACCCTGGACGATCAACGGCAATGCTCAAAATGGCGGCCGCTCCGAGACCGGCAGCTCACCCACCGCTCAGACGTGCGCGGCATTGCTGACTTTAACGGGTCTGCCGAATCACACGACCGTCATCACGGGAGCCGTCCTGAATCCGGCCGGGCCGGCGCAGGCGGCAGCGAATCCGACGGCGGTACCCACACCGGCGCTGCCGGAGCATTGCGAAGTCCTCGGGAAACTGAACGAGCGCACCGGCATCAACGGTCAGTGCTACGCGATCAACTTTCGACTGCGCCTGCCGACCGCTTGGAACGGCCGCTTCTTCTTTCAGGGCGGAGGCGGCACGAACGGCATCGTGGGGAATGCATTGGGAGTACTGCAAGGTCAGCAGCCCACAGTGGCCCTGGCTCTCGGCTATGCCGTCGTCGCACAGGACGCTGGGCACGACAACATGGTGAACAGCGATCCGATGCGTGGCGGGGCACAAGCGTTCGGATTCGATCCACAGGCGCGGCTTGACTATGGCTATGACTCGTATGATCAGGTCACCCAAGTCGCAAAAACGCTGATTCGGCATTACTACAACCGGGCGGCGGACAAATCGTATTACGTCGGCTGTTCGGAAGGCGGCCGCGAGGGCATGATGATGTCGCAACGCTTTCCGAGCTACTTCGACGGGATCCTTTCTTGTGCGCCGGGCGTTCGACTGCCTCGAGCGGCTGTGGCCCAAGCATGGGACTCGCAGGCGTTCGCCGCCGTCGCGCGTCAGGCCAATCTGTACGATTCCACCAAACAGCCGTTTCTCAACAAGACCTTCACGGACGACGACCTGCTGTTGGCATCAAGCGCGGTGCTCGCTGCTTGTGACGGGCTAGATGGCTTGACAGACGGCATGATTCACAATTTCACCGCATGCACGACGGCCGTGGTGCAACCCAAGCTGGTGACGATCACTTGTAGAGGTTCCAAGACGGATTCCTGTCTATCGCCGTCGCAAGTGACCGCCCTCAAAACCGTTGTTGCGGGCCCACGTACGTCGAAAGGCGAAATGATCTACGCGCCTTGGGCGTGGGACGCGGGCATTAGCGGCCAGAATTGGCGAGCGTGGAAACTCGGTCCCTACAGCGCTCCGGCCAATTCGGCGATCAGCGTCGGGCTCAGTGCGAACGCGCTCGCGGCGGTTGCCACGACGCCGCCGACCCCTCTACCAACGACCGGCGGCTCGGCGGTGGCGTTCAGCTTGAACTTTGCCATGGACGGAAGCCTGCGAGCGATATCTAACACCTCGGATGTGTATCGCGCATCGCCAGCGGACTTTATGCGTGCGGACTCAACGGACCTCTCGGCGTTCAAGGCTCACGGAGGGAAACTGGTCATCGCGCAGGGCGTCAGCGACCCCGTGTTTTCAATTGTCGACACCATCAACTGGTGGAACGACCTGAACAGGGTCAACGGCGGCCGTGCGAACGAATTCGTCCGATTGTTCGCCGTGCCCGGCATGAACCACTGTGCGGGTGGTCCCGCTACGGATCAATTCGATGCGTTTGGAGCATTGGTTGATTGGGTCGAGAAAGGCGTCGCACCCAATCGCATCGTCGCAGCGGCGAGGATGTCGGCGCCTTGGCCCGGGCGCACTCGCCCCTTGTGTGTGTACCCGCAGCAAGCACGATATAGAGGGACCGGCAGCATTGAAGACGCTGAGAACTTTGTGTGCCGCTGACTGAGCGAACGCGCCGCGAGTCCTGGGCTGACCGTCCTCCTTGGTGAGCACGCCGCAAATTGCGGGCTAACAGGCGCTGCACCAGACGGCCGCGTACGATCATGAGCGGCCGCTGGTGAGCGCCGGCCGTTGGGCAGACCGGACTCAGGTCCAGGCTTTTCGGATAGCCGCCGTAGAATAGAAATGTGTCAGATCGGATCTATACGGACACCTCCGTCATCGGAGGGTGCGAAGACGACGAGTTTAAGGTTCCATCGCGCCGACTCTTGGATGCGTTCGTGCGTGGCGACCTACGTCTCGTGCTTTCGGAACTGACGCTCCGAGAACTTGACACAGCGCCGGCAGCGGTCCGCGAAGTGCTTCGAGCCGTGCCAGATGGCCACATCGAGTTTCTACGCCTGACAGCGCCGGCGGTGGAACTCGCTCAGCGCTACCTGGCAGAGCGAGTGTTGGGGCCAGGGATGCTGGCGGACGCCGAGCACATTGCGATGGCTTCGGTCGCACGCGTGGATGTACTGGTCAGCTGGAACTTCCGGCATGTCGTCAACTTGCAGCGGATTCATGGTTACCATGACGTGAATCGCCGGCTGGGATATCCGGCTCTCGAAATTCGTTCACCCCGGGAGGTCCTCGGCGATGAGTAGTTCAACCACGAAGGTATTCGATGCGGTGCAAATGATGCGCGACGCTCGGGCAGTTGTCAGCGCCAGGATCACCTCGATGTCCGTTGACGAGCAGAACGAGTGGTTGCGCGCGAACCCGCCGACCGACCCGACGCTGCTCCGGTTATTCACGCTAGCTGCCCAACAAGGCGCTGCACCCGACGAGCCGCCCCGGTGACCGTGCTGCATTCGGGACGCCGTCATGGGCGGCTCGCGGGTGAGCGCCAGCGTTGATGCCGTCAGAATTCGGAGGCGCGAGACCTGTGGTTCACGGAACAACGACGGACTCGATCAAGAGTATCCTGATGTTCATCGAGGTGCAGTGATTATGGCTCAACCGGTCGACGTCAAAGCTCTCTCGAACTTCAGGATTTGGCTCCGATACGATGACGGAATTCAAGGGGAAGTCGACCTTTCCGACTTGGCCGGGCATGGTGTGTTCAAGGCCTGGAATGATCTCGTTGTTTTTGGCTCGGTTCGACTTGGGTCTCACGGAGCGATCGAGTGGGAATCCGACATCGACATCTGTCCGGACGCGATGTACTTGCGGTTAACGGGCAAGTCGCCGGAGGACATCTTCCCAGGTCTCAAGTCGGTTCACGCGGATGCCTGAGATTTGCCGCTTCTACGGCATCGTCATCAAGATGTACTTCGCGGATCACGCACCACCCCATTTTCACGCTGAATACGCGGAGCACGAGGCGCGAATCGCGATCGACAGCTTGGCGGTCATTTCGGGTAGATTGCCGGCTCGCGCCATGGGACTGGTAGCGGAATGGGCAACTCTGCACCAGCAAGACCTGCGGGCCTTGTGGCAGAAGGCGAGCCAGCTGGAAGCACTTCACCGCCTCGACCCGCTGCCGTAGTTCGCCGAGGCATAACAAGCGTTTGCAGCCGCCGGTGGCTGGTGCCATGATGAGCCGCCGGCGGCTGAAGCGCAGGCGTTGACAGCCCGCAATTTACTGGGGCTCGATCACACAGGAGGCTGGATGCGGCGAATTCTTATCGTGGCGTCACTCGCCTTGGTTGCGCTCCCATGGCTGGCGCAGGCTCAGGTCCTGAATGCGCAGCGACCGAACGTTGTGCTGATCATCACCGACGATGTGGGGTATGGAGATTTCGGGAGCTACGGTGCGCCGGACCTCAGGACGCCGAACATCGACAGTCTGGCGAGGGATGGCGTTCGGTTGACGGACTTCTACGCGAACGGGGCGACTTGTTCTCCCACGCGGGCGGGCCTGACCTCAGGGCGGTATCAGCAACGCTATGGATTGGAAGAGCCGCTCGGCCGCCATGCCCGCGACGATTGGGAGCGCGGACTTCCGTCGAGCGGCCGGTCCCTGCCGCAGCTCTTGAAGAACAACGGCTATGCCACCGCGCTCGTCGGCAAGTGGCATCTGGGATGGAAGAGCGAGTTCAGTCCTGGCGCCCACGGGTTCGACTATTTCTTCGGGTTCAAGAGCGGTTTCGTCGATTACTACCAGCACACGGCGGACGGTGATTCCCCGTTGAAGGCGGATCTGTTCGAGAACGACCGTCCTGTGGAGGTGCCGGGCTACATGACGGATCTCATTACGGAGCGGTCGATCCGCGTCATCGAGCGGAATGCCCGCCAGCCGTTCTTTATCGATGTCGCCTACAACGCCGCACACTGGCCCTACCAGCGGCCCGAGCAGCCGTCCACGGCACGCGACAACGCCAGGCACCTGGGACCGTTCGACAATCCGACGAGCACGCGCGCGGACTACGTCGCTATGCTCGAGCGCGCGGATCGCGGTGTCGGCCAGATCCTCGAGGCACTGGACAGGCTCGGCCTGAGGCAGCACACGATTGTGATCTTCACCAATGACAACGGCGGCGAATGGTTGTCACGCAACGACCCGCTCTTCCACCACAAAGGGTCGGTCTGGGAAGGCGGCATCCGGGTGCCTGCGATCGTTCGCTGGCCGGGACGCATTCCGGCGGGCGGCGTGTCGGGCCAGGTGTGGATCACGATGGACCTGGCCGCCTCGATTCTCGCCGCGACAGGAACGCCGATTCCGGGTGACGCGCGCCTCGAAGGAATCGACCTGTTCCCGGTGCTCGAAGGGCGCGTGCCGGAGATCGACCGGACGTTGTTCTGGCGTGTCACAGGCGCACAGCCGCAACGGGCCGTCCGCGCGGGCGACTGGGAGCTGCTCTACGACGGCGGAAGGGCAATGCTCTTCAACGTCCGTACGGACCTGGGGGAACATCACGATCTGATGAGGGAGCGGTCGAACATGGCCCGGCGACTCGCGCCGTTGCTCGCGGCGTGGCAGCGGGACGTCGATGCCGAGGCAACGCCCGCGACGCCACGCGAGCGTATCGGTCGGGCAGGCAGAGCGGTCGCTATGCGGTGCTGTCTCCACTCCGCATGGCAAGGACCCGATTGAGCAGATAGGAGGATCGATGCGTCGCAGTGTCTGCAAGCTCGGCACGCTCTCCTTGTTGCTGGTAGCCGCCGCCGCGTCTGGCGAGGATAGCTCGCGCCTTATTTCCGTGGATCACTACGTGCGGGTGACATCGACTGCACCAGCCAGCGCGGGCCAGGTGGCACAGGTCTACGTTCGTGAGGTCGTGCTCGCGGGCACGGTGTTGCGCGGCGGTCCGGCTCCGGACGGCGTCGTGCTGTTTCTACACGGCGCGGGAACGCCAGCCGAAGTCGCATTCGATGTGCCATACACGGACTACAGCTGGATGGCGTACTTGGCCAAGGCGGGCCTCGATGTCTTCTCAATGGACATGACCGGCTACGGCCGCTCCACGCGCCCACCGCCCATGAACGACCCCTGCAATGTCGCGAAGGAGCAGCAGGCGCAGTTCATCCCGACCCTGATCGCGGCACCGTGCGGGCCCTCTCATCCGACGCCGATCACAACGATGGCGTCGGACTGGAACGACATCGGAGCGGTTGTCGAGTATCTGCGCGCGCTCCGACGGGTCGAGACGGTCTCGCTCGTGGCCTGGTCGCAAGGTGGCCCGCGCGCAGGCGGCTACGCGGCGCGGAATCCGGCGAAGGTCGCGCGGTTGGTTGTGCTCGCCCCTGCTTATAATCGCGCTGGACCGCTCGACGCGCCAAGGCCGCTCCCCGCCAGCAACAGTTCAATGACTGCGCAGTCCGAAGCGGATTTCACAGCCAACTGGGATCGGCAGGTCGGCTGTCCGGAACAGTACGACCCCGATGTCAGCGCTGCTGTCTGGTCTGAGATGCTCGCGTCCGATCCTGTCGGCGCCACCTGGGGCCCTGGCGTCCGCCGCGCGCCGCAAGTGCCGACATGGGGTTTCAATCAGGCCGTCGTTGCCAGGATGCAGACGCCCTTTCTGATGGTGGCGGGCGCACACGACAAGCAAGTAGCACCTGCGCGGGTTCGGGAACTCTACGCGGATCTCGGCTCCACGCAGAAGGTCATCGTCGACCTGGCCTGTGCATCCCACAATGCCATGTGGGAGAAGAACCGCGTGCTGCTCTTCAAGGCGTCGCTCGAATGGCTGAAGCACGGCACAGTCAACGGAACGTCCGAAGGCGAATTGAAGCTTGGCTACTAAGAGTTACGTGTTGGCGCGAGGGCGCAACTGGTGGGTGACGATCAGGGCGGGAGCGTGGTGATCTCGAACGCCACCGCCACGACGGTGAATGTTGCGGTCGTCCAGGCCGGATCCGTGCCGTTTGACACCGACGCCTGCGTCGAGAAGGCGGTCCACCTCATCGGAGACGCTGCAGCCACCGGTGCGACGGTGATCGTCTTTCCGGAGGCATTCATCACCGGATATCCAAAGGGCCTCAATTACGGCCTTGCGGTAGGCGCACGCGACGCGGCCGGCCGCGAAGAATTCCGGCTGTACCTCGACGCCGCGATCGACGTGCCCGGCCAGGAAACGCGGCGGCTGGGCAAGGCCGCGGCAGCACACGGCAGCTACGTGGTCATGGGCGTCATCGAGCGGGAACACGGGACCTGCTACTGCACGGTGCTCTTCTTCGCTCCGGACGGTCAGCTGCTGGGGAAGCATCGGAAGCTCATGCCCACGGCCCTGGAACGGATGATCTGGGGCTTCGGCGATGGGTCCACGCTGACGGTCGTGGACAGCCCCTACGGTCGCATCGGTTCGGTGATTTGCTGGGAGAACTACATGCCGATGCTGCGGATGGCCATGTACTCGAAAGACGTGGCGCTCTACTGCGCGCCCACGGCCGACGATCGAGATACGTGGCTCCCCTCGATGCAGCATGTGGCGCTCGAGGGGCGCTGTTTCGTCCTGACGGCGTGTCAGTTCGTCCGGAGGAAGGATTTCCCCGACACCGTGCGTGTGTCGCTCGGCGATTCACCGGACGCCGTGCTGATGCGCGGCGGCAGCGCCATCATCAGCCCCTTCGGCAACGTGCTCGCCGGTCCCCACTTCGACGGCGAAACCATCCTGACCGCGCCGCTCGATCTCAACGAGATTGGCCGGGGTAAGTTCGATTTCGATGTGGCGGGACATTACAGCCGGCCGGATGTCTTTCAGTTGATCGTCAACGAGGCGCCAACGCGTGCTGTGGTCATCAAGGGGAGTGACTGACCTGACACGGCGATCCACGCTCATGGCTGCCATTGCCGCCGCCGTGCTGCTCGCCTGGACCGCGTACCTCGGAGGTCACATCAGTCATCCGGAGCTGCGGGATAGTCCGGGGGCGACCGCGGACCACCACCCGGGGTCACACCAGACCATCAGGCTCGGCTGAAGCCGAGCACTACGAGGGAGTCCGGCTGAAGCCGGACACTACATCCGGGTTTGGCTCGGCTGAAGCCGGGCACTACGTACAGTCGGAATTGGCCTGATATACTCGGGGTTTCGAGACCCGCCGGAACTCAATGCAATACATCTACACGATGAAAGGGCTCGGGAAGGTGCACCCTCCCGACGCCGTCGTACTCAAGGACATCTGGCTCTCGTTCCTCCCCGGCGCCAAGATCGGCGTGCTCGGGTTGAACGGCGCCGGCAAGAGCTCGCTGCTCAGGATCATGGCCGGCGAGGACACCGAGTTCATCGGTGAGGCGTTCCCGGCCGACGGGATCTCCGTCGGCTTCCTCCCGCAGGAGCCCCGCCTCGACGCGTCCAAGACCGTGCTCGGCAACGTGGAAGAGGGCGTGGCCGGGATCAAGGCGCTGCTCGAGCGGTATGACGAGCTGAACATGAAGCTCGGCGAGGAGATGACGCCCGAGCAGATGGACAAGCTCCTCGAGGAGCAGGGCCGGCTCCAGGACCGCATCGACGCCGTGAACGCCTGGGACGTCGACTCGCAGCTCGAGCTGGCGATGGACGCCCTCCGGTGTCCGCCGCCGGACGCCGATGTGACGACGCTCTCGGGCGGCGAGCGACGGCGCGTGGCCCTCTGCCGGCTGCTGCTCAGATCGCCCGATCTGCTGCTGCTCGATGAGCCGACGAACCATCTCGACGCGGAATCGGTGGCGTGGCTCGAGCGCTTCCTCAAGGACTACAAGGGCACCGTCGTGGCCGTGACGCACGACCGGTACTTTCTCGACAACGTGGCCGAATGGATCCTCGAGCTCGATCGCGGCTTCGGGATCCCATGGAAGGGCAACTACTCGTCCTGGCTCGAGCAGAAGCAGCAGCGGCTCGCGCAGGAGGAGAAGTCCGAGAGCAAGCGGCAGAAGACGTTCGAGCGCGAGCTGGAGTGGATCCGGATGTCGCCGCGCGCGCGGCAGTCAAAAGGGAAGGCGCGCCTCAACGCCTACGAGCAGCTCCTCAACGAAGACACGGCGCAGAAGATCGAGCAGGTCGAGATCTACATTCCGCCGGGTCCGCGGCTGGGCGACACGGTGGTCGAGGCGCGCGGAATCCGCAAGGCCTACGGCGACCTGCTGCTCATCGACGATCTCACCTTCACGCTTCCGCGCGGCGGCATCGTCGGCGTGATCGGGCCGAACGGCGCCGGCAAGACGACGCTCGTCAGGATGATGACCGGGCAGGAGAAGCCCGACGCCGGGACCCTGCGTCTTGGAGAGACCGTCGCGGTCGGCTACGTCGACCAGAGCCGGGATGCGCTGTCGCCCAACAAGAGCGTGTGGGAGGAGATTTCGGGCGGCGAGGACGAGCTGCAGATCGGCAAGCGGGCGGTGCCGTCGCGCGCGTACGTCTCCTGGTTCAACTTCAAGGGGGCACAGCAGCAGCGGAAGGTCGGCGCCCTGTCGGGCGGCGAGCGCAACCGTGTGCACCTGGCCAAGCTCCTGCAGCGCGGCTCGAACCTGCTGCTCCTCGACGAGCCGACCAACGACCTCGACGTCGACACGCTGCGGGCGCTCGAGGAGGCGCTCGTCAACTACGCCGGCTGCGCGGTCGTCATCAGCCACGATCGCTGGTTTCTCGACCGCATCGCCACGCACATGCTGGCGTTCGAAGGCGACAGTTGCGTGGTCTGGTTCGAGGGCAACTACCAGGATTATGAAGCGGATCGGAAACGCCGTCTCGGCGCCGAAGCCGACCGGCCGCACCGGATCAAGTACCGGAAACTGACGCGATGAACGTAGAGGCGGACCGTCAGGTCCGCCTGAAGGAGGACGCGATGAATCCAGAACAGGCCAAGGCGGCAGCCGACATGGTTGCCGGGATGTGGGAAGGGGAGCTCCGCGCCACGTGCGAGGTGCTCGGCGCCGTCAAGGACGACAACCGGAGCTACAAGCCGGATGCAAAGTCGCGTTCGGCGTGGGAGCTGGCCACGCATATCGCCACGGCCGACGTCTGGTTCATCGACAGCATCATCGCGGGCAAGTTCGTCTGGGATGAGACGGCCGCCAAGCAGGCCGAGTCGCAGTTCAAGACGGTCGCCGACGTCGTGGCGTTCTACCAGAAGACCTTCCCGGAGAAGCTGAAGGCGCTGCGCGCGCTGCCGGCCGACAAGATGGCCGAGACGATCGACTTTTTCGGCATGATGAAGATGCCGCGCGTCAACTTCGTGGTGTTCGCCAACAACCACAGCATCCACCACCGCGGGCAGCTGGCGGCGTATCTGCGCCCGCTCGGCTCGAAAGTGCCGAACATCTACGGCCCCAGCGCGGACGCCGAGAAGTAAATGGGGAAAATGGGGTCGGGAGTCATTTTCGGAGGACACTCGGCCTGAAAATGACTCCCGACCCCATTTTCTCTGACCTGCGCACCTTCATCGACCGCCTCCGCCGCGACGAGGACCTCATCACGGTGGAGGCGCCGGTCAGCGCGAACCTGGAGGTGGCCGAGATCCACCGGCGCGTCGTCGCCGCCGGCGGACCGGCGCTGCTCTTCACCAACGTCGCAGGGTCAGATTTTCGCCTCGTCAGCAATCTGTTTGGAACCGCCCGGCGCGCCGAGCTGGCATTCGGCGAGCGGCCGATGCGCCTCGTCCGGCGCCTGGTCGAGCTGATCGAGACGATCCTGCCGCCGACCCCGTCGGCGCTCTGGGGCGCACGCGACGTGGCGCTCGATCTGCTCAAGGTCGGCACGCGCCGGGTTCCCAAGGGGCCGGTCGCCGAGGTGGTCACGTCTCAGGTACGGCTCGACCGCCTGCCGGTGCTGACCTGCTGGCCGGAAGACGGCGGCCCGTTCATCACGTTGCCGCTCGTCTACACCAGCCACCCCGACCGCCGCGGCCACCCGCCTTCGCAGAGCTCCGGCGGGGCAGGCAACCTCGGCATGTACCGGATGCAGATACACGGGCCGCGGACGACTGGCATGCACTGGCAGATCGGCAAGGGCGGCGGCTTCCACTACGCGGTCGCCGAAGCGCGCGGCCAGCGGTTGCCGGCGACGGTGTTCCTCGGAGGCCCCCCCGCGCTGATCCTCTCCGCGGTCGCGCCGCTGCCGGAGAACGTGCCGGAGCTGCTGCTCGCGTCGCTGATTGCCGGGGAGCGCCTGCCGCAGGTGCGTGGCCACGGGGCACACCCGCTGATCGCCACTGCCGAGTTCGCGCTGATCGGCGAGGTGCCGCCGCACGTCCGCCAGCCGGAGGGACCGTTCGGCGATCACTACGGCTACTACTCGCTGCAGCACGACTACCCGGTCTTCGAGGTGCAGCGAGTGGCGCATCGCGGCGATGCGATCTATCCGGCCACCGTGGTGGGGAAGCCGCGGCAGGAAGACTTCTTCATCGGCGACCTGCTCCAGGACCTGCTCTCGCCGCTCTTTCCCGTCGCCATGCCCGCGGTGGAGCGGCTCTGGTCGTACGGCGAGACCGGATATCACTCGCTGGCCGCCGCCGTGGTCAGGCAGCGCTACAAGCGCGAGGCGATGGCCAGCGCATTCCGGATTCTCGGCGAGGGGCAGCTGTCGCTGACGAAGTTTCTGCTCGTGACCGATCGGTACGTCGACGTCCGCAACTTTACCGCGACGCTCGAGCACATCCTGGCGCGCACCAACCCCGAGACCGATCTGTACGTGTTCTCGAACCTATCGATGGACACGCTCGACTACACGGGACCGGCCGTCAACGAAGGGTCCAAGGGCGTGTGGCTCGGTCTGGGCGAGCCTGTGCGCGAGCTGCCGCGGCAGTTCTCCGGCATCCCGCCGGCCGGGGTGACCGACGTGCGCGTCTTCTGCGGTGGATGTCTGATTGCGGGCGGGCCGGCGTTTGCGGCGGAGCCGGGGTTTACGGAACGGATCGCCGGCGATCGCGCGTTCGAGAGCTGGCCGCTCGTGGTCGTGACAGACGAGCCGGCCCGCGCCGCCGCCAGCCCCATGAATTTCCTGTGGACGACGTTTACGCGGTTCGAGCCGGCGGCCGACATCCACGCGGCCGGCCGCCGGATCGTCCGCAACCACGTGGCGTACCGCGCGCCGATCGTCATCGATGCGCGCCTGAAGCCGGGTTTTCCGAAGGAGCTGACCTGCCGGGACGATGTGGCGCAGCTCGTCAGCCGGCGCTGGCGTGAGTACTTCCCGTCAGGGAAGGTGGAGATGGGCGATTCAGAGCGAGGACACCTGGACTGACAACGTGTCAAATCCCAAAGTCCGCCTACGCCAAGGCTCCGGCGAGACCTCGCCGAAGCTTCGCGAAGGCGGGCCCAAATTCCAAGGTGCTAGTGCAGCGCGTGCGGAGCGGCCAGCGTGAACGGGGCGATCTCGGCATCGAACTTCTCGCCGTCGGCCGTCATCATCTGGTAGCTGCCCTGCATCGATCCGACGGAGGTTTTCAGCGGACAATAGCTCGTGTATTCGAACGAGGCGCCCGGCGTGAGGACCGGCTGCTCACCGACGACGCCGGGACCCTTGACGCGCTCCACATCGCCGTCGGCGCTGGTGATGATCCATTCGCGCGAGATGAGCTGCGCGGTTTCGCTGCCGACGTTCGAGATCTTGATGTGGTAGGCAAAGAGATACTGGCCGTCGCGCGGCGAGCTGCGCTCCGGCAGATACGTGCTCTTGACCAGGATCCGGATTCCGCGCGTTGTCGTATCGCTCATGTCAGTCTCTGATTCTACATGGCACACCTGAACCCACGGATGATGCACACCGGCGAGCGCTCGGGGCGCAGCCTTGTCGGCACGCTCGGGCCCGAGACGCCGGCCAAGAAGCGCGTCTCGGCCTCGGACGCCTGGCGCGAGGCCCGTGAGCTGCTGTGGGGGCACCGCCGCCGCCTGCTGCTCGGGCTGGCGCTGATGCTCGTCGGACGGCTCGCCGGGCTCGTGCTGCCCGCCTCATCGAAGTGGCTCATCGACGAAGTCATCGGGCGGAGCCGGACCGATCTCCTGCTCCCGATTGCGCTGGCCGCCGGCGCGGCGACGGTCGTGCAGGCCATTACCGCCTTTTCGCTCTCCCAGATCCTCGGCGTGGCGGCCCAGCGGGCGATCACCGAGATGCGCAAGCGCGTCCAGGCGCGGATCATGCGGCTGCCGGTCGCGTACTTCGACTCCACGCAGACCGGGGTGCTCGTCTCGCGCATCATGATCGACGCCGAGGGCATCCGGAATCTGGTGGGCACCGGCCTCGTGCAGCTGGTGGGCGGGCTGGTGACCGCGGTGATGGGCATGGGCGTGCTCCTCTGGCTCAACTGGCGCCTGACGGTGGTGACACTGCTCGTGCTGGGCGCGTTCGGCAGCGGGATGGCCTACGCGTTCAGAACCCTGCGGCCGCTCTTCCGCGAGCGCGGCAAGATCAACGCGGAAGTCACCGGCCGCCTGACCGAGGCGATCGGCGGCATCCGGGTCGTGAAGTCGTACACGGCCGAGCGGCGCGAGGAGATCATCTTTGCCAGGGGCGCGCACCGCCTGTTCCGGAACGTGGCGAAATCGATGACCGGCGTATCCGCCACCACGGCCGGCAGCACGGTCGTCGTCGGCATCATCGGCGTGCTGATGATCTGGCTCGGCGGACGCGCGATCATCGCGGGCGAGATGACGCTGGGCGATCTGATCATGTACGTCTTCTTCATCGGCCTGGTGGCGGCGCCGCTCGTGTCGATCGCCTCGATCGGGACGCAAATCACGGAGGCGTTCGCCGGGCTCGATCGGATCCGCGAGATTCTCGACGTGCCGACGGAGACCGACCAGGACGCCGCCCGGGCGCGCGTCGGATCGATCGGCGGCGAGGTCACATTCGAGGATGTCTGGTTCGAGTACAACCCCGGCCAGCCCGTGCTGCACGGTATCTCGTTCCGCGCGGCACCGGGTACCACCACGGCGCTTGTCGGGTCGAGCGGCTCGGGCAAGAGCACGCTCATCAGCCTCGTCATGGCCTTCAACCGTCCGAAGAACGGGCGCGTGCTGATCGACGGGCGGGACCTGGCGGGCCTCAAGCTCGTGGAGTACCGCGAGCAGCTCGCCTCGGTCCTGCAGGATAATTTCCTCTTCGACGGCACGATCGCCGCGAACGTCGGCTATGCCAGGCCCGGGGCGTCGCTCGAGGAGATCATGGAGGCGTGCCGCATTGCGCACTGCGACGAGTTCGTCGCGCGCTTTCCGGACGGGTACCAGACGATCGTCGGCGAGCGTGGCATCAAGCTCTCCGGGGGGCAGCGGCAGCGCGTGTCGATCGCCCGCGCCATTCTCGCCAATCCCCGCATCCTGATCCTGGACGAGGCGACGTCGAGCCTCGACAGCGAGAGCGAGCAGATGATCCAGGACGGCCTCCGTCAGCTCCGCGCCGGCCGGACGACGTTCGTGATCGCGCACCGCCTGTCGACGATCCGCAGCGCGGATCAGATTCTGGTGCTCGAGGCGGGCCAGATCGTCGAGCGCGGCACGCATGCCGAGCTGCTCGCGCTGAACGGGCGGTACCGGCAGCTGCACGACAAGCAGTACCGGTTCGAGGCCGACCGGTTCATCAATCCGGGGGAGGATTTCACGCCCGAGCCGGAGAAGCCGGTGTTGCCGCCGCCGCGGGTGAGGACGGCGCTGTAGGAGGAAGGCGGACCTGAAGGTCCGCCTCTACGACACAGGGCTCGACGCGGGGTCGAACGGTCGTAGAGGCCGGTCTTGAGACCCGCCTGACGGGGAGACGAATGCCACAGCAGTACGAAGTGGACTTCCGCAGCTGAAACGCGATGCCGATCGACAGGCCCTTCGCGGCGTACGGGAATGAACCTGTTCATGACTGTGTTCACCAATCAGGGTGGAAAGCCGACCGCATCTACAAGGCGGCGCCCGCCGCGGGCGGCAGCCGCCGCGAGGGCGGGTCGATTCTTGGTGGTCTAGGTGATCTGCTGGATGAAGACTCACAGTGAATTGACGAATTTACGAATTTACGAATTTGAGCTCACGATGGAATTCGTCAATTCGTAAATACGAAGATTCGCAAATTCAATCATGCGCGCTTCTTCGGTCCTCGTCACCGGCGCCAACGGCGAAATCGGCCACGGCCTGCTGACCCGGCTGGCCGCCGAGCAGCGCTCGATCGTCACACTCGACATCGCGCCGCTCGAGCCGTCGCTCGCCGGCCTCGTGCGCCGCGAGTTCACCGGATCGATCACCGACCGCGGGCTTCTCGAGCGGATTCTCGCGGAGTTCGAGATTGACCTGGTGTTCCATCTGGCGGCGCTGCTGTCGACGCGCGCCGAGTTCACGCCGATCTCCGCACACCAGGTGAACGTCGACGGCACGCTCAACCTGCTCGAGTTCTCGCATCACGAGGGCGAATCCCACGGCCGGCCGGTCGTGTTCGTCTACCCGTCATCCATTGCGGCCTACGGGCTGCCGGATCTCGAAACAAAAATGCGGGCCCGGCGCGTCCGCGAGGACGAGTGGAACGCGCCGACGACGATGTACGGATGCAACAAGCTGTACTGCGAGCATCTGGGCCGGTACTACGCACGCCACTACAAGCAGCTGGCGGCCGATCCACCGGCCGGGCGCGTTGATTTCCGCTGCGTGCGGTTTCCCGGGCTGATTTCGGCGCTGACGGTGCCCTCCGGGGGCACCTCTGATTACGCGCCGGAGATGATCCACGCCGCGGCCCGCGGACAGGCCTATGCCTGCTTCGTGCGGCCCGACACCCGCATCCCGTTCATGGTGATGCCCGATGCGATCGACGCGCTGCTGCGGCTCGCGTCGGCGTCGCGCGAGCGGCTCTTCCGGACGGCCTACAACCTGACCGCCTTCAGCCCCACCGCCGACGAGATCTGCCAGGTGGTGACGCGGGCGTTCCCGCGCGCATCGGTCCAGTGGAACACCGATGAGAAGCGCCAGCGCATCGTCGACTCCTGGCCGGCCGACGTGGATGATTCCGCCGCGCGCCGCGACTGGGCGTTCGCGCCCCGCTACGATTTCGCGGGCGCCTTCGAGGAGTACCTCATCCCGACGATCAGGGAGCGGTACAAGAGCGAGTGTCAAATCCCAAATCCCAAGTCCCAAGTCCCAAAGTAAGGAGCCCCCGCTGAGATGCAGTGCGTAGAGATCGCGGAGCCGGGTGGACCTGAGGTGTTGAGGCTTGTTGAGCGTCCGGATCCGCGGCCCGCGGCGGGCGAGGTCCTGATTGCGGTTTCGGCCGCCGGCATCAACCGGCCGGACGTGCTGCAGCGCCGCGGCCGGTATCCGCCGCCCGAAGGCGCAAGCGACCTGCCGGGGCTCGAGGTCGCCGGGACGGTCGAAGCCGTAGGCGCAGGCGTCACCAGCTGGCGCGTCGGCGACCGCGTATGTGCACTTTTGAGCGGCGGCGGCTACGCCACGAAGTGCGTGGCACCGGCGGCGCAGTGCCTGCCGATCCCCTCGCCGCTCGACATCGTGGCGGCGGCAGCCGTTCCAGAAACGTTCTTTACCGTCTGGACCAACGTATTCGAGCGCGGCCGTCTCCAGGCGGACGAATCATTTCTCGTGCACGGCGGCACCAGCGGCATCGGCACCACCGCGATTCAGCTGGCCGCCGCCAGAGGCGCGCGCGTCTTCGCCACCGCCGGGTCCGACGAGAAATGCCGCGCCTGCGAGAAGCTCGGGGCGGCGCGGGGCATCAACTACCGAACCGAGGATTTCGCGGCGGTCGTGCGCGAGCAGACCGGCGGCCGGGGCGTGGACGCGATCCTCGACATCATCGGCGCGGAGTACTTCACGCGGAACCTCGAATCGCTCGCCCACGATGGCCGCCTTGTCGTGATTGGACTGATGGGGAAGGGGACGTCGAGTACCGTCGATCTGGGACAGGTGCTCCGGCGGTGGCTGACGATCACCGGGTCGACGCTGCGCAGCCGCAGCGTCGAGGAAAAGGGTGCCATTGCGGCGGCGCTGCGGCGCGAAGTATGGCCGCTCCTCGAAAGCGGCCGTGTGGCACCGGTCGTCTACCGGACATTTCCGCTCGCGGAGGCGGCCGCGGCGCATCGGCTGATGGAGTCAGGTGAGCACATCGGAAAGATCGTGCTCACGGTCCCATGAGCGTGGCACGTCCACGAATGATCGATTGAGCTCGCGGACCGATGCGCAGCCGAGCAGCTTGAGCGTCCGGATCAGGTCGCTCCGCAGAATCTCAATCGCACGCGTCACCCCCGCGCCACCCGCCGCTCCCAGGCCGTAGGCGTAGGCGCGGCCGATCAGCACGGCACGCGCGCCGAGGCAGAGCGCCTTGACGATGTCGCTGCCACGGCGGATGCCGCCGTCGACGAGGACCTCGGTGCGGCCGCCGACGGCGCGCACGACTTCCGGCAGGGCCCGGAGCGTTGCCGACACGCCGTCCAGCTGGCGGGCGCCATGGTTCGAGACGATGATGCCGGCCACGCCCGCGCGGACGGCCCGCTCGGCATCTTCACCGGTCAGCACTCCCTTCACGAGCAGCGGCCCGCCCCACGCGTCGCGAATCCAGTCCAGATCGTCCCAGGTGACGGTGGTCTGCTCGAGCGCGGCGCCGACTTCCAGATAGGGGAGCGGCCTGCCGTCCCGCTCCGAATCGTGTGGCGCCTGGATGACGTTCGGAAACTCCATGAGCCCGCCGTCGCGAAGGAAGTCGAGCAACCAGCGGGGGTGGGCAGCCAGCTGCCACAGGTGGGGCAGCATGGCCGTGCCGCCGGCGACGAGCTCCCGGGCGCCATTCCGCACGTCGCGCTCGCGCATGCCGGCCACCGGCGTATCGATCGTGACAACGAGCGCCGAGTAGCCGGCCGCCTTCGCCCGGGCAATGCCGGCCCGGGCCGCGTCGCGCCCGCCCACCAGGTAGAGCTGATACCAGGCCGGTCGGGCGGTTGCCTGCTTCACATCTTCCAGCCGGCAGCCGGAAAGCGTCGACAGGATGTAGATCGTGCCCGCCGCGCCCGCTTCGCGGGCCGCGGCCTCCTCGGCGCGTGGATAGAACATCCGGCTGCTGCCGATCGGTGCCAGCAGAAAGGGAAGGCTCACGGGCGTCCCCAGTACCGAGGTGCTGAGATCGCAGCGCGGAGTGGCCACCGCCTGTCTGGGACGGAAGGTCACGTCCTCGAAGACGCGGCAGTTCTCGCGGAGCGTCACCTCCTGTTCGGCCCCGCCGTCGATGTAGTCGAAGACCACTCGCGGCAGGCGGCGCCGTGCCAGGCGCCGGAGGTCGCTGATCGTGACTACCGCCGGCGGTCCGAGACGGTCCATCGTCAGTGCGCGTGGACGACGGTGCGGGCGCTTCGGTGGCTGCGCACGACGTCGGATGTGAGCTGCTTGCTCAGGTAGACCTTCGACTCGCGGTTGTCCGCCGGGTTCGCCTCGTACTTGACGACGTCGAACTCGAGCTGATCGAGCGTCCCGCGCATGTCGTAGTACCGGTTCTTCGTCTTGACGACCACTTCGTGGAAGCCGCACGCGTGGGCCCAGGCTTCCGACTCCTCGGTGAGCGCGCGAAAGTGCCCCTGGCCGCGCCAGTCGCGCCGCGTGCCGCCGATCCAGCTGTAGAGCACTTTCCGGCCGTCGAAGCGCACGCAGCCGCGCAGCCGGTCGATCAGATCCCTCAGCTTCGGCTCGGACTCGGCCGCCCGCAGCTCATGGACTACCTTGAACGATACCGGCACGATCGTGCCGGGATCGTCGGCAAGCGGCGCTTCGGCCATCAGGATGAGGAACTCGCGATCCTGCAGCCGCCGGGTGATCTCATCGGCGGTCTTCTTGCGGGGAAACTCGCCGAAATACTCCTCGATGTACTGGATTTCCAGCGCGCCGCCCTCGAGCGGGTACTGCTTGATCAGATACTCCAAAGGCGTTCCGTCCCCTCCATGCTAGATCAGGTATGTCGCTTGTTAGTTCTGCGTCGAGGTGAGCCATGTCCAAAGCACTCTACTTGGGCTTCCTACTTGCCGTCCTGGTTGCGGCCGCGCCCCTGTCGGCCCATCATCCGCAGGCCTCGCTCGGTACCGTCGACCTGCCGCTGCCGGTGATGGCCGGCGGCGTGCAGCTGGATCCGGGCACGTATGAGATTCGGCTCACAGGCACGCACCTGGAGCCGCTGCCCGGGCAGTCCCATGATGCCGGGCAGGAAGTCGAGTTCGTGGCGAAGGGTATCGTCGTCGCGCGCGACTTTGCCGAGGTGATACCGACTGGGGACGTGGCTGTCGGCACCAGCGGGGGCCGCACCCCGCGGCCGCGCGTGGAGCGGCTGCGCGGCGATGAATTCGTCCGCGTCTCCATCAACCAAAACGGCGAACGGTACCTGATTCATCTGGCGCAGGTTCACTGAACGAGCTCATACGCCAGATTCGGCGACAGCCATCGTTCCACGACCGCCACGCTCTCGCCCTTGCGCGCCGCGTAGGCCTCGATCTGATCGCGCCCGATCCGTCCGACGCTGAAATACCGCGCCGCGGGATGCGCCAGGTACAAGCCGCTCACCGAGGCCGCCGGCGTCATGGCGAAGCTCTCGGTGAGCGCCATGCCGGCGCGCCCGGCGTCAAGGAGCGCAAAGAGCTTTCGCTTCTCGGTGTGGTCCGGGCACGCCGGGTACCCGAACGCCGGCCGGATCCCCTGGTACCGCTCCGCGATGAGGTCGTCGCGGGTCAGATGCTCGTCCGCGCCGTAGCCCCACTCGCGACGGGCGCGCGCGTGCAGGTACTCGGCGAACGCCTCGGCCAGCCGGTCGGCCAGCGCCTTGACCATGATCGCGTGGTAGTCGTCATGGTCGCGCTCGAACGCCGCCACGAGCTCGTCGGCGCCGTGTCCGGCGGTTGCCGCAAACGCGCCCACGAAGTCTTCGATGCCGCTCTCGCGTGGCGCGACGAAGTCGGCCAGCGAGAGATTCGGCGTCCCCTGCGGCATCTGCTCCTGCTGGCGCAGCATATTGAAACGAACGAGCTCAGCGGAACTCCCAACGCCCAACTCCACAACTCCCAAGTTGTGAGTTGGCTCTTTGGGGGTTGGGAATTGACGCGGATCGTAGACGACGACGTCTTCTCCGTCTGCGTTGGCGGGCCAGAAGCCGTAGACTCCCTTTGGCGCGAGAAGCCGGTCCCTGACGATGCGATCGAGCAGCGTGCGCGCGTGGTCGTAGAGCTCGCGCGCCGCCTGACCGTACTGCGGGTGGTCGAGGATGGCAGGGAAGCGCCCCTTCAGCTCCCACGCAGCGAAGAAGAACGTCCAGTCGATGTACTCCACCAGCTCCTCCAGCCGCACGTCGTCCAGCGTGCGCAGGCCGGTGAACTGCGGGCGTGCGACCGCGTCAGGCGACCAGTCGAGGCGCAGCCGGTTGGCCTGCGCGGCGGGCCAGGGGAGCAGCGGCCGGTGCTTGAGCGCGGCATGCTGCTGCCGGATCCGGTCCTGCTCGACGCGGTGTGCCTCCGTGAACGCCGGCTTCTGGGCCGGGCTCAGGAGGCTGGAGACCACGTCGACCGCCCGCGAGGCGTCGAGGACGTGGACGACCGGCTCGCCGAACTCGGGCGCGATCTTCACGGCCGTGTGCTGCCGGCTCGTGGTCGCCCCGCCGATGAGCAGCGGCATCGTCATGCCGCGCCGCTTCATCTCGCGCGCGACGAATACCATCTCGTCGAGCGACGGCGTGATGAGGCCGCTGAGCCCGACGAGATCGGCCTGCTCGTCGACGGCGGCCTGCAGGATGCGATCGGCCGGGACCATCACCCCCAGGTCGACGACTTCGTAACTGTTGCAGCCGAGGACGACCGAGACGATGTTCTTGCCGATGTCGTGGACGTCGCCCTTCACCGTGGCGAGCACCACCTTGCCGGGCGAACGGCTCGCGGCGCCGGTCCGCGCCTTCTCCTCCTCCATGAAGGGCAGCAGGTAGGCGACCGCCTTCTTCATCGCGCGGGCGCTCTTGACCACCTGCGGCAGAAACATCTTGCCGGCGCCGAACAGGTCGCCGACGGTCTTCATCCCGTCCATCAGCGGCCCTTCGATGACGTCGAGCGGGCGCGGCAGCGTGCGGCGCGCTTCCTCCACGTCCTCCTCGAGGAAATCAATCACGCCGTGCACCAGCGCGTGCGCCAGCCGCTCCCGGACCGTGCCGGCGCGCCACGAGAGGTCCTGTTCCTTCCGCGCCGCCGAGCCCTTGACGCGTTCGGCGAACTGTACGAGCCGCTCGGTCGCGTCGGGGCGGCGATTGAAGATGACGTCCTCGACGTGCTCCAGCAGATCCTTCGGAATGTCCTCGTAGACCGCGAGCTGGCCGGCGTTGACGATGCCCATGTCGAGTCCCGCGCGGATCGCGTGGTACAGGAACGCGGAGTGGATGGCTTCCCGGACCAGATCGTTGCCGCGGAACGAGAACGAGAGATTGCTGACGCCGCCGCTCACCTTGACGCCCGGACAGGTCGCCTTGATGACGCGGGCCGCTTCGATGAAGTTGATGCCGTACTCGTTGTGCTCTTCGAGGCCGGTGGCGATTGCCAGGATGTTGGGGTCGAAGATGATGTCGAGCGGATCGAAACCGGCCCGGTCGACGAGCAGCCGGTAGGCCCGCTGGCAGATCTCGACCTTGCGCGCGACGGTATCGGCCTGGCCGCGCTCGTCGAACGCCATGATCACCGCGGCGGCGCCGTACCGGCGCACGGTGCGCGCCTTGTGGAGGAAATCCTCTTCGCCTTCCTTCAGGCTCAGCGAGTTGACGATCCCCTTGCCCTGGATGCACTTGAGGCCCGCCTCGAGCACCGACCATTTCGAGCTGTCGATCATGATCGGCAGCCGCGCGATCTCCGGCTCGGTCGCAATGATGTTCAGGAACGTCGTCATGGCGGCTTCCGAGTCGAGCATGCCTTCATCCATGTTGACGTCGAGGATGTTGGCGCCGCCCCGCACCTGATCGAGCGCCACCTCGGCGGCGTCCATGAACCGGCCGGACGTAATCAGCCGCGCGAAGCGCCGCGATCCGGTCACGTTGGTCCGTTCGCCGATCATGATGAAGTTGCTGTCGGGGCGGATGGCGAGCGTCTCGAGGCCTGCGAGCTGCGTAAACCCGTTGGGATGTGGCCCGCCTTCGCGTTGCTTCGGCGAGGTCTCGCCGGAGCCCGTGGCGTAGGCGGAGATGTGGGATTTGGGATGTGACACCGGTCGCGGCGGAAGATCTGTGACCGCCGCCGCGACCGCGCGGATATGGTCCGGTGTGGTGCCGCAGCAGCCGCCCAGGATGTTGACGAATCCTGAGTGGGCGAAGTCGTGCAGCAGTCGCGCCGTGTCGGGCGGGAGCTCGTCGTACTCGCCGAACGCATTCGGGAGCCCGGCGTTCGGATAGCAGGTGACGTAGCACTCGGCAATGCGGGCGAGCTCGGCCAGGTACGGGCGCATCTGCTCCGCGCCGAGCGCGCAGTTCAGGCCGACGCTGAACGGCCGCGCATGGCGGATGGACACGTAGAAGGCGTCCAGCGTCTGGCCTGACAGCGTGCGCCCGCTGCGGTCCGTGATCGTCGCCGAGATCATCAGCGGCAGTTCGACTCCCCGTTCGTCGAAGACGTCGAGCGCCGCCGCGATCGCCGATTTGGCGTTGAGCGTGTCGAAGATGGTCTCGATGAGGAGCAAGTGGGCGCCGCCGTCGATGAGGCCGCGGACCTGGTCGCGGTAGGCGTCGCGCAGCTGGTCGAACGTGACCGCCCGGAGCGCGGGGTTGTTCACGTCCGGGGAGATCGACAGCGTCCGATTCGTCGGTCCCATCGCGCCCGCCACGAAGCGGGGGCGATCGGGGGTTCGGCGCGTCCACTCGTCGGCGGCGGCGCGCGCGACGCGGGCGCCCTCCACGTTCAGCTCGTACGCCAGCGTCTCGAGGCCATAGTCGGCCTGGGCGATGGCCGTGCTGCTGAAGGTGTTGGTCTCGACGAGGTCGGCCCCCGCCGCGAGGTACTCGCGGTGGATGTCCCCGATGACATCGGGGCGCGTCAGGCAGAGCACGTCGCCGTTCCCCTTGAGATCGCGCGGATGGTCGTGGAACCGATCGCCGCGGAAGTCGGCTTCGACGAGCTTCCGGCGCTGGATCATGGTGCCCATCGCGCCGTCGAGGATCAGGATGCGCGTGGCGAGGAGGTGCTGCAGGCGGTCGGTGACAGTCATCGGTGTTGGGATTTGGCTTTTGGGATTTGGGGTTTGGTACCGGAGGCGATCAGCACCACGAAGGGGTCGCGCGCCTGCCTGGCGCCAACCTGCACGCGGAGCTCCCGCAGTCCGGCCTCGCGGAGGAGCTTCTCCAGCTCGGCGTCGGTAAAGCCGAGCCACTTGTCGCCAAAGCGGGAACTGACCCACTTCTGATCGTGGCGGCGCAGGTCGAGCACCAGGACGCGGCCGCCCGGCCGGAGGACGCGGACGACTTCGGCCAGCGCGTCCTCGGGCTCCACGGCGTGATGAAGCGCCTGCGACAGG
>Ga0156172_1070_pt1 | contig 27525 bp, 23 predicted proteins | sample RifCSPlowO2_12_FD_107825 | JGI IMG/M metagenome (GOLD analysis project Ga0156172, IMG submission 107825) | Acidobacteria bacterium RIFCSPLOWO2_12_FULL_67_14 | reverse complement strand
CCCTGCCCCCTCGCCCCCTAACGCCTTCACGATCTCCGGCACCTCGCCCGTGCCGATGATCGCGTCGATCTCCGGGATCTCCGCGCGCAGCTCGTCCCGGTACCGCTCGGCCATGCAGCCGGCCACGATGAGCCGCCGGCAGGCGCCGGTCTTCTTGTGCTCGGCCATCTCGAGGATGGCATCAATCGATTCCTGCCTGGCCCGATCGATGAACGCACACGTATTGACGACGATGACCTCGGCGCCCGCGGCGTCGGCGGTCAGCTCATGCCCGGCTTGCTGCGCAAGCCCGAGCATCACCTCGGAGTCGACGAGGTTCTTGGGGCATCCGAGGGAAACCATTCCAATCTTCATTTAGGATAATCCTAAGGATCGCATGGCCGCTGCTGACCGCGTCGACGTTTCTTCGGTGCTCAAGGGCAAGCTGCCGACAGGAACCCCCGTGACGGTTCGCGGCTGGGTCCGAACGCGGCGCGACTCGAAGGCCGGTCTGTCATTCATCCATGTCCATGATGGCTCCTGCTTCGACCCCCTCCAGGTGGTGGCCCCCGCCACGCTGCCGAACTACGAGAGCGAAATCAGAAAGCTGACGTCCGGGTGCTCGGTGGCCGTTCGCGGGACGGTGACCGCAAGCCAGGGGCAGGGGCAGGCGGTTGAAGTGCACGCCGACGCCGTCGAGGTGGTCGGATGGGTCGAGGACCCCGAGGAGTACCCCATTCAGCCGAAGCGCGCGTCATTCGAGTATCTGCGCGAGGTCGCGCACCTGCGGCCCCGGACGAACACGCTCGGTGCGGTGGCGCGCGTACGTCACTGCCTCAGCATGGCCATCCACCGCTACTTCCACGAGCACGGGTTCTACTGGATTCACACGCCGATCATCACGGCCAGCGACGCGGAGGGCGCCGGCGAGATGTTCCGGGTGAGCACGCTCGATCTGGCGAACCTTGGCGCCGTCCCGCGGACGTCGGACGGCCGCACCGATTTCACCCGGGACTTCTTCGGCAGGGAAGCCTTCCTCACCGTCAGCGGTCAGTTGAACGTCGAGACGTACTGTTGCGCCCTCTCGAAGGTGTACACGTTCGGGCCGACGTTTCGCGCCGAAAACAGCAACACGAGCCGCCATCTGGCCGAGTTCTGGATGGTGGAGCCCGAAATCGCGTTCGCGGACCTGGCAGCCGATGCGGATCTGGCGGAATCGTTCCTCAAGTCCATCCTCACGGCGCTCCTCGACGAACGCGGCGACGACCTGAAGTTCTTTGCGGATCGCATCGACAAGGAGTGCATCGGCCGCCTCGAGGCGTTCGTCGCCTCGGCGTTCGAGCGCATGTCCTACACCGACGCCATCGCGGCCCTCGAGAAGAGCGGCAAGACATTCGAATTCCCCGTCAGCTGGGGCATGGATCTGCAGTCGGAGCACGAGCGCTGGCTCACCGAGGAGCACGCGAAACGTCCTGTGGTCGTGATGAACTACCCGAAGGGGATCAAGGCGTTCTACATGCGCCTGAATGACGACGGGAAGACGGTGGCCGCGATGGACGTCCTGGCGCCCGGCATCGGGGAGATCATCGGCGGCTCACAACGCGAGGAGCGGCTCGACGTGCTCGACCGCCGGCTCGCGGAGCTCGAGCTGGATCCTCAGGCCTACTGGTGGTACCGGGACCTGCGCCGCTACGGAACGGTGCCGCACGCGGGCTTCGGTCTGGGTCTCGAACGGACGCTCATCTACGCTACGGGGATGGCGAACATCAGGGATGTCATCCCGTTTCCTCGCACGCCAGGGCACGCCACGTTCTAGAGTTCGAACGTCACGAACGTTTGCTCGAGCCGCTCGCGTGCGGCGGCCGATCGCCTCAGGACGTCGAGAGGGTCTTCCGCATTCGCGACTTCGAGCATCAGCATCCCGTCGTAGCCGATCTTCTGCGTCGCCATCATGGCGAGATCCCAGTTGATGGTGCCGGCAAAGGGCACGAGATGGTCATCGTCGCGTCCACGGTTGTCGTGGACGTGGGTCGTCCAGAGGTGCCCCGAGATGGTTTCGATGGCTTCGGCGACATCGCCCATCAGGTGCGCGTGACCGTAGTCGAGACAAATCCCGGCGTCGATGCCGTCGAGCTGCTCCTCGATCAGGTGCACCAGCGCCTCGGGGCGGGAGAGCGCGTTGGGCATCACTTCGACGGCCATCCGGACGCCGACCTCCGCCGCACGCGCCGCGATCTCCTCGAGGCTGCGCCGCGCGGCGTCGGCATCGTTGTCGAGTCGTGCGCCCGCGCCGGACGCCTGCCCATCCGGCACACCCAGATGCACGACCAGGAAGCGGTAGGGAAGCTGCCGCGCCACAGCCAGCGCCGCGTGCGCTTCGGCCACGGCCTCTGCCCGGCGCCGCTCATCGGCAGCCGCGTTCGACAGCGGCCCGACCCAGCGGCCCGCCTGCAGCCGTTCGAAGATCGGCGCGTGCATCGAATGCAGCTCCAGGCGCGTGTCCGAGAGCCAGCCGCCGAGCGCAGCCACCGCCGCGCCGTCGCGATAGTCGAAATGCGAGCGCGTTGCGAACACCTCGACCGCCTCGAACCCGTGCGCGGCGATATGCACCAGGTGCTCCCGGGTCAGCCGCACCTCGTGGAACAGATGCGTGGAAACGCCGAAGCCCATCATCTCAGCTCCTCCAGATACCCGGCCAGAATCTCCCTGAGCCGCCCGAACCGCTCGTGCCGCTGCAGGTTGGCGCGGACGTAGTTGAGCGTCCTGGGGATGTACTGGATGTAGACCGTATTGCTGCGCGCGGTGGTCTGAAAGCCGAACGTGCCGAGCGCCTTGAGATTGCGCTGCAGCGCCGTCAGGTCGAAGCGCCGCCTGAAATCGCCCGCGTCGCCGCCTCGCACGGCCAGGAAGTACGCCATCAGGCCTTCGACCTGCTGCTCGGTGAAATCCACGTAGGAGTCCCGGAGCAGCGACGCGAGATCGTAGGTATCCGGGCCCATCCGGGCATCCTGAAAATCGATGATGTGCAGCTGCCGCTCATGCAGCATCAGGTTGCGGCTGTGATAATCGCGGTGGCAGAGCACGCGTGGCTCGGCGGCGAGCTCCGCGACGATGGCCCCGTACTCGGCGTCGAGCTGCCCCCGCGCAGCGGAGGTCAGCGCGGCCCCGCGATACGCCTCCAGGAAATGCTTCGTGAAGAACTGCAGCTCCCAGGTGAGCTTCTCGATGTCGAAGGCGACGCCGTAGGGGACGAACTCGGGCGAGGCCAGCTCCCGGCCGCGGCGCTGGAGCGTGGCAATCAGCGCCACCGCCTGGCGATACAACGCACCGTGCTCGGCGGCCGACGCCGCGCCCACATGGGCCTGCAGCGTCACGTCCCCCAGATCTTCGAGCACGAGAATGCCAAGCTCGTCGGCGTGGTCCAGGATGCGTGGGACCGGCACGGGCATCGCGTTCAACAGCCGGCTGACGTTGACGAACGGCAGCGCATCGAAGTCAATCGGGCCTGGATGAATCGCGAGCACCTGCGACGGCTGGTCCCGAAACCGCAGCCGGAAGTAGCGGCGATCCGACGCGTCGCCGGTGAGCGGGACGACCTTGGCGCCCCTGCCCAGAAGACTCGACCCGGCCAGGAACCGGTCGATGCGGGCGCGAACGTCGCCCCCGTCCGTGCGTCTGTCAACGGCGGTCATGCCGAAACCACGAAGCTCACGACGATCACGAAGGCCACGATCCATTATTAAAGAGTTTCCTGAACTTCGCGACCTTCGCGCCTTCGTGGTTCAGGCGATCGGCGAGACGGCGAGGTCGCCGACATGCCGCTCGCCGGCCGCGAGCTCGTCGGCGGCCTGCCGCAGGGTGACGCCCGTCCACGAGCTGGCCGGCGGGACCCGCACGCCGTCGGCGACGATGCACTCCCGCAGCGCGGCACCTTCCCCGATCTCCACGTCGTCCCACACGATGCAGCTCTCGACGCGCGCGCCCGGTGCCACGCGGACACGGGCGCCCAGAAGCGCGTCTGAACCCTCCCGTGCGGCGAGGTGCAGAGACGTCTGAAGGTAATCGGCCGGCGTGCCGATGTCGAAGAACTCGGTCGTGCAGGCGTGCACGCGTACCGACCCGGGGCGGGATCGAATCAGGTTCGGGTACAGGCCCGCCACCGACTCGGCTGCGATGCCAGGGCCGAGCGATGCGAACGCCTCCGCCTCGACCGCCTGAACGCCCATGAAGTGGCGCGCCGGTCCGGCAAAGCCCCGCTTCGCAAACCCGGTCACGGCGCCCGAATCATCCGCGAGCACGCCCCCGTCCCTGGCCCGCCAGGCCGGGGTCTCCCGCTCGCCCTCGTGTGCGACGGCCATGGTCACCAGCGCGCCCGTCCGGCGGTGCTCGGCGACGAGCGCGGCCACGTCCACGCTGGTCAGCGTGTCGCCGTTCGCAATGAGAAACGTCTCCGCCCCGACGATCGGCAGCGCGAGCCTGGGGCCGCCGGCGGATCCCAGAATCGGCACTTCCCACGAGTATCGAACCCGCAGCCCGATGTCGCTGCCATCGCCGACGAGTCCGGTGATCGTGTGCGGCAGATGATGGAGGTTGAGCACGGCCTCGGCGACGCCTTCGGCACGGAGGTGCCGCAGCACACGCCGCACGAGCGGCTCGCCGGCCACCGGCATGGCGGCCTTGGCGCGGACCAACGAGAGGGGGCGAAGACGGGTCGCGAGACCGGCGGTCAGGACGAGCGCCGGGATCATTCCTCGCCGAATACCATGTGGGTGTCGTGAAGGCCGTGCTGCTGGCGGTGCTGCACGAAAAGCCCGCGGTACGAGTCGAGAATGAAGTCCGATGCGGTACGTCCGAGCGCGCGGGTCATCGTCTGGATTCCCTCCTCGCCCCCTTCAATTTCCACGAATGTGCCGACCGGCGTCTCGTCGAGCGCGATGGTGACGTCTTCGGCGGCATACTCCTCGCGGTATTTCTCGTAGCGGAACCAGACGCGCAGCCCCAGCTCCTCGAGCACGCGGCGCAGCACGGCGCCGTCGCCGACCACCGTCTCGAACTCCTCGCGCAGCTTCATGGCACTGGGCTGTACCGGGCCCTTGAACGTGAGCAGGCTCTTGCCCCCTTCCGTGCGGATGCGCAGCACGCACCGCCGCCGGCGGAGGGTCTCGTCTTCGGTGTCGAGGAGCGCGTCTTCCTGAAGCCGGCGGCAGCGGAGCGGCGCGGCGCCGGCGGCAAGAATCGCCGCGCGCGCGTCTTCGAGGCTGTCGAACCGGAGCTTGACTTCCCGCTCGAGCATCAGCGTCACTGGCCCCTCCGGGGAGAAGGAGTAGAGGCGGGTCTTCAGACCCGCCTCTGTCGTCCGGGCTCGCTTAATCCTTGGTGACGGACACGAACGTTTCCTGGCCGTTGCGCAGCACGCGGAGGAACGCCGTGCCTCCGGACGGGATACGGCCCAGCTCGCGGCTCGCATCCGCCGCGCTCGTCACCGCCTCGCGGCCGACGCGCACGATCACGTCGCCCTGCGACAGGCCGGCGCGCGCGGCCGCGCTGCCCGCCTCGACCTCCATGATCACCGCGCCCTGCACGTTCCGGTTCAGCCGGAGCCGCTGCGCGACCTCGGGCGTGATGTTGCCGACCGTGATGCCGAAGCCGCTGGTCGTCTCCTGCGCGCCGCCGTTGGCGGCCCCGCCGTTGTCGCCGCGAGCCGCGCGGCTCTCGGCCTCGAGGTCGAGCTCCTCGACGGTGACGGTCACCGTGCGCTCCTGCCGGTCGCGGACGATGCGGACCGGCACGCTCGTGCCTGGCTTGGTGGCCGTGACCATGGCGACCAGCTCGTCGCGGTTCCGGATCGGCTTGCCGTTGTAGGCGATGACGACGTCGCCCGGCTCGATCCCCGCCTTCGAGGCCGCGCCGCCCGGTGCGATGTTGAGCACTACCGCGCCGTTGCGGTCCTTGAGCCCGAACTCGTCGACCGCGTCGGCCGGGACGGCGCCGATGCCCACGCCAATTCGACCCCGTGTGACCTTGCCCGCGCGAAGCTGCGGGAGCAGCTCGCGCACGACGTTGATCGGCATCGCGAAGCCGACGCCGACGTTCCTGGCCTGCCCCTCGCTGATGATCGCCGTGTTGATGCCGACGACCTCGCCGCGCAGGTTGAGGAGCGGCCCGCCCGAGTTGCCCGGATTGATGGCCGCGTCGGTCTGCAGCACCTGCGCGGAACGCGACTCCGCAATCGGGAACGGACGCTCGATGGCGCTGATGACGCCGACGGTGACGGTGTGCGCCAGGCCGAACGGGTTGCCGATTGCCACGACCCAGTCGCCCGGGAACATCTGGCCGGAGTCGCCGAACTTCACTTCCGGCAGCGCGTGGCCGGGCTTCTCGGTCAGCTCGATCAGGGCGCTGTCGGTCAGCGGATCGCGCCCGACGACCTTCGCTTCATATTCCTCGTCCGAATCGGTGCCGTAGAGCGAGACGCGGATCCGCGTGGCGTCCTCGACCACGTGGTTGTTCGTCAGGATGAACCCCGCCTTGTCGATGATGAAGCCGGTGCCGGCGGCCTGAACGATCTGCTCCCGCGGGCGCTGCGGCTGCGGGCGGGGAAGCGGCTGGCCGAAGAAGCGCTCGAACAGGTCGCCCCCCCCGCCGCCGCCGCCGAAGAAGTCCGACAGGTCCTGCGCGCGCTGACGCGACTCGGTCCGGATGTTGACGACCGCAGGGGAGACCGTCTTGGCGATCTCCCTGAACGTGGTGGACGACAGCGGGCCGGTGATCGGCGCGCTGTTCATCGGCGGCGCCGAGCCCTGGGCCGCCGACGAGGCCGACATGCCGAGGCGCGACGCGAGCACCATCCCAACCGCAATCGACGCGACTGCAATCAGGACGGCGTAGAAGAACGTGGTCTTACGATTGGCCATATAGCGGTGACCTCACATTTACGAATTTACGTACTTACGAATTTACGTATTGGAATGTGGCATTTGGGTGAAATCCGTCAATTCGTAAGTTCGTACATTCGTCAATTCCCTAACGCCATTATCTCCATCTGTCGCGGCCCCGTCACTATCGCCTCGTGTTCCCCGCGAAACATGTTGATTTCGGTCCGCACCCCGAACGTCTCGAAGTACAGCCCCGGCTCGATCGTGAAGCCCGTTCCGGGCAGCAGGCGGCGGTCGTCGTGGGTCTCGTAATCGTCGAGGTGCACGCCGTTGCCGTGCACCGTTTCGCCGAGGCTGTGTCCGGTGCGATGCAGAATGTACTGGCCGAAGCCCGCAGCCTCGAGGACGGCCCGGGCCGTCCGATCCACCTCCCAGCCGCGGAGATCGCGTCCGGTGCGCGCGGCATCCTCAACCAGTGTCACCGCCGCATCCCGCGCCTGAGCTACGGCGCGAAACGCGCGTACCGGCTCGTCCGGTATCGCACGACTGGTCACGGCAACCCAGGTGATGTCAGCAAACACCGCGCCCGGGTCCATCCGCTTGGCCCAGAGGTCGAGCAGCAGCAGCTCGTCCGGCACGATGGGGCGGCAGCGCTCCGCCGTCGGCAGATAGTGCGGATTGGCGGCGTTGGCGCCGATCGCGACCACCGGCGCGGAGTCGCTGACGAGCCCTTCTTCGCCGAACCACCCGACCATCTGCTGCTGCAGGTCATACTCGCTGAGCGCCGCCGAGGAGCGCAGCGCGGCCGCCACGGCGGCGAACGCGCGGTCCTTGATGCGATGCAGCGCTTCGGACGCCCGCTGATGCGAGGCCAGCTGGGCCGGCGTCCACGCCGCTTCGAAGCGCTGTACGAGATCGCCGGACGAGACGATCTCGATCCCCTGCTGCCGGATCATCTCGGCCGTCCCGGCATCCAGCCGCGACAGATACGGGATGGCGCAGCCTGGCGAGTACTCCATCGCGAGCCGCCGCACGCCGCTGAGCAGCTGCGCGAGACCCTCCTCGAGTTGTTGCCGGCCCGCGTACACCACCTTCTGTCCCGGCAGGCCGTCCAGGTTGTCGCGCTCGATGGCGTGCACCAGCCCTCTCGGCTCGCCGCGGGCCGGCACCAGATAGAACCACCGGCGCGTCGTCATATGCCCGCCGCCGCCGAGGCCGGCCAGTGAGACCGCAATCGGGTTCGAGCCGTGAAAGTCGTAGAGCAGCCATCCGTCGACGCCTTCCTCACGAAGCGCGCGCTGCACGGCCGCGATGTCGAAGGCCATGCCCTTATTGTGTCTGACGCCCGAGCCGGCGCGATGGCCGGGCTGGCGGCCGGGTCCGCCCCGGTACCGGGGCCGGGAGGCCCCGATATAATCCGATGCTGGTGGGTCATGAATAGCCGAATTCCGATTGCCGTCGCGATCGCCGCACTCCTGGCCGCGGGCGCGGCCGCGCAGGCTCCCGCCTTTGCACAAGGCTCCGGCGGGGCAAGCCCGCCCGCCCAGGGCTCCGGCGCGGCGAGCCCTCCGCCCGTCACGTTCCGCGTCGAGATCAACTACGTCGAGGTCGATGCGGTGGTCACCGATCTTCAGGGCCGCGTGGTCACCGACCTCTCGCAGGCTGACTTCGAAGTGCTCGAGGACGGCCGTCCGCAGAAGATTGCCGCCTTCTCGCTCGTCAATCTGCCGGTGGATCGGCCCGAGCGGCCGCTGTTCGCCGGCGCGCCGATCGAGCCCGACGTGCAGACCAACACCGCCGCGGACGGCCGCATCTACATGATCGTGCTCGACGATCTGCACACGAGCTTCGCCAACACCGCGCGCGTCAAGATGTTCCTCCGCGACTTCATCGAGCGGAGCTTCGGCGTGAACGACCTCGCCGCGGTCGTCTACACCAGCGGCCGTGCGACGGCGGGTACGGAGTTCACGAACAACCCGCGCCTGCTGCTCGACGCCATCGACAAGTTCTCGGGGCGGCGGCTGCGGTCCGAAGCGCTCGAGCTGAGCGACGCGCTCGACCGGATGGCCGGCCTCCGCGATCCGTCGAACGAGCGCGACCTGAGGCTGCTGGACCCGCTCGAGGCGGAACGCGCCTACGAGGCGCGGACGATGCTCTCCTCGCTGCGGAATCTCGCCTCGTTCATGGAAGGCATCCGCGGGAGGCGGAAGGCGCTGCTGCTCATCAGCGAGGGGATCAGCTACAACATCTACGACGTCTTCAATAATTCGTCGGCGGGAATCATCCTGCAGCAGGCGAGCGACGCCGTCGCCGCGGCCACGCGCGCCAACGTCGCCGTGTACTCCGTCGACCCGCGCGGGCTGTCGGCCCTCGAGGAGCAGATCGATATCGGCGGCACGCCCCAGGGCGTGTCGCCGCAGCAGTTCTCGGCCACCCGCACGTTCATGAGCTCGCTGCGGCTCTCACAGGACAGCCTGCGGACGCTGTCGGAGCAGACGGGCGGGTTCGCCGCCGTCGAACGCAACGACTTTGCGAGCGCATTCGATCGGATCGTGCGCGAGAACAGCACGTATTACGTGCTGGGCTACTATCCGTCGAACGAGCGCCGCGACGGCCGCTTCCGGCGGATCGAAGTGCGCGTCACGCGGCCCGGTCTGGAGGTGCGGTCGCGCCGCGGGTATGTCGCGCCGCGCGGCCGCGCGCCGAACTCGAAGCCCGCGTCGCCGCCGAACGCGTTGTCGGCGGCGGCCACCACCGCGTTCAACAGCCCGATTCCGACGACGGGCGTCCCGATGAGCCTGTCGGCGGCGGCGTACAAGGGGACGGCCCCCAATGCTTCGATCGCGCTGGTCCTCGAGATGCGGGCCGACGCCTTCCGCTTCACCGAGAAGAACGGCACATTCAACAACCGGGTCGAGGTGGCGTTCTCGTCGGTCGATGCCGGAGGGACCATCCGGTTCGGGGATCGACATCTCCTCGGGATGGAGATGACGGCGCCGACGCTGGCCGCGGCGCGCGAGCGCGGCTTCCGCGTCGTCTCGGAGCTGCAGCTGCCGCCGGGCCGCTACCAGCTCAGGGCTGTCGCCGCGGAAGAGGGGGCGGGGCGCACGGGAAGCGTGTTCTTCGACCTCGAGGTTCCGGATTTCCAGAAGCAGGGCTTCGTGATGAGCGGCCTGGCGCTGACCTCCGCCTCCGCGGGGAGCACGCCGACGGTCCGGCCCAAGAATCCGCTGGGCGACGTGTTGCCCGGTCCGCCCACCGCGGCCCGTGAATTCGCCCGCGCCGACCGGCTCGCGCTGTTTGCCGAGTTCTACGAGAACCTGCCGAACGTGACGCCGCACGTGATTGACGTCTCCGCAACCCTGCGCGCCGACGACGGCCGCGTCGTGTTCGAGAACCGCGAGCAGCGGTCGTCCGCCGACCTGCAGGGCGGCACCGGGGGGTACGGCTACAGCGTGGAAATCCCGCTGAGCGACATCGCGCCCGGCACGTACGTGATCCACGTCGAAGGACGCTCGCGCGCCACCGCGGCCGAGGCGGCGGTCGGCCGCGACATCCTCATCCGTATTCGCTGAGGACGAAGCCACAGAGTCACAGAGACACAGAGGAGCTTTTGATCTTCAGAGCTCTGTGGCTCTGTGTCTGTGGCCCGTGACTTGGCAGTCTGGTTGCACCGGTGCGAGCGATGAGCTCCACCGGCCTGTCGTCCCGCACCGCTGCGACGCTGGCCTACAGCGGGTGGTGGGTGACCGGGGCGATTTTCTGGCTGCTCGAACGGGAAGACGCGGCCGTGCGCTTCCACGCCGCGCAGGCGCTGGTGGTGTTCGGCGCGGCGGCGCTCGTGGTCGTGCTGCTCGGGACGCTCGCCGTCATCGCGCTCGCGTTCGTTCCGGCGGCATTTGGAGCGCTCGCCGCGGCGGCCGCGGCGGCCTGGACGGCGTCCGTCGCGGTCTGGGCGGTGACGATGTGGAAGGTCGCGCGCGGCGACGAGTGGCGCATACCCATCGCCGCGCGGTGGACGGAGAGGATCCTCTGACGGCCGGCCGCCGGCTTACATCTTCGGAACCAGCGTCGGCTTGATCTCGCCGTTGGCGTGCGAGAACTGCCACTGGTTCCGGTTCATCCGGGGATCGGCGGGCGTCTCGAGCGTCACGGTGATGACCTCGCCCGGCTGCAGCGGCCGCGGGTGGCGGTAGCTGTCGCTCGGCAGCGGGTTGCCGCCGCGGTCGTACCAGAAGTCGTCGACCTTCAGGCCGGCAATCGGCGCCGTCGCCATGTTCTTGATCTGCATCGTGGTGATGACGAAGTCCTTGCCGCCGACCTTGCCCCGCTTGACGAGCGGCTTGGTGTAGCCGATCGGGGCCACGCCGCGGACCGGGGCGACGAGCCGCGGTCTCGATGCCGGGGCCTGGCCGCTCTGGCCGGCAGGCGCGGCCTGGGCTTCGAGCGCGGGCGCGGCCGTCTCTTCGGCCTTCGCTGACGGGTCCGATTCGCTGACGGCCTCGGGCACGTCGGCACACCCGACGGTCACCACGAAACAGATGGCGCCGGCCCACGTGAGCATCCGGTACTTCCTCATACGACCTCCACGTCCGTTGATTTCGGTGGTCTACGCAGCTTATACGATCACATTTCGCCGTTCCAGTCCTCGGGCTCCTGATTCGAGGACCGGAAGATTTCGAGGTGCCACTTGCCGCCGCCCCAGGGCTCGATGACCTCCGTGGCCACGACGTCGACGAGGATCTCTCCGAAGGTACGGCCTTCGGGGTCGCCGTCCAGATGGTACGCGTCCTCCTCCCAGCCGAAATTCGGATAGAGCACCATCGTCAGAAACAGGTCGTACCCGTCATCGACCACGATGATCTGGCCGCACGGCCGTTTGATGGTGGAGTGGTAGATCAGGTACTTCTCGGCGCTGTGGGCCCGGATGTAGCGCTTGAGAGCGAACTCGCGGGCGACGATTTCCTCGACGGCAATCTTCTTCTCCCAGCAGTCACGGCAGTAGCGCTCCTCGCCGCGCGGCTCCGAGACCTCCTTGGCGCCGCAGAGCGCGCACTTCACCTTCGCCACCGTGGACTTCCGTGCCATGCAGGAAATCTTACAACTTCTTACTGCGTCGTCGTCTGCTGCGCCGCCGGCAGGTACATCGTCCGGGCGTACTCCTTGACCATGCGGCGGGCGCTGAATCGCGGAAGAATCGTGCGGATCGCCTGCTTGACGATCTGGAGCCACCGCCCGGGGATGCCGCTCGCGTCGCGGTCATAGAAGGTCGGGACGAGCTGCTCCTCGAGCAGCGCGTAGATCGCCTGCGCGTCGGCCCAGTCCTGCGCGGCGTGGTCGTTCGGGTCGAGCGCCGCGGACTGGATCAGCCATCCGTTGTCGCCGGTAAACCCTTCGGCCCACCAGCCATCGCCGATCGACAGATGCGGCGTGCCGTTGATGGCGGCCTTCATGCCGCTCGTGCCGCTGGCCTCGAGCGGCTTGCGCGGGGTGTTCAGCCAGACGTCGCAGCCCTGCACCAGGAAGTGGGCGACGTGCAGGTCGTAGTCTTCGATGAACGCGATGCGTCCGCCGAAGCTCGGATCGAGCGCGCGGCGGTAGATCCGCTGGAGATGATGCTTGCCGACGTCGTCGGCCGGATGCGCCTTGCCGGCAAAGAGGATCTGCACCGGCCGGCCGTGCGCATTGAGGATGCGGGCGAGACGCTCGGCATCGGAGAAGATCAGCTCCGGCCGCTTGTAGCCGGTGAAGCGCCTCGCATAGCCGATCGTGAGCGCGTTGTGGTCCAGCATCGTGCCGGCGGCGACGATGCGCGCGGCGGCGGCGCCCTGGGTCGTCCAACGGTAGCGGGCTCGCTCGCGGATGAACGTGAAGAGGAACTCGCGGAGCGCCTGACGGGCGCGCCAGAGCTCCTCGTCCGGAATGCGCAGCACGCCGTCGCAGAACGCCGGGTCGTCGTGGTGATCGAGCCAGTCGGGGCCGAGGTACCGGTCGAAGAGCGTCGCGATCTCGGCCGCCACCCAGGTTGGCACATGCACGCCGTTGGTGACCGATCGGATCGGCAGCCGCTCGAACGGCGTCGACGGCCAGACCGACTGCCACATGTGCCGCGTCACGTCGCCGTGAAGGCGGCTCACGCCGTTGACGGCCCCCGCGGTTCGCAGCGCCAGCGCGGTCATGTTGAACATCGGGCCGCCGCCGTTGTCGTGGTGGGCGAGCGCGAAGAACTTCTCGCGGTAGCTGCCAAGGTCGCCCCAGGCGCCCGCCAGGTGCGCTTCGACCAGATGAAACGGAAAGGCATCGTGGCCGGCCGGCACGGGCGTGTGGGTGGTGAAGACGGTGGTGCGGCGCACCTCCTCGAGGGCGGCGTCGAAGGCCCACCCCGTTTCGCACAGGTCGCGGATGCGCTGCAGCACTGCAAAGGCGGCGTGCCCCTCATTGAGGTGGTAGACCGCCGGGTCGACGCCCACGGCCTTGAGCGCCCGGACGCCCCCGAAGCCCAGCACGATCTCCTGCTGGACGCGCGTCTCGCGGTCGCCGCCGTAGAGCCGCGCCGACAGGTCGCGGTCCCAGGGCGCGTTTTCCTCGAGATTGGTGTCGAGCAGATACAGCGTGACGCGGCCGACCCGCACGCGCCAGACGGCCACGAGGACCGTCCGATTGCCGAGCGGCACGGCCGTGACGCACGGCTTGCCGTCGGGCGTCATGGCCGGCTCGACCGGCGCCTCCGGCCAGTTGAGCGTCTCGTAGACCTCCTGCTGCCACCCGTCGGCGGAGACTTCCTGGTGGAAGTAGCCCTGGGGATACATGAAGCCGACCCCGACGAGCGGCACGCCGAGGTCGCTGGCCTCTTTGCAGTGGTCGCCGGCCAGCACGCCGAGACCGCCCGCGTAAATGGGCAGGGACTGATGGAGCGCGAACTCCGCAGAGAAGTACGCGACGGGCCGGCCGGCGAGCCCGGGGCACTCCCGCTCGCACCAGGTGTTCCGCGCGGCGCGCACGGTGTCGAGCCGCGCGACGGCGCGGTCGTAGCCGGCGAGCCACTCGGGGCTGGCGACGGCGCGCTCCAGCACGTCGGGCGCGACGAGCGCGAGCATGCGCACCGGGTTGTGCGCGGTCACGCGCCAGAGCGCGTAGTCGAGCCGACGGAAGACGTTCCGCGCGTCGGGGGTCCAGCTCCACCACACGTCACGGGCGAGCTCATCGAGGCGTGCGATCCGTTCGGGCAGTGCGGTCAATCGGCGATCCCTGCGGGCAAAGCCGTCATCGTAGCATTTGGTGATATTCTGTGCCTGCCGCCCAAGCTGAGCCCGCCGACCTGCGTATCAGATTCGAGCCCCGTTGACTCGCAATCTCCTGCGCCCACGAGCCAGAGCTGAGGCCACAGGAGACGACATGAGCCGGAAATTGTTCGTGGGCAACCTTCCCTATGAAACGACGGAGCAGGAGCTCGAAACGCTGTTCGGGCAGGCGGGACAGGTCGAGACCGTGTCTGTCGTCCGCGACCGCGCGACCGGGCGGCCGCGCGGCTTCGCGTTTGTCGAGATGGCCAGCGACGAGGACGCGCAGAAGGCGGTCACCGATCTCAACGGGCATCAGCTCGGGGGGCGCGCGTTGACAGTCAACGAGGCGCGGCCGCCGGCACCGCGCGGCGACGGCGGGTTCGGCGGCGGCGGCGACCGGCCGCGCGGCGGCGGACGGGGCAGACCCGGGCGCCGCACCGAACCGCGCTGGTAGGGGCTGGCTGGTAGCTGGTAGTCGGTAGGTGGTAGCAGGAGCCAGAACCAGGAACCCAGAACGGCTACCAGCTACCGGCTACCGACTAGGAGTAGGCCATGGCACGGAACGCACGACCGACGGCGGCAAAGCGCGAGCGCGAAAAGGCGCTGAGCGAGCGGCGTCAGCAGAAGGCGGCCAAGCGACAGGACGCGAAGGTGCGGAAGTCTTCGCAGGAGCGTCCGCCCGACGGCGTCGATCCCGACATAGAGGGCATCGTTCCCGGCCCGCAGCCGCTGGCCGACTGGCAGATCGAGGAAGAGAGCTGACCTAAGCGGTCCCCCTCGCACGCCGCGGCTGCATTCGCAGCCGTTCACTCTCCAGCTCACAGATGTCGCGTCGGATCCCACAGGCGCTGCGGCGCGGGCTCCAGCGAGCAGAAACATCGGACGGATCCTCCTACAATTCTCGGAATGCCTCGGGTGCGAGCGTCTCAACGGACACTGCCGTCCTGGACGGTGTCGGGCACCGATGCCGGAGTCCGGCTCGACAAGTTCCTGGCGGCGCCCGAACGGCTTGGCTCGCGGCCACGTGCCGTGGACGCACTCGGCAGGGGCAAAGTCTTCATCAACAGCGCGGAGGCGAAGATAGACGACGCGGGGACGCGCCTGCGCGCCGGCGACGCGATCGGGATCTGGATGGACCGGCCAGGCAGCGCCCGTCGCCGGGCGGCAACGGCGGGTGCGCTGCAGATCCTGTACGAGGACTCGGCGCTCATCGTGGTCAACAAGCCGGCCGGGCTCCTCGCCGTGCCGCTGCAGCAGCGGAGGGATGCCGCGTCCGCGCAGGAATACGTGCGGCAGCACATGCGGTCCGGCCGGCGCCGCCGGCCGCTCGTCGTCCATCGGATCGATCGGGACACCTCCGGGATCGTGGTGTTCGCGAAGAACGCACTCGCGCAACAGCAGCTCAAGGACCAGTTCGAGCGACGGGAGCCCGAGCGCGTGTATCTGGCGATTCTTCACGGCCATCCCGTTCCGCCCGAGGGGACGTGGCGCGATCTCCTGACATGGGACCCGAGGGCGCTCGTGCAGAAGCCGGCGCACCCGCGCGACCCCAGGGCCAAAGAGGCGGTCAGCCTGTACCGCGTGCGCGAGCGCTTTCCCCCGGCGGCGCTCGTGGAGGTCCGGCTGGATACCGGCAAGCGCAATCAGATTCGCGTACAGGCGGCGCGCCGGGGGCACCCGCTCGTCGGCGAGCGGTTGTACCGCCCGCAGGGGCACGACGCCTCTGCGATCCCGTTCGAGCGGCAGGCGCTGCACGCGTGGCGGCTGTCGGTCCGGCACCCGTCGGACGGCCGCCTCCTGACGTTCGAAGCGCCCCTGCCCGACGACATGCGCGCCCTGATCGATCGGCTGCGTGATTGACCATCGCCTCCGGTCAGGCGTAGGATGCCCCCGTATTTCGAGCTTTCTTCGGTGCGTAGTGCCGGGCTTCAGCCCGGCTGAAGCCGGGCACTACGTTGGCAGATGTGGAATGGGTCAGGGTATGCCGAGCAGTTCGAGGGTGGCGTGCTGCGTGGTCATGGCCGCGTGGAGCGTGCTGGCGTCGAACGCGTCCGCACAAGGCGTGGCGGCGGGTTCGATTGCAGGTGTCGTGCGCGACACGTCGGGCGCGGTGCTGCCCGGCGTCACGGTCGAGGCTGCGAGCCCCCCCTGATTGAGAAGGTCCGGACGGCAGTCACCGACGGCCAGGGCCGATATCAGATCGTCGATCTCCGCCCCGGCGTGTACACCGTGACCTTCAGCCTGCCTGGCTTCGGCTCGGTCCGCCGCGAGGGGCTCGAGCTGACCGTCGGCTTCACGGCCACCGTGAATGCGGACCTCCCGGTCGGCGCGCTCGAAGAGACGCTGACCGTCACGGGCGCCGCGCCGCTCGTCGACACGCGGAACACGCTGCAGCAGACGACGCTCTCGGCCGCGACGCTGGATGCGCTGCCCACGACCCGGCGGCTCGGGTCGTACGCCACGATGATTCCTGCGGCGCGCGGTGCCAGCCAGGATGTCGGCGGCATCTCCGGCGAGCGGGGCGCCGCCTTCGCGGTCCACGGCGGCCGCACCAACGAGATCAACGTCAACCAGGAAGGCTTGAACCTCACGATGCTGAACAGCTCCGTGTACAGCTTCAATCCCTTCTCGGTCGGCGAGGTCGCGGTGGAGCTGGCGGGCACCTCGGCGGAGACGTTCAGCGGCGGCGTCCGCGTGAACATCGTGCCGAAGGAAGGCGGCAACGTTTTTGCGGGCAACTTCGGCTTCAGCTACAGCAATCCGGATCTGCAGAGCGACAACCTGAGCGACTCGCTCCGCCGCCGGGGCGTGACGTCGACCCCGTCGCTGCGCGAAAGCTATCAGTGGGGCGGCGGTGCCGGCGGGCCGATCAAGGAAGACACGCTGTGGTACTTCGGGAGCGTCCGCGACTGGGTGGCGTCGCGGTACTTTGCCGGCAACTTCTTCAACCGGCTGCACGGCGTATCGCCGCTGCCGGCGGATCCGCGGCGGCCGACCACGCTGTTCTACGAGCCGGATGCGAGCCGGCCGGCGTACTCGAACGACTACTTCAAGGATGCCTCGCTGCGGTTGACGTGGCAGGCGTCGGCCAAGGACAAGATTGCGGCGTACTGGAGCGTGCAGGACAATTGCAACTGCCCGAACTCGGTGGTCGCGACGGCGTCGCAGGAGGCCAACGGCGACCACCATTACAACCCGAGCACCGCAATCACCGCGTCGTGGAGCCGGCCGATGACCGCCCGCCTCCTTTTCGAGGGCGGCACCTCGCTCAACAAGACGACGATCAACTCGAAGCGCCCGGAACCGACGAAGATCACCGACTTCGCCATCACCGATCAGGCGCTCGGCATCACGTACGGCGCGCGCGCCGGCAGCATCACGCCGGGCAACATCGGCAACCCGTGCTGCTATTCGACGCAGTCGGTGAACGACCAGTACAACTGGCGATTTGCCACGTCGTACATCACCGGTTCCCACGCGTTCAAGACCGGATTCACCTACCAGTGGTACACGTTCCGGAACAAGAATCAGCGTGCGATCGATCAGATCCACGGCGCGCGGTCGTACGCGTTCCGCGATCGCGTGCCGCTGTCCGTGACGGTCTACGCCACGCCGCTCGGTCGTGCAAGCGACTCGACCACAGTGGGGGCGTTCGTGCAGGACCAGTGGACGATCCGCAAGCTCACGCTGAACATGGGCCTGCGCTACGACTCGTTCAATGCCACGGCGGTCGCGCAGTCGTTTGCCGCCGGCTACTTCGTGCCCGCGCGGGACTTCCCGGAAGTCACGAACGTGCCGGACTGGAAGAACCTGAACCCGCGCCTTGGCGTGGCCTACGACATCTTCGGCAACGGCCGCACGGCGCTGAAGGCGTCGGTCGGCCGGTACGTCCTCGGGACATCGTCGACGGGCAACAACAACGTCGCGCTCAACCAGCCGATTCTGCAGCAGGCCAACAGCGCCACGCGCACCTGGAACGACGCGAACGGCAACTACATACCCGACTGCGAGCTCGGCCCCGCGATCCCCGGCGCGAACGGCGAGTGCGGCGCGCTGTCGGACCAGAACTTCGGGCAGGTGCTCACCGGACTACGGGGCACCCGGTATGCCGACGAAATCCTGAACGGATTCCAGGACGCGCAGGAGTTTCTGTGGCGAGGGTCGATCGCGATCGAGCACGAGCTGCGTCCGGGGCTCGGCGTCAATGTCGGGTACTTCCGGACGTCGTACGGCAACCAGCAGGTCACCAGGAACCAGGCGGTCGATCCATCGCAGTACGACGAGTACTGCATCACGGCCCCCACCGATTCACGGCTGCCGAGCGGCATCAGCGGCAGCCGGATCTGCGGCCTGTACGACATCAGGCCCGCTGTGTTCGGGCGGGTGGAGAATGTGATCACCCAGGCTGACAATTTCGGCGAGCCGTCTCAGGTCTTCAACGGCGTCGATGTCAACGTCCGCGCCCGGATGGGCCAGGGGGTCACGCTGCAGGGTGGCGTGAGTACCGGTCGGACGGTGACCGATACTTGCTATGTGGTCAACTCCGGCCAGGACCTCTACCATTGCCGCGTGACGCCGCCCTGGTCGGCCGAGACGCAGGTTAAGTTCCTGCTGGTCTATCCGTTACCATGGGATTTCCGGGCGAGCGCCGTGTACCAGAACCTTCCCGGTCTGCCCGTCCAGGCCAGCTACGTGGCAAGAAATGCCGAGATTGCGCCATCGCTCGGGCGTAATATGGGGTCCTGCCGGGGCGCTGCCGTATGCAATGCGACGGTCACCCTGAACTTGATTCCGCCTCAGACGATGTTTGAGGAACGGTCACAGCAGGTGGACCTCCGGTTCACGCGGATCTTCGAGCTCGGACGGTTCCGGGTGGAAGGCAATTTAGACCTCTATAACGCGTTCAACGCGAACTCGGTCCAGCAGTTGAACAGTCGATACGGGCCGGCGTGGTTGAACGCGCAGGAAATTCTTGCCGGGCGACTGATACGAGTGGGGGCCCAGGTTAGCTTCTGACGAAACGGAGGAACTATGAAGAGGTTGGCACTCTTAGCGGGTCTGGCGGTTCTGCTGTCGGCCGGATCCGCCGCTGCTCAGGGTTCGATCGCCGGCACGATTACCGGGCCTGACGGCAAGCCGCTGCGCGCAGTCTTCGTGCGGGCCGAGCATACCGCGAACGCGAACGTGGACGAGATGCGCGGGAGCGAGGGCACGCACAAGACCACGAGCGTCCTGTCGAACAGCCAGGGCCAGTTCATCGTCGATGGCCTGGAGCCAGGCAGCTACAACGTCTGGACCTGGTCGATCGGCTACCGCGGCGCGCCGGCGAGAATGAACGTCGCGGTGCAGCAGGGGCAGACCGCCAAGGCGGCCTTCACGATGCGCGCGGCGCCGGTGCAGTGGCACGAGCTGAGCAAGGCGCAGGCGGCGGTGCTGTTGCCCGAAGCACCAGGGCGTGAGCGGTTCATGACGAGCTGCATGAACTGCCACGGCATGGGGCAGATTTCCGGCCGCCGCGACTACGACGGCTGGATTGACGCGATGGACGGGATGCGGCGCCGCGGGATCACGACCGTCAACCCGCAGGTGGCCGACGAAGTCGCAAAGTATCTGGCCGCCGTGCTGGGTCCCGATTCGAAGACCCCGCAGTCGCCGCAGGAGCTCCCGGCCTGGAAGGACGTTCAGATCCAGTGGAGCGACGATGCGCTGAACATCGTCTACGTCGACTACCCGGTCGGCCAGGGGACGAACCGGCCGGGCACCGGCTATCCCGACAAGGCCGGCAACGTCTGGATGGAGATGGAAAACGGCGTCGCGCGCATCGATCCGAAGACGGGCCAGAGCACGCTGTGGCAGATGCCGGCGGGCCAGGGCGGCGGCGTCCACGAAGTGCTGCCGTTGCCTGACGGCAGCGTCTGGCTGACGGTGACCAGCGCGAACAAGCTGGCCCGCTTCAACTCGCGGACGCAGGACTTCGAGATCTACGCCGACCCCTACAAGGCGCCGCGCGTCAAGCAGGTCGATCCGAACACCCCGATCTTTGCCCAGCCGAAGCCGCAGCCGGGTGAGGGCGTGCTCGGACGGAAGCACACCGCGGTGGTGGATCACGAGGGGAACATCTGGGCGTCGGGCCGTCCGCTCGTGAAGTTCAACCCGAAGACGAAGGAGTGGAAGGCATTCCCCGAAGTGCCCGACCTCTACGGCATCGCTGTCGACCAGGCGGGCAACGTCTGGTTTGCTGAATTCAACGCCGCTGAGACCGGCAGCATCGGCAAAGTCGACCCGAAGACGGACAAGGTGACCAAGTACACCCCGCCGCCCGACATCCACAACGGCCGGCCGCGGCGTCTGAAGGTCGACTCCAAGGGGAATATCTGGTTCGCGCAGTACTTCAACGCCTCGATTGCCAAGTTCGAGCCGAAGACGGAGAAGTTCACCGTCTACAAGCTGCCCGGACCCTACCCGACGATCTACGGCCTTGGCGTGGATGCGAAGGACAACATCTGGGGCGTCTCGCACTTCAACGAGGCGACCTACCGGATCGACCCGTCGGGCAAGGTCGTGGCGTATCCGAGCCCCTACATCAGCCGCGGCACGCGGGACATGTGGGTGGATGCGCAGGGCCGCATGTGGTACGGCGTCCAGCCCGAATTCAAGGTCGGCTACTTATACATCCGCGAGCAGCGGTCCCCGATGACCGCGCAGCGGTAGCACGTCTTCCGGCGCAGGAGTCCCTCCCAGCGGGGGCTCCTGCGCCGGCCACCTTCCCGCAACCAGTTCGTACGTAGTGCCCGGCTTCAGCCGGGCCGCGGATCGTACGTAGTGCCCGGCTTCAGCCGGGCCGCGGATCGTACGTAGTGCCCGGCTTCAGCCGGGCCACGCCCCGTGGTAGGCTCAGGCGTCACGGAGGTTGACATGCCGAGTGCCACGCGCCGTGCGCTGACGACGATCGCCGGGCTGCTTCTGCTGGCGGCGCCGCCCGAGGCCCAGCAGGTTCCGAGGCTCGACACCTACGACGGAGTCGCCGTCCGGATCCTCCAGAGCAACAACGCCGGCAACGTCCATCACATCATCGACCCGGCGGTGCAGCAGGTGGTCGGAGTGATCCGCGGCTGCCCCCACGCGCACAATCTCACGGTGCATCCCGACGGGCTCTACTACTACTGCGCCAACGAACAGGACAAGACCGTCGACGTCTTCGACACGAAGACCCTGCAGCAGGTGATGCGCATCCCGCTGTCGGAGCGCCCCAACAAGATCGTCGTCAACAAGAAGCACAGGAAGATCTATGCGGCGATTTCGGTGGTGTCGGCGGCCGCCGCGGGCGCCGGGTTTCAGAAGATCGAGCGCGCGGCCTCGGTCGTTGACGTCATCGACATCGGCACGCACAAGGTGATTCGCAGCATTCCGGTCGCGGGGCCGGTGCACAACACCTACGTGACGCCCGACGACAACTACGTGGTCGCGGGCCTGAGCTTCGGCGAGCTCAAGCCGGGCGATCCGACGATCCAGGTCATCGATCCGGTCACGGACACGGTGATCTGGGGAATGGAGCTGACCGGCTACCGGCAGTACGGCAAGGATAACCACGAGGTGCGGCCGATGGCGTTCGAGGCCAATCCGGACGGTTCGCCGAAGCGGATGTTCGCCCAGGCGACCGGCATCAATGCCGTCTGGGTCATCGACTGGAACACCCGCACGGTCGTGGACATGCTGTGGCCGCCGCCGCTGCCGCTCTGGCGGCAGAATGCCGACGGCATCCAGACCGGGGACATGCACGGCCTCGAGGTGCTGCCCGATCGGTCGGCGCTGTGGGCCTCGAGCCGCCTCGACAGCCGCGTGTACGCATGGTCGCTGCCCGACCTGAAGTACATCGGCTCGGTGGAGGTCGGTCCGAGCGCGAACTGGATTACGTCGACTCCCGACAGCCGGTATTTGTATGTCGCCGTGTCAGGGGCTGACTACACGCTGGCGATCGACGTGAAGAAGCTTGCCGTCGTCGCAAAGATCAAGACCGGCGCGCGGCCTGCCCGGATCAGCACCGCCGTGCTCCCGATCGATCGCGTCAACCCGCCGATGCCGGCGAGCCGGTGACCGCCATGCGATACCGCGCGATCCTCCTGATGGCGCTGTACTGGGCGACCGCATCGACGCTGGCAGCATCGGGCGCGCCCCGGGCGTCCGTAGTGCCCGGCTTCAGCCGGGCCCAGGCCGGAACGGCACAGGTAGCAGCGTTTCCGAGTCCGGCGGATCTGGAGACCTTCCGGAAGAACATCGAGCTGCTGTTCGTGCGGCCGAGGGGCGGCTCGATGCCCGGCTATGCCGCATGCGTGATGTGCCATACCTGGCAGACGAGCCTCCGGTTCAGCCTCGAGACGCCGGAGACGACTCAGGGATGGACGCCGGCGCAGTCGCGCCGGAACTTCGATGTGGTCACGCAGGGGATCAACACGGCCGATCCGGAGAGCAGCCGCCTCCTGCTCAAGCCGCTGTCCCCCCAGGCGGGCGGCCTCGGTCACACCGGTGGCACCTACTGGACATCGAAGGAGAATCCCGAGTACCAGCAGATCCTGACGTGGATCCGCAGCTTCCCGGCCGATCGCCATGTCGCGAAGCCGGGCCCGCCGCTCGACTTCGAGTTCTTCCGCGCGTGCGTACAACCGGTCTTTGCGAACCCGCGCGAAGGCCACATCCGGTGCAGCAACTGTCATGACAGCGGGCTTGCCGGCTTTGCGCCCGTGCCTGCCGGCGGCGGGGGATGGAGCGACGCGCAGGCGAAGGCGGCGTTTCAGGTCATCTCGCGGCTCGTCATCCCGGGGAGCCCCGAGCAGAGCCGCTTTCTGCTGAAGCCGCTGCATCCCGACGGCGGCGGCTCGTACACGCACAACGGCCCGCGCCGGTGGCAGAGCCGCAGCGATCCCGAGTGGCAGATGCTCGCCGGCTGGGTTCGCGGCGAGCGGACGGGGAGCCGCTGCTCCTGAGCCAGGTTCCCATGCGGCGTGCCGGCTTCCGTGTATCGCACGGCTAAGGGCATGTTGACGCGGTTGCTTGCCGCGGCAGGCGTCGCGCGCGCATCCAGCCTGGAACGCGAGCGCCGCCGAGCGGCCGAGGTCCGCAGCGCGGAGCGGGCGCGGGCGAATCGCGAGATCGGGGTCGCCAACAACAGGGTCACCCAGCTCACCGACAGACTCCGGGCCACGCAGGAGCGTCTCGCCGCCGAGCAGGCCGAGTCCGGCGCCCTGCGCCAGGCGGTGGCTGCGCTCAGGGGCACCGAGGCGGCGATGGCCCGCCGGCCGGAGGCGCTCCGTCGCCTCAAGCTCGCGCAGCTGGCGATTGCCGCCAAGGGGGCGCGGCGCGGTGGTGTGACGCGCGCAGCAGCCCGGCGTGCGGCGCGGCTGGCGGCAGGCTCTGCGGATTACGCCGACGCGGTCGCCCGCTGGCGCAGCGGCGACCTGCTGTTTGAGGTCGGCCGCGTCGTCATTGCCCGGCTGCACTGGTCGGTTCCGGCCGGAACCGCCGACGAGCGGTCCCGGCGCCTCTTCCTGAACGCCGAGCTACCGCTCGACGACCTGGCCGCCGTCCGCGAGTTCGTGGCCGGCGGCGTCATGCTGGATGTTGGCGCGCATGTCGGGGCCGCGTCGATTCCGCGGGTGCTGCTCGGCGATTGTGCGCGCGTCCATGCTGCGGAGCCCGAGTCGGCCGCCTACCTGTGCCTGGTCGGAAATACGCTCGACAACGGCTGCGAGGGGCGCGTGCTGCCGCAACGGCTCGCCATTGCGGGCTCGGCCGGTCCAGGCACCGTGCGCCGCGCCGGCGGCGGCGTCGAAGAAGTCCCCTTCGTGACAGTGGACGCATGGATGACGCGCCTTCGTATGCGGCCCCGGACGATCCGCTTCGTGAGGGTGGCGCTGCAGGACTGGAACATGGACCTCGATCGTGGCGCCGTCCTCCTCCTGAAGCACCGGCATGTGGTGTGGCAGATCGAGATTCCTTCAGACGTCATGCAGGCCTCGGGACCGAAGGTCCGGCGGACGTGCGAACGGCTGGCCGCGCACTTCACGCACGTCCAGCCGCTGGGCGGCGTTCTGCACGAACCGCGGCCCGCATCCGAGGCGGTCGAGATCGCCGGCGCCGGCGGCGGCTTCCTGCTGTTCAACATGCACGGAGACGCGCGATGACGCTCCTGGATCTGATGCACAAGTACCAGACCGACAAGGCGGAGCATCGCTTCGACATTCCGTACGGCTTCTTCTTCGACGAGGAGCGACGGGGGCAGGTGAGGAGCGTGCTGGAGCTCGGGACCAAGAAGGGCGCCAGCCTGCGCGTGTGGGAGGAATACTTCCCGAACGCGAGCATCTTCGGCGTCGAGATGAAGTCCAAGTACGCGGTCTACGCATCGGACCGGAGCCGCATCTTCATCGGCAGCCAGTCGGATCCCGAGGTGCTCGAGCTGCTCGTCGCCGCCGCCGGCTCCAGCTTTGATCTCATCATCGACGACGGAAGCCACATGTCGGACGATCAGGTGGCGAGCCTCACGTATCTGTGGCGGTATCTGAAGCCGCCGTACGGGATCTACGCCATCGAAGACCTGCATGCGCACGCCCGATTTCCGGAGGCCTACTCGAACGAGCGCTGCCGGTATCCGCCGATGAGCGACATGCTGCTGCGGCACATCGAAGGGCGAATCGCCGCCGAAGCGGGGCAGGGCGGCGCGCCCGGCATCTGCGTGTACGGCGCGGTTGCGCTGCTGCTCAAGGGTGAGGAGGGCCCGCCTCTGGACTTTGACCGCTTCCTGAAAACGTCGTAAGAAACGATTCACACTCGACGTCGTGTCCGCTTTAGGCGGACTTCAGCATGCGGTCGTAGTGCTCGTAGTGCTCGGCTTTAGCCGAGCCAGACGCCCGGTGCGGCGCTGGTTGACTCCTCCGTGTCGCGTCGACGATGGCCGACCGCGCGAGGCGGGAGCAGGCGCTGCAGTTTGCGCGGCGGCTCAATGTGGAGCAGCAGCTCCATGTGCCGAGTCGGCGTCCGGGCCCCATGTGGGGCGAGCCTTGTCAGGCTCGCCTCGCGAACCCGACAGGGTTCGCGCCACGTCAACGTTCCTGTACAATGAGCGTTCCTGCCTGCGAGAGTGTTCTCCACGAGCGGAAGTGGCGGAATTGGCAGACGCGCTAGCCTCAGGAGCTAGTGGCCGCAAGGCCATCGGGGTTCGAGTCCCCGCTTCCGCACCACGATCGATGTGGCCGGGCTGAAGCCCGGCACTACGTACGCCCGGCACTACGCACGCCCGGCACTACGCACGCCCTGGCCGGGCGCTGACGAGCGCCGCAATCACCAGATCGCCGCTGACGTTCACCGCCGTCCGGCACATGTCCAGAAAGCGGTCGACGCCGAGGATGAGCGCCATGCCTTCGGCGGGAACGCCGACCGACTGGGCGACGATCATCACCATCGGCAGCGAGCCGCCCGGCACCCCCGCCGTTCCGATCCCGGCCACAATCGACATCACCATCACGCGGATCTGCTGCGCCAGGGTGAGGTCCAGCCCGTAGACCTGTGCGAGGAAGAGGACGGTCACGCCTTCGAAGAGCGCCGTGCCGTTCTGATTGGCGGTCGAGCCGACCGTCAGCACGAAGCGCGAGATCTGCGGCGGCAGGCGCAGCTTCCGCTCGGCGACATCGAGCGACAGCGGAAGCGTGGCGTTGGACGAGGCGGTGGAGAAGGCGTAGAGGTACACCTCGCGGCAGTTGCGGAAGAACTCCAGCGGCGGCCGGCGCGCCGCAGTCCACAGCAGCGCCGCGTAGACGCCGAATTGCTGGATGAGCAGGCCGGCCACCACTGTGACGACATAGAAGAGGAGCGTCGCGAAGACGCCGGTCCCGAACGTGAACGCCGTGTTGAACACGATGGCGAACACGGCGACAGGCGCCAGCCGCATCGCGAGGTGGACGATCCACATACAGGCGTCGAAGATCTGTTCGAGCACCCGCACGAGCACCGGGTCTTCGCCCCCTTGCCCCCTTGCCCCCTGTCCCCCTGCAATCTGACTCACCGCCACGCCGAAGATCACGGCAAACACCATCAGCGGCAGCATTTCGCCGTCGAGGGCCCGCACCGCCGATTCGAGCGGGTTGCGTGGGATGAGCTGAATCAGGATGTCGCTCAGCGGCTGAGCGGCCGCGGCGTTCGCGCGGAGGACGTCTACGCCCGATGCCGCGTCGCCGGCGGAAAGCTGCAGGCCGGCCCCGGGCTGGAGCACGTTGACGAGGATCATGCCGATGGCGACCGACGTGCTGCTCAGCAGGAGCGTGAACGCCAGCGTCCGGCCGGCCACGCCCGGCAGATCGTGCCCCCGCCCGAGCTGATAGACGCCGACGACGAGCGCCGAAAAGACCATGGGGACCACGATCATGAAGATCGTGCGCAGAAAGATCTGCCCGATCGGCCGCAGCACGTGCGTGCTGATCGCCGCGAGCCACGGCGCCCCGGCATACGGGTGGAGCATCGCGCCGAGCGCAATGCCGAGGAGGAGGGCGATCGCGAGCTTGTTGTGAAGCTTCATAGGGAGAGACCCGCCCCACGTTCGCTCAGAACACGAGCCGCATCCCGAGCTGCATCTGCCGCGCCGACGTCACGGTCGAGCGGGTCCGGCCGAACGTCGACAGCGGCGCGTCCCCGGCCCCAGAGCCCGCAAAGGCGATGAGCGTCGGATTGCCGAAGTTGGCGCGGTTGAAGATGTTGAAGACCTCCAGCCGCACGTCCAGCCGGGCCCCGCCGCGCAGCGGAATCCGCTTCACCGCCGACAGGTCGACGGTGCGCAGATCGGGGCCTCGAAACGCGCCGCGCGGGCTGTTGCCGAGGGTGCCCTGCGGCTGCAGGACGAACGCGGACGGATCGAACCACTGATCAGGCTGGCCGATCACCGCGCTCTCCGGCGAACGCCCGGGCGCCAGGTCGGGACGGTCGAGACCGCTCGTGGGCGAGATCGACGGCGACCACTGCGACCGCGACCAGTTGTTCTGGACGAACACGGTCAGCGGCTGCCCGCTCCGCACGGTGCCGATGCCCGTGACCTGCCAGCCGGCCAGCAGCGCGCGCGGAACGCCGCTCAGCCCGGCCGGCGCCGGGACGTCCCACACCGCGTTGAACACCCAGTTGTGGGGCGTATCCCAGTCCGACGGCCCCTTGTTGTAGCCGGGATCGATCTCGGGGAACGCCACCGTCGTCCCATTCGTCGAGTCGGAGAAGAAGGTCGACGCCTGCGTCGTGTCTTCGCTGCGCGACCAGGTGTAGGAGGACTGCAGCGACAGGCCGTTGGTCCATGCGCGCCGCAGCTCGACGATGAGCGCGCGATACCACGACTCGCCGTCGCTGCTCTTGAGCTCGAT
>Ga0156172_1024_pt1 | contig 28206 bp, 29 predicted proteins | sample RifCSPlowO2_12_FD_107825 | JGI IMG/M metagenome (GOLD analysis project Ga0156172, IMG submission 107825) | Acidobacteria bacterium RIFCSPLOWO2_12_FULL_67_14 | reverse complement strand
GCCCTCATACGTGGCCGGGATCTGCGCCCGCTTCACCTTCGAGGTGTTGTAGGCGACCACGTAGAAGTTCAGGCGGTCGGGAAACCACATGCGGTGCGACGGGATGGCGGCCGGCGGCAGGTCGGCCAGATAGGGCGAGTGGAACTCCGCGAGCACCTTCTCGCGGGCGAGCATCTCCATCTCGGGGCCGTTGGTCTCGACGACGTCCACGGCATGGCGCCGGGCCTGCGCTTCGGTGACCGCCCGGCGCACGACCTGATCCGAGAGCGCCCGCCAGAGGACGACCCTCACGCCGTACTTCCGCTCGAAGGCGGCCGCGAGCGGCTGCGACTCGGTCGGGGCGAGCGAGGTGTAGAGGGAGACGCTGCCTTCCTGCTTCGCTCGCTGCACGAGGCGGCTGTCCCGATCGGCGCCGCGATACCGGAAGACGGCGTCGTTGCCGGCAGGGCTCTGCGCGGCGACAGGCGTCAGCAGAACGAGGCAGAGCAGGCCGTGCGCGAGCTGCAGCATGTGGTCATGTCGGAACATAGACAGGCGGCGATTCTACCGCCAGACGGTCATCCGCGCGGAGGATCGAGCGCAGCTACCGAAGCGCATTCCGGTCATTTCCCGGTCTGACGCAGAAGACGGCGCGCGGTGTCACGCGCCCCCGTGGTGGCACGCGATGGGACCGTCGCACGGCGACACACAAGAACCGCCGCGATCTGGTCGAGACAGGCAGGGGAGATCAGCTTGTAGCACGTCACCGCTGCCGCCTTGTATCGCGCGCGCACGACCGGGAACGTCATGGCGCCGCAGAGCAACAGATCCGCGGCCCCGGGCGTCTCCGGTCGCGTACCCGCCATCAGATATCCGCGCATCGAGTGGCGCCGCCCCACCGCTGGGGCGAGCACTCCGCGCGCCGTATCGAGGAAGAACCGGCTGACGGAGACGACGGCGATCAGGGAGGGTCTTGGCAAGCGACGTATCGCTTGAAGGTGCGAGTTCGCTGGGGAGTAGGTGATGGCGATCGCCGGCCGCTCGGCCGGCAGGACGGTCTGGATGCCAGGTAGATGGCCCTGCGGGCTGACGACCAGCGCTCCGATGATTCGCGCCGGGTTCGACAGCAGCTCGGCGGGGGTGCATGCGTCAACAGGACAGGAGAACCGCTGCTTCAGCTCTTCCGGCAGCAGTACGCGCATGCCGGCATCCTCCGAGAGCACGAGCAGATGATCCGGCGGCGCCGCGCGCAGGTGGTCGCGGAGCCGCTCGTGGAGCTGCTGCAACGAGTATCCGCCCTGTCGGGCGCCCGCGATGGCGGCGTTGACGATATCGTCGAGACCCCTGGCGGCCATGGGGGTCGATCCCCGCCCGGCTGAACGGACTGCCAGCCGCCGCCCCGCCCGCTTCTCGGCCACCTTGCTCAGCGTGAGGTCGTGGTATGCCTTGCTGATTGTGTTGCGGTGAATACCCAGCCGTTGCGCGAGCGCGCGCACGCTCGGCAGAGCGGCGCCCGGCTTGAGTACGCCGGTGCCGATCAGAAACACCAGTTGCGCGGCGACCTGCTCGTGCAAGGGGACGTCACTTTCTTTGCTGATCTGAATGTCCATACGGCCGGCCCATTACACGCGCGAGGGGTTGGCTACTGGTTCGTCTACCAGGATCCGGAAGGCAACCGCGGGATCGTCAAGACCGGCGTTGTCTACAAGGTGGCGTTCACCGGGCTCTCTGCGTACTACTGGGCCATCGACGAGCTGCTGCATCCGATCTTTGGCTTGTTGGGGATCCTGGATGCGCTCTTCATCGTTGGCTTCGTGATGTTTCTGACGGGCGGGCGCAGCCGGAAGCCGGCTTGATGCGGCAAGAGACCCACTGCCTCCTCCTTCGCCCGATCCCCATCGAGCTGTCTGCTGACCGGTGGATGGCGCGGCGGGTGAAGCGACTGGGCTTCGTCAGCGTGGTGGCGCTGGGGCTGATCTGGGCGCTGGCGGTGACGAGCCTGGACGCGCCGACGTCCGTGGACGGCGCGCTGGCAGCGGGCTGGGTGTTGATGCCGGCGATCCTCTTCGGGAGCCTCTCTCGTCCACGCCTGCGCTACGCGCTCGTGTTGCCGGCCTCACTGGTGAGCGTCGGCCTGCTAGCCATCTGCCGCTCGTGGATGCCGACCGAGCCACTGGCCGCGGCGGGCTGGCTATCGATGACCACCGGCATCCTGCTCGGCAGCGCCCTGGGGCTGTGGTTCTGGTACCGATTGATACCGGTCCCAGTCCGGCTGGATGCTCCGTATTCGTTCGGACGCTGGGCGCTGATCTTGGTGCACGTGGCATTGATCGTGGCCGGATGGGGTCTGGTGGCGGCATCATTGATGGCCGGCGGCCGTGTCGAGCCATAAGTAAGTGTTACCGGGGGGCGCATCGTCGCGCCATAACTGGTGTTACCGACGGTGGAGTCTTGAGGGGCAGGGGCGTGGAGGCAGGCGCGCTCGTGGCGCGTGCCTCCACGCCCCCCAGCGTCGAGGGCACCAGCCCGCGCCGATGGTTCGCCAGGGCGTACCCCTGCGTGAGTGGCTGATCGAGGCGCGTCGCGAGGGCGAACGGATCGAGCCGGTGAACTTCAGCAATACAATGTCATCCGCGTGGCCGACGAAATTCTGGTGGATCCGATGCGCTCGGCGGGCGGTATTGATTATGCCGAGGCGGCCAAAGACGTGGTCGTGCACGACGTGGACGGCGTTCCGATTCCCTTTGCATCGCCGCGCCTGCTCTGGCGCATGAAGGCCGTGACGCGTCGCGAGAAGGATGCACCGGATCTGGTGTTCCTTCGCCAGTGGTTTGCCCAGCACGGCGAAGAACCGCCGCCGGTATAGCCCTCCGACCCGCGCCCGGCCCCTTTCGACGGGCGCCACCATCCGACTCGAGGCGCTTCGAACGATCCCTCTTCCCATCGAGCACAGCCATGGCCTGCAGGTCGCCACGCTGGCGTCCCATCACCGCGACCCGTTCGATCGCCTGCTCGTGGCCCAGGCGCAGGTGGAGGATGTTCCAATCCTCACGGCCGATTTCGTGTTCGACAGCGAGGGCATCACGGCGATCAGGGGTTAAGCCCAGGACCGGCCGTGAAGGCGGTTCCCAAATTGACGGTCCCGGCGATTCTATGTATAACTCGCGAACCCGGCAAATACGCGGCAGCATCCTCGGTACGGAAGACCAATCCCTTTCATGTCCACGAAAACACAGACGGCCACCACGCACTATCACATTCAGAAGAAGCGGCGCGCGGAATTCCTCGAGGAGTGGCGCAAGTACCGCCACCACGTGATCCGCAAAGAGGACGTGGCACTCGTCCCGACCGCGCGCGGGCTTCGCACCGGCGTGTACATGGGATGGGACGGCGACCGTCCGACGCGCTGTCTCGACGCGCTCGTCCACGAAATCGATCCCGGCACCACGACGACCATCCACCGCCACTCGTGGGACGCCATCCTCTTCATGGTCGAAGGCAGCGGGTGGACCGACGTCGACGGCGTCCGGTACGACTGGAAGCCGTGGGACGCGTTTCATATTCCGGCGTGGAGCTGGCACCGGCACGGCAACGACGGCGATCGCCCCGGCCGCTTCATGAGCTATTCGTCGGAGCCGACGCTCTGGACGCTCGGCATGAGCCTGCTCGAGGACGCCGGCCATGAGCCGCACGCCTCGCTCCCCCCGCGGCCGGCGGTGTCGGGCGGGACCCCCGGCAACGATCCCTACGCGCGCCGGCTGCGCCGCGTGGCGCAGGAGACCGAGAAGCGGCGCTCGGGCCGGATTCACACGCCCTACGACGAGCAGGAGATCCTCGCCACGCCGCGCGGCACGCGCACGAAGTTCCTCAACGACCGCGCCATCGGCAACCAGGCCTCCGGCCTCAGTCAGGTGATGATTCAGTTTGCGCCGGGGAAGACCCAGTCGCTGCACCGCCACCCCGGCGAGGCGTGGCTGTACGTGGTCGAAGGCCACGGGCACAGCTTCATGGGCATCGCCCCCGACAAGGGCGCGCACCACCGCTGGAAGAAGGGCGACCTCATCGTCGTCGACCACTTCCTGTGGCACCAGCACTTCAACGACGACCCGGCCCATCAGTGCCGCCTCGTACGCATCCACATGTTCGATTCGCTGCTCGAGACGATGCGCGCGGTCACCGACCCGCTCGTGCTGTTCGAGGACGCGGAGGACACCCTCATCTCGATGCAGGAGCTGTCGCAGATCGAGTGGCCGGACGATACCCGGCCGGACTCGTGATGGACGTCGACCGGAACGCGCTGCCGCCCGGCGTGCTGTCGATGCACGTGCTGCCGGCCGACCATCACGACCGCGACTGGGACGCCATCATCGTCCCGCGCGAGGTGAAGGAGCGGCTGCTCGCCCAGGCGCTGCTGGTGCTCGAGCACGGACGGAAGCTCTCGATGCTCTCGGGGCTGCCGCACGGGCTCATCGTGCTGGCCGGCCCGCCGGGAACGGGGAAGACGACCATGGCGCGCGGCCTGGCGCAGGTGGCGGCGCTCGCGCTGGCGCGCAAGGGCGCCACGGCGCTCGTCGAGGTCAACCCGCACGCCTTTCCGAGCGAGATGCTCGGGGAGAGCCAGCGCAACGTCACGCGCCTGCTGACCGAAACGGTGCCCGAGGTCGCGGCCCGCTGGCCGTTCACGGTCGTGCTCGTCGACGAGGTCGAGAGCTTCGCCGTCCGGCGCTCGACCGCCTCCTTCCAGGCCAACCCGGTGGACGTGCACCGCGCCACCGATGCGGTGCTGCTCGGCATCGATGAGATCGCCAGGAACCAGCCGTCGGTGCTGTTCGTGACCACCACCAATTTCATCGAGGCGGTGGACGAGGCGTTTCTCTCGCGCGCCGACCTCGTGATGCGCTTCGCGCTGCCCGATCGCGAGACGATCGAGCGCATTCTGGCCAGCGCGCTGGGCGAGCTGGCGGTCCAGTGGCCGGCGCTGCTGCCGATGACGAACGACACCACGCGGCTGTCCGAGCTGGCCGCGCTCTGCGAAGGGTGGGACGGCCGGCGGATCCGGAAGCTGATCCTCGCCGCGCTGGCCCAGCGGCTCGACGTCGCGCGGAATCCGGCGTCACTCACGTGGGACGATCTGCTCTCCGCGGCGCGGAAGCAGGGGGGCGTCGAGTGGGCGGGCGGCCGCGCGCCGACCTCGCGCGAGCTGTTCCCCGACGTGCCGAAGGAGCTCATGCACGACCACGACCACGGCCACGCGATTCCACACCGGCACACCCACACGCACCATCACGACGAGTTGCCCCCACGGGCCACAGAGGCACAGAGCCACAGAGAAAAGCAGAAATAGGTCCCGCCCTGTGTCTCTGTGTCTCTGTGGCTCGTCGCGATTGCTGGTTGTCGGCGCCGCGGTTTTGTTAGTCGCGTGCGGCCCTCCGCCATCGCCGGCTCCGGCGACCAGCTACCCGAGTGCCTCGTCTGCCACGGCGGATCGGCGCCAGCAGTGGCTCGACATGTTCGCGCGCGGCTACTTTCCGGGGCGCAGCGGGCAGGTATTCTACGTGCCGCACGAGGGCGACTTTGTCGTCAACGCAGGCGATGATCTCGAGATGTTCGTCCACGGGTCGCCCTGGGAGTACGACACGCACATTCCGCTGCTGTTCCATGGCTCCGGATTCATCCGGCAGGGAACCTGGTCCGATCCGGTGGTGCAGCAGGACGTCGCCCCCACGCTGGCGCGGCTCCTGGCGGTGAGGCCCGGCCCGACGACCACGGGCCGCGTGCTCGAGCAGGCCATTGAGCCGGACGCGCCGCGCCCGCGCGTGATCGCGGTGGTCGTGCTCGACGGCATGCGCGCCGACTATTTCGAGACCTACCGCGACGTGATGCCGGTGCTGACGCGGCTGCGCGCCGAGGGCGCGTGGTTCGCCCGCGCCGGCGTGAACTCGCTGCCGACCGCGACGAGCGGCGGGCATGCCACGCTCGGCACCGGCACCGACCCGCGCGTTCACGGGATTGTCGTCAACCGGCTGTTCAGCCGCATCACGCGGCGCGAGCAGGAGGTCTTTCACGAGCTCGACCCGCGTGAGCTGATGGCGCTCACCCTGGCCGATCTCTGGAACCTGGCCACGGACGGCCGCGCGCGCATCGTGGCCCTGGGGGGCGCCATTCGCGCCGCCGCGGGGCTGGCCGGCCGCGGCGCGTGTCTCGTCAACGGGCGTCCGGTGACGGCGGCCAGCTACTCGGCGCAGGACGGCGGCTGGGAAACCAATCCGATGTGCTACGCGATGCCGGACGCGCTCGGCGCCATCGCCGGCGAGCAGTACTGGCAGGCGGCCGGCGGCGCATGGATGGGGCACGACATCGCGAGCCCGTCGCGGTTCCGTTACTCGGGCCTCTTTGCGCGCTTCGAGGGAGATGCGCTGGCCGCCGTGCTGGAGCGCGAGCCGCTCGGAGCGGACGGGATCACCGACCTGGTGCTCGTGAATTTCAAGAGCCCCGACTACGTCGGCCATGCGTTCGGCCCCGCCTCGCGCGAGATCCGCGAGACGCTCATCGAGGTCGACCGGCAGCTCGGGCGGGCGCTCCGGATCATCGAGGAGAAGGCCGGGCCGGGCGGCAGCGTCGTGGCGGTCACGGCCGACCACGGCATGCCGGGCGAGCCGCCGGCCGGCCGCCGGCGGATTACGCTCAGGGAAGTGGCCGACGCGCTGAATCAGCAGTTCTCGCCGGCATCGGCCCGTAGGCCGGGTTCTTTCGGGCCCGGCGTCTCGATCGTGGAGTATTTCAACAGCGAGTCGAACGCCCAGATTCATCTCGACACCGCGCGCCTGGACGCGCTCGGCCATTCGGTGCGCGACGTCGCGGCGTTTCTGGAGTCCCGGTTCTTTGCCGCGGCGTTCACGGAAGACGAGGTGCGCGCCGCGCAGACGCGGCTGCCGCTGGGGAGATGAGGGAGGCATGATGTTCGCCCGTTTGGCAATACTCGTGATGCTGGTCGCCCCCGCCTCGGCCCAGGGGCTTGCCGTCTACGGTGAGGTGGTGGACTCCAAAGGGTTTGTGGTGATCGGTGCGCTGGTGACGCTGACGCCGGCGGGCGGATCCGAGGGGAAGGTCACGCACACCGATCCCGACGGCGTGTTCGTGCTCGACGGGGTGCGGTCCGGGGCGTACGACCTGAAGGTTGACGCGTCGGGCTTCCAGCCGTTCACGCAGCGTGTCACGATTACCGACTCGACGGTTCAGCTCAGGATTGTGCTGAGAAATGCGGACGGCGCACGGTACGTAGTGCCGGGCTTCCGCCTTCGCATGAAGCTTCGGCGGACCACCGTAGCCTTGGCGAAGGTGGTCAGCCCGGCTAAAGCCGGGCACTACGTCGGTTATGAAACCGCTTCCAGGCATTCGCTATAATCTGGAGCTTGTCGGAGTCAGGAGGTTCAACTGTGACTACCAGAATCATCTACATGGCTCTCATCGTGGCGGTCGCTTCGGCGGCGGCGTGCCGGGGCACCGACGCGCAGTCGGGCGGCGGGGCGCCCGTGCCGTTCAAGCTGGGCACATTCGAGCGCAGCGGCCAGCGCTTCGTCGGGCTCGTGCTGCGCGACTCGCAGGTCGTCGACATCGCGCAGGCCAGTGCGGCGATCGAGTCGGGCAGCAGCGCGGCACAGACGCTCGCGCCGCCGGCCGACATGAAGCAGATCATCGCGGGGTACGACTCCGGCTGGCGCGACCGGCTCGGCGCCATCGCGAGGCAGGTGTCCGCCGCGTCGACTCCGCCGGCGTACGCGTATCAGGTGTCGACGCTGCGCACGCTGCCGCCGGTCAGGCCGTCGCTCCAGCTGAACGGGGCGGGCAACTATACGGAGCACACCGAAGGCATTGCCGCCCAGCAGCGGCGCTCGGGCGCGGCGCCGGAGGGGCCGCCCGCGCCGGTGGCCCAGTCCGCTCCGGGCATCTGGGAGCGCACGCCTGGGGATCGGCGCAACAACCCGTATCTCTTCCAGAAATCGCCGACCATCGTCATCGGCCATCAGGACTCGATCGTCATGCCGCGCGGACGGACGAACATCGACTTCGAGTGCGAGTTCGCCGTGGTCGTCGGCCGCCGCGCGAAGTACGTACCGGTCGAGCGCGCCGCCGACTACATCTTCGGCTACACCGCGCATCATGACGTCTCCGATCGCGGAGGCCGGGGCGACCGGGCCATGGGAGGGTCGGACTGGCTGGTGGGCAAGAACCACGACACCTTCGCGCCGCTCGGCCCGTACATCGTGCCGAAGGAGTTCTTCAAGGATCCGATGAACACGCGGCACGTGCTCACGCTGAGCGGCATGGTCATGCAGGACTCCAACACGAACCGCATGACGCACAACATTCACGAGCTGCTGTCCTACTCGTCCAACCTCCTGACGCTGAGCCCGGGCGACGTCATCGCGGGCGGGAGCCCCGCCGGGACCAACATCGAACGCGCCGATCCGCGCTGGATGCGCGCGGGCGACACCGCGACGTGCGTGGTCGAAGGGGTCGGGGAGTTGACGAATCCGGTGGTGGCGGAGGCGGCAGTTTCGACCAACTAGACAAAACCACCGAGACACTGAGTCGGTGCCTCGGTGGCTTCGTCCGCTACTGCTGGACGGCCTACCTCGACGTATCGTGACGGAACTGCACGCGGGCAAACTTTCCGATGTTGTCGTACGGCACCCAGACCGTCGGCTGATCCGTCGTGTCGTCGACCGCGAGGTGCCGGGAGCCGGTCCCGCGCGAGGGCAGCGGATACATCGTGACCCGCCCGGTGGTGGGGTTCAGCTTTCCAAACGTGTCGTCAGCCGCCATGCCGAACCACACCATGTGGTTCCGATCCGGGAAGGGCTTGTACGGCTGTCCCCACCGGCCGTTCGGGATCTCATGTAGTTTCACAAGCGTCTTGGTCCGGATGTCGAACTGGGCGATGGACCCCGTCCAGTACGTGCCGGCATACGCATAATCGCCCCGGCGATCCACAGCCATGCGGCGCGGACCCTGCTGACCGAGCGAGGCGTTGTGGTCCCACGAGCCGACCGTGTTGAAGACCTCGGTATCTTCGGGGCGGATGTCGGGCGACTTGAACGGCGGGATCGACACATTGATCACGTCGCCGGTGCGGCCGTCGACCACCATCATCTTGTCGATCCCAATCTGCGACACCCAGGCATTGTCCAGGCGATCGATGCCCATGTCGTACGGTCGGCTATTGGGGAGTGGCGTCAGGAACTCTGTCATCTGACCAGTCTGGATGTTCATCCGGACTGCGCCGACGGGGTTATTCCCCCACACGTTGCCCCTGGTATCGACATCGACCCCGTGCGAGGTGCCATGCGGAAGTGCCGGATAGCTCTTGATCGTTCGCGTCTTGACGTCGAAGCTCGTAAAGTTCCGCCCGCCGCCCCAGATGGTGTCTCTGGAGATGTCCATGCCCATCGAGCCCCAGGCGAAATAGGCGTTGCCATCGCTGCCGAGCGCGATATCGTGCGACCCGGTGATGAATCCCTGCTGCTCGCGGGTGCCCCAGGTCCAGTCCTCGCCCGTCAGGTACGGGTTCTGTTCGGGATTGGGGACGTCGACGGACACCGTACGGCCGTCGCGCTCCATGAAGAATTTCACGGCGCCGGTCCGGGGATCGAGCTGGCCAAGGCCGTCGGGTTTGTCCCAGGGGAGGTCGTACTCGGTGACCACGATCTGCGTTTCAATCCCGGTGGGGCGGGGGAACGGAGTCGGATTCAGCTGCACCGGCTTCGGACCGGCGACTTTCGTCAGATATTCCACGAGCTCCTTCCGGTAGGTCAGCTGGAGCTGGGCACGGACGTTCGCCGATTCGCCGTTGGAGAGCTGACCGGCCCGGAACTCGCCGCCGCCGGGCCGCCGTCCGGGCGCCGGGCCGCCGCTGTTCGTGATTTTGGTCATGTTGTCGATCATCAGCTCCCAGCTTGCGGCGTCGAAGCGCTTTTCGAGCCAGTTCGCCACGAGGTGGCAGTTGCTGCAGTTGTTCAGCACCACCATCTTCATGCGGCGATCCTGCGCGGTGTCTTCGGGCAGCCGCGCGAGCCACTCGGCCGAGGAGAGCTGCCGCGAGATGATGTTCGGCAGCGGCGTGAGCGTGAAGTCCTGCTGCACGCTCCTGCCGGGGGCGATGGCCGCCTCGGCGACCGGGCGGTCGAAGCCGACGGCCTGCGCCCAGATGCGGTAGCGGCCGGCGTCGAGCGCCGGGAACGCGTAGGCGCCGTTCTGGTTGGTCCAGACCGACGTGGTAATCGTCGACCCCTCTGCTGTGGCGGACACGGACACGCCTTCCATCGGCTTGCCGTCCGCGCCCTCGATCGTCCCAGTGAGCTCTTTGCTCGGGGCGGGGCTCTGCGAGATCGCCGGCAGGCCCGCCGGGAGCGCCAGCACGGCAAGAGCAAGTGCCAGGAATAGCACCCGTGATCGAGACATCATGATCATTCTCCTTGGCGAAGCGCCTGTATGAGGGCCGCTAACGAATCTTCAGGTACGCGATCAGATTGTCCAGCTCGGCTGGCGTGTAGGTGTACTTGTAACCGGGCATCCGACCGGGGACACCCTCCAGAATCCGCTGCCGCAGGTAATCTTCCGTGACCCCGGGTCGCTTGGCGAAGCCAATCAGATCCGTGATCCCGAGCTTGAGCACCCTCGCCTGGCCCGTGGTGGGGCCATGGCACAAGATACAGGTCTTGACGAAGAAGGCTTCACCCCTCAGTTCCGCATCCGTCTGCGGTTTCCCTGCGCCGCTCCCCGGCGGGAACTGCGCCGCGGCGGTGACGGGCGAGACGATGGCGAATGCCAGGACGAACAGGCCGGCGGTGATGTGCGCACTCATGTATCGACTCCCCCGGGCCGCCTCGGATCCCTCAATGGCGAGATTGAGAGAGCCTAGACCCTCGTCTGCGAAGTGTCAACGTGATTGCCGGCGGAGCCCCGCGAAAGAAGTGGGCGAGCTGACGAACCCGGTGGTGGCGGAGGGGGCGGTCTCGACGAACTCACCAATGCCCAATGCCCAAACCTGTTGGGCATTGGCCATTGAGCATTTTGCATTGAGCATTGATCGGATTACTGCTGCGCCGTCCGGCGGATGGCGCCCGTGCCGGGAGCCGGCTGCGCGAACCGCGACGCCGGGATCGGCACGTTCGCCTGGATCTCCTTGAAGTGCACCTTCATCTGCATGTAGGTCTGGCTGACGGTGCGGAAGAAGGGGACCTTGACGCCTCCGACGTCACGGTAGTCCTCGAGATCGATCTGCGTGGGGATGATGCCGACCGGCGTGCGCGTCCAGGTCACCACCCGCACCAGCACCCCGGCGTTGTCGAAGTAGAAGTTGGCCTGCGGCACGCCTTTGATCAGCCCCTGCACGACGTGCGCGTCGATGTCGCCGAGGATGGCCAGACCGACCTTCCATTCCGGAAACGCCGTGCGGATCGGCGTCGGGTACCAGAGCATCGCTTCCAGCTTGGCGCGCTCGAGATTGCCGCCGCTCAGCGTCACCAGCGGTACCGGGGTATCGGGCCCCGCCATCCAGCCGTTCTGCCCGTCAAACACACGGATGCTGTCGCCGGCAAACGTCTTGACGATCAAGGTCATCTGTTCGGGCGCCTTGCTGTAGATCTCCACGGGAATGTCCGAGAGCGCCGTGTCGAACCCCGAGTAGGAGCCCTTGCCCACGAAGCTCGTCACCTTGGCGATGCGATCGGCGCCGCCGATGGCGTTGAGGTACTTCGTGAACGTCTCTTCGGCCGTGAAGGTGTCGTTCGGAATGAGATCCATCGAGTTGGGGTCGTCGATCGGCTCGCCGTACTGGAGGGCCAGGTTCGGCACGCGCTTCGGCTGCTCGTTGCCCTGATGGCAGGTGAAGCAGGTCACGCGCGTTTCGCCGTTGAAATACGTCTTGTTGATGGTGTTCATCATCACCATCATCTGGCGGGCCCGCATCATCCGGGGCGTCTGCGTGGCGAACAGCGACTTGTCGAAGTACGCCTGCTTGTCGTGGCAGAACGTGCAGTCGTTCCCCATGGCGTTGGCGAACATCCCCATCGCTTCGAAGAAGGTGTCCACCGGGAGGCCCTTGAGCATCGTGACGTTCTTGAATGCCGTATCGCTCGTCAGCGGCGCCTGGGCCGGAGCCGCCTGGCCGAGGAGAGCCGCCGTGCTCAGCACGCACACGGCCGCGGCCGCAGCAGCTCCAACGAAGAGTCGTGTCGATCGAAACCTCATGTCTCGTCTCCCTCACCTTGTGATTAGCCTGACAGGAACGCCGGGCGGCACGGGCCGGGCGCGCGCCTTTGCCCACGGACGAAGCTGTTACGGATCATATAGTAGGGGATGGGCGCCGCCCAGTGTAAGGGGGCAGGCCGCCGCCGGTCCGCATCCCGTCCGCTGCGGAAAGACTCGCGCAATTGCGTCATCCAGATGGCAGACACCACCACCGTTGAGCCCGTGACAATCGGGCGTCCCTTGCGTGTGACGGCCATGCACACCGGCGTCGCGGCGGCCGTCCTCGCCGTCGCGGCAGGGGCCTTCTTCGAGGTTCGCCCGCCTGAGGCGTACGGCCTGTGCATGGCGTGCCACGGGCGCGACCTCGTGAACTGGACGCTCAACGCGGGGCTGGGCACCCACCTGGCGGTCGCGCCCGCCTCGCTCGTCTTTCCCGTGCTGACCACGATCGGCGTCTTCGGCGGCGCGCTGCTGGCGGCCGTCCTGCGGCGCGAGTTCAGGTGGTGGATGCCGGAACGCCCCGTCCCCTCGTTCGCGTACGGCGCGATCGTGATGAACTGCGCGCTCATCGCGGGAGGATGCTCGATCCGCCTGCTGCTGCGGAGCGCCGCCGGCGAGACTGCGGGCCTCATGGGGTTTGCCGGCATGGTGGCCGGCGTGGTGGCCGGCACGTACTGGCTGCGATGGAGCGCCTCGCGATGACGGCGGCCGTCGCCACCCTCGTCATCGGCGGCATTCTCGGCTACCTCGCGCAGCGATCGCGGATGTGCTTTGTCGGCGGCATTCGCGATTTCGTCCTCATCCGCGCCACCTACCTGCTCCGCGGCCTCGCCGCATTCGGGCTGACCGCCTGGGTCGCGTTCCCGCTGGCCGCGGTGGCCGGCGCGCCGGCCGCGGCCCCGCTCGACGCGGCGGATGCGCTCACGATCGTGCTGACGGTCGTCGGCGGCTTCGGCGTGGGCTACGTGTCGGTGCTCGCCAACGGCTGCCCGATGCGCCAGCACGTGCTGGCGGCCCAGGGTGTGAAGAGCTCGCTCGCCTATCTGGCGGGGTTCTTCGGCGGCGCGGTGCTGTTTCACATGGTGACGGCCCCGCTGCTCTTCCGGATCCTGGAATAGCGGTCTCCATATCGCCGTAGAGGCCGGGCTTCAGCCCGCCGCTACATCGATCCATTGTCGCCGGCGTATAGTGGTGCGCAGCCCGGGGAGGTGAGGTATGACCAGCCGTATTGGGGTCCTGGGGTCTCTCGCACTCGTCGTTGCGTCCGTGCTCGTCGCCGCCCAGTCGCCCGAGCGCGCCCCGGCGCCCCCGGCGCGCACCCCGGACGGCCAGCCGAACCTGCAGGGCGTCTGGCAGATGAACACCTACACGCCGCTCGAACGGCCGAAGGAGTTTGCCGGCAAGGAGTTCTTCACCGAGGCAGAGGCGCGTGACTTCTTCGCGAAGGCGGCCACCTACAACGCCGAGGGCGATCCCGGCCTGCACTACGACAACACCGAATACGGCCTCGACACGTGGCAGCAGAAAGGCGTGCGGCCCAACCTGCGGACCTCGCTCATCGTCGATCCGCCTGACGGCCAGCTGCCGCCGCTGACGGCCGAGGCGCAGAAGCGGCTCTCCGCGGCGACGGGGCGGGGCGTTCGCGTGCAGAGCCGCAGCGTGTTCGAGCGCTGCCACACCGGCTACTGGCGCGGCGGGCCCATGCTGAAGGGGGTCGGCAGCTCCAGCATTCCCGGCCTGGCCGGCGCGAACATCGGCATCGGTGCGGAGGGTGAAGTGCAGATCCTCCAGCCGCCGGGCTACGTCGTCATCCTGGCGCAGTCGAACAACGACGTGCGGATCGTGCCGCTCGACGGCCGCCCTCCGCTCTCGTCCACGATGTCGAAGTGGCACGGCGAGCCGCGCGGGCGCTTCGAGGGCGAGACGCTCGTGATCGAATCGTCACACTTCAACGAGAAGCTCGAGTTCCTGGGCGCGACGCGCGCGGTGCGCATTGTCGAGCGTCTGACGCGTGTCGATGCCGACACGCTTCGGTATCGGGCGACGGTGAGCGATCCGAACACGTGGCCTCGACCGTGGTCGCTGGAGCTGGACTGGCCGAAGGCCGAGCCGCCGATCTTCGAGTTCGCCTGCCACGAGTCGAACTACGGGCTGTTCAACGTGCTGCGCGGCGCGCGCGTGCAGCAGTCGAGAGGCCTGCGTATCGGCGGCGGAGGGAACTGAGGCGGGACCCGCCGTTTCACCACATCAGCTGGCCGATCAACTGCGCCGGGTCGGCGTCCTTCTTCGGCCGGAACTTCTGGATCCGGCCGCCGTAGTCCTCGCACAGGTAGAAGTTCCCGTCCACGTCGGTCGTGAAGTAGTGGAGCCCGAAGAAGGTCCCCGGCACCACGCCGAACGTGCCGAACTGATACACCAGCTTGCCGGTTGACGCCTCGTATTTCTGCATCTTCTGGATCCAGCCATCGCCGACCCAGAGGTGCCGTCCGTCCCGAGTGAGGCGCACGCTATACGGTGAGACGACGTTCGGCCATGCGTCGAGATACTTGCCGTTGGTGTCAGTAATGACAATCCGGGAGTTCTGGCGATCCGCGACGTACATGCGGTTGCGCGCGGCATCGACGGCGATATCATGCGCGCCGCGGAACTGTCCGGCCGCGCTGCCGAGGCCGCCGACCTGGGCGACAAACCTGCCGTCCTTCGAGAACCGGACCAGCCTCGCCGCCGATACCGCCCAGAAATCGCCGTTCGGCAGCCACCCCATGCCTTCCGGGTTGAAGCGCCCGCCCCCGGCGAGCTCCGGCACGTCCTTCTCTTCGATCGTCTGGATCAGCCGCTTGCCGTCGTTCGAGAAGCGGAACAGCTTCCCCCCGCCCGAGATCCAGACGTCCCTGGCGGCATCGTAGGGGCTGATCAGCACGCGCTGGCCCGTGGTCAGCGTCGAGTTCCACTGCTCCCAGTTCTCGACGATCTTGCCGCTGATGCGGTCGATCGCGATGAGCATGTGATCGCGCAGCGTATCGGTGCCGGTGCGTTCGCCCAGCGCGCGGAAGACCTCGGCGCCCCATCCCACGTTCTTCAACGGACGGCGCTCCCCGCGCGTGACCGCGATCATCCGGTTGCCGTCGATCGCCACGCCGGCGACGGTGCTGAATTCCCACTCGGGGCCGTGCGGGAGGACCGGCCAGTTTCTGACCACCTCGTAGGCCCCGCTGATCGCGGAGCCGCCCTTGCCGCCGACCGGCTCGGCCTCGCCGCAGCAGATGTAGTTGGGGGGCGGGTGATTGCCGACGCCCTCGCCCTGAGGCGCGGCGCCGCGGCCCTCCTGCGGCTGCGCCAGTGCAACCGCGTCACCGAACTGTCCGAGAGTCGCGCCAATTGCGGATAGCGCCAGGACGACACCTGCCAATACGAATCCACGAGTGCACGGTGGTAGGAACATCGCGCCCGCCTTTCTTTGCTGCCGATTCAGTTCACTGTGGACGCTCATTGTGGCACCACGGCCCGATTTGTCAAAGGAGCGCAGAATGTGCGCGCAGCCGTCGCATCCCTGCGAGCGGCAACACTTGAAGCCATTGAGGAGGACCACAATGCGCAATTCGCGGACACATCGCTGGCGGTGGGTATCCGGCGGCGGGCTCTGCGTGCTTGCCGGTGGCTGGATGGTCTTCGCGGCGAATGCGCCGGTGTCCGTCGCGCGCGCGCAGCAGGACACATGGACGACCGATGCGGCGCGCCGGCAGAACATCCGGATTCTCGAGACGCGCGACGCGAGCGGGCCGTCCGCCTATCCGATCGAGCCGGGCGACCTCCTGTTCTTCACCAACGTCGACTCGCACGGCGGCAGCTTCGTGGCCTACATGAAAGACCCGAACGGCGTCGTTGGCGAGACGGTATCCGATCAGAACGGGTTGCACGGAAGCGCGCGGGAGGCAGCCCGCAAGCGGGTTCCATGGCGGCCGACGGCGGCGAGATGAGGCGAAGCTGCGGCTGAGTGTTTCTTTACTCGCGCCGGACCCCAACCGCGCTGCTCGTGGGCGGCCACCGAAGCAGGTACGGCGCGCAGCAGGCGGCTACGAGGGCGATGCTCAGGACCATGCCAAAGTGCCACACGAGCACGGTCAGGCTCGACTCGTGCCGCGACGCTCGCGACAGGCACCCGACGATGGCGCCGAGTCCACCGGCGGCCAGGGCCGCCAGTGCCAACGTCGGGCCGGGCGTCATCGCCGCGCCCCGGCGCAGCATCGGCACCATGGCGACGAGCGGCAATAAGCTGCCGACGGCGATGGCGAAGGCGCACGTTGGATCGCCGTAGACGGTCAGCGCTGCTGGTCCGCGTCTGAGCCAATCCTGCACGCAGCCGATCGCCACCACGGTCACCCACATCGCAAGAGGCAGCATCGGAAGCATCCACGCGCGCCGTTCGCGGCCCGGAACGACGGACCGGAAGGCGGCGGCTGCCGCCGCTGCGGCCGTTGCCAGTGTCGCGACCTGCTCGAGCCAGAACCTGGGGACGCGAATGCCCGACAAGCGGTCGAGATTCGGCGACAGCAGCACGACCAGGAACACCACGTACACGGTGCCCAGCCCGATCCACCACGCCGTTCTGATGGCCGGCGGAGCTATCCGCCGCACGGGAACCGCATCTTGCGCGAGACGCTCGATCAGCTGATCAGTGTTCATTGGTCTTCAACATCCGCCGGAGCGTGGACATGGCTCGATGCGTGGCCACCTTTAGCGCGCCGACACTCGTCCCGGTCGCGGCTGAGGCTTCATGGAGCGACAGCTCTTGGAGCTTCAGCAGCTCAATCGCATTCCGCTGGCCCGCAGGAAGTGACCGGATGGCGACCTGCAGCGCGTCGACGTCGCCGTATCCCGTACCGTACGTATTCGCCTCGGCAGCGAGAAAGGTTACAGACGGCTCATCGACCTGGACTTCGCGGCCTGTGCTGCGTTTGTGTTTTCGAGCCGCATCGGCCACTCGGTGGTGGACGATGGCCAGGAGCCAGGGTAGAAACGGCCGCATGGGATCGTAGGTCGCCCGCACGGCGTGCACCGACAGAAGCACGTCCTGGACGACGTCTTCGACCCCGATCGGGCTGCGGACATACCACCGCTGGGCGACGACGCGCCGGATCACAGGGGTGACGGCCTTCAAGAGCTGCGCGTAGGCCTCACCGTCACCGGCATTCGCGGCGGCCATCCACCTCCGGTACTCGCAGTCGCGTGACCCTTCTGGTTCCATCGACGGTTGCTACCGGTCAGGGTCAGTCTACGACACGCCCCCCGGAGTTGTAACCCCTTTCGGGTGGCCGCTGAATCCAGCAGCCGACACGCTATCCTGACATCCCCACTGACGACGCTGCCGACACTTGGCTGTCACCGCTGGCCTTCAGGCGGCTACTGTGAAATGTTTCTGGAGGGCGTCGAGCAGGGCTTTATAATACGCTCAACGCTTTGCACCACACCGCCCGCCCACGACAGATCGTGGAAATTGCGAAGCGCCGACCAGACGCGGTCAACGGGCGCGTTGACCAGACACGAGTTGTAACAGCCCATTTCTGCTCCTTTCGTATGTGTAGGATCCGCGACTCACACCGCTGCCGGCGCCCTCAGCCGTGCACAGCGCGCGGCAAGCTGCGCAGACGTTGGCACGCCGTATAGCACGGTGCTGCCATCGAGCACAATCGCCGGTGTCGCGAAGAGTCCATTCGATCACATGGGGCATGCCGCGAGAGTAACGCGTGGCGGAGCATTTGGAAGGGAAGCCAGTCACGAATCGCGCATCCCTGTGGGCCGTTTCACAGTCCGGTGTCGTGGGGACGTTCCTGCGAACGCCGGCTGGCAGCCTGGTCGCCGTCGTAGGGGCTCTGTCGCGCTGCGGTTGTGGGCCCGCTCACCGAATCTGCAGGTCACCGTCGCCGGCGGCACGACGGGTGTGACAATCGTCTACGGAGGTGACCGCGATGTGCATCAGGTTGTCCATCCTGCCGATCATGGTGGTCGGAGCGCTTGGCCTCGCTGCCGCGCAGGACGACCGCATTCAGGTCGTGTTGCCGCGGGATGCGATTCCCGCGATTGACGCGCCGGAGTTCGAACCGGCGGACAGGGCCGATCGCGCCATGGCGGACGAGGAGCTGGTCATCGGGCTTGTGGGCGAGCGCGAGCGGCGCGCCTACTCGACCTGGCAGCTCGATCGCCACGAGATCGTCAACGACGTGTTCGAAGGGCGTCCGATCGCGGTCACGTGGTGACCGCTCTGTGGCACTGGCATCGTGTATGCCAGACAGGTTGCGGGACGAACGCTGACGTTCGGCGTATCCGGAATGCTGTACAAGGACGGCCTTGTGATGTACGACCGGGAGACTGACACCTTGTGGACGCATGTCGATGGGCGTGCCGTGCGCGGTCCGCTGAACGGACAACGGCTGCAGATCGTGCCAGCGGTACACGCGACCTGGAAGGAGTGGGCTGCCCTCTATCCGCGGAGCCAGGTGCTCAAGAAACGCGGCGAGTTGCGTTCGGCGTACGAAGATTACAACCGCAGCTCGAGGGAGCTCGGGATCATGGGACGCCGCAATGCGGAACGCTCACCCCCGCTGGCGCATGCATCCAGGGTCGGCGGTAACGGCACGCGAGTGCCGTCGAGCCCATTCCCGCATTCGGGGCGCAGAGAGCCCCGGCTCCGCGAACCTTTCCAGGTCACCGGGATCGTCGACATCGCTCCATTCCTCAAGGCGAGAGATCGGCAGTCCCAGGCCGGCTGCTCTCTCGAGCGTTTGACGGAGGACGTCACCGGTGTCCCAATCGATTCCATGAAAGAGCTGAGGGTGCAACCGATTCAAACCGACCAAGTAATAGCCGCCGTCTGGCGCCGGGCCCAGCACGACGCGATCGGAGGCATCGTTCAGGGACGCCACAGCGGCCTGCAGGCTTCGATCCGGAAGATCTGGAAGGTCGGAGCCGATGAGGATCACCGAGCGGTAGCCTCGTTGGAACGCGTCTTCGAATGCGTGTATGAGGCGGTCGCCGAACGACGCTCCACGCTGACCGAAGACCTCACAGCCAGCGCCAACAATGTCCTGCATGGCGCGAGTCTCGCCGGCCGGTTCGCACGCGATCAGGTGGTCGGCTGTCGACATCGAGCGAACGACATCCCACGTGTCTTCGAAGAGAGCGCGTCGTAATTCAGCATGGGCGGCGTCATCGGAGACATGGAGTCGCGTCTTGCCTGAAGTCCACGGCGCGCGAGCCATCATCACGATTGCGGTGCGCGTTCGGCCGTAGTACTGCCGTGCGAGGTGCACCGGCTCGACGCCAGCCAGATACTTCGTCAGCAATATCAGGTTCCTGACGCTGCGTCGTGCCCATCCATCACGCTCCCAGCGTCGAGCCGATGTCGTCACGGCCGCCGGGTCACAATACAGTGTCCCGTGACGTTTCAGGCGTCGCACGAGATCCACGTCTTCCATGAGTGGAAGACCGCGAAATCCTCCGACAGCGTCGAACGCAGACCGACGAGCGAACAGCGCCTGATCGCCGTACGGCATGTGGAACAATGCGACACGAAGCCGCACTCCGAGCTCGAGGACGCGTGCCCGCACGTCCTTGCTGTCCAGCGCGAATCGAAACGCGCCACCCACGATCCCGGGCTTGCGATCCGCTCCGTCAATGACGTTCGACCAGCCCGGCGGCAGCCTGGAGTCGGCGTGCAGGAAGAGCAGCCAGCGGCCTCGAGCGACGGCCGCCCCTGCATCCATCTGTCCGCCGCGGCCGCGCGGCGCCGTGACCCAACGCACCCATTCGAATTGATTCTGAAGGTCGCGGTATCGCCAGGCGTCGTCGCGTGCCACAACGACGATCGTTTCAGCGCGGCTGTGCGGTGGAAGCGTTCGGAGCAGCTCGGCGAGCGCGTCGTGGTCCTGCCAGACGGGGACGACAATGCTGACCAGGCGGTCGGTGGAGACGTTCAAGGCGACGCCTCTAGTGTTGCCGCCGTGTCTCGAGGATGGTGGTGATGGACGGCCGGTCGGCAGGCCCGCGGCCGACATAGTGAAGTCGCACGATGCCGGCCGGATCGATGAGCACATCGCCGCCCAGCTGTCGCGTGTCGCCGCCGGAGTATCGCGGCAGCCGGCCGCGTGCGATCTCCTTCGCATAGACCAGCCAGGTCCGAACGCCCCAGATATCGCGCAGCCGTCCTTCGTGCATCCCGTAGCCGCGATACAGAACGCGGCCGTGGTCGACGAGCACGGGCCAGCGGACGTTGGTCTCCTCGACGTACGCGCGAGCGAGTGGAGTGGCTTCGAACGTCACCACCACGACGCGTATCGCCAGATCCGCAAGCGTCTGTTCGTGCTGCTGCAACTGCAGCAGGTGCCGGCGGCACGGAAGTCAGCCCAGGTGGCGATGGAATACGAGCAGGAGCCACTGACCCCTATAGTCGGCGAGTCGGTGTACCCGTCCGCCGGCATCCTGTAATTCGAACGGAACTGCGGGCGTGCCAGTCACGAGTCCTCCCACACCCCCCAGCTTCCCTCCGTTCGCCTCACGGGAGCAAGGGCTCCTCAACGGTCTATCCGGCAGCCGCCGCGTGGAGCGCATCCCGGAGCGTCGCCGCCTTGGCAGCTGTCATATCCTTTTGTCCCTCCGGCCGCGTGCCTGTCACATCGAAGGCATTGAGGCGGCGGGAAAAGTGAAGCACTTTACAGGGGCGGCGGTTCCCGGTGAGCGCCGGACGTCCCAGGCTGTGGTACCGTCGCGGAAACCAATGAGGGGAGCCGCGACGGCCGCGCCTTCGGGCGGCGTGGACATGAGCGATTCGACTGCGCTCGCGTACCGTCCCATTGGCGACTACGCACTGATTGGTGATTGCCGGTCTGCGGCACTCGTCTCAGGCACCGGGTCGATCGACTGGCTCTGCTGGCCGCGATTCGACAGTCCGTCGATCTTCGGCGCGTTGCTCGACCGGCGCCGTGGGGGTTGTTTCAGGATCGCTCCGGTTTCGCCCTTCACGACCACGCGCCGGTACGTAGGCGAGACGGCGGTGCTCGAAACGACGTTCCAGACGGCGACCGGTGTGGCGTGCCTCACAGACCTGATGCCGGTTGCGTCGGAAGCCGAGAAGGCTCGGGAGCTCTGGCCGGACCACGAGGTGCTCCGGCGCGTAGAGTGTCTGGAGGGGACTGTCGAGATCGACGTCCTCTTCGATCCACGCCCCGACTACGGCCGGATGATCCCCCGGCTCGTCGATTGTCAGCCGTTCGGTCTGGTCTGCGAGAGTCGGGCACAGGTGATTGCGCTCCGCAGCGAGATTCCGTTGGTGACCGGCGAGCCAGCGGGCGCGCGTGGCCGCGCGCGGCTGCAGGCCGGCGAAGCGCGAACGCTCTCGGTCACCTACGATCGATGGCTGCCGGCCGTTCTCGTGCCGATGGGCGGCGCCGTGAGGGGCCGCATCGCACGCAGCGCCGCCTGGTGGGAAGACTGGATGCGCGGATGTCGCTACGCCGGTCCGTACGCTGAGATGGTGCGCCGGAGCGCTGTCACGCTCAAGCTCATGACGTACGCGCCCTCCGGCGCGGTGATCGCCGCACCGACGACGTCGCTGCCCGAGCAGATGGGCGGCGTGCGCAACTGGGACTACCGCTATTGCTGGCTGCGGGACGCATCGCTCACGCTGCGCGCGTTCGACGATCTCGGCTTCACCGTCGAGGGCGAAGCCTTTCTCTCATGGGTCCTGCACGCGACCCGGCTCACGTGGCCCGAGCTCCAGGTCCTGTACGACGTCTACGGCGAGGCGCGGATCCCGGAGTCCACCCTCGACCACCTGGAGGGCTACGCCCGGTCGGTTCCGGTGCGGGTGGGCAATGCGGCCATCGATCAGCTGCAGCTCGACACCTATGGCGAGGTGATCGATGCGGCCTGGCGGTATTGCGCGCGCGGGGGGCGGCTCGATCGCACGACCGCCCGCACGCTCATCGGCCTTGGCCGCACCGTCGTCCGGCGCTGGCACGAGCCGGACGAGGGCATCTGGGAGCCGCGCGGCGGCCGCCGGCACCACACGCACTCGAAAGCGATGTGCTGGGTGGCGCTCGATCGTCTGACGCGTCTCTGCGACCGGCGCCACGTGCAGGCCGAGGCGGCGCGGTTTGCCCGGGCGCGCGACGCGATCCGCGAGGCGATCGAGGCGCACGGATATTCCACGCGCCTCGGAAGTTATGTCAGCATCTTCGATGGCGAGACGCTCGACGCCAGCCTGTTGCTGCTCTCGCTCATGGGATACGCCGATCCCCAATCGGTGCGCATGCGTGGCACGGTGGCGCGCGTGCGTGAGCGGCTCGGTGCCGACGGCCCTCTGTACCGCTATCTGGACGAAGACGACGGGCTGCCGGGATCCGAAGGGGCATTCGGCATCTGCGGCTTCTGGGGTGTCGAGGCTCGGGCGCTGGAGGGAGAGGTGGAGGCGGCGCGCGGCGATTTCGAGCGCCTCTTGTCGTTCGGCAACGACGTTGGGCTGTTCGCCGAAGAGATCGATCCGCGGTCTGGCGCCGCCATCGGAAACTTTCCCCAGGCGTTCACGCACGTCGGCCTGATCAATGCGGCCGTCACGATCGCACGGCTGCAGGGAACCGGGCCCGCGCACGCTCCGGTCGAAGCCTCCGCCGACGGCACACGAGGGCACGTATGAATGTGCCGAGTATCCTCCTGTGGGGCTTTGCGGCGACTGTCGTGCTGTCCATCACGATGGCGGGCAGCCAGAGAGTCGGCTACACGCGCATGAGTATCCCGTTCCTGCTGGGGACGATGCTGACGGCGAACCGCGATCGCGCGATGCTGCTCGGCCTGCTGGTGCACATGATGAACGGGTGGCTCTTTGCGCTGCTCTACGCGCTTGCCTTCGAGAGCTGGCATCGCGCGACGTGGTGGCTCGGTGCTGGGATTGGGATGGTGCACGGGCTGTTTGTTCTGACCGTCGGCATGCTGATCATGCCCGGCATGCATCCTCGGATGGTCAGCGAGTACTTCGGACCCACCCCGAACCGGCAACTCCAGCCGCCCGGCTTTCTGGCGCTCAACTACGGCCGTCGCACTCCGATCGTGGCGCTCGTCTCGCACCTGGTCTACGGCGCCATTCTGGGGGCGTTCTATCGACTTGCCGCGCCGTGAGGGCCGCGCCGTTCAGATTCCACGGACTGCCCTGAGCCGGTCGCCGGCGTTTCGGGAGGGAGACCATCATGGACACGATGTTCGATCTGATCGTCATCGGCACCGGGTCAGCCGGATCCGGAGTGGCGCGCAGATGCCGCTCCGCCGGATGGAAGGTCGCCATCGTCGACTCGCGGCCCTATGGTGGCACCTGCGCCCAGCGCGGCTGCGATCCGAAGAAGGTACTCGTCGGCGCCGCCGAGGCGGTCTACGCCGTGCGGCGTCTCAGCGGACAAGGCGTCGGGGCCGATGCCGTCGCGATCCAGTGGGCGGATCTCGCCCGGTTCAAGCGCACGTTCACCGATCCCGTGGCAGCGCGGTCGGAAAAGGGCCTCGCCGCGGCGGGGATCGAGACGCTGCACGGCCACGCCCGCTTCGTCGATGGACACTCGATTCGGGTGGGCGAGCGCGTGATCTCGGCGCGGCACATTCACATTGCCACGGGCGCCATGCCGGCGGCTCTCCGGATGCCGGGGGAGGAGCTGCTGACATCGAGCGACCAGTTTCTCGAGCTGACTGAGCGGCAGCGCCCGTCAACATGGCGGTCGGCTACCTGCAGAATGGGCAACCACCGGCCCCGGCAACCTTCGTGGCTGCCGAGGCGGTGCCAGCCAGCAGCGCGAGAAGCGCCGCCGCCAGTCCGAGTGTCTTCGTTTTCATCGTGCGTCACCTTCTCGTTCGGTGCAGCGGCCCATCCGCTACACAATCAAGCGTAGGGCTTCGAGCAGACGTGAAGGTCAAGTGGAAACGAAACGGCTTGACCTTCAAGTCCAATTGAAGGTGTTCAAAGGAATCATGGCTGGACTGTTGATCGGCGCTGTCGCCAAGCGGGCGGGGGTGTCGCCGCCCACGATCCGTTACTACGAAGACATCGGTCTGCTGGTGCCGCCGGTGCGTTCGCCGGCGGGATACCGGTGTTACTCCGAGGCGACCGTCGAAGAGCTGCGATTCGTCCGCAAGGCGCAGGCGCTCGGATTCTCCCTCGATGAAATCGGCGAAATCCTCCGGCTGTCGCGGTCAGGGACGACGCCCTGTTCGCACGTGCTGGCGTTCGCACGCCGGCATCTGGCGGCGGTCGAGGAACGGATTCGTCATCTTCACGTGTTCCGAGAGCGGCTTGCGGCGGAGTTGGGGAAGTGGGATGGGACACAGACGCCGACCTGTCGCGGACTCTGCCAGATCATTGCAGAGGCCGAAGCCGTGGACGCGGCTGAAGACATGAAGGTGCTGAGTCAGTCGCGTCGAGGACGTCAGGGGATCGGGCAACGATGAAGGTTGGCGTGCTCATCGTGCCGGCCATCCTCCTCTCGTGGAGTGCCCGGCCGGCTCACGCCGGTCCGATCACATTTCTCACGGCTCTGCCGGTCGCGAGCTCGCAGGCGGTCGTGCGCGGGCAGTACTTTCTTATCCGCGCGACCGATGACCCGACGCCCGCGGAGCGGGACCTCACGGTGCATGCCGTGCCGGTGGCCATCGCGGTCGGCGCGACGCCCCGACTCGCACTCTTCGGTATCGTGCCGATCGTCACCAAATCCATTGCGCTGACAACCCCGATTGGCCGCATCACGCGCGAGACCACCGGCCTTGGCGATATCGTCACGTTTGCCCGGTACACGGTCTACGCGGTCGACATGGAGGAGTCGACGTTCCGAATCGCGCCCTTTGGCGGCATCAAGATGCCCACCGGTGACAGCGGCGGATCGGATGCGCTCGGCGTGGTGCCCCGGCCGCTCCAGCCGGGCTCGGGATCGTGGGATGGACTCGGCGGTCTGGCCGTCCCGTATCAGACGAAGCAGTGGGAGCTCGATGCCGATACCGGAATCAAGAAAAACACCGAAGCGGACGACTTCCGGTTCGGTGACGAGTTCTTTGCGGACCTCTCGTTCCAGTATCGCGTGTGGCCGAGACAGCTCGGCGCCGGCGTACCGGCCTTTCTCTTCGCGGTCGTGGAGACGAACGTGATCTCGCAGGGCCGCAACGAACTTGCCGGCGCCAGCGACCCTGACTCGGGCGGCACACGGGGGGATGTCGACCTCGGACTCCAGTACGTCACCACCAGTTTCATTGTCGAAGGGATCGTGCAGATCCCGGCGGTCGACGAACCGAACGGCGCCGGGCTCCGGAACGATTATCGATTCACCGCAGGCGTTCGCTGGAATATGGCGCTCCCTTTTTGAGGAATACGTGGAGAAACACGTCATGCAGACCAACGCTCATCGCGGAAGGCAACCGCTTCACAGGCTGGTGATCGGCGTCGTCGTGGTGATGGCGTTGGGGCAGGTCGCCAGTACGTTCAGCGCAGCCGCACAAGCGCCGGCGGGCGACCGGAACCAGGCCGTCGTCACCGTCCGGGGCATGCAGTGCCCGTTCTGTGCCGATGGCATCAAGAAGCACCTGGCGAAGCTGACGGGGGCCACGCGGGCCGACGTCGAGCTGGCGAAGAACCAGGCGATCGTCACGTTCACCCCCGGCGCGAAGGTGACGGATGCACAGATTCAGCAGGCGGTTCGGAACGCCGGCTTCACGGCCGGCGCGATCGAATGGCGCGCGGGCACACCGGACGAAGCACGGTAAGGGACTGCCGATGGCACTGGGTCCCCCCCGGATCGGCGCGATCGTGCTCATCCTCGTGGCGGTATCTGCCGCCACCGCGCTCGGCCTGTGGGGCACACGGTGGCGCGTGCCGCAGGCGCCTGCCGCGGGCGCGGGCTACACGCTCCAGGACGCCTGGGACGGCAGCATGATTCCGGAGGGAGGACTTCAACGCCCAATCGGTATCGCCGTTGCGCCCGCTGGAGACGTCTACGTGAGCGATGAGCGGCTGCGCGTCGTCCACTTCAATGCGGCGGGTGAATTCGTGGGAGAGTGGGGCCGCGAGGGCGACGGCCGCGGGGAGTTCAGAAATCCGGTTGGTCTCGCTGTCTGTCGCGACGGCGCCGTCTACGTCTCGGACTACGAACAGGACCGGATTCAGAAGTTCACGGCAGACGGCGAGTTTCTCCTCGACTTCGGCCGCGCCGGGTCCGCTCCCGGAGAATTCAGCGCGCCGGCCGGTCTCGCCGTCGACGAAGCCAACTTCATCTACGTGGCAGATTTTTACAATCATCGCGTCCAGAAGTTCCGGCCAGACGGCTCGTTCGATGTGGTGATTGGCGATCCCGGTCGCCTCGGCGTCGGCGCACTCCACTATCCAACCGGTGTGCACATGACCGGCCAAGGCGAGATCCTGGTGGCCGACGCCTACAACTACCAGTTGCAGTGGTTCGAGGCAGGCGGGCGCCCCCTCCTCCGCGCCGGGTACCACCTGCTCTGGCTCTGGCCGCGACCGACGACGTCGACCACGGGCTTCAACGCTCCAACCGATGCCGCCACCGATCCCCGCGGCATCATCCATGTGGCCGATAGCGGCAATCACCGGGTCGTGATGCTGTCGCCGGCCGGCGAGTATCTGGCGCACTGGCAGATTCCGAACGCGAGCTCGGATGTCTTTTCACCGGAACACATCACCGTCTCGCCTGACGGCGCGACGGTGTATGCGACCGATCTGGCGGGCGATCGCATCCTGGTCCTCACCGTGAAGCCGCCGGCCTAGCGCCGCCGGCCAGAGAATCCGTCCGCCAGCGATGACGCCGCCTCCGAGGGTCGCCCCAGACGCCATCCGGCGGCTCACCCGCGCAAGTCATTCGGCAAAACGTCGTCGCCCTCAACGTGGACGATTCTGCGTGGGATGCGCTTCTGCGGGGTGGCAAAAATATCAACGTTGACGACATCACCTCGCGATTCATTCGGCCATCCAAGGGCGACTGAGTTGGCACGCTGTTCGCTCATACGCGACTCAGCACGGTCGACTCTCCTCAGACACTCAACGTCGTTCCGATTCGCGAAGCTGGGTCGCGCGCGAAGCTCCTGGATCAGGTGCGCCACACGATACGGATGCGGCACTATAGCCGGCGGACGGAGACCACCTACGTCCACTGGATCCGGCGATTCATCGTCTTTCATCACAAGAAACATCCGGCGACGATGGGAGCCCAGGAGATCGCGGCGTTCCTGTCGTGGCTGGCGACCGGCCAACGCGTCAGCTCATCGACACAAAATCAGGCGCTGAGCGCCTTGTTGTTTCTGTATCGCCACGTGCTTCACATCGAGCTTGGCGCGATCGAACAGGTGCCGCGGGCCAAGATGCCGCATCGGATTCCGGTCGTCCTCAGCCGAGAAGAAGTCGGCACGATTCTTAGGCACATCGAGGGGACGATGTGGATCGTCGTGGCCCTTCTCTATGGGGCCGGGTTGCGGCTGCAGGAATGTCTCGAGCTTCGAGTGAAGGACCTCGACTTCGACCGGCATGAAATTGTCGTTCGGCGGGGTAAAGGCCAGAAAGACCGGCGGACGATGTTGCCGGTTGCGATCGGGGAACGGCTGCACGGGCACTTGCGGGAGGTGAGACGACAGCACGAACGCGATCTCGCCCATGGTGTCGGGCGGGTCGTTCTGCCCTTTGCGCTGGATCGCAAGTATCCCAATGCCGCCACGGATTGGGCCTGGCAGTTTGTGTTTCCAGCCGCGCGGATCTGTCGCGATCCGCGGTGGGGTCCGCCCTCTCGCTTTCACCTGCACGAGTCGGCGGTCCAGCGGGAGGTTGCGAACGCCGTGCGTCGGGCGGGCGTCACGAAGCGCGTTGGCCCGCATGGCTTCCGGCACTCATTCGCGACGCACCTGCTCGAGGATGGTCATGACATTCGAACCGTGCAAGAGTTGCTCGGGCATTCG
>Ga0156172_1039_pt1 | contig 28302 bp, 22 predicted proteins | sample RifCSPlowO2_12_FD_107825 | JGI IMG/M metagenome (GOLD analysis project Ga0156172, IMG submission 107825) | Acidobacteria bacterium RIFCSPLOWO2_12_FULL_67_14 | reverse complement strand
CATCCGGCCGACGCTGTCGGCAAACGCGCGCGTCTGCCTTGATTACCCGCGCATCATGGAGGCGGCCGCCACATCCGGCTGGGAGATGATGGGCCACAGCTACGAGCAGATGCCGATCCACCTCGAGACCGATCCCGAGGCGATGATCGCGAGGACGCTCGACACGATCGAGCAGCACACGGGTCAGCGGCCGATCGGGTGGCTCAGCCCGGGACTTGCTGAGACCTTCGACACGCCGGACCATCTCGCGCGCGCGGGCATCAAGTACGTCGGGGATTGGCCGTACGACGACGAGCCGACCCGTATCTCAACCGCGCACGGGCCGATCGTGACGTTGCCGTACCCGATCGAGTGTCAGGATGTGACGACGCTGGCCGTGCAGGCGCACGAGGCGCAGTACTTCACGAGGAAGTGCATCGACGCGTTCGATCGGCTCTACGACGAGAGTGCCCGGCGGCCGAAATTCTTTTCGATCGCGGTCCATCCGTACCTGTCTGGACAGCCGCACGCCATTGCGCACCTTGAGGCCATCTATGCGCATATCTCCAGATTCAGCGGCGTCCTGACCTGGAATGGCAAGGAGATCTACGACTGGTACTCGCGCGCGCCGGAGCAGTTCGCCGGGCCCGCCATCGGTCAGACTGCGGGATGACGAAGACAGCTCGCCCTTAGTCCACCCAGTCCGCGATGAAGACGTTCGTGTCGCCCTCCGTCTTGGCCAGCCGGTTCGATGCCCAGATCAGCGTCCGGCCGTCGCTCGTGAACATCGGGAAGCCGTCGAACCCCTCGTCGAAAGTGACCTGCTGGAGGCCGGTGCCGTCGCGGTTGATGAGGAACAGGTCGAAGTTCGGGCTGCGCGGGTTCGGGTTGTTGACGTTCGACGCGAAGATGATCTGACGGCCGTTCGGATGGAAGTAGGGCGCGAAGTTGGCGGCGCCGTTCTTCGTGAGCTGCCGCTGCCCGGTGCCGTCGGCCCGCATCAGCATGATCTCCAGCTTGTTCGGCATCACCAGATCCCTGGCGATCAGATCCTTGTATTGCGCCACCTCCTCGGGCGTCGACGGCCGGCCGGCCCGCCAGACGATCCACTGGCTGTCCTGCGAGTGGAAGGCGCCGCCGTCATAGCCGAGCGCATTCGTCAGCCGGCGCTGGCCGGTGCCGTCGACGTTCATCTCGTACAGCTCGAGATCGCCGTCGCGGGTGGACGTGAAGACGATCTTCTTTCCGTCGGGCGAGACCGTGTTCTCGGCGTCGTACGCGTCCGCGCTCGTCAGGCGCCGCAGATCGGACCCGTCCGGCCGCGCCGAGAAGATGTCGAAGGTGCGATAGAGCGGCCAGACGTAGCCGAGCGATCGGCTCGGCACCGGCGGGCACTCGGGCGATCCGAGGTGCGTAGAGGCGTAGACGATGCGACCCCCGTCCGGCGTGAAGTAGCCGCACGTCGTCCGGCCGAGGCCCGTGCTGACCATCTTCACCGACGAGCCGTCCAGGTTCATCGTGAAGATCTGGTCGCACGTGTACGGGGCCCGCGTCGACTGGAAGACGATCTGCCGGCCGTCGAACGAGAAGTAGGCCTCCGCGTTCTCGCCGCCGAAGGTGAGCTGGCGGATGTTTCGCAGGTGGGCTTCCTTCGCATGAGGCTGGATCCCCTGGCTCTGGCCGGCCAGCGTCGTGGCAAGCATCGCCATGGCGCCCGCGAGCGTGATGAGCGGCAATCGAACGGTACGAAGGGCTGTCGTTGTCATAACAGGACTATCGCCTCGCCTCAAGGAGCACTGTCGCGGCCACCGGCATGTCGTTGCGCCGGACCACGACGCGGACGGCATCTCCAGGTTTCTTCGCGCGCAGCGCGTAGGTGAAATCGTACAGGTTCTGAACCGGCGTGCCGTCGAACTCGACGAGCAGGTCGCCGGCCCGCAGCCCGGCCTTCGCCGCCGGGCTGCCCGGCCGGACGTCGGCAAACAGCACGCCGCCGCCCGCATCCCCGAAGTCGGGGATCGAGCCGAAGTATGGTCCATATCCGGCGCCGCCGCCACCCGAAGGGGCGCTCTCCGCGACCGCGGTCCACTCGGGCCGTGCCGGGTCGGTGGCCAGGCGCTCCATCATGAGATAGACGAGCGAGAGCACCCGTCTGGCGCCCCGCGCGTCGATCTTGTCTGAGGTATCGGTCGGCTTGTGATAGTCGCCGTGCAGGCCCGAGAAGAAGAAGAGCACCGGGACATGCTTGACGGTGAACGACGTATGGTCGCTCGACCCGAACCCTGAATCCGAATAGTCGAGCTGCAACCCCACGCGCCGATTCAGCTCGTCGAGCCACGGTCTGAGTACCGGCGAGGTGCCGACGCCTCCGACGAACACGCGCCCGTTGCGCGGACGTCCGATCATGTCCATGTTGATCATGGCCGCCATCGCCCCGGCCGGCACGGTCGGGTGGTTCGCGAAGTGCGACGACCCGAGCAGCCCCAGCTCCTCGCCCGCAAACGTTGCGAACAGGACCGAGCGCCGGAAGCCGCGGGTTCTCGTCGCGGCCAGGCGCGCGAGCTCCAGCACGCCGCTCGTGCCCGAGGCGTTGTCGTCGGCGCCATGATGGATCTGGCCGCGCTGCGAGGGCGCCAGCGAGCCCCGCTCGCCCAGCCCGAGGTGGTCGTAATGCGCCCCGACGACCACCCACTGGTCGCGCAGCGCCGGGTCGCGGCCGGGGAGCGCTGCAATCACGTTGCGCACCTGCGTCTTCGGCCCGGAGGCCGCGCCGGCCGCGAGCTCGAACGGCTGGAAGAAGGTGCCGCCGTCGCCGCCCGGTGTGAGCCCCCAGGAGCGGAACCGTCCGGCGATGTACTCGGCGGCGGTATCGAGCGCGGCGGATCCGTTGGCGCGCCCGCCCATGGCGTCGCTGGCGAGATAGCTCACGTGCCGCAGGTACTGCTCCGCAGACAGAGCGTCGATGGCAGATGATGCAGCGCGCGAGTCCGCGGGCGTCGACGGCAGTGTCAGAGAAACTGCGCCGAGAACGACCGCGGATGCGAGCGACAGATGGATGACGACAGGCGGGACGCGCACGTGGCTTCAGCTCGAATCAGGAGCATACAGGAAGTGCCTGAAAAATCACGTAATGGCGGGGATTTGTTCGCGGCGGGAATGCGATTCAGCACGGGAGGTTCAACGATTTCTGCGGCATATCGGCGGGATCGAGAGCGGCACGGATGCTGCCCGGATACCCGCAGGCATCGATTTGACAGTCCCAGCCATGCGCGCGAACATTAGGCCAGTGACAGCGCTCATCCGGCGGCACATGCGCGCGACCGCGTCGGCCACCACCGCGGTGCTCCTCACGCTCGTGTTCGTCACCTGCATGCCCGCGTCGGCGATGATGCTCGAAAAGAGTTCGTGCTGTGCCGCCATGGAGCACGCGTGCGGCAAGCCCTCCGTCGACATGCCCTGCTGCTCGGGGCAGGGCGATCAGGTGCGCGCCCTCGTGGCGGTCAAGTCGACGACGGTCGCCGCCTCTGCGCCTGCGCCGGTCGATGCGGCTCCCGTGGCGTACGCCCCCCGGCTTGCCTCGCCGCTCGCGGCCGCGGGAAGCGCGCCGGTGCACCTCCGGGGCAGTCCTGCCTATCTCCTGATCTCCGCGCTCCGCATCTAGCTCCTTCGCTGTTTATTTGTGCGCCCTGGCGGCGGTGGTGTGTCTCTGTGTGGCACCCCCGCCGGCCCGGGGCGTGCTCATCACCCTGTTCATGAATGGCGAAGGTATGTCTCGACAAGGTATGTCTCGACAAGGTCTTGTTGGAACGCTCATCGGGCTGACGCTCCAGTGGACGGCTGCGGCGGCCCAGGAGGCAGTGCCCCCGCCGCGGCTGACGCTGCGGGCGGCCGTCCAGGAGGCGCTCGCCCGCAACCCCGAGCTCGCGCTTCTGCGCCAGGAATACGAAGCCGCTCGTGCGCTCCCGGCGCAGGAGCGATACCTGTCGCCCCCGATGCTCGAAACGCAGATCTGGGGCTGGCCGATCACGACCCCCAACCCCGCGCGGACCGATATGTATATGTTCATGGCCGAGCAGGAGCTGCCGGGCCGGGGCAAGCGCGCCGCCCGCGAGCTGGTGGCGACGCGCGAGGCCGAGATGTCCGAGCGGCAGATTGCGGTCCGCGCGAACACCATCCTGGGGGATCTCCAGGAGGCGTACATCGACCTGCTGTTCACCCGCGAGACGTTCGTGCTCTACGCGCGCCAGGCGATCGTCATCGAGGACGTGACCGAGACGGCCACGCGCCGCTATGCCGCGGGGGAAGGCGTGCAGCACCACTCGGTGGCGTCTCTCGTGGAGCTGGCGCGGCTCGAACGCGAGCGCATTGCCGCAGAAGAGCGCGCGCAGGCGGCCGAAGCGCGCCTCAACACGATCCTCGGGCGGCCGGCGGCGCAGCCGGTCGAGCCGCTCGATCCTGTGGAAGGCGCCGTCGCGCCGGACCAGGCGGAGTCGCTGGCGCTGGCGCGGTTTCCGGACTTCGCGATGATCGAGGCGGCCGTCCGCCGGGAAGAGGCCGAGCTCGATCGCCTGCGCGGTGAGCGCCGGCCCGATTTCGTCGTGGGTGGCGGCTACATGCTGACGCCCGGCGAGGCGGGCGCCTGGACGGCGCGCGCCGGCATCACCTGGCCGAACGCGCCCTGGTCGCGCGGGCGTGTGGACGCGGCCATTGAGGCGCAGACCAGGCGCGTGGAGGCGGTCAAGGCGCGCCACGCCGTGATTGCCGCCGAGGTGCGCGAGGCCGTCCGGAACGCCGTGATTCGGCTGGCCGCCGCGGAGCGGCAGGCGCGGCTCATCGAGAGGACCGTGATCCCGCAGGTGGAGCACACGTTCGAGCTGGCGCGTCTGGCGTACGCCACCGGCGACGGCGAGTTCACCGAAATGCTCGACGCGCAGCGGATGCTGCTCGCGAGCCAGATCGAGCACGTCGGGACTCGCGCCGGCGTCGCACGGGCGCGGGCGACGCTCGATCGCGTGGCAGGTGCGCTATGACACGCCGCATGCTGCTTCTCGCCGCCGGGCTCGCCGCGGCCGCGGTTGTCGCGGCCCTCGTGTGGCTCACGCCGGCCGGCAGTGCGCTGCGGGGCGTCTGGGCCGCGCAGCCGCAGCCGGACGTCGCGTACGTGCCGTCGCCGCGTCCGCTGCCGCCCGACGAAGCCGATCACGCGGTCCCTCCACGGGGGGAAGTCGTCATCGATTCGCGCCGTCAGCAGCTCATGGGCGTGCGGATCGTCCCGGTGCAGAAGTCGGTCATGAGCGCCGAGCTGCGGGCTGCCGGCGTCGTGCGCTTCGACGAGACACGGCAGGCGGAGATCAGCACGAAGGTCGACGGGTGGATCCGCGACCTGCAGGCCAACTTCACCGGCCGGCGGGTCGCCCGTGGCGACGTGCTGTTCTCGCTGTACAGCCCGGCGCTCGTGGCGGGGCAGAACGAGTACCTGCTGGCGCTCCACGGCCAGGAGCAGGCCGCCCAGGCCGACGTACCGAACGTCCTCGCGCACTCCGAGCGGATCCTCGACGCCGCGCGCGAGCGGCTGCTCCGGTGGGACCTCACGCTGACCGACGTTCGCGACCTCGAGCGCCGCGGCCGTCCGTCGGAGACGGTTCCCTTCCTGTCGACCGCCGACGGCGTCATCGTCGAGAAGATGGCCGTCGAAGGGAAGCGGGTCATGGCGGGCGAGACGCTCTTTCGCGTGGCCGATCTGTCGGTCGTCTGGATCGAGGCGGATGTGCCCGAGCAGGACATGGCGCTCGTTCGCGTCGGCCTCGCGGCACAGGTGGAGCTGGATGCGTATCCGGGTGAAACGCTTCTCGGACGCACGGTCTACATCTATCCGACCGTTGACGAGCAGACGCGGACGGCCAAGGTCCGGTTCCAGTTCGCCAATCGGGACGGACGCCTGAGGCCGGGGATGTTCGCCACGGTTCGCATCGCCGGCCGCGAATCGCCGGCGCTGATGGTGCCGCCGGATGCCGTGCTCGACGCCGGGCGCGATCAGGTCGTGTTCGTGGCGCTCGGTGACGGCCGCTTCGAGCCGCGTCCGGTTGCCGTCGGCCGCCGCACCCGCGACGCGATCGAGATCACGCGCGGGCTGGCCGAGGGCGAGCAGGTGGCCGCCGGGGCGGCCTTCTTTCTGGATTCGGAAAGTCAGCTGCGCGCCGCGATGCAGAGCTACGCCGCCGCTCCCGGTGCGGCCCCCGCGCCCGGGTCTGCCGAGCGGCTCGACATCAGCTTCCGGACCGAGCCCGATCCGCCGCGGTTCGGCGAGAACCAGTTCGAGGTGAGCGTCCGGGATGCGGCCGGGCAGCCGATTGCGGATGCCGAGGTGGTCGTCACTTTCTTCATGCCGGCCATGCCGACGATGAACATGCCGGCCATGCGCAGCCAGGCGAAGCTGCCGGCGGCGGGCAACGGCGTATATCGCGGCCGGGGAGAGGTGCTGATGGGCGGACGGTGGGACGTGACGATTCAGGTGTCGAGGGGCGGCCGCCAGATTGGGAGCAGGCAGCTGACCGTGGTGACGAAGTAGGACAGACGTACGGGCTCGGCTGAAGCCGAGCACTACGCGAGGAGAAGGAGACGCCGATGAAACGAATCACCCTGGCCGTCGTGGTCTTGGTGGCCGCAGGTCTGGCGGCCGGATGTGGCGGCGGTGGCACCCAACACGAGAGCGAGATGTCATCCATGCCGGCACAGACACCGGCACCCGCGGCGGCGACGCAGACGACCGCCGATGGCGTCGAGGTGACGTTCAGAAGCGAGCCTCAGCCTCCCCGGGCGGGCGAGACCACGTTTGAGGTCGCAGTGCGGCAGGCCGGCCAGGCCGTCGCCGATGCGGAGGTCTCGGTTGAGCTCGTGATGCCGGCCATGCCGTCGATGAACATGGCGGAGATGCGCAATACCGTCGCGCTGACGCACGAGGGGGACGGCCGATACCGGGGCGCGGGGCCGGTCATGATGGCCGGCACGTGGAACGTGATCGTCCACGTGCGTCGCGCGGGGCAGGGAATCGCCGCGCCGACGTTCCCGTTGACCGCCGAGTAGGCCGGGTCCTTTCGGACCCGGCGGAGCAGCGAGTGTAGGCCGGGTCCTTTCGGACCCGGCGGGGTGACGACATGATCGCCTGGACGATCGAATGGTGCGTGCGCAACCGGTTTCTCGTCTTCGCCGGTACGACGGCGCTGACCGTCTGGGGGCTGTGGGCCATGCGCGCCACGCCCGTGGACGCGGTGCCCGACATCTCCGACGTGCAGGTGATCGTCTCGACCGAATGGCCCGGCCGGAGCCCCGACCTGATCGAGGACCAGGTCACCTATCCGATCGTGACCGCGCTGATCTCGACACCGGGCGTCCGGAGCGTGCGGGGCTTCACCGACTTCGGCATCTCGTACGTGTATGTGATCTTCGAAGACCGGACCGACATCTACTGGGCCCGCAGCCGGGTGGTCGAGTACCTCCAGGGCATCCGCGGGCAGCTTCCTGAGGGCGTCAATCCGATCATCGGTCCCGACGCCACGGGTGTCGGCTGGGTGTTCGAATACGCGCTCGTCGACGACAGCGGACGGCACAATCTTGCGGAGCAGCGCAGCTTTCAGGACTGGTACCTGCGGTACTGGCTGGCGTCGGTGCCAGGCGTGGCCGAGGTGGCCAGCATCGGCGGCTTCGTGCAGCAGTATCAGGTCAACGTCGACCCTGTGAGGCTGGCCGGCTACGGGCTCGGGATCGGCGACGTGGTCGACGCGATCCGTGCCAGCAACAACGACGTCGAGGGCCGCCTGCTCGAGTTCGCCGGCCGCGAGTATATGGTGCGCGGCCGCGGGTATCTCAACTCGGCTGCCGACCTCGAAGAAGTCTCGCTCGGCGCCGACGCCCGCGGCACCCCGGTACGTGTCGCCGACGTGGCGCGCGTGTCGCTCGGGCCCGACATCCGGCGCGGCGTCGCCGAGCTCGACGGCACCGGCGAGGTGGTTGGCGGAATCGTCGTGATGCGGTTCGGCGAAAACGCGCTGCGTGTCATCGACGGCGTCAAAGCGAAGCTGCGCGAGGTCCAGGGCGCGATTCCGGAGGGGATCCGGGTGGTGCCGACGTACGACCGATCTGGACTCATCAACGATTCGCTGGCCACGCTCCGCCGCACGCTGATCGAGGAGGCCATCGTCGTCTCGCTGGTCATCATGCTGTTTCTCTTCCACCTGCGCTCGGCGCTCGTGCCCATCGTGGCGCTTCCGATTGCCGTGGCGGCGGCGTTCATCCCGATGTACTACCTCGGCGTGTCGTCCAACATCATGTCGCTCGGCGGGATTGCGCTCGCCATCGGCGTGCTCGTCGACGCGGCCATCGTCATGGTGGAGAACGCCTACCGCCGCTTGTCCGAGCCGCGCGAAGACGGCTCCCCCGTGCCGTATGAGGAGCAGCCGCGTGTGGCCGTGGACGCCGCGAAGCAGGTCGGCCGGCCGATCTTCTTCTCGCTGGCGATCATCATCGTGTCCTTCGCGCCGGTATTCCTGCTCGAGGCGCAGGAAGGACGGATGTTCCGTCCGCTGGCGTTCACCAAGACGTTTGCGATGGTGGCGGCGACGCTCCTGTCGATCACGCTGGTCCCGGTGCTGATGGGCCTCTTCATCCGCGGCCGCCGGCTCCGGCCGGAGTCGGTCAATCCGGTCTCGCGCTTCTTTGCGGCGCTGTATGCCCCGGTGCTCCGGCTGGCGCTCCGCTGGCGGTGGGCGGCGCTCCTCGTGAATTTCGCCGTGGTGCCGCTCACCGTTCCCCTCCTCTTCGGCATCGGCAGCGAGTTCATGCCGCCGCTGTATGAAGGGTCGATCCTGTACATGCCGACGGCTCCGCCCGGTCTGTCGGTCAGCGAGTCGACGCGCCTGCTGCAGCAGCAGGACCGCCTGCTGCGTCAGTTCCCGGAAGTCGAGCAGGTGTTTGGCACGGTCGGGCGCGGCACGACGCCGACTGACAACTCCCCGATGGGTATGGTGAACACCACGGTGACGCTCAAGCCGCGCGAGCAGTGGCGCCCCGGGATGACGCTCGAATCGCTGCAGGCCGAGATGGATGCGGCGCTGCAGTTTCCCGGCATGCCGAACGTGTGGACGCAGCCGATCCGCAACCGGCTCGACATGCTGCACACGGGGATCAAGACGCCGGTCGGCATCAAGGTGTTCGGGGCGGACCTGGCCGTCATTCAGCGGATCGGACAGGACATCGAGCGCGCGCTGCAGGGGGTGGAGGGCACGCGCAGCGTGTACGCCGAGCGTGTCACCCAGGGGTACTTCACGGACATCGACATCGACCGCGCCGCCATTGCGCGGCATGGGCTCAGCATCGGCGACGTGCAGGACGTGATTCAGTCGGCGCTCGGCGGCGAGAACGTGACGCGCACGATTGAGGGCCGGGAGCGCTATCCGGTCAACGTCCGGTACGCGCGCGAATTCAGGGAGTCGATTCCGGATCTGGAGCGTGTATTCGTGAAGACGCGCACCGGCGCTCAGGTTCCGCTCGGCCAGCTGGCGCGCATCTCACTCACGACCGGTCCGGCCATGATTCGCGACGAGAACGCGCAGCTCGCCGGCTACGTGTATATCGACACCGCCACGCGCGACATCGGCGGGTACGTGGCCCGCGCCAGGGAGGCGGTCACCGCGAACGTCACGTTGCCGCCGGGGTACACGCTGCAGTGGACGGGGCAGTACGAGTTTCAGGTGCGCGCGCGCGAGCGGCTGAAGCTGCTCCTCCCGATCGTCTTCTTCATCATCTTCATGCTGCTCTACATGACGTTTCATTCGGTGTCGGAAGCGACGATCGTCATGCTCTCGGTCGTGTACGCGATGACCGGCGGCGTGATCCTGCAGTGGCTCCTCGGCTACAACTTCTCGGTCGCGGTCTGGGTGGGGTACATCGCCCTGTACGGCGTCGCCGTGCAGACCGGCGTCGTGATGGTGGTCTACCTGCACGAGGCGCTCGATCGGCGCCTCCGGCGGCAGGAGTCGATCACGCCGCAGGATGTCTGGGAGGCGACCGTCGAGGGCTCCATTCTCCGGCTGCGGCCGAAGCTCATGACCGTCCTCGTCGTGATGGCGTCGCTCATGCCCATCATGTGGAGCACCGGCGTCGGATCGGACGTGATGAAGCCGATTGCGGCGCCGATCCTCGGCGGGATGATCACCTCGACCATCCACGTCCTGATCATCACGCCGGTGATCTTCTACCTGATGAAACTGCGCGCGCTGCGCAAGGGACGCCTGACGGTGTCGGCGATGACGTAGAAGGACGTAGTGCGCGGCGTCAGCCGCGCCCAGGCTGGCCTGAAGGCCAGCACTACGTACAACCGGGCTGGCCTGAAGGCCAGCACTACGTACAAACCGTACCACGTACAAACCGTACGTAGTGCCCGGCTTCAGCCGGGCCAACGGCGGGCCTGAAGGCCCGCCGCTACGGCGAGACCAGCGGCGCCTGCGGCGGGCCGAGCCCCTTGTACACGAACTTCTGGATGCGCTTGCCCTCGTAGGTCTCGCCGATGAAGAGGTCCCCTCTGGAGTTCATGCCGAGATTGTGGGCGCCGTAGAACTGGCCCGCCCAGTGCCCGCCGTGGCCGAAGCCGCTCACCACCTCGAGCGTGTCGCGCCGGAGGATGTAGACCTGCTGATTGGTGCCGTCGGGCACGATGAGGAAGGTCTGCGCCGGGTCCGTCGAAAAGCCGATGTCCCACACCGACCCGCTGCCGAGCGTCTGGCGGGCGATGAACTGCTCGCGCACGAACGTGCCGTCCTTGCGGAACACCTGGATCCGATCGTTGGTGCGGTCGCAGACGTACACCAGCCCGTCGTGTGAAATCCGCACCGCATGCACGATGCGGAACTGCGGCGCCGGGGGGCCGTCGGGGTCGTACTGGCTCGGCCGGTTCTCGTGCTGCCCCACGCCGCTGAACGGGCTCGGCAGCTTCTCGCCGGCCTCGGTGAAGTAGGAGTCGTCCGGGCGCTTGCCGTAGGCGCCCCAGTGGCGCCTGTAGGCGCCGGTGGTCGCGTCGAAGACGATCACGCGGTGGTTCACGTACCCGTCGGCCACGTACAGCTCGTTGGCCTCGCGGTCGACGATCATGTTGGCGGCGGCGCCGAGATTGCTCGTATCGTTGCTGCCCGTGTTGCGCCCCTTGCGGCCGATTTGCATGAGGAACGTGCCCTGGCGGGTGAACTTGAGGATCTGCGCGTCCTTTTCGCCTCCACCGCCCAGCCAGACGTTGTCCTGATGGTCGATGTAGATGCCGTGCTCGAGGTCGGGCCACTCGTATCCCTCGCCGGGCCCGCCCCACGCCTGCACGACGTTGCCCTCGGGGTCGAACTCGATCACCGGCGGCGCGGCGCGCCAGATGGATCGCGTCTCGTTCGGCTGCAGCGTGCCGGGCCGGTGCACGAGCCAGACGTGATCCCGGCCGTCCACCGCCACCCCGGCCACCGCCCCGAGGAGCCACCGGTTCGGCAGCGGCTTCGGCCAGAACGGATCGACCTGATAGATGGGCGCCTGTTCGGCCTGGGCGCTCACAGAGGACGCGGCCGCGAACGCCGCGGCTGCCAACATCGCGGCGACGGTCAGGATGCGAAAGAGGCTCACGCGAACCCTTATACCACTAGCGGCCGCGTCGCAGTTGCGGCCGCATGCCGACCTGCTCGTATAACAGCCCGTCCGAAGGTCGCTCGAGCCGCCGGATATAGAGCCGGTTCGGCTCCTGTCGCGCGAGATTGCCGCTGACGACCACGCGATCGCCAGGCCTGAGCGTGTCGTTCGCAAATCCGACGTCCGCGAGCTCGCCGCGGTTGTCCATCTCCAGGCGCCACGTGTCCGTCGCCCCGCTGCGGCGGACGTCGAGCACGACGAACGGATGGGGATAGATGAACTCGAAGCGCACGATCGCGCCTTCCACGGTCACCGAACGTGCGCTGTCGTAGACGCCGACGATCGAGTGATGCGCCTGCGCCGGACCGGCGATGAGCAGCGCCGCCACGCAGGCGAGCATCTCGCGCCTCATGGCACGTAGGTTAGCACTCCAGGCAGATGTCGTACGTAGTGCCGGGCTTCAGCCCGGCTACAGCCGGGCACTACGTCGGTTCCGAAATCCGTACTCTAGAATCTAGGCACGTGGAATTCGAGCTTCAGGGACGCGTGGCGCTCGTCACCGGCAGCGCCCGCAATATCGGCCGGGCGATTGCGCTGACGCTGGCGGGGGCCGGGGCCTCGGTCATGGTGAACGCCCGCCGCGCGCCGGCCGACGCGGACGGAGTGGCGGAAGCCATTGTCAGGGCGGGCGGCCGGGCGGCGGCTACCGCGGCAGACGTATCTGATCCCGACGCGGTCGCGCGTCTTGTCGCGTCCACCGTGGAGCGGTTCGACCGCCTCGACATTCTCGTGAACAACGCGAGCGTGCGCCGCGAGGCCGACTTTGCCTCGCTCGACTACTCCGAGTGGCGGGACATCCTGGGCACCACCCTGGACGGCGCGTACCTCTGCTGCCGCACGGCGCTGCCGCATCTCATCGGCTCGGATGCCGGCGCGATTATCAACATCGGCGGAGTGTCGTCGCACATGGGAGCGCCGCGTCGGGCTCACGTCATTGCGGCCAAGATGGGCCTCGTGGGGCTGACCCACGCCCTCGCGCACGACCTTGCGCCCCACCGGATCACCGTCAACTGCGTCGCGCCCGGATTGATCCAGACGCGCCGAACGGGTCCGGAGCCGGCGCATCACGCGTCGCTCTCGCCTCCAATCGGCCGCAGGGGCACGCCGGAGGACATTGCCGAGACCGTCCGCTTTCTCTGCGGGCCGTACGCGCGCTACATCACCGGCCAGACGGTCCACGTGAACGGCGGGCTGTACATGCCGTAGGCGCGCGGCGCGATCGACTAAAATGGTCTGCTTTCGATGCCTGCGCGGCTCCTTCCCATCCTCGTCTTCGTTCCCATCCTGCTCGGGTTCACGTTCAGCCCGCGGGAGTTCGCCCGCGAGCATGGCGGCATTACGCGCCTGTCAATCGCGACCGGCAACACCGGTGGCGTCTATTACCCGTACGGCGGCGGCATCGCGAAGGTTGTCAGCGAGTCGCTCCCGAAGATCGAGGTCACGGCGGAAGTCACGGCGGCGTCGGTCGACAATCTGAAGCTGATCCAGCTCGGCAAGGTCGATATCGCGTTCGCGCTGGCCGACACGCTGGCCGACGCGGTTCACGGACGCGGGCCGTTCGAGCGCACCGGCCCGGTGGCCGCGCAGACGCTGGCGGTGCTGTACCCGAACTACACGCACCTGGTCACGATCGAGGGAAATCGGATCGCGCGGATCGCCGATCTCAAGGGTCGAATCGTCTCGACCGGCTCGGCGGGCAGCGGCACCGAGGTGATCGCGCTCCGCGTGCTCCGCGCGGCCGGGCTCGATCCCGATCGCGACATCCGGCGCCAGGCGCTGTCGGTGAACGCCTCGGTCGACGCGCTCAAGGACGACAAGATCGACGCGTTCTTCTGGAGCGGCGGGTTGCCGACGGCGTCCGTCCTCGACCTGGCGACCTCGGCCGGCCTCACGGCCCGGCTGATCCCGAACGACGACGTGATTCCCGCCCTGCAGGCGGCGTTCGGCCCCGGGCTCTACAAGCGGATTGTGATCGCGGCCGGGTCGTATCCGGGCCAGACCGAGGATGTGCCCGTGGTCGGCGTCGAGAATGCGCTCGTGGTCGACGGGGGCATGGACGAGGCGCTCGCGTACGACCTGACCCGGACGCTGTTCGAGAGGCAGCGAGAGCTGGCCGGCATCCACCCGGAGGCGCGCCATCTCGCCCCGGCCCGCGCCGTCGAAGGATCCCCGGCGCCGTTTCATCCCGGCGCGATCCGTTATTACCAGGAACGTGGCGTGTGGAACCGGTAGCCCCCGTCACGACAGCGCCTGAAGATCTCGCGGCAGAGTCACCCACCCGACAGCTTGGAGGCGTTGCAGGCGGCCTTGGGACCGTGCTGGCGGTCGGGTTGTCGCTCTACGCCCTGTACTGGGTCCTCGGGATCGTGCAGCCGTTCGTCTACCGGGTGACGTTCCTGCTCCTGACGCTCATCCTCAGCTTCTTGTTCTATCCGGCAGGGGACCGCGATCGGAACCGCGTCACGGTGGTCGACTGGGCGCTGATCCTCGCGACGATCATCGCGCTCGCCTGGCCGATTGTCGATTTCGAAGATTTCATCTATCGCTCCGTCGACCCCGACGGCATCGACATCGCGCTCGGCATCGTCACCATCGTCGCGGTGCTCGAAGCAACGCGCCGGACGACCGGGCTCATCCTGCCGACCACGGCCGCCTGCTTTCTGGCGTATGCGTTCTACGGGCCGCTGCTGGATCTGGTCGGCCTCCGGGTGCTGGCGCACCGCGGGTACGACCCTGCGCGGATCGTGGGCACGTCGTACATGACACTCGAGGGGATCTTTGGCGTGCCGCTCGACGTGGCGGCCACCTACATCGTCCTGTTTTCGCTGTACGGCGCCATCCTGACCGCGTCGGGCGCGGGGCAGTTCTTCCTCGACTGGGCGATGGCGGCGGTCGGCCGATCGGGGCGGGGCGCCGGGCCGGGGCGCGCCGTCACCGTGGCGGGCCTGCTGCTCGGCACGATCTCCGGCAGCGGCGTGGCCAACACCGTGACGCTCGGATCGGTCGCCTGGCCGCTGCTGCGGCGCGCGCAGTACCCGCCGGACACGGCCGGCGCCATTCTGTCTGCGGCCGGCATCGGCGCGATCATCTGCCCGCCGGCGCTTGGCGCCGCCGCCTTCATCATCGCGGAGTTCCTGCGCATCAGCTATCTGCAGGTGCTCATCATGGCCGTGATCCCGGCGCTGCTGTACTTCGCGTCGATCTTCCTGATGATCGAGGCGGACACGCGGCGGGCCGCGCTCCGGCCCGTGGACGTCGGCCCGCTCTCGCTGTGGCAGCTCACGCGGCGGTCCGGGTACCACTTCGTCGCGCTCATCGGCGTGCCCGCGATGCTGCTCCTGGGGATGACCGCGTTCCGCGCGGTGTTCTACGCGATGGTGATGGCGTTCGTCCTGAGCTTCGTCGACCGTGCCAACGCGCTCACGCCGCGCCGGCTTCTTCGCGCGCTGTACACCGGCGGCCGGAGCGTCCTGCCGGTAGCCGCCACCACCGCCACCGCCGGCATCATCGTCGGCACGGTCACGCTGACCGGGCTCGGCCTGAAGATCGCCGGATTCATCGTCGCCCTCGCGGGCGGGCAGCTCTTTCTGACCGTGCTGTACTCGGCGGGCGCGGTGCTGATGCTCGGCCTGGCGGTGCCCGTCACCGCGTCGTACATCATCGCCGCCGTGATGGTCGCGCCCGCCATGACGCAGGTGGGCGTGCCCGAGCTGGCGGCGCACATGTTCATCTTCTACTACGCGGTACTGTCCGAGGTCAGCCCGCCCACGGCGCTCTCGCCCTTTGCGGCGGCGGCCATCACCGGCGGCCGCGCCTTTCCCACGATGATGCTCACGTGGAAGTACACGTTGCCGGCCTTTGTCTTTCCGTTTGCGTTTACGCTGAGCGCGCAGGGGATGGGGCTGCTGATGCAGGGATCCGCTGCCGACATCGCGATCTCGACCGCCAGCGCATTGGTCGGCATCCTGGCTCTGGCCGCGGGGCTGGGCGGATGGATCCGGGGGCCGGCCAGCAGCGTCGAGCGGGCGCTCGCCACCGCGGGCGGCCTGCTGCTGTTCTACGCAGGCACATGGTCCGACGCGGCGGGGCTGGGCCTGTTTGGCACGGCCATCGTGCTGAACGTGTTCCGCACGCCCTCGGCGATCCGCGGCGCGGTAGAGCCGACGTAGTGCCCGGCTTTAGCCGGGCTGAAGCCCGGCGCTACGTACGAAATCGCAGACACATATGGCCAATCCTCTAAACCATAAGATCGCGGTCATTCCCGGCGACGGCATCGGCAGGGAAGTCGTGCCCGAGGGCATCCGCGTTCTCGACGCGGTCGCGCGCCGGTTCGGGTTTGCGCTCGAATGGACCTCGTTCGACTGGAGCTGCGAGCGGTATCTCACGACCGGGCAGATGATGCCCGACGACGGCCTCGACCGGCTCCGGCCGTATGACGCGATCTTTCTTGGTGCCGTCGGCTACCCGGGGGTTCCGGACCACGTCTCGCTCTGGGGGCTGCTCATCCCGATCCGCCGCGGGTTTCAGCAGTACATCAACCTCCGGCCGGTACGCCTGCTGCCGGGCGCGCGGTCGCCGCTTGCCGGGCGCACGCCGGCCGACATCGACATGGTCATCGTCCGCGAGAACAGCGAGGGGGAATACTCGGAGATTGGAGGGCGTCTGAATCGCGGGACTCCGGATGAAGCCGCCGTGCAGGTCGCGATGTTCACGCGCAAAGGCTGCGATCGCGTGATCCGCTATGCGTTCGAGCTGGCGATGCGCCGGCCGCGGCGGCAGGTGACATCGGCCACCAAGTCGAACGGCATCATCCACAGCATGCCGTACTGGGACGAGCGCTTTGCCGCCATCGCGCGGGAGCACCCCGACGTGCGAACGTCGCAGTACCACATCGACATACTGACGGCCCACTTCGTCCAGCATCCCGACTGGTTCGACGTGGTCGTCGCCTCGAACCTGTTTGGCGACATCCTCTCGGACCTCGGCCCGGCCATCGCCGGGTCGATCGGCACCGCGCCGGGCGGCAACATCAACCCGGAGAAGACGTATCCGTCGATGTTCGAGCCGGTTCACGGATCGGCCCCCGACATCGCCGGGAAGGGCGTGGCCAATCCGATCGCGCAGATCTGGACCGGGGCCATGATGCTGGATCACCTCGGGCACGCCGACGCCGGCGCCGCCATCGTCCGGGCCATCGAGCGGGTCGTACAGGAAGGAAAGACGCTGACACGCGACCTGGGCGGCACCGCCTCGACGCGCGAGGTGGGCGAGGCGGTGGCGCGACTTATTTAGACCACGGGGCCACAGAGACACAGAGCCACAGAGATCCCTGGGCCAGCTTTTCTCTGTGTCTCTGTGGCTCTGTGGCTCTGTGGCTCGTCTATTTCGATGCCACGTACGCGGCGATGGCGATGATGTCGTCCTCGTTGAGTCTGGGGACGACGCTCTTCATCATCGGGCTCTCGCGTGTGCCGAACTGCATATCGACCAGCTGCCGGGCGATGTAGCTGGCATGGCGGTCGGCGATCGGCGGCGTGATGCCGGCGCCCTGCAGTTCGGGGCCGTGGCACAGGACGCACGCGGTCGTCTTGCCGCCTCCCTTCGTCACGAGCTCCTCGCCGCGCTTCAGGCTCCCCGGCGGCACGTAGGCGATGAACCCGGACCTCGGAGACCGCATCTTCTCGGTGAACTCCGGATTTTCTGGCACCTCGATGATGCGCTTCCCCAGCGGCTCTGTGGCGCCGCCCGGTTCCGGGATGAAGAGGCCGTTGAGGTCGGGCCGCGTCTTCGGCACCGTCTCGGTCTCCACGACCTTGATCCACGGGCGCCACGTCATCGAGGAGAAGTAGGCGGCCACCTCCTTGATCTCGGCATCCGTCATGTGGCGCGCGATCTGGATCATCTCGTTGGTGTTCGCCTTGCGCGGCTCGGCGCTCTGGCGGAGCCCGCTCTTGAATGCCTGGAGCTGCTGCACGATGTACGCGGCCGACAGGCCGGCCACCGGGGCGTTTTCCGGCTTGCCCTGACCGTTGGGCAGGTGGCAGAGGGCGCAGGCGCGCAGCTTGTCGCTCTCGCGTCCGTGCGCCACGATGTCGGGCATCGGCGGGTGGTCGCCGGGATACCAGTCGGCAGGGCCGTATCCGTTGTGAATTTCGTATTCGGTGAACGTCCGCGCTGCGTCCGGCAGCGTGTGGACGACATCCTTGGGCCGGGGCGATCCGGCACGGGCGCAGTCCTGCGGCTTGGACGTCTCGGTGCAGGGCGGCGCCGCCGGCTCGGGGCCTTCGGCGGTGAATCCATACGCCCAGAGCGGCGGGTTCGAGACCTGGCCGGTCACGACCGCCGCCGCGGTCCAGAGCAGGATGCATCCCAGCGTCAGCAGGGTCGCGGGTTTTTTCACGGGCAGCCTCCGGCGGTATTGTCCCCGAAAAATGGGGTCGGAGGTCATTTTTGGGAGGTCTTCGCAAAAATGACCTCCGACCCCATTTTTCGGCAGAAAACAAAACGGGGCGCCGTGAGGCGCCCCGTGAGATCTACTACCGGTGTTCGGAAGATTTGTTACTGACCGCCGCCGCCCGCTTCGGACGCGCCGAGGAAGAAGTTCCGGCCGTCCTCGAACGTCACGGTCTTGCCGTTGGCTTTCGCGGCGCCGCTCTTGGCCTTGTAACCCTCGACGACAACCTTCGTGCCCGAGGGGAAGTCCGTCTTCCGCAGGCCGCGCCGCAGCAGCTGCGTCGGACCGCCAGCTTCGATCGCCCAGTTCACGACCTTGCCGTCGGGGCCAGCCACGTCGACATAGATCCAGCCGTGAGGATTGACCCAATCCATCTTGGTCAGAGTCCCCCTCAGCGTGATCGGCGCGGTGATGTCGAACTCCGCGGCAAATGAGTGATGTGCCTGTAAAGGCAGCACTGCCAGGAGGCCGCCAGCCAAGGCCAGGGCCCCAACCAATTTCACTTTCATGGATTCAGTACCTCCGCGAGGGGAACGATAACATACGGCCCGCGGGATTCCAAGAGGGCGTGGGGTCCCCCAAAGCGGGACATTTTCAGGTTTTCCGGCTGTTTCGCCCCCCGCGCCGTGCGCCTGCAGATCACATCGTCAGAGCGGCCTCGGGCGCGGCGTCGACGGCCGCGTCGTCCACCGGGCCGCCGTTCAGGACCCGGTTCATCCGCGCGGTGTCGAGCGCCCCTTCCCACTTCGCCACAATCACGGTCGCCACCCCGTTGCCGATCAGGTTCGTGAGCGCGCGGGCCTCCGACATGAACCGGTCGATGCCGATGATGAGCGCCAGCCCGGCGACGGGCACGGCGGGGAAGGCGGCGAGCGTGGCGGCCAGCGTGACGAATCCGCCGCCCGTGATCGCGGCGCTCCCCTTCGACGTGATGATCGCGAGGCCGAGCAGGCCGATCTGCTCCGACAGTGAGAGCGTGGCATTGGTGGCCTGCGCGATGAAGATGGCCGCCATGGTCATGTAGATCGACGTGCCGTCCAGATTGAACGAGTAGCCGGTCGGGACGACCAGCCCGACCACCGGCCGGGAGCAGCCGAGGTGCTCGAGTTTCGCCATGAGCCGCGGCAGCACCGCCTCCGACGACGACGTGCCGACGGTGATGAGGATTTCCTCCTTGATGTACCGAAGGAACTTGACGATGCTGAAGCCGGCCAGCCGGCAGATGGTGCCCAGCACCACCAGGATGAAGAACGCGCACGTGAGATAGACGCCCGCCATGAGCTGCCCGAGCTGCAGCAGCGTGCCGATGCCGTAGCGGCCGATCGTGAACGCCATCGCGCCGAATGCGCCGATCGGCGCCAGGCGCATGATGATGTGAATCATCCGGAAGAGCCCGTGCGAGAACTGGTCGATGAGCGAGACCAGGTGCCGCCCCTGCTCGCCCAGATGCAGCAGCGCGACGCCGAAGAGCACCGAGAAGAACAGCACCTGCAGGATCTCGCCGGCGGCGAACGCGCCGACGATCGTGGACGGGATGATGTTGAGAATGAACTCGACCGTACTGAGCTTTTCGGCGCTGGACGTGTAGGAGGCCACCGCCGCCGCATCGAGGGACGCCGGGTCGGCGTTGATCCCGACGCCCGGCTGCAGCACGTTGACGACGACGAGCCCCACGATCAGCGCAATCGTGGAGACCACCTCGAAGTAGATCAGCGCCTTGACGCCGATCCGCCCCACTGCCTTGAGATCGCCGATCTTGGCGATGCCGACGACGACCACGGCGAAGATGATCGGCGCAATCATCATGCGCACGAGCTTGATGAAGGCGTCGCCGAGCGGCCGCATCGCCGCGCCGGTCTAGGGCCACAGGTAGCCGAGCAGGACGCCGATCAGGATGGCCGTCAGGACCTGGACGTACAGGATCGAGTAGAGCGGCTTGCGCGTTGCCGGAGGCGTCATGTCGGCCGTCATTCTAACCCGTCAGATAAGTCCCGCGGCCCACAGCGCGTACACCGCGGCCATGGCCACGGTGCCGCCGACAAACGTGACGCCACCGAAGAGGATGAGCGCGCCCCGCAGCGGGACCCGCGAGAGCGAGGTGCAGACCCAGAAGTAGCTCGAGTTCACATACTTCACGATCATCGAGCCCGCCGCGCCTGCCAGCATCGTCGCTTCCGGACTCAGGCCCAATGTCTTCATCATCGGCGCGGCAATCGATGCGGCAGTGATGACGCCGACCGTCGTCGAGCCGGTGATCATGTTGCCGGCCACCCCGATGACGAAGGGCAGGAAGATAGCCGGGAGTCCCGTCTCGGCGACGCTGCGCGCGATGACGTCCACCGCGGGGGTCTGCCGGAGAATCTGGCTCAGCGACCCTCCGAGGCCGGTGACCATGATGATCATCGCCGACGTACGGAGCGCGTCCTCAACCCAGGTGCTCGTGCGCGCCTCCGCATGCCCGGCCGTCGTGTTGCGGTACGCGAGGAGCACGCCGATGCCGAGCGCCACGACCGGCCAGCCCAGATACGTCAGGGCCACGTTCACCACATGCCCGGCCGGGAGCGCGGCTGCGGCGGCGCTCTGCCCGGCGATGAGCGCCAGCGGAATCACGATGGGCGCGTAGGCGCGCCAGGTCGAGGGCAGCTCGCCTTCCAGCCCCCGTTCGGCGAACGATTGGCCGACGAACTCGCGCGACGGCGGCGACTCGATGTGAGGTCCGACGAGCAGCGCAAAGACCCAGCCGGCCAGCGCCGCCACGATCGATATCAGGCTGCCGTAGACGATCACCGTGCCGAGATCGGCGCCGACGAGCGCCACCGCCGCCAGCGGTCCCGGCGTCGGCGGCACGATCGCGTGCGTCATCTGCAGCGCGCCGACGAGCCCCGTGGCCATCACGCCCATATTGAGGCCGCTCGACAACGCCGCCGAATGAACCAGCGGATTCAGAATCACGTAGCCGACGTCCGAAAATATCGCGATCCCGATCACGAAACCGCTCAGCGTGAGCGCCAGCGGCATCCGCTGCCGCCCGACCCACCGGATCATCGACGTCGTGATCCGCTCCACCCCGCCCGTATGCTTCAACGCCTCCGCCAGCAGCGACCCGAGCACGATGACGATGGCGATGCTCTGGATCGTGCTGCCGAAGCCGCGCTCGAAGGCGGTAATCAGCGCCTTTCGGTCGAGCCCGGGCACCATGGCGAAGAGGAGAATCGGCGCAAGCAGGGCGATGAAGACGTGCCATTTGAAGCGCGTGATCAGGAGAAACAGGAGCGCGACGATGGCGACGAGTCCGGCAATCGCGACAAGAGCGCTGTCGGTAATCATGGACGTGTGGTCGTGTGAGGGGCCGGGGCGCGGGGATTATAGCGGATTGCGATATCCTTCGCGTGATGCGGCCCATGGCTCAGAGCGCGCTGACCTCACTGCTGCTCGCCGGCCTCGTCGCCACGCCGGGTGGTCGTCTCCAGGCGCAGCGTGGCGCGGCCGGCGGTGAATGGCGCGCCTACGGCGGCGACAACGGGCAGACGCGGTACGCCCCCCTCGATCAGATCACCAGGGACAACGTCAGGGACCTGCGGGTGGCCTGGACGTTCCGGATGGACAACTTCAGCAGCCCCGCGGAGCTGCGCAGCGAAACGTCGCCGGTGATGGCCAACGGCCGCCTCTTGTTCACCGCCGGCGTCACTCGCGCCGTCGTGGCGGCCGATGCCGGGACGGGCGAGCTCCGCTGGGTGTGGAAGAACGACGAGGGCGTCCGGATGCAGCGGGCGCCGCGGCGCGGCTCGGGCCGCGGGGTGGCGTACTGGAGCGGGGGGCGGGACGAGCGCGTCTTCACGGTGACGCCGGGCTTCCGGCTGGTGGCGCTCGACGCGCGGACGGGCCGCCAGGTGCCCGGCTTCGGACGCGACGGCGTCGTCGACCTGTTTGCCGAGATCGATCCCACCATCGACCTGACCGGCACCATCGGGAACACCTCGCCGCCGGTCGTGGTCGGGGACGTCGTGATTGTCGGGCCCGCGCACGCGCAGGGGGCGCGGCCGCCGTCGATGCGCAACACGAAGGGCGACGTGATGGCCTTCGACGTGCGCACCGGCCGCAAGCGCTGGCAGTTCCATACGATTGCGCGCCGCGGCGAGGCCGGATACGAGTCGTGGCTCGACGGCTCGGGTGAGTACTCCGGCAACGCCGGCGTCTGGACGCCGTTCACGGCGGACGAGGAGCTCGGCTACGTCTACCTGCCCGTCGAGGCCGCCACCAGCGAGTACTACGGAGGGCATCGTCCGGGAAACAATCTGTATTCCTCGAGCCTCGTGGCGCTCGACGCGCGTACGGGGAAGCGCGTGTGGCACTTCCAGCTCGTGCACCATGACATCTGGGACTACGACATCTCGTCGCCCCCGCTCCTCGTGGACATCACCGTCGACGGCACGCCGATCAAGGCGATCGTGCAGCCGACCAAGCAGGCGTACCTCTACGTGTTCGACCGCGTGACGGGGCGTCCCATCTGGCCGATCGAAGAGCGTCCCGCGCCGATGTCGGACGTGCCCGGCGAATGGACGTCGCGCACGCAGCCGGTTCCGGTGAAGCCGGCAGCCTTCGACCGCGTCGGGATGACGGAGGACGACCTCATCGACTTCACGCCCGAGCTGCGCCGGAAGGCGATCGAGGCGCTGCGCCCGTACCGGTTCGGCCCGCTGTACATTCCGCCGTCGCTCATGGACGCGGCCGACGGGACCAAAGGCGCGATCATGATGCCCGGCAACCGCGGCGGCGCGAACTGGAACGCCGGCGCCGTGGACCCGGAGACCGGCTATGTCTACGTCGCGTCAGTCACGCGGCCGACGCTCCTCCAGCTGGTGAAGGCGGGAAACACCGACGTGAACTTCGTGGCCACGGCGCTCGCGCCGCCGCTGCCCACCGTCGACGGCCTGCCGCTGCAGAAGCCGCCGTACGGCCGGATCGTCGCGTTCGACATGAACAAGGGCGAGATCGCCTGGCAGATGGCCAACGGCGACACGCCGCCGGCGATCGGGAACCACCCGCAGCTCGCCGGCCTGCAGATTCCACGGACCGGCAGCGTGTCGCACGCGGGGCTGCTGCTGACGCGCACGCTGCTGTTTGCGGGCGAGGGGGACGGCGGCCTGCCGATGTTTCGCGCGCACGACAAGCGCACGGGCGAGGTGCTCTGGGAGACGCAGATTCCGGGCGGCGTCCAGACGGGCCTGCCCGTCACATACATGCACAACGGCCGGCAGTTCATCGTCTTTGCCACCGGCGGAACCGGGACGCAGACGCCCGCCCAGCTCGTGGCGTATGCTTTGCCCGACCGGCCATGACGACAGCGCATCGTACGTAGTGCCGGGCTTCAGCCCGGCCAAGGGAGGCGTGACATGTTGCGCAACTCAGCCCGACTCGTAATCGCCGCTGCCCTGGGCATTGCGGCCATCGCGTGCCGGGGGTCCGAGACCCAGGCGCCCGCCGACGGCGCCACCACCGTGCTGACCGGCGCGCGGATCATCGACGGCACCGGGAGCCCGCCGGTGGACCAGGGCGTCATCCTCATCAACGAGGGGCGCATTGCGGCCGCGGGGCCTGCATCCGACGTGCAGATTCCTGCCGGCGCGACCCGCGTCGACCTGGCGGGCAAAACCGTGATGCCGGGCCTGATCGACGCTCACGCCCACGTCCGCGCGGACAACAAGGAGCTGCCGGTGCGCGACGACCTGGTCCGCCGGCTCCGCGTGCTGGCCGCGTACGGGGTGACGACGGTCGTGAGCCTCGGGCAGAACGAGGACGACGCGGAGCTTGCGGAGGTGGCGCGGCTGCGCGACGAGCAGGACCAGGTGCCGCTGGACCGGGCGCGGATCTACACGTCGGGCCCCACGATGCGGAACCTCAAGACGCCCGAAGAGGGGCGCGCCACCGTGAATCGCCGCGTCGAGCAGAAAGCCGATCGCATCAAGTTCCACCTCGACGGCAACGCCGCGCAGATGACGCCCGATACCTACGGCGCCATCATCGAGCAGGCGCACACGCACGGGCTACGGGCCTCGGCCCACATCTACAACCTCGCCGACGCCAAGGGTGTGGTGGAGCGGGGCCTCGACCTCATCGGCCACAGCGTCCGCGACCAGGACGTCGATCGGGCGTTCATCGACGCGATGAAGCAGCGCGACGTGCCGTACGTGCCGACGCTGACACGCGAGCTCTCCGTCTTCGTGTACGAGTCAACGCCGGCGTTCTTCAGCGACCCGTTCTTCCAGCGCGGCATGGCGCTCTACAAGGAGGAGGTCGACCTGCTGAGCACGCCGGGGTACCAGCAGAAGGTCCGCGAGAGCAAGACGGCGCAGGAGATCAAGGAGGCGCTCGTGCAGGCGAACCGCAACCTGAAGCTCCTCTCTGACGCGGGCGTGCCGATTGCGATGGGCACCGACGCCGGCGGCGGCGAGGGGCGGTGGCAGGGCTACTTCGAGCACGTGGAGCTCGAGATGATGGCGAAGGCCGGCCTGACCCCGATGCAGGTGATCGTCGCGGCCACGGGGGCGGCGGCGCGCGCGTCCGCGCTCGATCACGTCGGGACGATTGCCCCGGGCAAGGCGGCCGACCTGCTCGTGCTCGATGCCGATCCGCTGCAGGACATTCTCAATACCCGCAAGATTCACTCGGTCTGGATTGCGGGCCGCCGCCTCGATAGCACGGGGACGAATTAGGCGGGTCTCGCACCCCACCGCGCAGGCGTGCGCGGTGGGGGCCCCGCAAAGACCCGCCTCTACGATCGTCATTGAGGCGGACACGACCGCCGGAGCGCGGATACCACCGACGTAGAGGCGGACCTTCAGGTCCGCCTTGGTGTGACGCGCGGTGAATGGACATGCGCATGGTCACTCTCGCTGTCGCGATACTCGTTCTGCTGCTGGCGCCGGCGGACGCGTCGGCCCAGAAGAACGGCCCGCCCGAGATCGTCGTCACGCTGCTCGGCACCGGGTCGCCGACGATCATGGAGACGCGCGCCGGCCCGAGCACGATGGTGCAGGCCGGCAGCCAGACGCTCATCTTCGACGCCGGCCGCGGGGCGCTGCAGCGCCTGATGCAGACGGGCTCTGACTTCGGCGCGGTCAACGCCGTGTTTCTGACGCACCTGCACTCGGACGAGGTCGTCGGGCTGCCGGACCTCTGGCTGACCGGATGGCTGCTGTCGGGCCGGGAGACGCCGCTCCCGCTGTACGGGCCGGCCGGCACCGCCGCGATGGCCTCGCATCTCAGGCAGGCGTTCGAGTTCGACATTCGCTTCCGGATTGACGACGACAAGTCTTCGCCGACGGGCGCGGAGGTCCGCGTCACCGAGGTTCGCGAAGGGGTCGTCTATGACGTGGACGGCGTGCGCGTGACGGCGTTCGAAGTCGACCACCAGCCGGTGACGCCGGCGTTCGGCTATCGCGTCGATTACGCCGGCCGGTCGGTCGTCGTCGCGGGTGACACGCGCTTCTCGAAAAACCTGATCAAGTTTGCGGCGGGCGTCGATCTCCTGGTTCACCCGGTGGCCGATGCGTCCGAGCGATTCCTTCAGCGGAATCCCGGATTCGAGGTTGTCCTCGGCCATTCCACGTCGGCCGCCGAGGCGGGCGCCATCTTCAGCGAGGTGAAGCCGAAGCTCGCCGTCTATTCGCACATCGTGCTGCGTGAGATCACGAACGCGGAGCTCGTCCTGCGCACGCGCGAGTCGTACGAGGGGCCGCTGATGATTGGAGAGGATCTTCAGCGGTTCGTGGTCACGGCCGACGACATCACGGTATACAGACGGTAGGGATTAGGGGTCAGGGGTTAGGGAGTCGTACGTAGTGCCCGGCTTCAGCCGGGCCAGCCGGGCTGAAGCCCGGCACTACGAAACAAGGGAGATGTTGCCATGGCAGTTGGACGCACGGCATCAGCCGCGGCCGCCGGAATCATCGGGCTGGCCTTGGGAGTGGCAGGGACGCTGGCGGCGCAGCAGGGAAGCGCGCCTTCGGACGAGCCGGCTCCCGCGCCGGTCCGCCGGGTGATCCGGCCGGCGGATCGAAGCCGAGACGCGGCAGTCGTTCGCCAACATCAACGAAGTGCTCAAGGCCGCCGGCATGAGCTTCGCCGACGTCACGACCGTGACGGTCTACATCACCGACTTCAATGACTTCCCGGCGTTCAACAAGGTGTACCAGGAGTACTTCCCGACCGACCCGCCCGCCAGGGCCACCGTGCAGGTGGCCGCACTCAATGTCGGCGCGCGCGTCGAGCTGCAGATGATCGCGGTACGGCAGCCGTAAAAATGGGGTCAGGAGTCATTTTTCCCGAGTGTTCTCGAAAAATGTCTCCCGACCCCATTTTCAGAGCGCAAGGCGCATCGCCTCGGCCAGGTGGATGGCGCGGCGGCCGGTCAGCTGCGCGATCTGCTCGCGGCAGCTGAATCCGTCGGCCACGATGAGCGTCTCCTCGGCTGCCTGACGCACCGCCGGCAGGAGCACGCGCTCGCCGATCGCTTTCGAGACCGCGAACTTGTCGGCGGCAAAGCCGAACGGGCAGGCCATGCCGCAGCAGCCGGCGTCGGGCGCCTGCACGTCGGCGCCCATCCTGCCGAGCAGCGCCACCTCGTGATCCATCTTCATGATCGCCTTCTGGTGGCAGTGCCCGTGCAGCAGCACCGTCCGGCGCAGGGCGGGCGCGAAGGCCGGCGCGTGCCGCGCGAAGAACTCGCTCAGGACGACCGTCTGGCGCCGGAGCTTCTGCGCGCGCGGGTCGTCCGGAAACAGATTGTGGAGCTCGTCCCGGAAGACCGACGCGCAGCTCGGCTCGAGCACGACGATGGGACAGCCGGCGTCGATCGGCGCCGCGAGCGCGTCCATGACGCGGGTCAGATAGGCCTTCGCGCGGGTCAGCAGGCCGAAGTCGTACAGCGGCCGTCCGCAGCACAGGTGGCGGTCCGGGGTGCTCACCCTGAAGCCGGCGGCGGTCAGCACGTCGTAGGCCGCGATGCTCGTGTCGGGGCGGAAGTAATTGTTGAAGGTGTCCGCCCAGAGAACGACGTCGCCCGCAGAAGGGACGCCCTGCCGCCGTGCCCAGCGGCGGAAGCTGACCGGCGCAAGCCTCGGGAGCTCGCGCTCGGGAGCCAGGTGCAGCAGCCGGCGGATGAGGGCGCTGAGCCCCGGCGCCGACGCGGCGGCGTTGGCGAGGGCCGGGACCATCGATCCGAGCCGCGCCCACCGGTCGACCAGCCCGAACGCGTAGGCCTCGAGCGGACGCGCGTGCGTGTCGTAGTAGTGCGAGAGGAACTCCGCGCGGTAGGTGGCGAGGTCGACGTTGGCGGGGCACTCGCTCTTGCACGCCTTGCACGAGAGGCACAGGTCGAGCGAGCGCTTGACGTACTCGTTGTTCCACGTGTCGGCCACGACCTCGCCCTGCAGCACTTCGAAGAGCATGTGCGCGCGGCCGCGCGTGCTGTGCTCCTCCTCGAGCGTCGCCATGTAGCTCGGGCACATCGTGCCCGAGTCGTGCTTGCGGCACTCGCCGATGCCGATGCAGCGGAGCGACGCCTGCGCGAAGGACCCCTCGTCATCCGGAAAGCGGAAGTGCGTCGGCGGATTGTCGGGGCGGAAATCGGCGCCGAGCCGGAGATTCTCGGTCGGCGGAAGGGCGTCGACGAGCTTTCCGGGATTCAGCCTGCCGGCGGGATCCCAGATCGCCTTGAACTCGCGCAGCCCCTGCATGAGCTCGTCGCCGAACATCTTCGGCAGCAGCGCGCCGCGCGACTGCCCGTCGCCGTGCTCGCCGGAAATCGATCCCCCGTGCCCGACCACGAGGTCGGCGGCGCGGTCGACGAACTCGGCGTACCGCCGGATCCCCGGCTCACTGCGCAGGTCGAAGCTGACCTGCATGTGGATGCACCCGTGCCCGAAATGTCCGTAGTACGCCGCCTGATAGTGGAACTCGTCGAGCAGCGCGCGCAGATCGCGCAGATAGCGGCCCAGGCGCTCGGGCGGCACCGCCGAGTCGTCCCAGCCTTCGTAGCGCGGCGGCATCCCCGGCGCCGAGATGGCCGCCCGCGGACCGGCCTCGCGGATCCGCCAGACGGCCTGTGCCTCCGTCGCCGTGTAGACCCGCATGGCCGGCGCGTCCGGCAGCCG
>Ga0156172_1105_pt3 | contig 28418 bp, 25 predicted proteins | sample RifCSPlowO2_12_FD_107825 | JGI IMG/M metagenome (GOLD analysis project Ga0156172, IMG submission 107825) | Acidobacteria bacterium RIFCSPLOWO2_12_FULL_67_14 | reverse complement strand
CTACTCGCTGTCGCACGCCTTTGGCGCGGCGTTCGACAATCCCGATCTGATTGTCGCGTGCGTCGTCGGCGACGGTGAAGCGGAAACCGCTCCGCTGGCGACCAGCTGGCACTCCAACAAGTTCCTCAATCCGGTCCACGACGGCGCCGTGCTGCCCATCTTGCATCTGAACGAGTACAAGATTGCGGGCCCGACCGTGCTGGCGCGTATTCCGCGCGAGGAACTGGAGGCACTGATCCGAGGCTATGGGTACGTCCCTCATGTCGTCGAGGGCGACGACCCGATGGACATGCACCAGCGCATGGCCGCGGCGCTGGACACCGTCGTCGCCGACATTCGCCGCATTCAGCGCAAGGCCCGCACGAACGGGTTCACGGTGCGTCCGCGCTGGCCCATGATCGTACTCCGCTCGCCGAAGGGGTGGACCGGCCCGAAGGTGGTGGACGGGAAGCGGACCGAGGGCACCTTCCGCTCGCATCAGGTGCCGATGGGCGAAATGAGCCGACCGGGCCACGTGAAGATTCTGGAGAAATGGCTGAAGAGCTACCGACCGCAAGAGTTGTTCGACAAGACGGGGCGACTCGTGCCCGACCTTGCCGCATTGGCGCCCACGGGGGAGCGGCGGATGAGCGCCAATGTCCACGCCAATGGCGGCCTCCTGCTGCGCGACCTGCATCTGCCAGACTTCCACGACTACGCCGTGACCGTGCCGCAGCCGGGCTCCGTCGACGCGGAGGCCACGCGCGTCCAGGGCGAATTCATCCGCGACGTCATCAAACACAACTCAGATAATTTCCGCGTGTTCAGCCCGGACGAAACGAACTCCAATCGATGGAACGCTGTCTTCGAGGTGACGAACCGTTGTTCAACCGCGGAGATCCTTCCTGCCGACGACCACGTCGCACCCGATGGCCGCGTGATGGAGATGCTCAGCGAGCACCAGTGCCAGGGCTGGCTCGAAGGCTACCTGCTCACGGGACGGCACGGATTCTTTCCCTGCTACGAGGCCTTCATTCACATCATCGATTCGATGTTCAACCAGCACGCCAAGTGGTTGAAGGTCTCGAAACAGATTCCGTGGCGTCGGCCGATTGCCTCGCTCAACTACCTGCTCACATCACACGTCTGGCGGCAGGACCACAACGGCTTCAGCCATCAAGACCCCGGCTTCATCGACCACGTGGTGAACAAGAAGGCCGACGTCATCCGTGTCTACCTGCCGCCCGACGCCAACACACTTCTCTCGGTCACGGACCACTGCCTTCGCAGCCGCAACTACGTCAACGTCATCGTCGCCGGCAAGCAGCCGTCGCCGCAGTGGCTGGACATGGACGCGGCCGTCAAGCACTGCACCGCCGGCGTTGGCATCTGGCCCTGGGCTAGCAACGACCAAGGCGGCGAGCCGGATGTCGTCATGGCGTGCTGCGGAGATGTGCCCACGCTCGAGACCTTGGCCGCAGTCGAGTTACTGCGGAGCCATTTCCCAGACCTGACAGTCCGGGTGATCAACGTCGTCAATCTCATGAAGCTCCAGCCGCAAAGCGAGCACCCGCACGGCTTGAGCGACAAAGAGTTCGACGTCCTCTTCACGACCGACAAGCCGATCATCTTTGCCTATCACGGGTATCCGCTGCTCATTCATCGGCTGACCTATCGCCGCACCAATCATCACAACCTCCACGTGCGCGGCTACAAGGAAGAGGGCACGACGACCACGCCGTTCGACATGGTCGTGCTGAACGACCTCGACCGCTTTCACCTGGCGACCGATGTCATCGATCGCGTGCCGGCACTTGGTCCTCGCGCGGCGTACGCGCAGCAAGCGATCCGCGACAAGCTGATCGAGCACAGGCAGTACATCGCCAGGTATGGCGAGGACATGCCGGAGATTCGGAATTGGAAGTGGGGCGCGAAGCAGTGATCAACCGTCAAGGTGGCCGTACGGAACAAACGAATCGCCCACGGGTGTCCATTAAGGAGGTCCAGAATGCCCATTCGACTCAACGAAGAGAACGGCGGGAAGTGGCTTGTGGCCCACGTCAGCGGGAAGCTGGCGAAGGCGGACTATGAGCAGTTCGTGCCGGAGTTCGAGCGACTCGTCCAGCAGCACGGACCATTGCGCGTGCTGTTCGATATGACCGGATTCCATGGCTGGGAGGCCGACGCGCTGTGGGAGGACATCAAGTTCGGCATGAATCACTTCGCCGACATCCAACGGCTCGCGATGGTCGGCGAGAAGAAATGGGAGCACGGCATGGCGACGTTCTGCAAGCCGTTCACGAAAGCCACCATCCGATACTTCGATCACGCCGACGCGGCCGAGGCGCGGACGTGGTTGGGCGAAGCGTAGCAGGCTGATGCTTGGCGAAGCAGGCGTTCGGGCGAATCACGGCGCCGTCGTCTCGGTGCGTGGCAGCGTCGTGGATATACGGTTCGACGAGCACCTGCCGCCGATTCATTCGCTGCTGCGAGCCGGCGAGGGTGGGCGTATCGTCCTCGAAGTGCTGGCGCAGCACGACGCGCGCCACGTGCGTGGCATCGCGTTGACATCCACCTTGATGTCTTTGCCCTCGACCCGGCCCTCGGCACCCTTGCCTGTGATGCTTTGGAAGCCGTCCACGGGCAGCTTATTTTTCGACGCGGCGGCGATGGCTTTGGCGATCGGGTGCTCGGAATGTGCATCCACGGAGGCCGCGTAGGTGCGCAGCGTTTCCTCGGTGATGTCCTCACCCAGCATCAGCGTGTCGGTCACGCCGAATCGGCCCTCGGTCAGCGTGCCGGTCTTGTCGAAAATGACGGCCTGCAGCTTCCGAGCGCCCTCGAAGGCCACACGATTACGAATGAGCAAACCGTTGCTCGCAGCCAGCGCGGTAGAGACGGCCACGACCAGCGGCACGGCCAGGCCCAGGGCATGCGGGCAGGCGATGACCATCACGGTGACAGTGCGTTCGATGGCGAACGCGAAGTCCTGGCCCACGACGACCCGCCAGATAAAGAAGGTGATCACGCCGCCTCCCAACGCAACGATGGTGAGCCACAGCGCCGCGGTGTTGGCGAGGTCCTGGGTCCTTGATTTGCTTTCTTGTGCCTGTTTGACGAGATCGATGACCTGCGACAGAAACGAATCTTTGCCCGTGCCCTTGACCTCGATGGTCAACGACCCTTCCCCGTTGATGGATCCGCCAATGACCTTGCCGCCGGCCTTCTTGCCAACGGGTGTGGATTCACCGGTAAGCATCGCCTCATCGACCGAGCTCTCGCCGGCGACGATGACACCGTCTGCGGGAATCTTCTCACCGGGCTTGATCAGGACCTTGTCATCCACCGCCAGTTCGCTCAGCGGCACGTCCTTCACGCTGCCATCGGGCATGAGCGTGTGGGCATCGGAGGGCATGAGTTTGGCCAGCTCCTCCAACGCCCGCGACGCGCCCATCACGGACTTCATCTCGATCCAATGCCCGAGCAGCATGATGTCGATGAGGGAGGCCAGCTCCCAGAAGAACATCTTTCCGGCCAGGCCGAATACGACGGCGCTGCTGTAGACATACGCCGTGGCAATGGCGACCGAGATGAGCGTCATCATCCCGGGACGGCGGGATCTGAGTTCCTCGACAAACCCCTTGAGAAACGGCCAACCGCCATACCAGAAGACCGCGGAAGACAGACCACACAGCACGTACAGGTCGCCGGAAACACGGATCGCGTCTCCCACTCCCACCAGCGATTGGAGCATCGGCGACAGGACGAGAATCGGCACGGTCAGGACCAGTGAGATCCAGAACCGCTTCCGGAAATCCGCCGCCATGTGCGCATGGTGGGCGGGCCCCGCGTGCGCCTTCTCGGCCACGTTGTCGTGCGACGGCTCAGTGTCGGGTTCATTCTGCGTTGCGTGCTCGTGTTCCTTCATCGCGCGTCTCCTGTCGCCTCACCGCAAAGCAGAACGTCTGTCTCTCACGCTAGCGAGCGGCGCGCGCAGTCAGGACGTTGTACAGCGGCGCCCAGATCAGGGCGGCAGACCACCCGTAGCCGTAGCTCTCCACGAGACCGAGCAGGACGCTCGACCAACTGATCCACGCGAGCAATCGCAACCAGGCCATTCCGGCCACAGCAAACCGAGAGGGCCCAGCCGCTCTTCAGACCTCCTTGAGGCGCCCTGCTGCATACTTGTGCAGAAGACTCGAGATCAGCGTCTGATACGGCAACCCCTCGGCAAGCGCCCGCTTCTGGATCGCCTCCAGATCTTTGCTCGACAGGCGAATGTTCAGCCGTCGGTCCTTGCGGAACGTAGCCTTCGCGTATCGGCTGTAGCGCGTTCGTTCACGCTTGCCGCCGCGAACGGATTTCCACTCACCCCGCTCGACTGACTCGAGCAGTTCCTTCTCGTCAGCGTCAAGCTTCATCGTCGGACTCCTCACTGAGGTACTGCTTCGTGGCCTTCCGGCTCGGGATGATCGTCTTCAGGAAGACCGTGTGCTCGTCCTCCACGAACGGCACCAGGTACACGGAATCCTCGCGCCGGACGACGAAGATGCGCTGGCCGGCGTAACGGTCGGGGTTCGGATGTTCCAGAATGTCGAGCAGGTCGCCGCGCTCGATGTGGAAGACGACGTCCTCGAACCCGATGCCGCGCTCCGCCCTGAGCTTCGCGTTCTTCGCGTCGTCCCAGTCGAAGTACTTCAACGGTTCTTAGGGTAGCACACTGTGTGCCTAGTAGGCACACAGTGGCATCGGCTCCAGTGTGCCCGCCAGTGTGCCCAAACCCGGGCCGAGGACCATGCTGTGAGATCATGCCGCCCATGGCAAATGAGCAGACCATCCTCATCACGGGAGCAACCGGACAGCAGGGCGGCGCCGTGCTGCGCCACCTCAAAGACACCGGCTTCACGCTGCGGGCGATGACGCGCAAGCCGGAGGGCGACAAGGGGCGGGCGCTGGCGGGCCAGGGTGTCGAGGTCGTGAAGGGCGACCTGGACGATGAGGCGTCGCTGCGGGCCGCGCTGGCCGGGGCCTGGGGCGTCTTCGCGGTACAGAACACCTGGGAAGCGGGCGTAGAAGGGGAAGAGCAGCAGGGCAAGCGTCTGGCCGTGCTTGCGAAGGCCGCCGGCGTGCAGCACTACGTGTACACCTCGGTCGGCTCGGCGCACCGGCGCACGGGCATTCCACATTTCGAGAATAAGTGGCGCGTCGAGGAAACGGTCCGCGCGCAGCGGTTTCCGTCGCACGTGATCATCCGTCCGGTGTTCTTCATGGAGAACCTGCTCGGGTCATGGTTTCTCAACGGCGACACGCTGAGCGCCGCGCTGAAGCCCACCACCGAGCTGCAGATGATTGCCGTCGACGACATCGGCCGCGTCGGCGCGCGGACCTTCACCAGCGCCGCCGCGCTCAAGGGGCGGGAGATCGACATCGCCGGCGACACCGCAACGATGCCGCGCGTGGTTGAGGTGCTCAGTGGCGCGCTCGGACGGCGCATCGCGTTCGCGCAGATTCCGATCGAGGTGGTCCGCAAGAACAGCGAGGACTTTGCCCTCATGCTCGAATGGTTCGAGCGCGTGGGCTACAACGCCGACACCCCCGCTCTGGATCGGGAGTTCGGCCGCATGACCCGCCTCGACGCCTGGGCCGGCCGCGCCGCCACGCGCCCCTGAGCGGCGGCCGCGCGCCGAAGCGCCGGGCGATAATGACCCCGTGACTCCCCGCGTGCGATTCGCGCCCTCGCCGACGGGCTCTCTGCACGTTGGCGGCGCCCGCACCGCGCTCTTCAACTGGCTGTACGCACGCCGGCATGGCGGCACGTTCGTGCTGCGCATCGAGGACACCGATGTGCAGCGGTCGTCGGCCGACATGGTCACCGGCATCCTCGACGGCCTGCGGTGGCTGGGGCTCGATTGGGATGAAGGGCCGGACGCCGGCGGGCCGCACGGACCGTACTACCAGTCGGAGCGGCTCGATCGGTACAGGGACGCGGCCGCGCGCCTGATGGCCAGCGGCCACGCGTACTACTGCTACTGCTCACCGGAGCGGCTGCGCACCGAACGCGAGATCGCCGAGGCACGCGGCGACGCCTGGCAGTACGACCGTGCCTGCCTGGCGTTGCCCCCCGATCGGATTGCGGCGCTGGAAGCCGCGGGTGCGCCCAGAGCCGTTCGCTTCAGGGTCCCCGGCGCGCAGACGAGGTTTACCGACGCCGTCCACGGCACGATCGAGTTCGACACGCGGACGATCGAGGACTTCGTCCTGCTCCGCTCCGACCAGTACCCCACCTATCACCTGTCGGTGGTCGTCGACGACGTCGACATGAGAATCACGCATGTGATCCGGGGGGACGACCACATCTCGAATACGCCGAAGCACATCCTGCTCTTCGAGGCGCTCGGGAGCCCGGTTCCGCAGTTCGCGCATGTGCCGCTGATTCTCGGAGAGGACAAGAAGCGGCTGAGCAAGCGGCATGGCGCCACCTCCGTCACCGAGTACCGGCGGCTCGGCTACCTGCCGGAAGCCATGGTGAACTTCCTGGCGCTGCTCGGGTGGTCGCCGGGCGGCGATCGTGAGCTGATGTCGGCGGCCGAGCTGATCGAGGCGTTTTCGCTCGACGGCATCAGCGGCGGCAACGCAGTGTTCAACACCGAAAAGCTCGACTGGATGAACGGGCAGTACATTGCGCGTCTGCCGGTCGCTCGCCTCGCGAAGGACGTGAAGCTGCTCCTTGCGGCGGAGCATCTCGATGGTCCGTATGCCGGAGACGAGGCGTGGCTTCATCGGGCCCTCGAGCTGCTGCGCCCCCGGGCAAAACGGCTTGGCGACTTCATCGAGCTGGGGCGGCCGCTCTTCTCGGATACGGTCGAGTACGAGCCCGAGGCGGTCGAGAAGCATCTTGGCGCTCCAGACATGGCGTCGCACCTGGCCGCATTGGGCGCGGCGCTGCGTCAGGCGGATCCCTTCGATGAGCCACATGTGGAAACCGCGGTGCGCGGAACGGCAGCTGAACGGGGAATTAGGGCAGGCGTGCTGATCCACGCCACACGTGTAGCAGTTACCGGTCGCACGACCAGTCCGGGGCTCTTTGAGCTCCTCGTGCTGCTCGCACGGGAGCGCACGATCGAGCGGATCGAGCGGCTCGTCAATTTCCTTGCCACGCGCGCGATCGGCGGCGTTTCCTAACAAATCAGCCTTCGTGGCGCGCCGCCCGCCGGTTCACATACGGCGTGCCACCTCGCGCCACGCGCCGACCAGCGTTCTAAGTACCTCTACTGCTGAGAGTTAGCGCGCCCTCCTCTTGAGTCGTGGCACTTCGGTTGCAGCCGCCTGACCCGTACGCGGCCTGCTCTGCCGTCAAGGCAGGCGGTGGCGGCAGGAGGTCACTGTGGCTAAGGAAGATCGCGGATTCGCGTCGATGGACCGCAGCAAGCAGCGCGAAATTGCCAGCAAGGGTGGCAAGGCGGCGCATCAGAAGGGCACGGCGCACGAGTGGACCAGCGAAGAAGCGCGGGAGGCTGGACGCAAGGGCGGGATGGCGAGCCATCACCGGCGGCAGGAGACGATGGACGGGGAGCCTGGGATGCCGGTGGACACCGGGGCCGAGGGAATGTCCGAGCGGTTCGGGGACGACCGGAGCGAGCTGATTCGGTAGTTCCGCTTTTCGGCGTGGCCTTCTCAAGCGGCCGCGGGCGACGCGCGTTGCGCCCGGCCGCTTGTTCTTTGTACAATCAGTGGTTCCTGCCTTGCGGCGCTTCGCGCTCTAGCGCGGAGCGCCTCGTTCCGGGTATTGGGAGGTCGTTCAACGGTAGGACACGTGGCTCTGGACCACGTTATCGGGGTTCGAATCCCTGCCTCCCAGCCAATTCTCGTTTTCCGCGTTTTTCCTTAGCAATTTCGCTCGTTTTCACGCCAAAAGGGCCGAAGTGACATTTCCGAGTGTCATTTCGATCGTCTCCGGTGACTCTCTCCCCGAAAACCTCGCGCGACCGCTTCCGACTGGTTCCCGCCCAACCGCTTCAGCTATCGACCCGGAACGCTTTGATTCGCTGATACTCGCAGATTATGGCGTAGGCTCACCACGTCACCCACGATGGCACTGCACCCTGAGTTTCCACGGTCGCCGTACGCCCCGCTCATCCCGTCGCAGCGGTGGTTCCCCGCCGACGAAACGCTCCGCAGCACGGCGTACGAAAAACTGCTCCCGCCGCTCGTCGCCAAGATTCGCGAGGACGTCTACGCGTGGCGGCAAAAGGGCTACGCTGGCGCGTCGGCGACCTCTGTCAGCCTTCTTCGTTGTTGGTTTGACACCGAGCACCTGATCGAGAGCGCTGACGGCTCTCTCTCCCCGTTCCGCTACTACTTTGCCCAACGGGAAGCGGTGGAGACGCTGATCTGGTTGTACGACGTGCGTCGGGCCAGGGACAAGTTCGACCTGCTCCGGTTCGACGCCTCCGGCGCCTGCTCCCCCGGCATGTTCGATGAGGAATGGCCGCGCTACGTGTTGAAAATGGCGACGGGCGCTGGAAAGACCAAAGTCCTGTCGCTGCTCATCGCGTGGAGCTTCTTCCACAAGCTGTACGAACCGGATTCGACGCTTGCGCGCAATTTCCTCGTCATCGCGCCCAACATCATCGTGCTCGACCGGCTCCGGGCGGATTTCGACGGGCTCCGCATCTTCTTCAACGATCCGGTGCTTCCCGCCAACGGGCACGACGGCCGGAACTGGCGTGACGACTTCCAACTGACCCTGCACATTCAGGACGAGGTCCGTACCGTTCGCGAGACCGGGAACATCTTCCTGACCAACACCGGACGGGACCGGGACGTGACCCGGCCGTCCTCCTGTACGGGAATGGCCACGTACCATTTGGCCCGTCATCGTTCCGACAGGCACTTCGAGTCCAGATTGAGCACCGGATCCAGCCGGCGAACCATGTGACCGGATTCGCCCTGAGTCACGTGTTTTGAGGAGTGCGAGGGCGGTGAGCGAAAGGAGTTTGGGGCCGAGCTCTTTGGGATCGATGCGAAACGTCGCCGTCAGCGAATCTCCAAGCGAATGATCCGGTCGGAGTCCAGCTATTCGCCCGTCAAATCGTCAGCGGTCGGCCGTTGCCTGGCGCCACGCCTCACGTGGACCACGCGGACGACCTCGGTGCTGTGATCGACCGTGAAGAAGATTCGATACACGTGAGGCCTGCGTCCGTAGCTGCGCACCCGAACCGGATGGTCCGGGTCGATGCTTTCGGAAGCGACCGGACAGCGCTCCGGGTGGCGATCAAGCGAGAGAACGGCCCGCTCCAGACCGTTGAACCAGGCGGCACCTTGCTGAGGGGCGCGCTCGATGACCCACAAGTACAGCGCTTCGAGCTCGCCCTCCGCGCTCCTTGCGACGTCAACGCGGTATGCCATGCTTGCGGCGCAGCCGATCGAACACCCGCCGTGCGGGTTTCGTGCGGCCGGCCTTGACGTCGGCCAGCCCGCGCTGAATGCCCTCGATGGCCTCCACGCGATCGAGGAGCGCCTGGTAGGCCGCTGCGTCCTGCACGACGACCTCGGCCTTCCCGTTGACGGTGAGGACCAGAGGATGACCTGTCTTTCGGAGGCGATCCAGGAGCTCGAGCGTGTTGCGTTTGAAGTCACTGAGCGAACGAATGTCGTTGGCAAGATCGAGCATGTATGGCCTCATCACATTTGCATCGAATTTGATGATTCCATGGTGCGGGTCGTCCAGTCAATCAGAGCGATGGGCTGTCCCTGCAATTGTCCCGCGAGGCGCCACAACAAACCGCCGCTGACAGGCTCCGAATCCCTTCGCTCTCGGCTCCCGGACAATGTCAGCTCGCGCTCTGCTGCGTGGCGGCTGGAAGGGCGTTGATAAACTGCTGTCGATTCAGCACACCAAAGCCGACGGGGGCACGAAGGGGTTCCAATCCTGAGCTGGCTGACTGACTGCCTCAGCGATAATCCTGTCCGATATTTGTATACACATTTCGGACACGCCGAATGCACCTGTTCACCCGCCGACCGATCTCTGCATGGGAAAGTGTCGAAGTTTGCAAGAAGTCGCACGGCAGGCGGTCATGCGGCGGTTAGCAACCAGTTGCGGAAATCGTCCCTAACTCCCAGCCAATTCAACCGAATTTCCGCAGGTTTCCATAACCTCCACGTTCACAATGGATTGCGCGCTCGAGATTTGCGGCGCGCTTCTCGCAACCTACCGCGTGAACCCCAACGCATCCGCCTAACTCTCTCGACAGCAGAGCCTTGCCGTTGTCGCGGTAGTTCGAATCCCAGACGGGTCCTCCCGTCTGCCAGACTGAGTCCGGTGAGAGCCTCACGAACGGCTAGAGCCCGGCTTTCCTCAAGCGCGCGAGGAGGCTCGGCTTCTTCGCGTGCGCGTCCCGCAGCGCGCGGAGGTGCCGGGCGACCTCAAGACCGCGTCCTTTCCGCTCGCCGATCTCGCGCAAATCCTCGAGTAGCGCAACGGCAGCGTCGTAATCCGTCGGGCGCTTGCTGGCGATCAGAGTCTCCACACGCAACCACGCGTCGGCCTGTCGCGTCGCGAGCTGATTCAGATGACGGTCACGAGCCGCAGCCTGCTCTCGCTCGCACCGCGCGCGCTCTCTGGCTTCGCGCGCGAGAATACGCGCTCGCCGCTGATCGGCCAGCTCCGCCGTTCGCACACGCAACGCGCCTGCCGTGCGCAGCGTCCGACTCGGCTCGCGGCGTGTCGTTTGCCGGCGGAACCGGCGCATCAACTCCGCACCCACGCCCGCTTCTCCACGGGCCACGCGACCGAGCAGCGACACCTTCTCGTGGTCGTCGAGTGCAGCGATCCATCGATCGATCTCCTTTTCAGGAGACACCGACGACGCCGACGACGCCCGCCTACCTCCTTCCATCGCTGCTGCGACCAGGTGGCGGTCGAGACCCCTGATGTCGATGAAGCTCTCGAGCGCCGGCGAGAGCGTTCCAAATCCATTCGGACCGGCTGGTTCGGTGGAGCTGTCGCGAATCTCGTCCTGCTGGACGCCAAGCAGCCACGCAAGAGAGAGTGCCCGCTCATCGCCGCTCGCGATCTCCGCCCGGAGCGCGACCAACGAGGATAGCCAGCCCTGACCGTCGTCTCCAGCATCGAAGTCGTCTCTCTCGACGGATATGGCGACGATGACGTTCGCGCCGTTTGCAGAGATCTCCGCCCGGCTCGACATCGCCCGCAGCTCCCGCATCTGTCGGTCCGTGAGCGACCGGTCGATGGCCTGGAATTCGTAGTACTGATATTCGCTCATGCGATCACAATGGTGCGTCGCAGGGTAACGTCTACCATGAAGGAGCAGAGCTGTGAAGACCAGATGTGGCGCCTGCGGCACGCAGCTGGACTCGGGCGAGACGATTGATGTTGCAGGGCGGGGGCCTCGCTGCTATTCGTGCTTCAACCACGAAACAGCGGATCGCCTCGGCATCGACTTCGATGAACCCCAGTTTCAACCGATCGTGATCGAGGACGCTGATGGCCGCCCGCACACATTCAGGTTCCGCTCAATGCTGGTGCCAACCGGCCATGAGATGGAGGCGCTCGAAACTATCGACGACCCGCACGAGGGGTACCGCTTCGCGATCCTCGGCGATTTCGAAGCCGACGCCTGGGAGCTGTTTAGGCGGCTCTATGCCAAGATGCGCGCGGAGATCGCGACGCGCCACGTCGAACGGGCGGAGTTTGGATGGCAACTCACGGCGGACCAGCGGCTCGTCGACCGCATCGAATGGGATCCCAATAGTGACGCCCGCCTTCCGTTGGTCGTCATCGACGGCAAGCCGTTCACGTGGGAGCAGGTCGGGCACATGCTCATGACGTTTGAAGGATTCACCCTCGAGGCGCGGGTCAAGGACACCATCGAGGTGCTCGGCGACAGGGACTGAGCAGCCTCCCCCGGTCACACCTGGATGCACGCGGGCACGCCGTTCGCCGCTGCGACGCAATTCTCCTTTCCACTTGATCCGAATCCGGCGACGATGCCATCGTCGTCCTCGGATACGACGTCGATGTGGCGAGGACAAGGGACGCCAAGAGCAGAGCTCGCACGCGACCTGGCCGGCCAGCCGTCATGGCCGCGGGGACTGCGGGGCGCCAGCACGAGGCGCCGATCAGCGGCGAACGCGTCACACGTGGGATGAACGTTGATGCCGGACTTGCTTCATCAGGTTGGTGTCGACCACTCCGAGAGCCGCTCGTCATTAGTGGATGCCGTGCGGCGGAGCGGCATGTTCGAGGTCCGGATGGTCCATCTCGCGACCGGCGACTACCTGATTGACGATCAGGTGCTCATCGAGCGCAAGACTGTCGGTGATCTCAGGGCGTCGCTGGTTGACGGCCGCCTGTTTCCGCAGGTGGCCCGACTTGCTCACAGCAGCTACCGATCGCTTCTCCTGATCGAAGGCCCGACACCAACGGCGGCTCCGGATGTGCATCCCCACTCCATCGAAGGGGCTCTCGTCTCGATCGCCGCGATGTGGCGGCTTCCAGTACTGCATGCGTGTGATCCGGAGCAGTCGGTGCGCCTGCTGCGATTCCTCGCCGACCAGGTGCGCGGACCGCACGAGCGAAGTCTGCGCCGATTCGACCGGAAGCCGAAACGGCTCGCGTCGAAGCGGCTGTTCCTGTTGCAGGGCCTTCCCGGCGTCGGCCCTGCGTTGGCGCATCGACTGCTGTGTCACTTTGGCTCCATCGAACGTATCTTCACCGCTGACGCGGTTGCCCTGGCCAAGGTCCGAGGCGTCGGCGAGCAGACGGCCGCGCGCATCCGGGAGCTCGTTCGCTGATGCGTCGCAGCGGTCTGACGTTTGCGGTGCCCCCCGGTAACGATCTATATTGATCGAGAAGTGGCGAAGCGGCGCAAGAAGCCCGCCCGGGGGCGATTGCCACTGAAGGGCGGGCGCAAGCGTGTCCTGGTTGTCCTGTTCGTCCCGAGCGTCGAGCGTGATGGAACGACTCCGATAAAGCAGGACCGCTGGGTCGATGCTGCCTTGGAGATGTTCGGGCGTGTGTTCGGAGGGGCGACCGCCTACCCGAAGGCGAAAGGCATCTGGCGTGATGATGAACGAGACGGGGTGCTCGTGAAGGACGAACCGGTCGTTGTCCATTGCTACACGACGCCCGCCGACATTGAGGATCCCGGAAACCTGGCCGAACTCGGGAGCTTCTGCAGGACGATGGGCCGAAACGCCCGCCAAGGAGAAGTCGGTTTGGTAATTGGCGATGAGTATTTCGCGATCCGTGAGTTTAGCGCGGAGTAGCAGATGAAACCGCACCTGGACATGAACAAGATTGCCCTCGGGCTTCGTGCCGAACGCAAGGGCCACGTGTCGGCCGGCGGCGGCTACTTCGGGGCGATGCAGCTGCTGGCGGAGATCGAGGCGCGCTTTCGCGTGCCGGTTGGCGGAGGGCGGGCCACGGATCCTGAGTGGACCGAACGACGGCTGGTCCCGTTGGCACCCCGAACCCTCAAGCGTCTGGAGGCGATCACGGAAGACGTCAGAGCGCGGAGCGGTGTGAGCGTCGAGCCGATGCAGCTTGCAGCGTTGCTGCTCGAGAAGACGACCGAACAGCTCAACGAGGATGAAGTGAAGGATCTCGTGACTGTCCGGCGGCGAGCGAGTCGGTGAATCTGGGCGCAGACGCCGCGATCGGGACTGGCGGAAAAGGCGACGGCGGACGAGGTGGACACAGCCGTACGACGAAAGCCAATGCCGGAGTTGAGCTCGGAAGCCGGTGACTTCAGAGCGGCTCCCGAGCTGTTCGCACCGGTCCGCGGCCGACCTGTCGAGCTGGTTGCTGCGGGTGGGAGGCGTTGTCCGAAATATGTCTACAGATTTCGGACAGACCATCGCAACGCAGCATGGCAGTTCCGCCCCGAATGCTTCGGAAAAGCAGGAAGGCGCGAGGTCCGCGAGGTCATGCCGCCGTCAACAGCCAGTTCCGAAAATCGTCCCTGACACCCAGCCAGCCTTCGCTCGCCTACGGCGAGCTTCGGCTAGGCAAGCGAGTCGGTGACGCGCGAAGGCTGTCTCGCCGAAGCGGCGAAGCCGCGAAGGCGGACTCCCCTCAGTTGCCGAAATGCCTTTTCGCGAACGCGCGCCCCGATCCTGACTTCAGGTATCGCTCAAACCGAACCGCCGCCTGCTCCGTGGGGAATTCGATTGAGACGACCATAGACCATGGACGGTGAGCCACCGTGACTCCGGACGGTCCGCCATTGTGCCACTCGAGCCGCCGGTCGACATCGGCCGTGACTCCGACCTAGTGCCGAAGCGGGTCCGAGTCGCTCCGCAGTATGTAGACGAACCGTCGGCCGATCCCGCGCAACCCCTACACACCCTCCGCCGCCAGCAGCTTTGCCATTTCCTCGGGCTCATCGAAGCCAGGCCTGACAAAGGCACGGGCGGTCGGGAAGATGCGGTCGATCTCGTCGCGCATCCAGGCGAGCTCACGCACGAAGTCCTGCACGTGACCCCCTGTCACGACCTGGTCGCTGACATGCTGCAGCCACGCGGCGTGTGAACGCTCGATGCCCACGAGCGCAACCTTCGCCGATCCATCATGGTCAGCCGGCCATGTGCGCCCGGCAGGATCGTCATCAGCGAGCCCGCGCAGGGCGCGCGCGACCTTGGCCGGGATTAACATGTGAAACCAGCCAATGACCGCGCGCGGATCGTGACAATCCGACGAGCGTGCGAATCCGTCGTGCGTGCGAAGCCACGCATGCACGGACACTGAGTAGGAGTTCGCCCGCGTCTCGAGCCGCTCATGCCCGGGCAGGACTTGCCGGCGAGGCCATGCCTCGCTCGCGCCCTCCTCTTTCTGACACTCGGCCGCCGCTGTGTTCATGTCGTCGAGCAGTTCCTGCAGCCACCTTGGAGGAGGCGGCGGCTCCTCTTGCGGGAGCACCGGCGCATCCACAATCGGCTTCAGATTCGGATCCAGGGAGGCTTCCATCTCCGCGATGTCGGCACACACGCGGCACCGCGACGTGAACGCGCACGCCTGACACCACCCGTCGCAGTAATTGAAGATCCCGACAATGAACCCATCCCGCACGTCCATGCCCAACTCCTGAGCAAGTCGTATTCCGACGGGAATCAGACCAGATCCGCTCGATTCAGGACGTGCACGATGGCGTTTCTGCCCGGCAGAGTGGCTTCGTGGTACGTCGAAACGGCATCAGCCACGAATGTCGGAAGCTCGAAGCCCTGCCTCCCAGGCAGCTCACTTCCGGCGCGATGCCTGCTCGCGGATCCGCTGTTCACTCGAACCGGCTTCTACGGCTAGTCGCCGAGCGCGAACACCATCAGCACGTTGCTGCCCGTCGAGGCTTTCACGTCGGGATAGAGCTGCGCCAGATGCCGCTGGCCGACCGAGCCGCCGCCGGCCGACACCGCCACGTACTGCCGGCCGCCGGCCGCGTAGCTGATCGGATATCCCTCCACGGGACCGCTCAGCGGAATCTCCCACAGCACCTTGCCGCTCTGCGCGTCGAAGGCCCTGAAATACCGGTGGAAGTCGCCCGCAAACACGAGGTCGCCGGCCGTCGTCAGCACGGATCCGATCGGCACGCGCTGATCGTGGGTCCACAGCAGCTCGCCGGTTGACGCGCGCACGGCCGCAAGCCGTCCGGCATTGCCGTTGGAGCCCGGCATCGGCTCCATGCGGTCCCAGTTGACCCCCGATGCGCTCTTGTCCAGCGGCAGGAACTCGAAGTGGCTGCACGCGAGGCTGACGGCGCTGTAGATCGCGTCGGCTCGAGGATTGAACGCCTTGGCCTGGAAGATCTTGCCGCCGCGCATCCCGGGGCAGACGAGCTGAGACGTGCCCACCGCCGTCGGGATGATCTCCTCGTTCATCGTGATGGCGCCGGTCTTCTCGTCGATCTGCGTGTAGATGTTCTGGAACGGAACGACCAGGCGATGCAGGAGATATTCACCGGTCCGCCTGTCGAAGGCCCAGAGGACCGACGGCTTGCCCATCGTGTAGACGACCGGCCGCCTCTGGCCGCGAATCGTGACGTCGGCCAGGATCGGGTTGTCCGCATGATCCAGGTCGAAGTTGTCCCGAGGCACCATCTGCCGGTACCACGCGATCTCGCCGGTCTCCGCCTTCAGCGCGAGGATCGACTGCGTGTAGAGATTCGTGCTGCCCGGCGTGCCTTTCGCCAGCTCCGTGTACGGCAGTGCGCTCCCCGTCGTCCAGTACACCAGCTTGAGGTCGGGGTCGTAGCTGCCGGTCATCCACATCGAGGCCTTGATGCGGCGCTCGTAGGGCAGCCCCTTCCACGTGGCGTTGACCTCGGCTGAATCACCGGGGCCGGCCACCGTCTCGCGCCGCCACAGCTCCTTGCCCGTGGCGGCATCGTGCGCGGCGACAAAGCAGCGCGCGGGGCCGTTGCCGCTGCAGCTGAGGCTGGCGAAGACGCGGCCGTCGCCGGCAATCGGTCCGGACGTGTACCGGTAGCCCTGTCGCGGATCGGCCACCGCGACGTCCCATACCAGGCGCCCAGTCCGGGCATCGAGCGCCACCAGATGCGCGTCGCTCGTGCCGACGAAGACTTTGTCCTGATAAAGCGCGAGATTCCTGTTGAGACCTCCGCCGCCGCGCGCGTCGCCGGACGGCCTGCGGCGATACTCCCAGATGACCGTGCCGGTCTTCGCGTCGAGCGCCTGCACGATATCGCCGGGGTGCGGAAGGTACATGACGCCGTCGTGGACGAGCGGTTCAGGCTCGAGCGCCCCCGGCTCGATCGTGGTGGTCCAGGCAAGGCGCAGGCGTCCAACATTGGCCCCGGTGATCTCCTCGAGGGGGCTGTAGCCGGTGCCGGCGCGGTCGCGCCGCCAGGCGGGCCAGTCGGCTGCGCTCGGAGCGCGCAGCACTTCGTCGGTGACTGGCGAAAACCGCGCCCCCTGCGCGTGAGTGAGAAGCGACGCCGCGGCAACCAGCAGGACCACCCCGAGCGCACCCATGCCGTGTCTCTTCATACGCTCTCCTCAAGTCGGCTCACGTGACATTCTGGATCAGTCGGGAGACTATCCGCTATGCAGCAATCCCACTCACCTGCCGGGGAGCTCAATCTGGAGGCGACACGGGCGCTGCTGCGCCACCTGGCCGCCACGCTCGCGTATCGCGCGGCCAAGGTGCTGCGCGACGCCCCGCCGGGATTCGCCGCGGCCGATGTGGGTCCCGCCGCGCGGCGCCCGGTACAGATTGTGGCGCACATGGCGGACCTCATGGCATGGGCGCTGACCCTGGCGCGCGGAGAGTACGTCTGGAAGGCCGGCGGGGGAGCAGACTGGAACACCGAGGGTGACCGGTTCTTCGGCGGCCTGGCGGCGCTCGATCGCGCGCTGGCGGAGTCCGACGTGACCCGGGATGCGGGGGAAAAGCTCATCCAGGGCCCGCTGGCCGACGCGCTCACCCACGTCGGACAGCTGGCCATGCTTCGCGGGATGGCAGGGGTCCCGATTCGTCCCGAAAGTTACGCGCGGGCCGCGATCGTCATCGGCCGCGTCGGCATGGAGCAGGCGCCCCCGGCGCGGGAGTTCGACGGCGACGCCAGCGCCCGCCGCTGACCAGCAAGGCCGGTGGGTCTGCCTCCCTACTAGCGGCTGTCCATCGCGCCGGCGCTCAGGCCGACCGTGAGGCTGCGTCCGCGCGACGGCGCGAATTGAAAGTGCTCGCGGTAATACGTGTTCGCGAGGTTCTCAACCCCGAACACCAGCGCCAGCCGATTGCGGCCGCGCGAGACATCCACCCCCCACCCGAGGCGCTGCACGGTGAAGCCGTCGAGCGACAGCAGATCCTGCGCGATCCGGAACGGCGACTCGAGCAGCGTCGGCGTGACCCGCGTCACGTCGGTCTGGGCCCGCACGCCGTACTCCACCCACCAGCGGCCGCGCGGCTCCGTGAAGCGCGCCGACGCGAGCACCTTGACCGGCGTGATGTTATCGGCAGGCGCGCCGTCGAGCGGTCGGCCGCTCAGCGGGTCGACGCCGTCGGTGATGGTGCCACGGGTGAGCGCCGCCGAGCCGGTCAGCGTCACCACACCTCCCCGAAGCACGACGGGCGCCGCGCCGGAGAGCTCGAGGCCGTAAATGCGCACGTCCGCATAATTGGTCGCCTGCGCCAGCGGGCCGGCCGGCGTGGCCGCCACCACGAGATCCTGCGCCACGAAGTCCCTGTAATGGTTCACGAACAGATAGGCCCCGCCCGAGAACAGCCCGACGTCCACGTTGGCCCCAACGTCCACGTTGTCGCCCGTCTCGGGCCTGACCTGGATGTTGGGCGCGATATTGCCGGCCGTCGCTGGGCCCGCAAAAAACAGCTCTTCCAGATTGGGATGCCGGTAGCTGCGGCCGTAGCGCGCAAACGGGCTCACAGACCCGCCCGCATTGCCCACCACGCCGATGTCGCCGGTCAGCGCCTTGCGGCCGACGCCCGTGCCGCCGGTGCCCGGCAGTGTGGCCGGATCGATCGCCGGCCGCGCGCCCGCCACCACCGCCGAGACGTCATAGCCGGGCGTGGCTTCGCTCGTCACGCGGTAGAAGTCGCCGCGCAATCCGGCAATCAACGAGAGCCGCGGGTGCAGCCGCCACTCATCCTGCGCGAAGACCGCCACATCGCGCAGCGCGGCGTCCGGCACACGGACCGGCCGCGCGGCCGCCGCGGGACCGAGCGCAATCGGCGAGGGAAACACCACCGGCGCCGGGCCCCTCGCGCCGAGCGCCACCTGCCCCACCATCGACGTCGTCGTGGACGTCGTCCGGAGGTCGCTGCTGCGATCGCGATACCCGGTCAGACCCGTTGTCAGGACGTGCCCGGCGACCGGGATCAGCACCGCCTGTACGTCGACGCCCGGCGACCAGACGCGCTGCTCGGTCCGCGACAGGATGTCGAGACGCATCACGGCGATCGGAAAGAAGGCCGCCGGCGTGGGCGCCGGGAACTGCACCGGCAGCAGGTTCTGCAGCAGTCGATCGGTGCGCTGATAGTGGCCCGTCACCGACAGGTTCGCCAGCCAGGGCGTGACCGCCTGAGCCTCGTACCGCACGGACGCACGGTCGAGATCGCTCTGCGGGAGCGAGGTGGCGTTGAAGAAGTAGGGCGGCGAGAAGTCGGGGAACCCGACGTTGTCCATGCGGCGGCTCTGGTAGCGGATCCGCAGCGTGCGCCGCTCTCCCAGGCGCACGAGACCGGCCAGGTTGACGAAGTGCCCGCTCGCGCCCGAGCTCAGCGCCTCGTTGTCGGTCCGCACATATGGCGCGTTGAACGGATCCGGAAACGCGCCGAACCCGAAGCCGAACGCATCGTCGATGGTGTCGCCGCGTCGCAGGCGCCCGCTCGCAAACAGCGGTCGCGTGTCTTCCACCGCCAGCGACCCGGCCGTGTAGTTGTCGAACCGCTCCGTCCCGGCCTGCAGCCGGACGGCATACTGCGGCGCGCTGACACCGACGGTCGCCGTCGCACGGCGGCCGTTCTCGTTGGAGCTGTAGAAGCCGTTGACCCCGTAGAGCGCCAGCACCCGATCGGAGAACCCCGGCTCGTTCGTGACGATATTGATCGTGCCGGCGAGCGCGTCCGAGCCGTACAGGATCGTGCCCGCGCCGTTCACGATCTCGACGCGGCTGATCGCATCGGGCGAGATCAGGCCCACTTCTGCGCCCGTCCGGTCGGTGGCCTGCCGCGCCGTGTTGAGCCGCTCGCCGTCCACGAGCACCAGGAGCCGCGTGGAGTCGAGCCCGCGCACGCGCGGACGCACGCCGAACGGCCCGTTGCCGACCGGCGTCACGTTGGCGGCCGCCGACAGCACGTCGCCGGTGGAGATCGGGTTGGTCTGGCGCGCCACTTCGCCGGTCATGCTTTCCACGTGAAGCGGGATCTGGCGCAGCTCCCGTTCCGCGCGCGCCGCGGTCACCGTCACCTGGGCCGCCACCGCGCCCACATCCATCAGCACGGGCACGTCGACGGTCTCGTCGGCCGTGGTGACGAGGACGGTGCGCGCGGCCTCGGAGAAGCCCGGCCGCGTCACCATCACCAGAAACGCTCCGGTACCTTCGACCGCCACCCGGAACCGGCCGTCGCCGCCGCTGTCGACGACGACCTCGCGGCCGGTTGCCACGTCGCGAACCACCACACGGGCGGCCGGCAGCGCCGCGCCGGTCGCGTCGGAAATCACGCCGGTGATTGTGGCCGCATCGAGGGGCAGCGCCACCAGCATGGCTGCGCCGAGGGCCACGCCCAGATACATACGCGAGACCATGGACCAACACTCTATGCGAAAGCAGCTACCTGCCGGATCTGCGGCGCCCTGACCGCACCTCAGCCGCCGGCAATCGCTCCGAGGACGATGAAGGGCTCAGCACCGGAGGCCACCGCCTCCGGCAGCGCGGCATCAGGACGATCGTGCGAGAGGTCCTGCCCGCACGCGAAGAAGCGGAGGAAGGGGCGCCTCAACCGGGTTCTCTGATCCCGGATCGTGCCCGCCAGCATCGGATACGCGGCCTCGAGCGCATCGAGCACCGCCCGCCGAGATCGCAACGAACATCCGCTTGGGCTTCTTCGGATCCAGCAGGATGGTATGCAGGCACAGCCCGCCGGCTCCCGGCGCCCACGTCGCGCCCGATTCGTGGCCGCGGAGCCCCGGCATCTCATGCCACGTCGCCGCGCCGTCGGTCGAGTGGAAGAGCGCCGCATCCTCGACACCCGCATACAGCACATCCGGATCGGTCAGCGACGGCTCGATGTGCCAGACGCGCTTGAACTCCCATGGATGCGGCGTCCCGTCGTACCACTGGTGCGTGGAGAGCGGCCGGCCCGTCTCGGGAGAGGTGTCGTACTCGAACCGGTTGCTCGCACTTCCTGGCGGATCCTCCGGCCCGGGGATCTTCCCGCCGCCGGCCACCTCCCACGTCTTTCCGCCGTCGTTCGATCGCTGGATGATCTGCCCGAACCAGCCGCTCGACTGCGACACGTACAGCCGGTTGGGGTCCGCCGGCGACCCTTTGAGGTGATAGATCTCCCAGCCGCCGAAGTGCGGACCGCTGACGTCCCACCGCGTGCGCGCGCCATCGGACGTCAGAATGAACGCGCCCTTGCGCGTGCCCACGAGTACGCGTACCCCGCGCATCCCCTCTTCTCCTGCCGTGGCTGTTGCCGTATCGGCTATTTCGTGGCCGTTACGCGGCCGGCGGCCCACCTGGCTCGCAGCGCCGCCCGGTCGACCTCCACGCCGCGCAGGTAGACCGCCGAGATCCGGCGCGTGTTGTGGATGTTCTCCAGCGGGTTCGCGTCGAGGACGATGAAGTCGGCGCTCTTGCCGGCGTCGACGGTCCCGAGGCGATCGAGCTTCAGGATCTCCGCGGAGTTGCGCGTGGCGATCGTAATCGCCTCGGCGGGAGTCAGACCGGCTTCTACCATGCTCGCCATCTCGAGGTGCGAGCCGTAGCCGAAGTACTGGGCTCCGTTGGTGGCGCCCGTGTCGTCGCCAAGGCCGAAGCGGACGCCGGCGGCTTTGAGCTTTGCCATCCCCTGGGGTACCACCCCGGCCTTCCATCTGGCCGGAGCGTCCTCTGGCACCTTCGGGTTCTCGAGCAGCCGGATGTCCTCCTCGGTGAACGTCTCCCGCAGGAGCGGGTCGTCTATCCACGCCGGCCGCCGGCCGAAAATCTGATTGCGCGTGCTCCACAGCGTCAGCAGCACGAAGACATTGGGCCGCTCCTTGAACAGGCCCACGAGCTCATCGTCCACCTCCTGCCCCATGCGCCATGACGGATGCGCCAGCCCGTCGATGCCGGCGCGCAGAATGGCCTTCACATCCTCGCGATCCTGCGTATGGGTGATCGCGCGGAGGCCCAGCGCGTGCGCCTCGTCTATGGCAGCCGTGTACAGCTCCGGGGTCAGCTTCTTCACGGCGCCTTCCCGGTCGTCCACCCAGATCTTCACGTAGCCGTCGATCTTCTTTGCCGCCAGCTCCCGGACCGCGGCGCGTGCCTCGGCCTCGGTGGCGACGCCATACGGCGCGTCGCGCAGCGGCGGGGCCGGACCTCCATTCGGCATCGCCAGGCCGCGTCCGGCCGTCAGGAACAGCGCCATGTCGGGCTGTGGCGACGCCCGCAGCTCATCGCGGAGCGCGTACCCGAGATCGCGCTCGGTGCCCAGGCTCATGAACGCCGCGACCCCGTGGTAGGCGAGCCGCTGCAGGTGGTCGATCAGATTCTCACGCGTGTAGTTCTCGATCCGGAAGCTCGCCCCCTTCCGGTAGCCCAGATGCCCGTGCGCGTTGACCAGCGCCGGCATCACGGTCTTTCCGGCAAGGCTCACACGTGCCGCGCCGCCGGGCGCCTGCACGTCGCCCGCACGCCCGACCTGCGCAAATGCGCCGTCCTCGACGACGAACGCGGCGTTCTCAATGGGCGGACGCTCGTCGCCAATGATGAGCCGTGCGCCCTCGAACAGGACGGCGTTCGAAACGGGCGCCTCAACGCGTGATGTGCAGCCCGCCGCAACGAGGGCGCAGGCAACGATCGATCCCCAAGCAGTCTTCGTGGTCCGCAATATGGTCACAACCGAATCCTTGAATGAAAAGCGGTTTCATAACCGTCGTAGTGCCCGGCTTTAGCCGGGCTGAAGCCCGGCACTACGTACGAAGGTAAGCGGGCTCTATCTCGCGAGCGGGTCGGGCCGAAGCTGAAAATGCACCGCGCGGCTCGTCTGGCCCTTGCCGCCTTCGTAATGCCATGGATTGTAGCTGCCGTAGTTGGCCCACAGCCCACGGCCCTTCCAGCCCGCCTTCGGATCGTCGATGCGGCCTTCGACGCCGCGATGGTAGAAGCCCACCGGGTACGGCACGCGCAACACGACGAACTTGCCGCCGACGAGCGCCACCAGCGCATCGGAGTACGAGCCGGTCGCAATCGGCACGTTCCGGCCAAGACCGAGCGTATCGAACTGGTCCACCCAGTTGTAATACAGCATGTCCGCGTTCGCCTCGTCCGTCACGCCCTTGAACCTGGGGCCAGGCGTCAGGTGCAGGGTCCAGCCCTCGGGACAATGCTGCCCGGTTGCCGTCGGACCGCTGGTCACCTTGCACTTGCGCCGATCGAAGCTGGCGAGGTGGCCGCTGCCGGCCAGCGCAGTCCAGATCACCCCGTTGCGATCGATGTCGATGCCTCGCGGGTTGTAGCCGTTGACCGCCGACCGCGGGTTGTTGAACGGCGGCTCGTAGATCTCCGACAAAGCGGTCTCCGGCGGGTTCGGCCCGGGAGTCACGCGGATGATCGCGCCGGGCACGCCGGGCGCCGCCACCCAGATCGACCCGTCCACCGGACTTGGGATGACGCCGTAGCTGCCCCCCTGAATCCGCTTGTCCCTGGTCTGGTCGACCGGCTGATCAGGCTCGACGTAGGCGTCGCGCCGCCCGTTGCCGTTCGCGTCGATGACAAATGGCGTCCATCCCTGGGCACGCGCCCCGTCGCCGGTCTCGTCGAACAGCTTCGTATTGAACCACCCGAGCACCTGCCGCCCGCCGCCTCCGCCGCCGCTGCTGAACCAGAGCGTGTTATTCGCATCTTCGGCAAACTGCAGGTGGTGCGTCGTGAAGCAGGTGTCGATGAACCTGAACTGCCTGGTCTTCGGGTCGTACAGCGACAGATGGCGCGTGCTCGCCTCGAGCGGAAACTGCCGCGCGGACGGATGACTCGATCCCTGTCTGCAGAAGTCCGGGTTGGCGTTCGCACGAATGGCGTGGGTCAGCCAGACGCGGCCCGTGTGATCCATCATCGGGTTGTGGAGGCTCGGGCGGCTCGCCCAGATGACTTCCTCTCCCCAGTACGGCGACGGAGCCACGACGGTCTGTGGCGTCGCGAACGGCGTGTCGGGATCGCGCACGGGCACCGTGATCCCGGTCGCCGCATGGCGCGCCGGATCGAGGATGTTCATCTCCGGTGCGCTGAAGCGCGAAATGCTGTAGACGAGCCCGTTGCCGTTCACCGTCGGATTGCGCTTGTCGGTGGAGATCGTGTCGTGGACGAATCCCTTCGCGTCCGACCAGCTCCACAGGCTGATCACGACGTTCCGTTCGACGCCCTGGGGACGTGGCGGCGCGGCCGGGACTTCACCGGCCGCGATGCGATCGGTCCAGTCGGCGTACATGGCGAGCGCGCGCGTCCGCCCGAAACGCGTGAGCGTGGCGCTCATGTTGCCGCCGATCTGTCCCGAGCGGAGACGCCGCTCCCAGGCATCGACCGCGGAATCGAATACGCCGAGGGTCCTGGGAAACTCGCGCGTCGCTTTGGTGCCAATCTGGTGACACGCACCGCACCGCATCTCGTTCAGCCAATCGGCCTGGCTGCGCATCGTCTCGGCGATGCCATTGCCGTTCGGGCCGGTGCCAGGGAACTCGCTCTTGGCCGGCGGCTGCACGAGTGAATACCAGTAGCTGGCGGGGTAGTATTCAGCCGCGGCGCGTGGGCTCGGCGCGGCAACCGCGCTGAGGTTCATGGTGACGCCGGGAGCCGCCTGCACCTTCGGCGAATCCACCAGGCCATAGCCGCGCACCCAGAGGTCGTACGTCGCCTTCGGCAGGTCGGGCACGACGTATCGTCCGCGGTCGTCGGTCACGACAATCCGGGCGAAGGTGGTCGGCAGATCGCGTGTCTCGGCGATCACCCAGACACCCGCCTCGGGCCCGCGGGGGCCGGTGACGACGCCTCCGATGTCGTCCGGGTCGATGCGGACGGCCTCGCCCGCGCGCTGGGTGGCGCTGGTTCCGGCCAGCGAGGCAACGACGAACACCGAGAGGCCAGCGGCCACGACCCTGGCGGATGGCAATCGCGTCGACATAATGTGACCTCCTGCAGTCGGCCGACCATACACCCGGCACATCAATCGGTCAACACGCGGCGCGTTAAGCGGCGCGTCAACACACGCGGCGCGTCAACACACGCGGCGCGTCAACACACGCGGCGCGTTAACAGTAGTGCCGGGCTTCAGCCCGGCTAAAGCCGGGCACTACGTTGCGGTTGACACGTTGCGGTTGACGCCTTGACGCCGCACCGTCCGAGCGGGTACAAGAGCCGAGGCTCAACGGGAGATATATGGTGATGCGCCGTCTGACTCTGAAACATGCGCCGGCCGTGTGGCTCGCGCTCGCGGTGGCTGCCGGAGCCGCAACCGCTCACGCGCAGATCGCCCCCCGCGATCCGGGCCGGTGGGAGTCGACGATTCGCGACTTCGAGCAGCGCGACCGCGAACCCCCCCCACCGAAGGGGGGCATCGTCTTCGTGGGCGCCTCGAGCATCGTCCGCTGGAACCTCGCCGAGTTCTTTCCGGACCTCAAGGCGATCAACCGCGGGTTCGGCGGCTCCGAGCTCTCGGAGACCGCCTACTACGCGCCGCGGACCGTCCTGCCATATGAACCGCGCCTGGTCGTGGTGTACCCCGGCGAAAACGACATCGCGCGCGGCGTCTCGCCGGAAGCGGTGGCGGCAAGCTTCGGGCAGCTGGTGTCCACCGTCCATACTGCGCTGCCGCAGACGCGAATCGTCGTCATCGGCCTCAAGCCGACCCGCGCGCGCTGGCGGTTCAACGGCGCAATGCTGAAGGCGAACGAGCTAATCCGGTCGTTCGCCACCACTCACCCGGCCGTGACCTACGTCAGCGTCACGAAAGCCATGCTCGGCCCGGACGGTCTGCCGCGCCCCGACCTGTTCGTCGAGGATCGGCAGCATCTGAGCGGCGCGGGGTACGATCTCTGGACGGAGATCGTACGCCCGCACATCGAATAGCTTATCTGGTGCCCTTCAAGGTGGCGTAGACCTGTGCGATGTGGATCGGCGGCTGCGTGTCGCCGCGCTCCCATCCCTTCACTCGATCGAACTTCGCCGTCTGCTGGATCTCCTTGAGGCTCCTGCCGGCCGCAATGCCCGACGCCACGGTGCTGACGACCTCTTCCAGATACTCGCGCAGCGCCGTCACGTCCGCCTTCGTGCCGGCCAGCGCATGCCCGGTGGCCGCGATGTCGAAGTCGAGCGCCTCGATCGTCCGCATGGCGTCGATGTAGGCGCCGATATTCGGCGTGACCGCCTGGGGCAGCCGCTTCGCCTGCATGACATCGGCCCCGAACACGACCCGCTCCTTCGGGAAGTAGATCACGGAGGAGTCCCGTGCGTGCGCTTCGCCGATGTAGACCATCTCGACGGTCTTCCCTCCCAGCGTCACTGTCTGGCGGTCTGAAAAAGTCCTCGTCGGCGGATGCACGTCATTCAGCGGCCCGCGCGCGAGCTCCGCGCCGCTCAGGGCACCGTCTTTGTTCGCATCGGTGAGGTCGAAGGTCGCCATCATGTTCTTGGGCGCTTCCCCGCGCTCGAGGCGGCGATTCCCGTTCGCGTCCATCTTTCGGACGTTCTCGGGCAGCGGCAGCTCCCCGGCCGGCAGCGTCAGCGTCTCGGGCATGTTGTGGTGGCCGATGAACTGCGCCGTGTCGGCGAAGACGGCGCCGCCCGACGCGTGGTCCCAGTCGTGATGCGTGTACAGGACGTACCGCACCGGCCGGTTGAACCGCTGCTGGAGCTCGCCCTTGAGCCATGTCGAGAAATCCCGGTTGATGGGATCCGACATGATGATCCCCTCGGACGTCACCAGGAACACGGTGTAGTGATTGTTGTTCTGGACCCGGTACAGATCGGGTGCGATGTTGACGATGCTCCGGGCCGGTGCCTCCTGGGCGGAGGCCTGCGGGATCACAGATAAGAGACCGATGAGCGCGAGCAATACCACTGGCAGCCTTGACTGCATCATGACGCCTCCTTTCGAATGTTGTGCGAGCAATTTAGAACCGGTTTCATAACCGACGTAGTGCCCGGCTTTAGCCGGGCTGAAGCCCGGCACTACGTACGAAATTCGGTGCCCGTGGTCGGTTATGAAACCGGGGCTAGCTGTTGCCGCACGGAAAGTCGCTATCGTCTTCCGTGAGGAGATCGGCGGGAATGACTGGAAGGAGCGGCCGGCGAGGCGGCTCTCCAATCCGCGTGGCGAGCAACACCGACGCCTGCGCCAGGTGGTCGAGTCCGGACTGGGCGAGCAGGCCGGCCATCGGCGCCGCGAAGCGCGCCAGGTGGTCGACCCGGAAGCGCGCTGCAGCGTCCCGCGCGACAGCCGCACGTTCCTCCTGACCCGATGCGACAGCATACGCTTCCTTCAGGCGCAGATAGGCAAGGAACCCGATTTCGACCGCCACGTGATCCGGCGGTTCTCCCTCTACCACCGGGTAGCCGAAGGCGTGATAATACCCGGTCAGCTCCGACATGAGCGATCCGAGCTCGAGCCCGTCATGATAGCCCACCTCCCGGGCCGACGCCGGACCGCCGGGCCCAAATACCGAGTGGTATTGCCCCTCAGTCGCCGCATCGAGAGTGGCCCGAGCCGCCGCCTGAAGCGCCGGATCGTCGATCTCCCCAGCGAGCGCAGTCACCTCGCGCCGCCACCGCTCGGTCGGGCACTCGAACAACCTGGCGAGCAGCAGCCAGCCGGCCGATTCGCGCACCAGCGCCGCGACGCGCTGGCCGGCCGCATCACGCGATCTCATGGAGCCTCCCGCATCGAGAGTCCTACCCATCCGGTCCGCATCTTCCGCGCGCCGGCTTCCTGTGCCGAGCCTTCCCATATGGCAAACGCAATCTGTGTGCGGCCGCGCGGTCCCAGACCGTTCGGCAGCGGCCGCGTCAGTACAACGGCCCATCCGTTCGGCGTCCGGACCCCACGCCCGCGCGAGGTGGTCGACGGCGCAGGGGCAATCGTTCCCGGGCCTTCGGCGACGAGGTCCTCCACCGCCGATTGCCTGAGTCCGCCGCGCCGGTTGCCTGCCGCATCGGCGGGCGCGTAGCGGCGGGCCATCTGCCTCTGCGCCTCCGAACCGGGCTGGAGGGAGCGTGCCTCGAACGGGTAATGGTCGACCGTCGCATTCGGATAGAGCGCCTGGATCGTGTCGTCACGACCGTCAACGGTCGCCTGCCAGTCGGCGCGCCAGTAGACGATCTCGACCGGCCGCCCGGACTCGCCCATTTGCGGATCCGGCGCATCGACGCTGGCGGATCGGGGCAGCTGCACCGCACACCCGTCCGGAAACCGGCCCGCGCCGGGCAGGTCGTCGGCAGCGGCGTCGATCCATTCGAGTCGAAATGCCACCTGTGACGCGCTCGCCAGCGCCCGCACGCGTACGGCCGGCGTCGACGGCTTCGACAGCTTCGGCTCGACGAGGTCCTGCGGGAGGAGCGGAGCGACGTGCTCGGGCGCACGCTGCCACGCCCCGTCCGCCGGATCGAGCGGCAGCGCCTCCGTCGTCAGCGCCAGGACTTCCGGCGTCGGCGCCGGCGGGCGGCGGCACGACGCGCCGGCCGCG
>Ga0156172_1094_pt4 | contig 31751 bp, 30 predicted proteins | sample RifCSPlowO2_12_FD_107825 | JGI IMG/M metagenome (GOLD analysis project Ga0156172, IMG submission 107825) | Acidobacteria bacterium RIFCSPLOWO2_12_FULL_67_14 | reverse complement strand
CTGACCGACGGCCATGGTGTCGAGGGCGACGAGCACGGCCCGCAGATGGCTCGGCCGCGCGCTCGGCGGCAGCATCGTCACGAGCCGGGCGTCGAAGGTCGTCAGCCCGACGGCGTCGCGCTGCCGGTGCATCAGGTACGCCAGCGACGCGGCGAGCATCGACCCGTACTCCAGCTTCGACACGCCGCTCGAGCGGTACGCCATCGAGGCACTGATGTCGAGCAGCAGGTGGCACTCGACGTTGGTCTCTTCTTCGAACTTCTTGACGTAGTAGCGGTCGCTGCGGGCGTAGACCTTCCAGTCGATCGTCGAGAGGTCGTCGCCGGGGAGGTACGGGCGGTATTCGGCAAACTCGACGCTGAAGCCCTTGAAGGGGCTGCGGTGGAGGCCGGACAGAAACCCCTCGACCACGGCCCTCGACTTCAGCTCCAGCGTGCCGAGATGCGCGAGGACCGCGGGGTCGAGAAACCGCAGCTCCCCCTGCGCCCCGCGCGGCGCGCTCATACGGCCAGCCCGCTGCTCGGCACCGGCACCGATTCCAGCAGCCGCGCCACGATGCTGTCGGCGTTGAGGTGCTCGGACTCCGCGTAGAAATTGGTGACGATCCGGTGACGGAGGATCGGCAGCGCGAGCGCCTGAATGTCCTTGAGGGAGACGTGATGGCGGCCGTGCATCAACGCACGGGCCTTGCCACCGAGAATGAGCGCCTGCGACGCGCGCAGGCCGGCGCCCCACTTCACGTACTTGCCCACGAAGTCCGGCGTGTCGGCCTGTCCGGGGCGCGACGCCGAGACCAGCCGCACGGCGTACCGGGCGATCTCGTCGGTCACGATCACCTGGCGGACGACCTGCTGGAACTCGAGGATGTCGGGACCGCCGAGCACGCGCGCCACCGACGGCTCCTCGGCATCGGTCGTCTCGGTCACGACCCTGACCTCGTCGTCCTCCTGCAGGTAGGTCATGACGACGTTGAACATGAACCGATCGAGCTGCGCCTCGGGCAGCGGGTAGGTGCCCTCGAGCTCGATCGGGTTCTGCGTCGCGAGGACGAAGAACGGCCGCTCCAGCGGGTACGTGCGGCCGGCGGCGGTGACATGGTACTCCTGCATCGCCTCGAGCAGCGCGGCCTGCGTCTTGGGCGGGGTGCGGTTGATCTCGTCGGCCAGCAGGATCTGCGCGAAGATCGGTCCCTGCACGAACCGCAGCGCGCGGGTGCCGTGCTGCTCCTCGAGGATCTCGGTGCCCGTGATGTCGGCCGGCATCAGATCGGGCGTGAACTGAATCCGCTTGAAGCGGAGGTCGAGGATCGCGGCGAGCGTCTTGATCAGCAGCGTCTTGGCCAGGCCAGGGACGCCGGTGATGAGGCAATGGCCGCCGGTGAAGAGCGCGATGAGCACTTCATCGACCACCTGGTCCTGGCCGACGATCACCTTGCGGAGCTCGGCGAGCAGACGCTCGCGGCCCTGCTGAACCCGTTCGGCGAAATTCGGGACGGCGACCGTCGTAGGCATGATCGGGAAGGCAGCGCGTTAATGCGTCAGGGTGTAAACGATTTCGTTGATGAACATGCGGTAGGCGTCTGCCGTGTACTTGAGGTAGCCCGGATATTCCTCGGCATTCGACCATTCCACGCCGTCACCCATGTCCGTGTTCCAGTTCGCGAGCACCATGGGACGCCCGCGATCGTCGAGGATCGCGCGCAGGCGCGCCACGAACCCGCCCTTTTCCCAGGTGCGCCCTGCAAAGAACGACCCCAGTCCCGGGGTCTGCGGAAACCCTGACAGCACATAAAAGCAGGAATAAATCGGGTGCGGCGGCTCCAGATCCACGATCTGGCGATCGGGAAAGACGCGCCGCATCTCGCTGGCAAAGTTGTCCCACTCGTACGGGCCGTGGAAGTCGTCGAACGTCGCCGTGCCGCCCCGCAGCAGGAACTCGCGAAGAATCGAGACCTCCTCGTCGCGCAGCCGGAGGTTCCCCGGCTCGACGAAGTACAGCCATCCCTGGTCCCACAGCTTCTCGTCGTCGAGGGTCAGCACGATCGGGTCGTTCACCTCGATCGACGTGGCGGTCCGCAGGCGGCGCGACAGGTTCTGCTCGGCGGCAGGGGCATCGATCGCCCACGGCTCGCCCCAGTAGTCGAGGCGATAGCGGTTGTCGACCGTGAACGACTGGTACCGGACGCGGACGAACGTCCACTGCAGCCCCGCGAAGCGCTCGTCCTGGAGCAGCGGCACCTGCGCGATGGCCTGGGACACCCGTGTGGAGTCGACGAGCAGCAGCGCGGCCAGCACGCCGCTCATGACGATGCCGGCCCGTCGAAGGGTCACCCCTCGACGGGCTCGGGGTGAGCCCGAGCTGTGTCGAAGGATCATGGCGTGGCCACCGCCGGCGGGGCGCCGATGATCGTCAGCAGCAGGTCCTGCCCCCGTTCGAAGGCCGGCGCAATCTCGAGCGCGGCCAGCGCCTCGCGCTTGGCGTCGCCCAGCTGCCCGGCCAGGATGTACGCCTCGGCCAGATCGGCATGCGCGGATGCCCGGTCGGCGGGGCCCGCGGCCAGCGCGGCGCGCAGCGCGCGCACCGCGCGCACGCCATCCTTCCGCTGCAGCGCGTGGCGGCCGACAGCCGCCTGTGCCTGCGAATCGAACGGGTCGAGCTCGGCGACGCGCTCGTAGACCGCCGCCGTGCGCGCGCCGTCGCCGAGCGGCGCCACCAGCGCGGCGAGCTGCCGGGCCGTCTCCAGGTCGGCGCCGTCCACCTTCAGCACGGCTTCGAGCGCCTGAATAGCTCGAGTGGAGTCCCCCTGCTTGGTGGCGATCGCCGCGATCATGGCGTGCGGGTTCTGCTGTCCGCTGGCGGCCGGCACCAGCGCAGACGCCCGCTCGAGCGCCTGAATCGCGCCAACCGCGTCGCCGCCCTCGAAGAGCGCGCGGGCGAGCGCCATCTGCGCGACAAAGCTCCCCGGGGTGTCGGCGGCCAGCGCCTTCAGCTGATCGACGGTCGCCTTGGGCGGAATCTCCGGTCCGCGCAGCGCACGGCGAAGGGCGGCGTAATCGCGCTCCAGCTTGACGTCGAACCCCGCCTGTACCTCGTCGACCGTGGCGTTGAAAGCCTCCTTGAACGCGGCGTCGGTCTCGAGCCCCTTGCCGTACGCCCGGAGCAGCCTCCACAGCGCCGGCTCGCCATACGCAGCCACGATGTGCTCGACGACGAGTGACGCCTGGTGATAGACGAGCGAGATCAGGCGCGGATCGCTGAGGCCTTCGTTCAGATTGGCGATCTTGAGGAGCTTGCCGGCCTCGAGCGCCCGGGCGAATTCGAGCTCCATCTCGCGGCCCCACTCCGGCCGCGCCCGCCGCTCCTCGTAGACCGACATCCCTTCCGAAATCCACCGCGGCACGCGGTTGTTCGACATCTGCAGGCTGATGACGTGCGCCATCTCGTGCCACAGCGTAGCGGCCCAGCTGAACTCGCCGGGCTGGCGGGCGCGTGGCGAGTCGAGCGTCACGACCTTGCCGAAGCAGGCGCCGAGCGCGCCGATGAAGCCGGGCAGCCCGATGGTGCGCACGGCGAAATCGTCGTGCTTCGGGAACATCTCGACGAGGATCGGCCCCTGCGGCTTGAACTGGTAGCGCGCCGACAGCGCCTCGAGCGCCTGGCGCGCCAGCGGCACCACCTGCTCCCGCATGACGGCTGCTTCGTCGGGATGCAGGCGCACGATCAGCACGCCGTCGCGAATCGTTTCGAACTTGTCGACCGTGTCGAGCATCGCGAGCAGGTTGTACGTGACCACATCGTACGGATCCGCCTTGAACGACGCCTCGAGCGCGCTCCTGGCGCCGACTTCATCGCCCGTCCGCAGCAGGTGCATACCGAGATCGGCGAATGCCCGGATATTGGTGTTATCCACCACCAGCGCCGTCCGGGTGAGGAACACGGCCTCGTCGAACCGGTAATTGCGCGCCGCGTGCTCGCCCGCGATGCGATACGCCTCGCCATAGGCGGGATTGAGCGCGCGCACGCCTTCGACGATCGTCTTGAACTCGTCGGTCTTACCTTCGAGAAACGCGATCGCGCCCTCGAGCGACCGCGCTTCCAAGCTATTCGGGTTGACGGCGAGCGCCTTGCGGAGCGCGTCGCGCGCTTCGTCACGGCGGCGCTCGTCGAGCGCCAGCTCCGCCATCAGCAGATGGGCCGGCACGTAGTTGGGGTTGGCCTTGAGCGCGGCGGCGATGGCCTCCTTCGCCTCCGGCGGGTTCTCGTCGACGTTGGCGCGCGCCAGGCCGATGAGGGCGGCGATGTTCCCCGCGTCGGCCTTGAGCGCCGCCTGAAACGACTTGACGGCCTCGGCGCGATTGTATTTTTCGAGAAACAGCTCGCCCCACGCCGTATCGACCGCGGCATCGCCAGGCGTCCGCGCGCCTGCGTCGCGGAAGAAGCCGTTGGCCTCCTGAAACCGGCCGAGCCCGCGGGCCGCCCGGCCAAGCCGCAGCAGGTCCGCGCCGGTCGAGGCGCTCCCCCGGGTCAGCACCGTCTGCAGCGTGCGCGTCCCGTCCGGACGCCGGCCAAGGTACAGCTGCAGCAGGCCCAGCTCGAGTGCGGCATCGCCGGCAGGCGCCGAGGCCGTCACCGCGCCAAGCAGCTTCTCAGCGTCGCTGTAGCGGCCTCGGGCGACGTGCGCCTGCGCGCGCAGCACGACCGACCGCTCATCGGTGGCCGAGCTGAGCATCGTCTCGACCTGGTCGTAGTCGCCACGGCTGAGCGCGCGGGACGCGGCAGCGGCCGGGGAGGTATCTACAGCCGGGGTTTGACCTGAAGATGAGGTGGAAATCGCGATCGCCAGGGCCGTACACACTGCAGGGAGTCGCCGTCGGGTCAGGACCCGCAGTGCGTGGCGATCGGCGGCCATCGGATTCCCGTAAGTATATGTCACGTCTCAGCGTCCGGCTCCGGAGCAAGGGGGGTGCCGGAGCGCCCGATCCTCGACCCCGATCCGCTTGTACAACAAGACGCTGAACAGCACCACTGCGGCCGGGCCGGTGACCCGGGCGCCGACCAGCAGCGCCATGCTCACCAGCTCTCCGACGACGGCCACGTAGTTGGGATGGCGCACGAACGCGTACGGACCGGTGTCGACGAGCGGCTCACCCGGCAGCGTCAGCACGCGAAAGGTCCACCGCGGGCCGAGCGCGGCGATCGCCCAGAACTTCAGCGCCTTGGAAGCCACCAGCAGAATCAGGCCGGCTCGAGTGGGTGAGCCTGGATCGGGACCGGATATCGCACCCTCGGCAGCCATGGCGACGAACACGGCCGGGTAGACCCACTGCATGACCGCGTACACGTCGCCGGGCGGCTCGATGGCGCCACGATGCCGGAGGTTGCGCTCGTTCCGGCGCGAGACGAGCGCTTCGGCGCCCATCATGGTGAGGACGGCCAGCAGCGCAAGGAATGCGACGGTGGTTGGGGACATATCCTCTTGGCCCGGCTAAAGCCCACCACTACGTACTTTTGGCCCGGCTAAAGCCGGGCACTACGTACGAACAAGAGTACGTAGTGCTTGGCTTCAGCCAAGCCCATGTCCGTAGTGTCCGCCTTCAGGCGCCTTCAGGCGGACCGTGCCAGCTCCCGGGCCAGATGCAGATCGGCGGCGGCCTCGATCAGCAGGCGTACTGGGGCCGGCCAGTGGGCCGACAGCGCGGCGGCCGTGGCCACCCCCCGCGGAGAGCCGACGAGCCGGCGCAGCGCGCGATTCAACCGCCATTTGGCCCCGAACTCGCGCCGCCGCGCCGCATCGAGGCGCGCGTGCGCCGGCTGCCCCGTTTCGAGCTCGGCGATCGCGGCCACTGCCGCCAGCTCGCCACCTCGAATCGCAAAGCGCAGGCCGTCGCCGGTCATCGGATCCACAAAGCCGGCAGCATCGCCCGCCAGCAGCAGGCCGGGGCATCCGGCCGCCACCGCATCGACCGCCAGCGGGCCCAGCACACTCACCGGCCCGACGCGATGAGCGCGCCGAAACCGATCGCGGAGCGCGGGGTGGCGCGCGAGCGCCGACGCCACGACCTCCTCCGGACGGGCATGCCGGAACGCGTGGAGGTCGTGGCGATCGCAGACGACGCACACGTTGGCGAGCCCGCCGGGCAGCGGGGCCACGCCCGTATAGCCGCGCGGCTGGATGTGCATCTCCCCCCGCGTAGTCAGCTGTTCGACGCCGGCGTAGTACGCACCGAAGGCCCACCGTTTGGGCGCCGCCGCGAATCGCGCAAGCCCCATCGAAAACGCCAGCGTCGAGTGACGGCCGTCGGCCGCCACCACGATGCGCGCCCGGCACATGGACTCCGCTTTCGTGCGACCGACGCGCACACCCGCGACCGTGGCTCCATCCGCAGCCACCGACGGGCCCGTGACGTGGACCCCCGGCGTGAAATCCGCGCCGGCCGCGATCGCGGCCTCAAGCAGCGTGGCGTCCAGGCTGCTCCGCAGGATGGCCAGGCCCTGCATGCCGTCGGGGTAATCGGCGGCCACGGCCGCCCCGCCGGGCCCCGAGACGAGCATGCCGGTGATCGCCGCCGCCCGTGCGCCCACGGCCTCGGCGAGTCCAAAGCGCCCGAGCAGGGCCGCGGCCCCCGGGTTCAGCGTGTCGCCGCACAACTTGTCGCGCGGAAACGATTCCCGATCGACGAGCCGGACCCGGACGCCCGCGCGCGCCAGCACGAGCGCGGCGATGCTGCCGGCCGGACCAGCCCCGACGACAAGAACGTCCGGGATAGGGATCAATGCAAAATGCCCAATGCCCAATGCTCAATGCCCGGAATCAACCAATTCCGTACGTAGTGCCGGGCTTCAGCCCGGCCTCGGCTAAAGCCGGGCACTACGTCGGTTAGCCGTTTGTCATTGGGCATTGAGCATTGGGCATTCGGCATTGATCTAATCGGCGCGCCCGAGCACGAGCACGCTGTTCTTGGAGCCGAACCCGAGGCAGTTGCAGAGCGCCGCCTCGACGTCCGCGGCGCGGGCGACGTTGGGAATGAAATCCATCTCGCACGCCGGATCCGGATCGTGCAGGTTGATGGTCGGGGGCAGCACGCCTCGCGTCAGCGCCAGCGCGCTCGCCACGACCCCCGCGGCGCCGCTGGCGCCTTGGGGATGACCGATCATCGACTTGGTGGACGAGCCGGGCACGCGGTCCGCCACGCCGCCGAACACGCGGCGCACGCAGCGCGACTCGACCGCGTCGTTCAGCTGCGTCGACGTGCCGTGGTAGTTGATGTAGCCGATCTCCTCGGGGCGGCGGCGCGCGCGCGCGAGCGCCGTCTCGATGCACCGGACGATCTCGGTCCCGTCCGGATCCATCTGGACGCGGTGGTAGGCGTCGCACGTCGACGCGTAGCCCTCGATGCGCGCGTATCGCGTGGCGCCGCGCGCGATCGCGCGGTCTTCCCGCTCGATCACCAGCATCCACGCGCCCTCCCCGAGCACGAAGCCGTCGCGGCCGCGATCGAACGGCCTCGACGCCTCGGCCGGGCGGTCGTTGTAATGGGTGGACACCACACGCATGCGCGAGAATCCGAAGATCATGCTGGCCAGCACGCATCCTTCGGCGCCGCCCGAGAGGATCGCGTCGTATTCGCCGGCGCGAATCAGCGACGCGGCGTAGCCGATCGCGTCGGTGGAACTGGTGCAGCCGCAGGAGAGCACATGGCTCAGCCCGCGGAGCTGCAGCGCGATGGAGATCTCGCTCGAAAGCATCCCGCAGATGCCGATGGCGATCGCATAGGGCGTGACGTGCCGGCCGCCGCTCGCAAAGAAGTCCTCGTATTGCTTCTCGCCGACGTCGATGCCGCCGCCGCCGCTGCCGATGAGCACGCCGGCATTCGGCAGGCCGGCCGGCAGGCCCGCGTCGCGCCAGGCCTCGCGCGCGGCCACCACGCCGAAGAGCGCCGCGCGTGAATACCGCTTCGGGTCGGCGCGGCCACCGCCGTTCTCGTTCTCGAGCGCCGCCGCCTCCTCGATCGAGACCGGCGGCACCCACGCGGCCACACGACACGCCAGCGACGAGGCATCGAACTGCGTGATCGCTTTGCAGCCGCTGACGCCGCGGCTGATGTGATCCCAGTACCGCTCGCGGCCGGCGCCGAACGGCGAGACCACGCCGATGCCGCTGATGACGACGGCGGGCTCTCCGTTGGTGAACATGAGGGCCACTATAATATGATCGCCGTGCGCGACCGTGAGGGCTCGTCCACCCGACTCGCGCGTCTCTTCAGCTGGGCGGGCGCTCTCCTCTTCTTCAGCTCGCTCGCCTACTTTCTCTTTGCGTACGTCGTTACGTTCGGCGTCATCGCGCGGGAGGGGCGCGCGCTGCCGGCCGCCCTCTGGAACATCGGCGCATTCAGCGTCTTCGCGCTGCATCACAGCCTGTTCGCGCGCCCGCCGGTCCGCCGGTGGGTCGCACGGTCCTTTCCGGTCGAGCTCGAGCGCCCGTTCTACGTCTGGGTCGCCAGCGTCCTCTTCATCGCAGTCTGCGCATTCTGGCGGCCCGTGCCGGGCCTCGCATGGCAGGTCGAGGGCGTCGGCCGCTGGGCGCTGCGGCTGGCGCAGGCGGCCGGTGTCGTGCTGACGCTCAGAAGCGCCGCCATCCTCGACATTCGGGAGCTCGCGGGCCTGAAGCCTGCGGCCACGGACGCAGGCGAGTTCAGGACCACGGGGCCCTACGGCTGGGTGCGCCATCCGATCTACGCCGGCTGGTTTCTTCTGGTCTTCGCCGTCGAGACGATGACCCTGACGAGGCTGACGTTTGCGGCGGTCAGCTGCGCGTACCTGCTGATCGCGATGCCGCTCGAAGAGCGAAGCCTGCGCGCCGCATCGCCGGCGTACGGCCGCTACATGGCGCAGGTGCGATGGCGGCTGGTACCGCGAATATATTGAAGTAGGCAGTAAGCAGTAGGCAGTGGGCAGACTGCTTACTGCCTACTCGTCGTAGTCCTCCTGCGGCAGGCCCTCGAGCTCTTCGAGGAAGATCAGCGCCCGGTGCGACGGAATCTCGAACCGCTTTCCGCACACCTTGCAGGTCACATCGTCATCGACCCGGATCAGATGATCCTTGCTCTTGTCGAACAGCGCGCGGTCGCGCGGGTCGGCACCCGCCGGGACGTTCGCCTTCTTCGTGCGGCGTATCCAGCGGATCGTGTAATCGGCCGTGCGGCGGCAGCGCGGGCACTGGAGACTGGCGGGGCGCTGCTCGGGCTTCTCAGTGAAAAACTGACGTTCGTCCACCCCCAGAGGGTACCACTGATAAACTGACGCTGAGCCCAATGGCCGACCCGACCCCGCCGCTCCCCTCCGAGCTTCCAGTCCTGCCGCTTCGCCGGACGGTCGCGTTTCCGCTGACCCTGCAGCCGCTGGCCGTCAACCGGGGGGTCTCGGTCGAGTCGGTGAACCGCGCGCTCGCCGGCGATCGTCTGCTGCTGATGCTGCTGCAGCACACCGAGGCCGACGATCCGACGCCCGACGACGTCACGCGCATCGGCACCGTCGGCGTCGTCCGGCAGATGGCCAAGTCGGGCGGCGGCATCAACATCATCATCGAAGGGCTCGCGCGGGTGCGCGCGGATGTCGTCACACGGGCCGGCGTCTCGATGCGGGCGCAGATCACGCCGCTTCCCGAGAGCGTCGAACGGACGATCGAGGTCGAGGCGCACGTCCGGCGGATTCAGGAACTCGTCGAGAAGGCCCTGTCGCTGGCGACCGGGCTCTCCGAGGAGCTGCGCACGGTCGTCATGAACATCGACAACCCGCTGCGCCTCGCGTACGTGCTGGCCACCCTCATCGACATGAAGCCGGCCGACAAGCAGGCGCTGCTCGAGGAGAACGATCTGCTGAAGAAGCTGCAGGCGGTCGTGGCGGCGCTCACGCGCGAGATTTCGCTCCTCGAGCTGAAGGGCAAGATCGAGTCGCAGGCGCAGCAGGAGATGACCGACGCGCAGCGCCAGTATTACCTGCGGCAGCAGCTCAAGGCGATCCAGCAGGAGCTCGGCGAGGGCGAAGGCAACGAGCTCGCCGAGCTGCGCACGCGGCTCGAGGACGCGCATCTCCCCGAGGCGGTCTCGACGGTCGCGATGCGCGAGGTCGACCGCCTGACGCGAATGGGCGCGGCGTCGCCCGAGTACCAGATGGTGCGCACGTACCTCGACTGGCTGCTCGATGTCCCATGGGCCACGACGACACCCGATCGCATCGACCCGGTGGAAGCGCGCACTGTGCTCGACGACGATCACTACGACCTCGACAAGGTCAAGGAGCGCATCGTCGAGTACCTGTCGGTCCGCAAGCTCAAAGGGGATATGAAAGGGCCGATCCTCTGCTTCGTCGGACCGCCCGGCGTCGGCAAGACGTCGCTCGGCCAGTCGATCGCGCGGGCGATGTCGCGCAAGTTCGTCCGGATCTCGCTCGGCGGCATCCGGGACGAGGCTGAAATCCGGGGACACCGGCGCACCTACATCGGGGCGATCCCGGGCCGCATCGTCCAGGCGCTGAAGCAGGCGGGCTCGATGAATCCGGTGTTCATGCTGGACGAGATCGACAAGGTCTCCATCGGCTACCAGGGCGATCCGGCCGCCGCGCTGCTCGAGGTGCTCGACCCAGCGCAGAACCACACCTTCCGCGATCACTACCTCGAAGTCCCCGTCGACCTGTCGCGCGTCCTCTTCATCGCGACCTCCAACCAGCTCGGGACGGTCCACCCGGCCCTGCTCGACCGGATGGAGGTCATCTCGCTTTCGGGATACACCGAGGAGGAGAAGGTCCACATCGCCCGCAAGTACCTGCTGCCCAGGCAGATGAGCGAGCATGGGCTGCCGGCCGACGCGCTCGAGGTCACCGACGCCGCGCTCCGGCAGACGATTTCCGAGTACACGCGGGAAGCCGGCGTCCGGAATCTGGAGCGGCAGCTCGGGACGATCTGCCGGAAGGTAGCGGCCCGGCTCGCCACCCGGCAGCCCGATGCCCCCGCTGCGGCGAAGACAGTCGTAGACAAGGACGACGTGGACGATTATCTTGGTCCGGCGCGGTTCAAGAAGGAGGTCGCGTTTCGAACGTCGCGGCCGGGCGTCGCCACCGGCGTCGCCTGGACCGAGACCGGCGGCGACGTGCTGTTCATCGAAGCGACCTTGCTTCCTGGCGGAAACCAGAACATCATTCTCACGGGCCAGCTGGGCAACGTCATGCAGGAGTCGGCGCGTGCGGCGCTCAGCCACCTGCGCGCTCACGCCGAGGAGCTGGGCATCTCTCCGGGCTTCCTGGCGAAGCACGACCTGCACGTCCACGTGCCGGCCGGCGCCATCCCGAAGGACGGTCCGTCGGCGGGGGTGACCATGGCGACGGCGATTCTGTCGGCGGCGCGGAACCTGGCGGTCCGGCAGGACGTTGCGATGACCGGCGAGATTACGCTCAGCGGGCTCGTGCTGCCGGTCGGCGGCATCCGGGAGAAGGCGCTGGCGGCCCGGCGGTTCGGTATCAGGACGTTCATTCTGCCGGCATTGAACGAGCCGGATCTGGCAGAGTTGCCCGAGGAAATCCGGCGTGAGATGCGGTTCGTTCCGGTTCAGACGCTGAATGAAGTCATCGCGGTGGCGATGACGGACGGTGAACACGAGGACCGCCCGGGAGCTGAAACGGTGACCACGCACGCTCAGTCGGACCGATAGCTTGGCAGCTGCGATCGTCTTTTACATATCCGGCCACGGATTCGGCCACGCCTCGCGCATCATCGAGGTCATCAACGCCGTACTGGCCCGCCGTCCCGAAACACGGATTGGCGTGCGCACGGCCGCGCCCCGGTGGCTCTTCGATCTCACCGTCAAAGGGAAGATCGCCTTCAGCACGCTCGAGTGCGACACGGGGGTCGTCCAGGTCGACGCGCTGACGCTCGACGAGGCCGACTCGATCCGCCGGGCGGCGGCCTTCCACAGCGATCTGGTCACGCGCGCCGCGAGCGAGACGCGCATGCTGCGCGAGCTCGGCGCCGGGCTGATCGTCGGCGACATTCCCCCGCTGGCGTTCGCCGTCGGCGCGGCGGCGGGCATCCCCTCGATCGCCATCGGCAACTTCACGTGGGACTGGGTGTACAGCGAGTACCCGCGCGTGCGCCTGGCGCCGTCGCTCCTGCCGGCCATTCGCGGCGCGTATGCCAAGGCGTCGATGGCGCTCCGCCTGCCGATGTCGGCGGGGTTCGAGAGCTTCTCCTCCATCAAGGACATCCCGTTCATCGCGCGCCATGCCACACGCACGCCGGAGGAGGTCCGCAAGCTGCTCGATCTCCCCGACAAGCCGCTGGTGCTCTCCTCGTTCGGCGGATACGGCCTGCCGGGCCTCGACACCGAAGGGCTGACCAAGTTCCGGAAGTACGTCGTGGTCGAGGCCGCCGGCCGCCCGGCCAGCCGCGGGCGCAAGGAAGTGCCGCCGGTCGAGCGGCGTGGCTCCTTTGTGGCGATCAACGAGGAGGCGATGTACGACGCGGGCATCCGGTACGAGGACCTCGTGGGCGCGGCAGCCGCCGTGGTCACCAAACCGGGCTACGGCATCGTCTCGGAGTGCATCGCCAACGACACGGCGATCCTGTATACGTCGCGCGGACACTTTCCCGAGTACGACGTGCTCGTCGAGGAGATGCCGAAGTACCTGCGCGCGGCCTTCATCAGCCAGGAAGACCTGTTCGCCGGCAAGTGGGAGTCCCACATCGACAAGCTGCTGGCCCAGTCGAGGCCGAAGTCGTACAAGAAGCCCGACACCAACGGCGCCGCGGTGGCCGCCGACATCCTGCTCGCCGCGCTCGACAAGCCGCCCAAGAAGCCGCGCGGGCGCCCGCGCACCAAGCGCTGAGCCGCCGGGTCCACGGCTCGATGGAGCTCCACTCGCCGTGGCACCCGGACTAGGCGGGTCCACGGCTCGATGTCAGCCGCTCGCCGTGGCACCCGCCCCACGTACTGTCTGAGTGGGGCGGGTCCCGCCGGAGACTCGCTCGCATCGACCGGCGGACCCGCCGATCACGGCAGACCCGGCGCATCTCGCGCGCGACCTGCACCGGATCGGGCACGACGCTGATCACATACGGCGCTACAGCGTGGTCCCGATGCCGGTGCCGGTGCCAACCTCGAGCACATGGTGTCCGGGCTGCAGGGCCCATCCGCCCGACTGCAGCGACCCTGCCCGGCTGCAGCGGGGCGCCGAACAGGACATCGTAGACCGGCGACAGCTTCGCGTAGACCCGATCGATGAGCGCGTTGCCGAAGGCGCCCGCCTGGCCCAGCCGCACCTCGGGCGCAAAGTCGTCATACCGATGCGGTGAGAGAGCCATCCGGCTCTCTCACCGCATCGTTCGTGCCCGGATTAGTGGATGTCTTTGCTGGAAATGACGAGGGACCAGAGCGGCGGGATGCTGACCTTCTCGATCGAGACGGGCCGGAGTTCGGCCTGGGCGAGAAAGCCGGGAAGGTCGAGATCGGACTTGAAGCCGATGTGGACCGTCAGCGGCGAGAGCGCGCGGTCCAGCCGCGAGAGGATGGCGTTGGCGCTGCGGAAGTGGTTCAGGATGACGATCTTTCCGCCGGGCCGGCAGACGCGCCGCATCTCGCGGACCACCTGCACCGGGTCGGGCACGCAGTTGACCAGGTACGGCGCGTACACGACGTCGAACGAGTCGTCTGCGAACTTCAGCGACTGCGCGTCCATCTGCATGAGACGGATGTGCGAGAGCCCTTTGCGGCCGATGCGGGCGCGCGCCTTCTCGAGCATCGAGGACGAAAAATCGATTCCGGTCACATGGCAGTTCTGCGGGTAGAGCGACGCATTGATGCCGGTGCCGACGCCGACTTCGAGCACCCGGTCGCCCGGATTGATGCCGATCCGCTCGAGCGCCACCAGCCGGCCGGGATGGAGGATGGGGCCGAAGATCAGGTCGTACACCGAGGCCAGCTTGTCGTAGACGTTGACGACGAAGTCGTTCTCGATGGCAATGACCGACAGCGCCTGGCTGCGGAGGTCGGGCCGGAACTCGTCGTTTTCACGCTCGAACAGCGCCATTCAGAAGTCTCCCGACCGTAACCGCTTGATAATGCTGGAGTTCGTGGAAGCCCACGCCGGGCTGCCGTTGGACCGCCTCGGCACTATACATCGATAAGGGACAAAGCCCAAGCTGCAAGTCGCCCGCGGGTTCAGCCGATCCCCTGCAGCACCTCGACCGCCGCCTCGACGCGCCCCGACGGCGCCGCGACATGGACCCCCTGGACGATCCCCTTCAGCGCGGCGCCCACCTCCCGCGCGATCGCGATCCCCTCGGCCGCCTCGGCCTCAGGCGTCGGCGCGCGCCGGATACGGTCGAGCACGGCGTCGGGGACGCGCACGCCGGGCACCTCGTTGGCCATGAACTCCGCATTGAGCACGCTTTCAAACGGCCACAGCCCGAGGATGAGCGGCAGGCGCGACGATTCGACGCGGCGATGGAACCGCTCGAACGTGGCGGCGTCGAAGACCGGCTTGGTCATCGCGAACTCCGCCCCGGCGGCCACCTTGTACTCGAAGCGGCGGACCTCGTTATCGAGGTCCTCGGCGCCGGGGTTCACCTGCACGCCGATGTGAAACGCCGTCGGACTGCCGATCGTCTGGCCGCCGATGTCGAGGCCGTGGTTGAGCCGCGTGACGACGTTGGTCAGCCCGATCGAGTCGACGTCGAACACGGCGGTGGCGTCGGGATAGTCACCGACCATCCGTGAGTCGCCGGTGACCAGCATCACGTTGCGCAGCCCCATCGCGTGCGCGCCGAGCAGGTCCGACTGCATGCCGAGCAGGTTGCGGTCGCGGCACGAGTACTGGAGGAGCGTCTCGATGTGCACCTTCTGCTGAATCAGCACGGCCAGCGACAGCGCGCTCATGCGCGCGCCCCCCTGGCCGTCACGCAGGAGCACGACATCGACGCCGAGCGTCTTGAGCGCCCCCGCCTGCTCGAGCACCGCGTCGCTCAGGTGCCCCTTGGGCAGCGGGAGCTGCACGATCGTGACGAAGCGCCCCTCGGCCAGCGCATGCGAGAGCTGCGACCGGCCGGCGCGTGGAACGACCGGAACCGATCCGTCTGCGGCGGCCACCGACACGTGCGCGGCCGCGTGATGGCTCGAGCGGTCGCGCGCGGCCGCGCGCGCCTCTTCGGGCGCGAGCGCCCTGACGGCGCGGCTGATCAGGCCGATATGCTCCGGCGTGGTGCCGCAGCAGCCGCCGACGAGCCGGACGCCGTGGCTGATGAACCGGCGGGCGTAGGACGCGACGTACTCGGGCGACGAGAGGTAGATGTTGCGCCCCTCGATGTCGCGCGGCCGCCCGGCGTTGGGCTGCGCCGCCAGACGCGCGCGGGTCACCGCCGCCATCCGCTCGATCGTCTCGAGCATCGGGGCGGGGCCGATGCTGCAGTTGACGCCGACCACGTCGGCGTGCGGCTCGAGCGCGGGCGCGAACTGCTCGGGCGGCGTGCCGTCGAGCGTGTTGCCGTCCTCCTCGATCGTCATCTGCGCCACGACCGGCAGCGCGCACACGCTCCGGACCGCCGCGATGGCCGCAAGCAGCTCGTTGAGGTCGCGGAAGGTCTCCAGGATGAACAGGTCGACGCCGCCGGCCAGCAGCGCCGCCGCCTGCTCGCGAAAGAACGCTTCCGCCTCGTCGCGGCCCGTCTTGCCCCACGGCTCGATGCGCACGCCGAGCGGGCCCATGGCCCCCGCCACGTAGGCCTGCCGGCCGGCCACGCTTCGTGCGAGGCGGACGCCTTCGATGTTGATGTCGCGCAGGCGGTCGGCCAGGCCGAAGCCGCGAAGCTTGATGCGGTTCGCGCCGAAGGTGTTGGTCTCGAGCACGTCGGCGCCGGCGCGGACGTATCCCTGGTGCACCTCCGCGACGCGGCCCGGATCGGTGATGTTCAGCGCGTCGAAGCAGTGGTTGATGAAGACGCCCTTGGCGTACAGCATCGTCCCCATCGCGCCGTCGCACACGAGCACCCGCTGATCGATGGCTTCGAGAAAAGGCTTCATGGAGAAGGAATCAAACCATTATCGCATCGGCGGGTCCGCCGCCCGATGCGAACGCACCTCGCGCCGGGTCCGCCGAACGCCAATGATGACGGCGGAACCCGGCCCACGTACCAATGAGTGGGGCGAGTCTCCGCTTATCGAGCCGCCTCATTCGTGGGGCAGATTCCGCCGCGAGACTCCGACTATCGAGCGGCGGATCCGCCGACGCTCGCCGGCACGAGCATGTCCGCCTTGTCCCAGATGAACTCGTCCTTGCTGTAGACGGCGAGCTCGTAGTCCTTGCCCATGAAGATGGCCGACACGGGACAGGCTTCCTCGCAGTACCCGCAGAAGATGCAGCGCATCTTGTGGATCTGATAGACGCTGGCGTAGCGCGGGCCCGCCATGACGGTGCCGTCGTTCTCGGCCGCTTCCAGATAGATGGCATCCGCCGGGCACGCCACCGCGCACAGGCCGCACGCCACGCACTTCTCGAGCCCGTTCTCGTCGCGCATCAGCACCTGCTTGCCCCGGTACTTCGGAAACATCGGCACCTTCTCATCCGGATAGTTCACCGCCACCTTCTTCTTGAACATGTGGCGGAAGGTCGTGGCCAGCCCGACGAGCAGCGGTCGAATCATGAGGCCATGATATCAACTCCCAAAGGCCAACTCCCAACTCCCAACGGTTGGGCGTTGGCGTCTTGGATGTTGGGAGTTTGCAGACGTAAGTACAATGGCCTCCGTGTTCCAGGGCCCCGCGTTCCTGACGGCGGATCAGTCGCTGCTGACCACGCTCATCGTCAAGCTGGCGGTGGTGGCGGTGCTGGCGACCATGCTCGCGCGGTTCCGGAAGTTCCAGCACATCCTGATCTTCGAGCGGCGCGACTGGACCGACCGCCTCGTCTTCGCGCTCGCGATCGGCGTTCCGGTCATGGCGGGGGTCACCGCCCGGCTGCTGCTCGGCTACCATGCCGCCGACCTGACGCTCGAAGGCCCGTTTCTCACCGGGCTGATTGCCGGCCCGTACGCGGGCGCGGTCGTGGGCCTGCTCGGCGGGATTCCCGCCCTCGCGGCCGGCGAGTTCATCGCGCTGCCCTTCGCGATCGGCTGCGGCTTTGCGGGCGGAGGCCTCCGCGAGGCCTGCCCGAAGGAAGCGATCTGGCAGTTCACGCCGTTCGTCGTCGTCGACCTGCGGAAGCACCTCTGGCAGGCGCTGCGCCGGCTGGAGCCGAACTGGCAGCTCGTGCTCCTCATCGCCCCGATCGGCCTCGAGCTCCTCCGCCAGGCGCTCGGCCTCCGGTTCGGCAGCTCGCGCCTGTTCTACCTCAGCTCCACGTCGCCCTGGATGACGGCGCTCGTGGTGCTGGCCGCCGTGCTCGCCGTCGCCACGCCGATCAAGATCTGGAACAGCGCGCGCATCGAGCACCGGCTGCAGGAACAGGAGAAGCTGCTGCTGGCGGCGAAGATCGAGGCGCTCAAGAGCCAGATCAATCCCCACTTTCTGTTCAACACGCTCGCGTCGATCTCGTCGCTCATCCGCTCGAATCCCGAGACCGCACGGACGCTCATCATCCGCCTGTCCGGCCTGTTACGCCGGCTGATCCGCAGCCACCAGCACTTCGTCACGCTGCGCGAAGAGCTCGAAGCCGTCGACGAGTACCTCGACATCGAAGTCGTCCGGTTCGGATCCAATCTCGGCGTCCGCAAGGAGATCAGCCCCGACACGACGGAGCTGATCGTCCCGAGCATGATCCTGCAGCCGCTCGTCGAGAACTCGATCAAGCACGGGCTCGCCCGCAAGATCGGGCCTGGATCGATCGTCATCCGCAGCTGGCGCGAGCCGGGCCTCGTCGTCCTCGAGGTCGAAGACGACGGGATGGGCTTCCTGACGGACCGGCTGGACGAGCCGATGTCGACCGGGATCGGCCTGGCCAACGTGCGCGAGCGGCTCCGCGTCATCTACGGGGCGACATCCCAGCTCACTCTGACCAGCGAGCCAGGCGCCGGCACGCGCGTCCGCCTCGAGATCCCCGAGCTCATCGCCGTCGAGCCCATCACGGCATGAGAAACTCCCAACAGCCGACTTCCAACTCCCAATCGGGCCTCGGTTTGGGAGTTGTGGATTTGGAAGTTGGGCGTTGAACATGGATACCCCCCTTCGTGTGATGGTCGTCGACGATGAGCAGCTGGCGCGCGACGAGCTGTGCTATCAGCTCGAGCGCGTCGGCGGCGTGGAGGTGCTGGCGCAGGCCGGCAACGGTCTCGAGGCGCTCACGGCGGCCGCCCGGCACGAGCTGGACGTCATCTTCCTGGATGTCCAGATGCCCGGCCTGACCGGCTTCGAGGTGGCCCGCCGGCTGCTGGAAGAAGACGAGCAGCCGCCGGCCGTCGTGTTCGTCACCGCGTTCGACCAGCACGCGGTGGAGGCCTTCGAGGTCAACGCGGTGGACTACCTGCTCAAGCCGGTGGATGCCCCGCGCCTGGAGCAGGCGCTGGCCCGGGCCCGGCGGCGGCTGAGCCTGGAGCGCCCGGGCGGCATGAACGACCAGCTGGAACGGCTGGTCAGGATGATGGAAAGCCGCCAGATCCGGCGGGACCAGGTCGCTGTCAAGGTGGGGGAACGATTTCTGCTCGTGCAGGCCGAGGAGATCATCTATGCCTCGCTGGCCGACGAGTCGATTAACATAGTGACAGGCCAGGTGTCGGGCACGTCCAACTACCGGACGCTCGACGAGCTGCAGGCGAGGCTGGACCCCGAGGTCTTCTGGAGGGTCCACCGGTCGCATCTGGTCAACATCAACAAGATCAAGGAGATAGTCCCTTGGTTCAGCAGGAATTACATCCTTCGGATGAAGGACACGAAATCGACGGAGATCCCGGTCAGCCGGGCTCAGACCAAGCGGCTTCGCGAGTACCTGAAGCTCTAGGCCCGGCCGAGCCGTTCGAGCCCGTCGCGCAGCCCGTGGAAGCGGCCGCAGCGTTCCCGGAGGCGGAGGAGGCCGCCGTGCTCCCCGTCGGCGCCGAGGCGGCCCCGGACATGCGGCTCATCATCGATTCGCCCTCTGCCGCGCTGATGCACCGGCTGGCGATCTGGCGCGACGAGGCGGTCGCCTGGTTCAAGACGCTCGCGTCCGCGGCGGTGTACGCCACGCTGATCGTGACGTTCGGCTTCCAGGTGGCGCGCGTGGAAGGCCAGAGCATGGCCCCGACCCTGTCGGATCAGGACCGCCTGATCGTCAACAAGCTGGCCTACCGGCTGGCGGAACCGCGTCGCGGCGATATCGTGATGCTCTATTACCCGCTCAATCCCGACAAGTCGTTCGTCAAGCGGGTCATTGCCGAGGAAGGCGACCAGGTCCGCATCGTCGAAGGCCGCGTGTTCGTCAACGACGTGCCGATGCAGGATGACTTCGTGCCGCCGGAGTACCGCAGCCACGACGACTTCGGGCCGTCAGTGGTGCCGGAAGGCTACTACTTCGTGATGGGCGACCACCGGAACAACAGCTCGGACAGCCGGCACTGGGGGTTCGTGCCGAAGAAGTACATCATCGGCAAGGTGCAGCTCCGGTGGTGGCCGATTCCAACGGCGCACATCTTCTGACCGATCGCTACTCGCACGTCGTTCGCGTCCTCAATCTGGCCGTCGCGGCCGCCAAGATCGTCCTCGGGTACATGACGGGGGCGGTTTCGATCCTGTCGGACGGCTTTCACTCGCTCACCGATTCCGCCTCGAACGTCGTCGCGCTGGTCGGGGTCTCGATTGCGCGGCGTCCGCCGGACGAGAACCATCCGTACGGCCATCGCAAGTACGAAACGATGGCCTCGCTCGGCATCCTGATCTTCCTGGTCATCGTTCTGGTCGAGGTGCTCTCCGCCGCCTACAACCGGTTCATGTACGGCGGCGTGCCGCGGGTCTTCCCCGAAGGGATCGGGATCATGACCACGACGCTCGTCGTCAACCTGTTCGTGGTCTCGTACGAGCTGCGCGCCGCGCAGCGGCTGAACAGCGAAGTGCTGCGCGCCGACGCCAAGCACACCCGAAGCGACGTCTTCACGTCGGCGGCCGTGCTCGGCGCGCTCATCGGCGTCTGGTTCGGGTACCCGCTGCTCGATCCGCTGGCGGCGCTCGTCGTGGCCGCCTTCATCGCGCATGCCTGCTGGCAGATCGTGCAGGAGGCGTCGCGCATCCTGGGCGATGAGATCGTGATGCCGGAAGATGACATCCGCGCGGTGGTGGCATCGGTGCCGGAGGTGCTCGGCTGCCACCACATCAGGACGCGCGGCTCTTCCGATCACGTCTTCATGGATCTCCACGTCTGGGTCGACGGCGCGACCCCGCTCGAGGCGGCGCACGCCACCTCGCACATGGTCAAGGATCGACTGATGGCCCGCTTCCCCTCACTCGCCGACGTGGTCATCCATATCGAGCCTCCTTCACCAACAAATCCCAAATCCCAAATCTCCGCCTACGCCACAGGCTCCGGCGAGACCTCGCCGAAGCTACGCGAAGGCGGGCCAAATCCCAACGGGTAGCTGCCGTCACTTTGGGATTTGAGCATCCGGCCGACGCGAGATGCGCAAGGTGCACGTGATGCCGGAGGAAGCGGTCTCGACGCTGAAGGAGAATGCGGCATGGATCGCGAAGCGCGTGCCGGTGCTGGCCGGCAGCCTGATGGCGTGGAAATCTTATCGAGTTCGTACGTAGTGCCGGGCTTCCGCCTTCGCATGAAGCTTCGGCGGACCACCGTAGCCTTGGCGAAGGTGGTCAGCCCGGCTAAAGTCGATGCCTTTCGGATATTCGGCGCGGGCGGGCAGGGGCAGGGGCCGTGGGGGCGATCCCGTTCGGCGGCGCGGAAAGCACGCGCGTCCGGCCGGTGGATGGCGGCACACGTTGATCTGCCTGGCCATGTCGGCGGGATCTCGCCAACGGGTGCGTCTCCAAGCGCGTGTTTACCGGCGTCGCCTCATCGCGCCGCCTCAAGGGCTCCCCCCCACCCGCACCGTCCTCGCCGCGCGGTCCGGCGACCGGAGCCGGATTCGCGGCCCAGGGCCGTCCACACCGCCGCGGTCGGCGGCGACCTGCGAATATCCGACAGGCATTGGGCTAAAGCCGGGCACTACGTCGGTAGGGGCCGGACCGGCCGCCGCGCTTCTCCACCAGGCAGATCGCGCCAATCACCATCGTCTTGTCGACGGCCTTCACCATGTCGTAGATGGTCAGCGCCGCCACCGAGACGGCGGTGAGCGCTTCCATTTCCACGCCGGTTCGCGCGCTGGTCCGCACGCGCGCTTCAATCCGGTATCCGCGCGCGGTCGGCGCGAGCTCGACGCTCACATGCGTCAGCGGAAGCGGATGGCAGAGCGGAATCAGGGCGGATGTCTGCTTGGCGGCCAGGATCCCGGCCAGCCGCGCCGTCTGCAGCGGATCGCCCTTGGCTACGGCGCCGCGGCGAATCGCCCGCAGCGCGGCACCGCTCATCGTGATTTCGCCGTGCGCCACCGCTTCGCGCACCGTCACGGGCTTGGCGCCCACGTCGACCATCCTGACGCGGCCTTTGCGATCGACGTGCGACAGCTTAGCCACTCTCTTCTCCTTGCGCCAGGTAGAAGGAGAGGCTCTCGAGTGACACGGTCAGGTCCACGCTCTTGAGCTTCACCTCCGCGGGCACCTTGAGCGTGCCGGGCGAGAAGTTCAGGACCGCCTTGATGCCGGCTTCGACCACCGTATCGACCACGGGCTGGGCGTGCGGTGCCGGCACGGCAATGACGGCGATGTCGAACCGATCGCGCCTCGCCAGCCGCTTGAGATCCTTGATGTCGTAGATCGGCACGCCGCCGCGCGACTCGTGGCCGATCTTCTCGTTGGCCACGTCGAAGAGCGCGGCAATCTCGAACCCTTCCTGCCGGAAGCCCGGGTAATCGGCCAGCGCAAGGCCGAGGTTGCCGGCCCCCATGATGACGACGCGCAGGTGACGGTCCAGGCCGAGAATCTGCCGCAGGTGGCGCCGGAGATCCTTGACGTAATAGCCGACGCCGCGAACGCCAAACTCGCCGAAGTACGCCAGGTCCTTGCGGATCTGGGCGGCATTCAGGTGGAACTGCTCGGCGAGCGCCTGAGAAGAGATCGCCTGGACGCCGGCGGCATCGAGCTCGTTCAGGCAGCGCAGGTAAACCGAGAGGCGGTTTGTGGTCAGCTCCGACACCTGTTCGGACGCCTGCCTGCGCTTGTTCGGCTGATTCACAAGCTCCAATGCTACCATCCGCGCCATGCCGCCATCCACGCCGTACGTGCCCTCATCGGAATCGCCGGCGGAGTTCACCGCCAAAGCGATCGTGCTCGGCGCCGCCTTCGGCCTGCTCTTCGGCGCCTCGACCGTGTACCTCGGCCTTCGCGCGGGGCTCACCGTCAGCGCGTCGATTCCAATCGCCGTGCTGGCGATCTCGGTGCTGAAGCGGCTTGGCGGCTCCACGATTCTCGAGAACAACATCGTCCAGACCATCGGATCGGCCGGCGAATCGGTGGCCGGCGGCGTGGGGTTCACGATTCCGGCGCTCATCTTCCTGGTGCCGTACGGCCCCGAGTACTTCAACTACGTGCAGATCACGATGCTGACGCTCGCCGGCGGCATTCTCGGCGTACTGATGATGGTGCCGCTGCGGCGGGCGCTCATCGTGAAGGAGCACGGCGTGCTTCCGTACCCCGAGGGCACCGCCTGCGCGGAAGTCCTGGTGGCCGGCGAGCGCGGAGGCCGGCTGGCGGCGCTCGTCTTCGGCGGGCTCGGCATCGGCGCGCTCTGGAAAGCGCTGTCGTGGATCGTCAACCTGTTCCGGACCGAGATCGGCTATGCGATGTCGCGTACGAGCCAGTTTCCCAACGCGACGCTGGCGGTCGACATCTCCCCGGAGTACCTGGGCGTCGGCTACGTCATCGGGCCGCGGATTGCGGGCACGATGGTCGCCGGCGGCGTGCTGGCGTGGCTGGGGCTGCTCCCGCTGCTCTCCATCCTGGGGCAGTTCATCACGGAGCCCTTTCCGCCCATCCATCCGAACTTCGCGGTGAACCCGGCAACCGGCCGCCCGTTTCTGATTTCCGAAATGGATGCCGGACAGCTCTGGAGCGCCTACATCCGGTACATCGGCGCGGGCGGCGTGCTCGCGGCCGGAATCCTGACGCTGGTCCGGACGATCCCCACGATCGTGTCGTCGGCGCGCGGCAGCCTCCGTGAGTTCAGAGCCATGGCCGGCGGCGCCGGCCAGAGCCGGACCGAACGCGACATTCCCATGCCCGTCGTGCTGGGCGGCTCGCTGCTCCTGGCGCTCTTTCTCGCACTGGCGCCCGGGCTGCCGACGCAGGGCAACTTCTTCGCGGCCGTCCTCATCCTGATCTTCGGGTTCTTCTTTTCCACCGTGTCGTCGCGCATCACGGGACTCATCGGATCCTCATCCAATCCGATTTCCGGAATGACCATCGCCACGCTGATCCTGACCTGCCTGCTCTTTGTGGCGCTCTGATGGACCGGCGACATGTATTCGCCCGTTGCGCTGTGCATCGGCGCGATCGTCTGCATCGCCGCGGCAAATGCCGGCACGACGTCCCAGGACCTGAAGACCGGCTACATCGTCGGCGCCACGCCGCTCTACCAGCAGCTCGGGCTGATCATCGGCGTCCTGGCCTCGGGGCTGATCATCGGCATGACGACGCTCTACATGCACCAGGTGTTCGGGATCGGCTCGGCGGCGGTGCCGGCCCCCCAGGCGACGCTGATGTCGACGATCATCACCGGGCTGCTCAACCAGAACCTGCCATGGGGCCTGGTGCTCGTCGGCATCTTCATCACGGTGACGCTGGAGCTGTGCGGCGTGCACTCGCTGTCGTTTGCGGTCGGACTCTACCTTCCCATTGCGACGACGGCGCCGATCTTCGCCGGGGGCCTCGTGCGCGCCTGGGTCGACCGGAACGTGGGGCGGGTTCCGCGAAGCGGACCCGCCGAGTCTGACGTCGATGCCGGCACGCTGTTCAGCTCGGGGCTGATCGCCGGCGGGTCGATTGCCGGGATTCTGTTCGCCGTGCTGGTCGGCACGGGCCTGATCGGGCCGTTCGCCGCCATCGGAGCGGCGTTCCCGTTCTTCAACGCGGACTCACTGCTGGGCCAGCTCGCCAGCACCGCGCTCTTTGCCGGCCTGGCGCTCATCGTCGCCCGGATGGGAATGCGCAAAGTAGAATGATCGGGTGAGGCCCGGCCGCAGCCTGATTGTCGCCGCGCTGCTCGCTGCCGCCGCAGCGCCGCCGGCAAGCTTCGCCGGCGCTCGCCAGAGCGGAGGCGGGGCCCCTCCCCGCCGGCTGACCGCGATTGCGGCGCTCCGCCAGTATCCCGCGTACTTCCACCTGCAGAACGTGCTCGTGCACGGCGAGTTCGCCGGCGACGAGCCGGCCATCGTGCTGCGGGGCGGCGATCACGAGGTCACCGTCATCCTCAACGACGCCAGAACGCGCAGTGGGCTTGTCGAGGTGCGCGGGCAGCTGTTCGATCTGGGCCGGATGGATCCCGCCGACCCCCGGCTCGGCGCGTACCAGCACAAGCCGCGCGCCGAAGACTGGCCGCGGCCCGGCGAGGAGCTGGTGCTGAACGTCACGAGCGTGTCGGAAGGTCAGTACGCCGCGACGCCCTCGATCCGCGCGCTGGCGCTGCAGCCGTGGCGCTTCGTCGGGCAGAAGGTGACGGTCGCCGGCGAGTTCCGGGGCCGCAACCTGTTCGGCGATCTCCCGAGTGCGCCCGGGCGGAGCCGCTACGATTTCGTGCTGCGGTCCGCCGACGCGGCGATCTGGGTCACCGACCTGAGGCCTCGAGGCCGCGGCTTCGATCTGTCCGTGGATGCGCGTGTCGACACGGGCCGATGGCTCGAGGTGACGGGGACCGTCTCCGAGGATCGGGGCCTTGTGGCGGTGGCGGGGACCGCCCTTGCCGCGACGACCGCGCCCGAGGCCGAGACGCACGAGGAAGAGCCGCCGGCGCCCCCGCCGCCGCCCGAGCCCGGAGAGGTGGTGTTCAGCTCCCCCACTGAAGGAGAGACCGATGTCCCGGTGGCGGAGACCGTGCGCGTCCAGTTTTCGCGGGGGGTGGATCCGGCCTCGCTGCCGGACCGGATCCGTGTGACCTACGTCGGCTCCGCGGAGCCGCCGCCGCCGTTCACCTACACGTACGACGCCGCCGCCCGGGCGGTCGAGATCCGGTTCGCCAATCCGCTTCAGAGCTTCCGGACGATACGGGTGGAGATGCTCGAAGGGATCAGAACCTTCGACGGCGCGCCGGTGCAGCCATGGAATCTTACGTTCTCAGTAGGTGGATGACGGCTGCTTGCCGTCAAGTCCCAAGTCCCAAAGCGCGAAATGGCTCAAGAGAAGGTCCTTGTCTTTCTCGTTCTGACCTTCGCACTGAGCACGCCTTTCTACATCGGGATCATCTCTGCCGGCACCGTCAATGTCGCGGGTGGCCATCTTCGTAAACAGGTGAGGAGCTCGGATGGCACGGGCTTATTCCTGAACTTTACAAACTGACAGGGTATACGTGGGCCGCGGTTATCACAGGCCTTGCGTGGGCTCTCTTTCAGGATTTCTCAGGGAACAGTCCCGGCATCCACCGCGGTGCGAGCGCGGCGGGAAATGCCAGGAACAGTGGCGCGCGCGCGCTGTCCGACACCAGTACCCCGCGCTCCAGAAGCGTCGCGACGACGCGACGGGCTTGGCGATCGCTCATGCCCAGAAGAGCGGAGACATCTCCGCGGGGCAACTCACCACGGAACAAGATCGCTTCCAGAACCTGCCCCGCTTTGACCGGCAAGCTGTTCGCCCGCGCTTCTTCCTCGACCCAGAGCAGAATGCGGTCACGCAGCCGGTTGGGTTGCACCAGTTCCTCCATGAACCGGACCTGATCGAGACAAGTCTCGAGAAAGAAGCGCGTGAAGGCCGCAAGCGCCTCTTCGCTCAGCGCGCCCCGGCCGTCCAGATCATTGCGGCGCGTCGCATCGCAGGCTGCGAGGTGAGACTTGTAATTGTTTTCGCTTCGCGCGAGTCCACGCGCCACCGACCAGATGCCGCCCGTGCCGAGTGCTTCGAGCAAGACGGCATGCGACATCAGCCGCGCCACGCGGCCGTTCCCGTCCAGAAAAGGGTGAATCCAAAGCAGCCGGTGGTGAGCGGCGGCGGCGGTGAGAATCGTTTCAGACCGTCCCAATGCGCCGTAGACGTTTTCAAACCGAGCAAGAAAACGCGGGACAGCTCCCGGACTGATCGGGATGTGGCGTCCAACCTTCACGTCCCTGTGGCGCAGTTCGCCCGGCATGACAGTACGCTCTTCGCCGCTATCCGGGTCGTTGACTTTCAGGAGTTCCGCAGGCAACAGCTCGCCGAACCGCCGGTGGACCTCGACGATCCCTTGTGTGCTGACCGCACGTCCCGCCAGCCCCCCGCCGTCAATCCATCCCTGCACCGATACGTGCGCCTTGGCCTCAAGCTGCAGGTTGCGCTTCCCCGCGTCCGCACTGTAGTCGTTCTTCATCGCCCGCTCGATGTCGACCGGATGCGTGTCATGGCCTTCGATGAGGTTCGAGTAGTAGCAGTTCATCGCCCGAACGAGATCTGCCAGCGCCTTCACCACGCCCGGCGGGAGGCCCCGGCGAAAACCCGCGGAGGTGGCTGCTAGCTCAACGGCGAGGTCATTGAGCGCCGGCCGGTGAGGCGACCCCTCGGAGAGCACCAGTGGCTCCATAAGACCCGTTGTCTCGCCCCGGTCGATGGCCGCTTTGGTGTCCGCTCTGATGTCCGTAGACGAACAATCCATAACACATGTTTTAACAATTATTTACGGGCAATTCAACGGCTAATATGTCCGCTTTAATGTCCGCTTACATACGGATCGTCAGCACGATCATTCGCAATGCGGGCGGATGACTCAGTCTCTTTGGGATTTGGGATTTGGGATTTGATTCCTAGCCCCACAACGATCCCTGTCGCAGCAGCGCTTCCACCTCCTGGCGCACCCGGTCGATGAGCGCGTCGCGATCGTCGGCGGTGAGCCCGGCCGTCGGAATGGGCCGGCCGATCCGCACGCTGACGCGGACGGGACGGACGATCCGGCTGCCCTTGCGCATGGCCGCTCGCCCTCCCTGCACCGCCACCGGGACGATCGGGGCCTGCGCCTCGATCGCCATGATGAAGCCGCCCTTCTTGAAGGGCAGCAGCTCGCCGGTCCGGCTGCGCGTCCCCTCGGGGAATATCAGGAACGACCGCCCCGCGCGCAGCAGCGCGGCGCCGCGTGCGATCGATCGCATGGCGCTGTCGCGGTCGCCCCGCTCGATCGGCACGAACTCGCCGACGTCGAACACCGTCCCCATGATCGGGAACCGGTGCAGCTCCGCCTTATAGAGCACGTGCAGCTGCGGATGGAGCGCCTGGAACAGCACCGGCGGGTCGACGTTGCTTTCGTGGTTCGAGCAGAACACGACCGCCGAGCGCGGCACCTGACCTCTGCCCGCAACGCGGTACCGGATGCCGACCAGGGTCAGCCCGAGCCAGACTCCCGCGTGGCCGAGCGCATAGAGCCCGCGCGTCCACCGCAGCACGACCCCGATAAACAGGCCGATCGGCCCGACCACCGCAATGTAGGCCAGCAGCGCCACGTAGGTGACGACCGAACGCACGGCGCCAATGAATTCGGACATCGCCGGAAGATCCTCAGGACCTATTCTGCTCTGTGACTCTGTGGCCCGTCACGGCGAGGCAGGAAAAAAAACGCCCGGGAGATGAACCCCCGGGCGGCGAAGAAGGCTAAGGCAAGAGCGTGGCGAACAGGACGCCGGCGATCACGACGCGCGAGCGGCGCGCCGCGCCGGAGCAAGCCGCGCCGACGACAGCACGGTCGCCTTTACCGGCCTGGCGATCTTGGCGCGCGCGGAGGCACGGGCCATATTGCGCGCCTTGACCATGAAGCACTTTTCGAGGGCGTAATCCACTTTCTGTTCGATCTCGAGCGCCTTTTCGCGCAGCACCTCGGAAATCTCGGACACGATGAGCGCCCTGGCGCGATCGAGCATCCGCTTCTCGCGGAACGACAGGCTCTTCGACTTGCTCAGGAACGTGAGGCTCTTGAGCACGTCGGCCATGTCGTAAATCGAACCGGTGCGCATCTTGTCGGAGTTGTCCTTGAAGCGGCCCTTCCAGTTCTGGTGGTTGTCGATCCTGCCGTCGCCCAGCAGCCCGAACAGCCGCTCGACCTCTTCGTCCGTAATGGCCTTGCGAAGGCCCACGTTGTCGACATTCGCGACCGGAACGAGCACCGTAGTGTCATTCGACACGATCCGCAGGTGAAAGAAGCCGCATGTGGTCCCCAAAATGGTCTTCTCTTCGATCCGTTCGACGATTCCGAGCCCGTGATTCGGGTAGATGACCTTGTCGCCGATCTGGAATGTCACATTTCCCCCGTAGGAAGGTTGGTAGGACCGGTCTCGCGCCGGGTACTGCGCCAGTGAGTATAGCGCACTGGAAGGGCCCAATCAACGAAAATTGGCCGAAAAACTGCCGTTTTGCGCATTTCAACCCGGCGGTTTGACCGTTGGCTGCCGCGCGCCGCCCGCGTGGTTCGACGCGGTAACCCACGGAAAATCGGCCATTTGTGGGCCGCTGCCGGCGTGCCGGGACCGCACACCGGGCAGGCAATGGATGAGCAGACACATTGAGTCGTGTCATATCAGAGTCTGGCCCCTGGTCGGATAGAATCGCCCCCATGCCGCCCTGGGTGGCCATGCTTGCCACGGCGAGCTTCGCACTCCAGGCGTCAGCCCCCTTTGTCGCGACGCCGCCCGACGTCATCGAACGGATGTTTCAGCTTGCCGGAGTCGGGAGCGGCGATGTCGTGTACGACCTGGGATGCGGCGACGGCCGGATCGTGATCGAGGCGGCCAGGAGATATGGCGCCCGCGGCGTGGGGGTCGATATCGACCGTGTGCGCATCGACGAGGCGCAGCGGAACGCCAGGCTCGCCGGGGTCGGCCATCTGGTGTCATTCCGGGTCGAGGATGCGCTCACGACCGACGTATCGGACGCCACCGTGGTGACCCTGTATCTCGTGTCCGCGCTCAACGTGCAGCTGAGGCCGCGGCTGACCGCTCAACTGCGCCCCGGCGCCCGGGTCGTGTCGCACAACTTCCCCATGGGCGACTGGGACCCCGATCGCGTCGATGTCTTCACGAGCGCGGACGGACAGTCGAGAACGCTGTATCTCTGGATCGCCGATGCAAAGGCCGACCCTAGACAGTAGAATCCGCCCATGCCATCCCGCACCGCCGCCGTCGTGCTGCTCACCGGTATTGTCTTTGCGGCGTACGCCGCAGCCCAGGAATCTCGATCACCAGACAGAGTGCCAGCGTTCCGGGTGGACGCCGGGTGGCTGAAGCTTCCGCCGAAGTGGAAGTTCGGCGAGGTATCGAGCGTCGCCGTCGATGCCCGCGATCACGTGTGGGTGCTGCACCGCCCCCGCAGCGCGCCCGGCGACCCGGTGGCGCTCGCCACGCCGGCGGTTATCGAATTCGACCCGTCGGGCAGCGTCGTCCAGGCCTGGGGCGGACCGGGGGCCGGGTACGAGTGGCCGGAACGCGAGCACGGAATCCATGTCGATCACAAGGGCAACGTCTGGATCGGCGGCAACAACTGCCCCGCCCGCACGCTGCCGCTGCTCAAGACCGTATCCGACGACCAGCTCCTGAAGTTCACGGCCGAAGGCAAGCTCATTCTGCAGATCGGCCGCAGCAACCAGGGGAGCGGCAACCGCGATCAGCGCAACTTCCGGCAGGCCGCCGATGCCTTCGTCTACGCGAAGACCAACGAGGTCTTCGTGGCCGACGGCTACGGCAACCACCGGGTCGTCGTGCTCGACGCCGACACCGGCGCGTTCAAGCGGATGTGGGGCGCGTTTGGCAACACCTCCGTGGACCGGGAAACGTGCCCTCCGCCGACGGGACCACCCGTCGCCGACAACCGCGGCCCCGGCCCGGCGCAGTTCGCCATCGTCCACGCGGCGCGAGTGTCCAACGACGGCCGGGTGTACGTGGCAGACCGGGAGAATCGGCGCGTGCAGGTGTTTACGGCCGACGGCAAGTACGTCGCGCAGGTCGTGCTCGGGCCTGGGGCGCCCTTCATCAAAGGGCAGGTCTCGCCGGGATGCCTCGCCTTTTCCGCAGACCCGCAGCAGCGATTCCTGTATGTCTCCGGCAGTTCACAGATTGCCGTGCTGGACCGCCAATCGCTCGAGGTGGTCGGCGCGTTCGGAGGCGCGAACGCGCACCACATCGCCGCCGATTCGAAGGGCAATCTCTACACCGCCGAGACCGGCACGCGGCGCCTGCAGCGGTTCGTACGGGTGAATTAGGCGCGGGCGAGCGCCAGGTCGACGATCTCCGCGACGAGCTGGGTGTAGGTGCGGCCCGACTTGCGGGCCGCCATCGCGAATTCCGCCCGGGAGGCGAGCCAGGGATTGGGGTTGACCTCGATCACCTGAACGCGGCCATCCGGCTGCAGCCGCATATCCACACGGCCGTAATCGCGCAGCTCGAGCGCCTGATATGCCGCAATGGCGGTCTGCTGCAGCAGCTGCATGAGGTCATCCGTCAGATCGGTCGCGACGGCCGACTTGGTATCGCGGTACGCGCGCGTCCCTTTGCCCCACTTCACCTCGGCGGCGGCAATCCTCGGCGTTCCCTCCGGCAGCTTGGAGAGGTCCAGCTCGATGATCGGCAGCGCCTCCGGCTTGTCGTTGCCGAGCACGCCGACATACATCTCGCGCCCCTCGATGTACTCCTCGATCAGCACGGGCGAATCGAAATTCGCGTGGAGCCAGTCCATGCGTTCCATCAGCTCCCGGATCGAGCTGACGACGGCGCTGAACTCGATGCCGATCGAGCCGTCTTCCCGTGCCGGCTTGACGATGACCGGGAACTGCAGGTCGTGGGAGAAGTCGAGCCTGCCTCGATAGCACTTGGCGAAGGTCGGCGTATGGATCCCGTGGAAGGCGAAAATCTTCTTCGCGACGGCCTTGTCCTGCGCGAGTATCAGCCCGTGGCTGCCCGACCCAGTGTATTTCTTTCCGAGCAGCTCCAGGAATGCCGCGATCTTGAAGTCGGACGTGTCATCGTCGGCAAACGACTCCGCGAGATTGAACACCAGATCGCCGTCGACGCGTGCCAGCCCCAGCAGGCTCTTCTGCGTACCGTCGAGCTCGTACATCACGGGCTCGTGCCCGAGCTTGGCGAGCGCTTCGGCGACCTCCTCCTCCACTTCCTTCTTGTCGAGCGTGCGGACGACCGGCGCCTTGTCGCCTGACGCCGGCTCCTCGTCGTCATCGACGAGGACGCGATCGTAGAGCACGGCGATCCTGAGTTTGCTCACCACCTCTACGATACCTGTATCCGACGAATTTGTAGAGGCCCTACGTGTCGAATTTCCCGCGCGTCAGAAAATTCATCGCGAGCGTCGTGGTGAGCGCCGTGACCTCGACGAGATAGCGGGCTTCCTCGCAGAGCTCGCCCCACAGCTTCATCCGCTCGCACGTGCGGCAGATGGAATCGATCGACCCGCGCACGATGGCGCGCGGCACGCCGGTCCAGTACGTGATCTTGTCCACGAGCTCGGACCGATGCTTGTCCACGAGCGCGGCCG
>Ga0156172_1016_pt1 | contig 31903 bp, 29 predicted proteins | sample RifCSPlowO2_12_FD_107825 | JGI IMG/M metagenome (GOLD analysis project Ga0156172, IMG submission 107825) | Acidobacteria bacterium RIFCSPLOWO2_12_FULL_67_14 | reverse complement strand
CGCTACGTCGAACTACTCCAGGGTTCGCCCCACGGATACGACCTCGATTCCCGCCTGCTCGAGAGCCGTCCGAATCCGGGCTGCGAGCGCCGCCGCGCCCGGCGTGTCTCCGTGCACGCAGATCGTGTCGATCTGGAGCGGCACGACGGAGCCGTCGATGGCCTGAACTTCGCGGAGGCGCACCATCCGGAGTGCGCGCTCGACGACCGTGACAGGGTCGTCGATGACCGCGCCAGGCTGGCCGCGCGCGACCAGCGTCCCGTCCGGCTGGTAGGCGCGGTCGGCAAAGCCCTCACTGGCGGTCCGCAGGCCGGCGCGCCGGCCGGCGGCCACGAGCTCGGATTCCGGCAGGCCAAACAGGATGAGGGTCGGGTCGATCAGCCGCGCCGCGCGCGCGATGGCGTCGGCCAGCGCCGCATCGCGCGCGGCCATGTTGAAGAGCGCCCCGTGCGGCTTGACATGCTGGAGCCGCACGCCCTGGGCGGCGGCCATCGCGGCAAGCGCCCCTACCTGATACACCACGAAGTCTTCGACGTCGCGCGGTGAGACCTCCAGTTCGCGGCGGCCGAACCCCTCGAGATCCGGGAACCCGGGGTGCGCACCGGCCGCGACGCCGTGATCGCACGCAAGGCTGATGGTGGCGCGCATCACGCCCGGGCCCCCGGCGTGGAACCCGCACGCGATGTTCGCGGAGGTGATATGCGGCATCAGCCGGGCGTCCCCGCCGGCCGCGCCCGCCCGCTCCTCTCCTACGTCAGCATTGAGGTCGATCCTCATGCGTGCCGACAGTACACCGATGTAATTCCTGCCACCAATTCTGAAAGCTCAGCCGACGGCCGATCGAGCGTTTTCCGCGGAAAAACGGCGGCACACCCGTTGCCCTGTGAGGGCGACGTCGGTCTGTGGTTTACGGCAGAAAGCCGGTAAACGCTGGGGGGAGCCAGGCCGGCGTACCAGGAGGGAACGCCTTCGGGCGTTCCCTCCTGTTCCACGTCTACACTCCCGCCCCTTCCGGATACTCCAGCGCGAGCTTCAGCTCTCTCGCGAGCGAGTCGACGGTCGTGCCGCTGCGCTTCCATGCCCCTTCGGTCTCGAAGCGCTGATCGCCAATCCGGCGTCCCCAGGGGGCAATCACCCGCCCGATCGCCCGGAAGTCGCTGCGGTCCACGTGCTCCTGATCCAGCCGGCGCACCACGTCGGGAGAGACGCGGACGAACGCGCGCAGCGCGGCCGCCGACTTGATGCTGTACTTGCGCCCGCCCCAGGCGGCGCCGAAGACCACGGCCACCTGCTTGAAGTAATTGACGAAGAACTTCTTGGCGTCGTCGTGAAAGTCGGCCGACTTGCGCGGGCCGCCGAAGGCGTCGCCGGCAAACAGCTTCTTGAGCTCCTGGGCGAGCGGCGCCTGCGCGACGCGCCCGCGGCCGACGCCAAGCAGCTTGATTTCGCCGTGCAGCGGAGAGTCCTCGCGGTCGTTGAGCGCCCGCACCACGTCGTGCGCCACCGCCAGCGATTCGTCGCGATAGAGCTGCCGGCCCGACAGGCTGACCAGATGCGACGCATTGAGACGCGTGTGCTTCGCGTTGATCGTGACGAACATCTGGACGATGTGGTCTTCCGGCAGCCGGTCGAAGATGATCGCGGGCACCGCGAAGTCGTGGCCGCGCATGTTGTCGATGTCGGCGTGCAGCGCCAGCAGGCGGTGCTGGCCGTCGATCGCCCGCAGGATGCCCTCGCGCTCGGGCACTTTCAGCCGGCCGACAATGGCGCCCGGCTCTGCCGGCTCGAAGCTCAGCTTTTCATCGCAGGAGATGATGACCGCTCCGGGAATCGACGGCAGATCGCGCGCCTGCCGGCACTGCTCGTAATACTGGACGAGTTCGTCGATCTTTCGCCTGATGATCTGCCGCTGATACGCCTTTTCGCTCGACGCGATCCGCCGCTCCAGGAGGTCCCAGTTCACCTTGGAAGGCGATTTTCCGCCCCGGACGGCCGGCTGGCCCGATTCGCCGTAGCTCAGGACCTCGAAACGAACGAGCTTGTCGATGTCCTCGGCCGTCAGCGAGGCCTGGTAAAACTGCACACCAAACTGCTGCATTCGGATGGCAGCTACGTTTATCATGTAGGGTCCTCTCCGGCTCCCGTTACGGGACGCAGGGAAGGGGCGAATTGTATCGACCTGCGGTCCCTTTGCTCAACCCGTTTTTTCGGTTTTTATTCAAATTCGCCCTGTTCATCGCTCGTCCGTCTCAGTTTATCTGACGTCGGCACAAGGAGTTAGCATGGTTCGATCTGTTGCCACATTTTGCACGGTGGCATGCGCACTCATATTCGCCCAGGCCGGTTCCCCCTCGAGCGCCCTTGCCCAGGCGTCGACTGCCGCCCAAGCGGCCCCGGCCGCCCGGCGGACGGCGGCCGCCCCGATCGACTACGCGACCGCCCATCTCGAGCGGCGGCTCCCCGCCGTGAGGGCCGCCGGCAGCATCACCCTGGACGGGCGGCTGGACGAGCCAGCATGGCTCGACGCGCCGATGGCGACCAACTTCATCCAGAACGACCCGCGCGAGGGCGACCCGGCGACCTTCGACACCGAAGTGCGTGTGCTCTACGACGACGAGGCGCTCTATTTCGGGATCTTCGCCAGGGACGACGAGCCCGGGCGGATCATTGTCAGCGACATCGACAAGGACTTCGACACCAATCGCAGCGACGGATTCCGGATCGCCCTCGATACCTTTCACGATCAGCGGAACGGGTACCAGTTCGCCACGAACCCGGCCGGCGCCAAGTGGGACGCCCAGATGGCCAACGAAGGACGCGAGAACAACGTGAACTGGGATGGGATCTGGGATGTCACCACGACGGTGGGGGAAACGGGGTGGACCGCGGAAATCAGGATTCCGTTCCGGACGCTCAAGTTCACGAACAGCGACATCCAGACCTGGGGCGTCAACTTCGAGCGGAAGATCCGGCGCCTGAACGAAGACAGCTACTGGTCTCCGCTGCCGCGGATCTACGATTTGCAACGCGTCTCGCTCGCCGGCAGCGTCGACGGGCTTCGGGGCCTCCGCCCGGGCATGAACCTCCGCGTCAAGCCGTCCGCCGTCACGAGCTCGAATACGGTCGGCGGAGCGAAAGCCACCGGCGACTTCGATATGGGGGTCGACGTCAAGTACGGCGTGACGAGCGGGCTGGTCTGGGATTTCACGGTCAACACGGACTTCTCGCAGGTCGAAGCCGACGAGCAGCAGATCAACCTGACCCGCTTCAGTCTGTTGTTCCCCGAGAAGCGCGACTTCTTCCTCGAGAACTCCGGCATCTTCCAGTTCGGCGGGAGCGGCCGCGGCGGTGGGGGCGGCGGTGGGGGCGGCGGCGGCGGCGGCCGCCAGAACGCGCCGCAGGAGATGCAGCTCTTCTTCAGCCGGAACATCGGCCTGTCGAACGACGGGAACGCGATTCCGATTCTCGCCGGTTCCCGGCTCAGCGGACGCCAGGGTCCCGTCTCGATCGGCATCCTCAACATCCAGCAGCGGGAGCTCGGCAACGCGCCCGCCACGAACTTCACGGCGCTCCGCGTCCGCCGCGACATCCTGGCGCAGTCGGACATCGGTGCGATCTTCCTCAACAAGGACGCCTCAGGGCCGAACTTCAATCGCGTGGCGGGCTTTGATGCCAATTTCCGGTTCGGCTTTCTCAATCTGACCGGCTACGCGGCGAACACCTTCTCGCCGGACTCGGCCGTCGCGGCCGGCGGCGACACGTACGTCACCCGGGTTGGCTTCGACTACAACAACCGGGACTGGCAGGCGCAGCTGTCCTCGAGCAACATCGGCTCGAATTTCAACGACGAGCTCGGCTTCGTTCCACGGCGCGGCGTCGGCACGCTCAACGGCGTGTTCGGCACGCGGTGGCGGCCGCAGGCGCTGTCCAAGGTAGTTCGTGAAGCGTACATCCATTGGCACCTCGACCAATTCACGCGCCATCTGGACGACGCCGTCGAATCGCGGTATCAGGGCTACCACTGGATGTCGCGGTTTCAGGATGGCTCGAACGCGGAGATCGGCGTCAACACGAACGTCGAAGACATCCTGGCGCCCTTCACGATCAACCGGTCGCTCGGCACGCGCATCACGCCCGGCCGCTACGAGTTCTCGGAATTCTTTGGCCTGTGGAACACGAACAACTCGGCGCCCGTGTCGGTCAGCAGCCGGTACTCGAACGGCCGCTTCTACGACGGCTACCGGCGCGGCTACAGCATCGGCCCGGCGTTCCGGCTGAACGAGAATCTCAACGCGTCCGTGTCGCTGCAGCTCAACGACATCGACGTCGCCACCGGGTCGTTCGTCTCCAAGCTGCTCAGCACGCGCATCAACTACAACTTCAACACGAAGATGTTCTTCAACGGGCTGCTGCAGTACAACAGCGACAACCATCAGTGGACGTCCAACCTCCGCTTCAACATCATCCACCGGCCGCTCAGCGACTTCTTCCTCGTCTACAACGAGCAGCGCGATGAGCGGACGGGTGACATGCTCAGCCGGGCCGTCATCGCCAAGATGACGTATCTCGTCGCGTTCTAGCTTCGGGATCAGGGTGAGGGATCAGGGATCCGATCGGTCGTAGAGGCCGGGCTTTCGCCCGGCCCGACGTCATGCGGTTCTTCAACTTCACGATCCCGAACAGCACCATCGTCAGCAGCACGAATCCCAGGTACGCCTGCTACAGCGGGAGCTGCCGGTGCAGCGGCGCGCTGACGACCCCGTACGCCATCTCGACGTGAATCCAGTACACGAAGAGCGACGACCGTCCGAACTCGGCGAGCGGTGACCGTCCCGCGCCACGATTGAGGGCATAGGCCGCCGCGACCAGCGCCATCACGATGCCGAGCCGGATGAAGAAGAATGTCGGCGAGCTGGTCCAGAAGCTCGTGTCCGCGTAGACGGGCGGCAGCAACGACGCGGCGTATCCCCCGGCCGCGAGGACGAGGCCCGCAGCGCCAATGGCCGCGTTGGCACGGCGCTCCCCGCCGGACGTCCGGGCGCTCTCGAGCCACAGCCCGACGGCGCACCCTGCCAGCACGAACCCCGCCCAGGGAAACAGCGTGAAAGTGGTGGCACCGGCCGCCGGGCGAAGGTATCGCTCCAGCGGGTCGGGCAGCACGGCAAGCAGGCCCGCGTTGCGGACGACCGGCGTCAGCATGGCCGCCGCGGCGGCGGCGGCCGCCAGCAGCAGCGCGCGCGGCCGTCCCTGGCGCGCCAGGGCCCAGAGCGCCGCCGCGGCCACCATCGACACGCCGATGACATTGAGGATGTCGACCTTGAGGATCGTCTGCAGCCCGCCGCCGCTGATGAGCCATGCCTGCATCCGGAACAGCAACGCGAGCCCGAGGATCTGCCAGCCGCGGCGGCGCGCCAGGGCGACCGCCTCTGCGTCCGTGCGGCCGGCGCGCATTCTCGCGCCGGCGGCAAGCGCCAGCGACACGCCCGCGAGAAAGAGGAAGATCGGCGCGCCGCCGATCCCGCCGACGAACGTGATCCACTGGTGTGCCGTGCGCTCGCGGCCGGCCGCCGACGTCCACGCGTCGATGACATGCCCCTGGATCATGACCACCACGCCGGCTCCGCGAAGCCAGTCGAGATAGCCCTTGCGGCCGGGGGGCGGGTGGCGCCCCTGTTCGAGGATGGCGACGACGTCGGGCACGTCGAGTCTCGCAGGTCGCAGAGGCGGGGCTTTCAGGGCCCGCCTCTACCCCTAGTAACCCCTTGCCCCCTGACCCCTTGCCCCCTTACTTGATGGGCACCGTCCAGAGGTAGATCGTGCGGCCGTTCACGTTCTGGGTCTGCTGCGGCTTGATGTCGCCCATGTCGAACGCATGCGACACGACGCGCGTACCGGGCTTCAGCTCGGCGTTCAGCTTCGGCAGCACCTTGAGGTTGAGCGACGGCAGCAGGTACAGCGTCACGACGCTCGCTTCGCTGATGTTGGTCGTGAACAGGTCCTGATTCAGGAAGCGGACCTTGTCGCCGACGCCGGCCGCCTTCAGGTTCTCGGTGGCTTCCTTGATCCGCTGCGGATCGATGTCGATGCCGACGCCGCGCGCGCCGTACGTCTTGGCCGCGGTGATTGGTACCCGCCCATCACCCGAGCCGAGGTCGTACACCACGTCGTTGGCTCCGACCTTGGCCAGCTTGAGCATGGCGTCCACGACTTCCTGCGGTGTGGGCACGAAGATGACGTCCGGCGACCGCAATGGAGCCGGTGCGGTCTGCGCCGAGGCCGGCGCCGCAAGGGCTGCCATGATCGCAAGTGACAGGATCGAGATACGCAGTTTCATGGGCCTCCTCATGTAGAAGGAAGGAAGACCCGGATTATATCCGACTCGGCCTTGACGGCCGGCGGCGCCCGCGCATTCCGCCGGTTTATCCTGTGCACATGGCGGTGGTCGTTCAGAAGTACGGGGGCAGCAGCGTCGCCGACGTGGCGCGGCTGCGCCAGGTGGCCGACCGGGTGATGCGGACGCGCCGCCAGGGACACGACGTCGCGGTCGTCGTGTCGGCCATGGGCGGCACCACCGATGAGCTGCTCGCGATGGCCAAGCAGGTGTCGCCGAACCCCGAGCGGCGCGAGCTCGACATGCTGCTCTCGGCGGGCGAGCGGATCTCGATGGCGCTCCTCTCGATGGCGATCCGCGAGCTGGGGGGCGACGCGATCAGTTTTACGGGCAGCCAGTCGGGCATCATCACCAACGACCGCCACGTGGACGCGCGGATCATCGAGGTCCGGCCGTTTCGCGTCCAGGACGCGCTCGCCCAGGGCAGGATTGCCGTCATCGCGGGGTTCCAGGGGGTCTCGTACCGCAAGGAGGTCACGACGCTCGGCCGCGGCGGGAGCGACACGACCGCGGTGGCCATGGCGGCGGCGCTCGATGCGGAGTACTGCGAGATCTGCTCCGACGTCGACGGCGTCTACTCCGCCGACCCGCGTGTCGTCACCACGGCGCGCCGCATCGGCACCCTGTCGTACGAGGAAACGCAGGAGCTGGCGGAGGCGGGCGCGAAGGTCCTCAACGCACAGGCGGTCGAGTTCGCCAAGGAGAAGGGGATCGCGATCTACGCGAGGGCGACGAGCGGACCGCTCCCGGGCCCGGACCCCTCGAGCGACGGCACCGTCGTACGCAAGCATCCGCCGCGCATGCCGGGCGCGGTCGCCGGCGTCGCCAGCGAGCGCGACCTGCTCGTGCTGGAGAGCGACGCCGCGCCGGCGGACCTTCTTGCCCTGCTCGACGAGCGAGGCGTCTCCGGCAAGCAGCTGCACGTGGCGTCGGGGGCGACCCATCTGGCCGTCTCGCGCGACAACCTGCACGACGAGGCCAGGCTGCGCGACGGCCTGGCGGCCCGGTTCGGCCAGCACGCGCGGCTCGTGGACGGCCTTGCCGCGGTCAGCGCGATCGGCGCCGGCATCAACGCAACGTACGCCAACGTCCGCGCCGGCACCGGCGCCCTGACGGCGGCCGGCATCCTCCCGGGCGGGCTGGCGACCTCTTCCTTCCGGATTACGTGGCTGGTGCCCCGCGAACGCACGGATGAGGCGGTCCGGATACTCCACCGCACCTTCATCGAGGCCAGCCCGCCGCGCCTTCCATAGCTGGCGCGTCGCGCCTATGATCGCGCCATGTCGCATCGACTTCCGGCGGCATGGACGCTGCTCGCGGCGCTCGTGGCGGCGATGGAGGGCGTCTACGGACGCGGCCAGTACTGCGCGGACGGGGAATCAGGCGAGGACTGCCTGAACATCGAGGAGATCACCGAAATCATGGCGACCGATCGCGATCCGCGCCGGCTCCTCGAAGTCTGGGAGGGGTGGCATTCGATTGCGCCGCCCATGAAGCAGCGCTACGCGCGCTTTGTCGAGCTCTCGAACAAGGGCGCCCGCGAGCTTGGCTTTGCCGACACCGGAGCGATGTGGCGCTCCAGATACGACATGCCGGCAGACGGAGGAGGATTTCAGGACGATCCATCACGAGCTGGGGCACGACTTCTACTCGCGCGCGTATGCGGGGCAGCCGCCGATCCTCCGCGACAGCGCCAACGACGGCTTCCACGAAGCCATCGGCGACACGATTGCGCTGTCGGTGACGCCCGAATATCTCGTCAAGGCGGGGCTGATAACGACGGCGCCCGAGGCCTCTGGGGACATCGGCCTGCTGCTCCAGTCGGCGCTCGAGCGGCTGGCCTTCCTGCCGTTCGGGCTCGTGGTCGATGCGTGGCGCTGGCAGGTCTTCAGCGGCAGCGTGACGCCGGCCAGCTACAACACCGCCTGGTGGCAGCTTCGGGAGCAGTATCAGGGCGTGAGGCCGGCACGGGCCCGCGGCTAGGAGCCCTTCGACCCGGGCGCCGTCCCGGCCAACACGCCCTACGCGCGCTACTTCCTGTCGTCGGTCCTTCAGTTCCAGTTCCATCGGGCGCTGGGGAAGACGGCGGGATGCACGCAGCCCCTGCACCGCTGCTCCATCTACGGCAACGCGGCCGCCGGACAACGGCTGCGCGCCGCGCTCGAAATGGGCGCGTCCCGCCCGTGGCCCGACGCGCTCGACGCGCTCACCGGTCAGCGGCAGATGGATGCGACGGCGATGGCGGACTACTACGCGCCGCTCAAGGCGTGGCTGGACGAGCAGAACAGGGGCCGGCCGATCGGCTGGCAGCCATGAACGGCGTCCCGCCGCTCGCAATGCGTCCCGCCGTCATGGTGCGACTGACGCTCGTCGTCCCCGGCCGATTCGAAGCGCGGTTCCTGGATCGGAACCCAGCGGGAGACGATCGCGGGCCGGATCAGCGCCTCCCGTGAGCCAGCGCTCGGCAAGCGTCCGCAACCGCGCGCGGACGGCATCCATGACGCCGGCACGGAGCGGCTCCGGCCGTTCGGACGGCGAAATCCTCCGCCGCCGGTCGACCTCGCGATCCTCGTCACGATACGTGGACGGCTGCGACAGGATGGCGGCGATGTCGCGCATCGTGTCGCGCGCGCGGCGATCGCCGTGCGGAAACAGCCGGCAGAATTCGTCGACGGTATCCGCCGGGTCGAGGCCAACCAGCGTGGCGTAGGTGCGCACCCACGCCCGGGCATACAGGCCGCGCGGCCATGTCGAGAGATCGTTGTGTTCAAGCGCGTCGAGGTGCTCCGCGTTCACCCGCATCGCCGTCGCCAGATCGTGGAGGGAGAGACGCTGCCGCTCGCGGTGGAGCCGCAACCGGAACACGAAGACGTCCTGAGAGGAAAATCCGGCGCTGACCCCTAGATGTCGCACGCTGACGGCTAGTCTACGCTATTACTGGTGGTGGCTCAAGAACTCGCTCGATGGCTGCGTTTGAGCCGCTGGGCGGCGGGCGTCCTGAGCGCGATGACCATCCGCCACCAGAGCACCTGCGCGGAGCGGGCGATCAGCCCGGGCCAGGAGGGCGCGGGCAGCACGTTGACGCGTGGCGCGGCGGTGCGACGCCGGTCGGGCCCATGAGTGAACTCGTCCCGGTACCCGGAGGGGTGTGCCACGACGGCGGCCATCTGCTGCAGCGTGGCGCCGGCGCGGCGATCGCCGTGCGGAAAGAGCCGGCAGAACTCGTCGACCGTATCGATTGGATCGAGTCCGGCCATGCTGGCATACGCGCGCACCCACGCACGCGCGTACAGGCCGCGGGGCCAGTCTGACAGATCGTTGCGCTCGAATGCCTCGAGCAGCTCCGGTTTGATCCGCGTGACGGCCGCGATCTCGTCGAGCGAGATTCCGCCACGCTCGCGATGACGCCGAAGGCGCGACACGAAGGATGCCTGTGGGATCACGCCGGACAGCAGAGCAATTTCCGCGCCTCAGCCGGAACAGGATGGCGTCCGCGCTTCGTCCTCAGCCCGCGGAACTTACGGGTGCCCCACAGAATTGTAATCGCGTGCGGTGTGCACAGATGCGACAACCCTGTCGGCGGCGACGTCGCATTTTCGACGTACCCGCGAATGCACACTTTGGGATTTGAAGTCTACGTCAGCCCCGGCACGCCCCCGTTCAGGAACACGGCGAGCTGGCCAGGCGCGAACTGCAGGCCGGTGTAGAACGGACCGAACTCGGCAAACTTGGCGCTCGCCTCGTCGAAGCGCATCTCGTAAATCAGCTTCTTGAAGACGAGCGGATCATCCGCGAAGAGATCGACGCCCCACTCCCAGTCGTCGAAGCCGATCGATCCGGAGATCACCTGCGTGACCCTGCCGGCATAGTGGCGGCCGATCATTCCGTGCTCGCGCATCATGGCGGCGCGCCGCTCGAACGTCTCGCTGTACCAGTTCTGCTGCTCGCCGCGGCGCTTGTTCATCGGATAGAAGCAGACGTACCGTCCCTTCGGCAGCTCGAGAAACAACCGGCCCATGACGCGCTGTCGCTGGGTCTCCATTTCGGCATCGAACGCCCGGTCGAACTCGTCGCTCCCGGGTGTGTGCTTCGTGCCGAGCTGCTCGTGGATCTTCGCGGTCATCTCGTACATCCCCAGCTCGACGACCGAGACGTACGACGTCGTGGCCTCCAGCGCCTCGTGCAGCTCCGTCTGCGACAGCGCCAGCTGGGCGCGGGCGAGCTCGTCGAAGCGGCGGCGGAAGCAGACGAACATCAGGTCGGCCTTGTGCCCCAGGATCTGCACCATGGCGGTTGCGCCGGCGTCGGGGACGGCCAGCGCCCGCGCCGCGTCGGCAGCCAGGCGATCCCGCTCGGCCGCCGCCCGGCCGCGCAGACGGTCCCAGCGGACGCGGTACATGAGATGGAGCACGCTCCAGCCTTCGAGCGTCTCGGGCACGAACGGGTTGTGCATGGGAGCGATCTTAGATCAGTAGGCAGCAGGCGGCAGACAGCAGGCAGCACTTACAGGAGCTCCGCGAGCTGCGGAAGAACGGCCTCCGCTCCTCCATGGATCGCGACGTCGACCGCGCTGGACGCCGGGGTCGTCTCGAGATTGATCTCGGCCGTAAAGGCGCCGCGGCGGCGCGCATCATGGACGAGCCCGGCGGCCGGGTACACCACGGCGGACGTGCCGACGGTCAGGAAGACGTCGCAGGCCGTGGCCTCGAGCGCTGCGTCCACGTCCGCTGCACGGAGCGGCTCGCCGAACCAGACGACCGCGGGGCGGGCAAGGCCGCCGCACTGGGGACAGCCCGGCACCCCGTCGGGGAGCGGCACCCGCTCGTCCCGCCACGGCGTCGGCTGCGCCGCGCATCGGTTCCAGCACGACAGCTCCCAGATGGAGCCGTGCAGCCGCACGAGCGCGGACGTCCCCGCGCGGACATGCAGATCGTCGACGTTCTGTGTCACCACCCGGCAGCCCGGACGCCGCGACCATGCGGCAATCACGTCGTGCGCGGCATTCGGCCGGCACGCGGCAATCTTTTCCCTCCGCCACGCGTACCACTCCCACACCAGCCGCGGATCCCGCTCGAACGCCTCCGGCGTCGCAAGATCCTCGGGGCGGTGCTGCCGCCACAGCCCGTCCGCTCCGCGGAACGTCGGCACGCCGCTCGCGGCCGACACACCGGCGCCGGTCAGGATGGTGAGGCGCTCAGCGGCCCGTATGCGCGCCGCGAGCACACCAATCGACGGATCGATGATCGATGATCTGTCAGTCGATCTATCCATGGGTCGATCGATGCATCGGTGCATCATTGATTCGTCGATGCATCGATGTGCCCATCTGCCAATCGATATCGAGATCATCGATCATCGATCGTCACATGCTCTTTTCCAGCTGAAACGCCCGATGAATCGCCCGCACCGCGGCCGCCGCCTCCTGCTCGGTGACCACGAGCGAGATGTTGCGCTCGGACGATCCCTGCGAGATGGCGATGACGTTGATGCCCGCCTTGCCCAGCGCGCCGAACACGGTGGCGGCAATGCCCGGCGTGCCCCGCATCCGATCGCCGATGGCGGCCACGATGGCGACCTGCTGCTCCGCGCTGATTTCTTCGATATGCCCGCGCATCAGCTCGAACTCGAGCCCCGTGCGCAGGGCGGCGACCACGCGCGGCGCCTCGGCCGCCGACAGCACGAAGCAGATGTTGTTCTCGGACGAGGCCTGCGAAATCATCAGCACGTTCGCCTGCTGCGCCGCCACCACATCGAACGTCTTGGCGACGATGCCCGGGATGCCCTGCATGCCCGTGCCGCTGATGGCGACCATGATGACGCCGCGGATCGAGGTCACCGCCTTGACGCCCCGTGCCGCAGGATCCCCTTCCACCGTGACGCGCGTGCCCGGGTGCGTGGGGTTGAAGCTGTTGAGGATGCGCACCGGGATCCGCTGGCGGAACGCCGGCAGGATCGTCTTGTAGTGCAGCACCTTGGCGCCGTAGTACGCCAGCTCGGAGGCCTCGCTGTAGGAAATCTCCGACAGCGTGCGCGCCTCCGGCACCTCGGACGGGTTCGCGGTCATCACGCCGTCCACATCCGTCCAGATCCAGACCTCGTCGGCCTCGAGCGCCGCGCCGATGATGGACGCCGAGTAGTCGGAGCCGCCGCGGCCGAGGGTGGTCATCACGCCGTCGGAGGTGGCGCCGATGAAGCCGGTCACGACCGGAATCTCGCCTCTCGCGATCGCCGGCCGCAGCCGCGCCGCCGCCTTCATCCGCGTCTCCTCGATGAGCGGCTCGGCGCCCCCGAACTGGTCGGTCGTGACGACAATCTCGGTGGCATCCACGGCGTCCGACGGACGCCCGCGCGCCGCGATGGCCGCAGCCAGGAGCGGCGCCGCCAGCATCTCGCCCGTTCCCGAAATCGCGTCGAGCAGCCGGGGCGTGAGCTCGTGGACCATCGACAGGCCGAAGCAGAGCTTCTCGAACCGGTCGAGCCGCTGGCGCAGCGACTCGATCACCGCGTCGCGACGCACCGGATCGCCGATGAGCGCCTCGGCCACCGCCGTGTGCTTGTCGAAGAGCTCCTGCCGCAATCGGGAATCCCACTGGCCGCCGGTGGCCCCGCGCGCGGCCGCAATCAGCGCGTCGGTCACCTTGCTCATGGCGGAGGTGACCACGACCACCTGATGGCCCCTGGCGGCCGTGTCGACGGCGAGCTGCGCCGCCTGGGCGATGCGCTCGGCGGACCCCACGGAGGTCCCGCCGAATTTCATGACGATGAGCATCCGAGAATTCTAGTAGGCCTCAGGCCTCAGGTGTCAGGCCTCAGGCCGACGTCGGATTCGGGAGAGCGGCGTCGACTGGCTACACAGACAGCGACGCGAGAGATGACGCGACCTGTTCGAGCGCGGGCGCCGTGTCTCCAATCTTCCGTACCATGACGTACCGCCACACGCCGAACCGCGCGTCGGCATTTACTGCATCCACCCAGCGCTGGGCCGCCGCAGCTTTGACGTCGGCGAGCTCGTCTAACCCTTTCGTCTCGAAAATCAGGTGCGCGACAGGCGTGGTATCGAGCCGGATGACGAAATCCGGTACGTAGTCGTGTCCCCACCCGTTGTGAACGTACGGAATCCCGAAACCCAATCCGGCATTCTTCACGAAGGTCGCTACGAGCGGATGCGTGTCGAGAACGTATGCCGCCGACTGCTCCCACACGCGCGTATCGGCGACGACGTAGTTGACGTGGCTCCGCACCACCTCGCGAACGTCCCGGGTCGTCCAGTAGTCGACATCCGCAGTGGATCCCGGCTCGCGATTGGCCTCGTATCGCGGAATCTCCGGGGCCTCGCCCTGTGACGCATCGGGGCGAATGGCCTCGACGAGACGCTCGATCGCCCAGCCGTAATAAGGGGACAGAAACAGGTCGACCTTCTCGGCCGGGCGCTTGCGCGCCAGCTCCTCGAACCCCTCTGGATAGAGCGGCCGTCCCTGCCGATCGGCCGGCCACACGGTCTTTCCGACCGTGTCGAGCGTGAAACGCATCCACTGCGCCTCGTCTGTCTTTGCGTGGCCGGTGTCGGTCTCATGCACGACCTTGGAATCGACGCGAATCGTGCTCACCCGGCCGGTCCGGTTCAGAAAGCCCTCAATCTGATGCGGCGGAATGCCTGTAGGCGGCTTGTTCTCGGCGAGCCATTCGTAAACAACCTTCGCGATCGCCGTATTCTTGCAGACCAGGATGAACACGGGCGGCCGGGAATCCTCGCGCGAGGCCTCCCATTCAGTACGCAGCTCCTCCCACAGCCCCGCCAGCATGGAGATCGGGGCGTTGGCCCACTTCAGAATCGCCTCCGGCTTCGGCGATCCTTTCCGGCCGCCGCGCTCGGCAGGCGTGAACTGCTCGACGATCCATCGCCAGATGTTGAAGTAGCCGGGGATCTTGGCGCCCGTACTGTCCCGAACGGCAAGCTGCGGGATCTTCACGAGGCCCGACTCGATGGCGTCCACCAGCGAGAAGTCGCTGACCACCCAGGGGAAAGAGCGGTTCGTGTCCTGGCCGACCCGTCCGAGGTAGTGCGGCGTCGCAGAGAGGTCGATGCAGGCGTTGATGCCCCGCAGCTTGTGGATCCGATCGAGGCCGTCGACCCAGACGGTGGCCTCCTTGTAGAAGTCCTCCGCCTCGTCCTCATCGCCCAGCAGGTCCTCCTCGCCCGGATCCGGCTCTTCCCGCCTGATCCGGTACGCGTGGTGGGCCTCGTCGCTGAAGATGAGGATGTTCTGCTTGCCGCCGACCTCGCGCCCGAGCACGCGGCTGACCAGCGCGGTATCGCTCTCCACATACCGCTCGGCCTCGACGTAGAGGGATGTCTATGCCTTGCAGGTAGTCCCGCCGCGCCTCGGTCAGGAAGATGATCGTCTCCGCCGCCTGGAGCTGGGCGAAGAAGAGCCGGTGCTGGCGCCCTTCACGGCGCCAGTATTCCAGGAGCTCCAAGGTTGTGCGCGTCGCGCCGGGATGGCGATCGGCCCGCCACTGTGCCAGCCGGTCGCGGATCAGGTTGACGAGCTGCAGCTCGACGGCGGTCCCGGCAGGCATCCCCTCTTCGCCCGTGGTGTCCGCAGCCGGCGGTCGGTAATAGTACTGAGCAGGGCGGCGACCAGGCTTCTTGAGAGGATCCGCGCCTTCCTCGAGGTGCCAATGGAACGGCGGCTCCTCATAGGATGAGCAGATGATCGGTTCGGGGACCTCAAACTCGTGCATGCTGTCGTGCCGCCTTGATTGCGGGATCCGGCCAGAGCATAATCCGTCCTAGATGCACCCTGCGTCCCAGCGGTCGGTCGGCATCCGGTGCGATTACCAGCCCGACGTGGACCTTCTCTTCGCCTGGGTCGGCGATCCGCAGCCGGCCGAGAACATCGAAGTGGAGCCGGGCATCTACGTCCGCGTGGCCTCGTCCACCGGCCAGGTCATCGGCATCGAGGTGCTGGACTGCGCCGAGCGGTTCGGCCACGAGCCGGATCGGATTGACGCGGCCTTCGCGGAAGCGCTGCTCGCGAGGTTCACCGCGCCGGCCCTCCAGCGCTTCCGGGAGGCCCACCCTCAGCCACCGCTTTTCTCATCACCGCGGTAATCACGAAGCCCCTATCCGCTCCGGTCGGCTGCACCACGACCTCCAGGCACTCATCCCGGAAGAACCCGCGCCCGATGGCCGGGCCTACATAGATTCGCCGCTCCCTGTGGGCAGGCGATGGACGCACCATGACGGCGTGGGTCAGGGCGCGCTCGATCTCCTGCACGGGGTTCTGCAGCTGCGCGATCTCGGGCTTCCGCTGCAGGATGTGGGCATGACACCAGCCTTCGTGCAGGCAGACCCTGCGGCCATCGGACGCCACCACCTCGAACAGACGCAGTCCGCTGGTGGGGGTAATCCTGCGATCCACGCCTACTCCAGCGGCTTGACCACCATCAGCTCGTTCCCGCGGTCGTCGATCACCTTCACCGCCACCTGGCGATGCTCGCCCGCTTCGAACGGCGCGCTCTTGGTCCCGGCCAGGTGGTCCCAGACGCTGTCGTCGTAGTCAGCCTTGAGCGCCTTCCGCAGGTCGTCCCACGCGCCGGTTGCGGGGAAAGAACGCCTGCGACACCTTGAAGTGCGCCGACTCGTTGTAATCCACATCCAGGAACCAGGCCGGTACATCGTCTCCCGGCCGATGGTCCACCTCCATCGTCGTCGGATCGAACGTATCGAGGCCGAGTAGCTCCACCTGGTACCGCTGGGCGCCGCCCTGTGCGGCCGGCGCCGCCTTGTGAACGCGGACCTCGGGGTGACCGCAAACGCTGAAGATCTGGCTGGAGCGCATGTTCTTCAGCAGGTCGCCCATCATCAGGTCTGGCGTGGCCTGCACGTAGGTCGCGGGAACGAGAAGCTGCAGAACCAGCAGTCGCTCGGCACGCTCGAGGCACTCGATCGCGAGCGCTGGACGATCGACGTCAAGCAGGGACCCTCGCGCGCGGCGCTTCGGCCCCCCGCCGTCTTCGCCAGCGAGACGTTCTCGCCCGATGTGATGCAGCAGGCGGTGCTGCGTCTCGGAGCGGACGTCGCGGATCGAGGCTTTCGCGGCGGCGCCGCGTGCGATCTCCTGCTCCGCCGCACGCCCCGGCTGCGTGCCGGCACGTTCGGACCGCTGGCTGCCGAGCCGCTGTCGGACTTCGCCGTGCGCATCGCCACCGAGCTCGACGGCACGTGCCTGCCGGTTCAGGGGCCGCTCGGATCGGGGAAGACGTACACGGGTGCGCGGATGATCTGCGCGCTGGTTGCCGCCGGCAGGCGCATCGGTGTGACGGCCGTCAGCCACAAGGTAATCGACAACCTTCTGCAGGAAGTCGTCCGGCAGGCCGCCGCGATGGGTGTGCCTACTCACGGCGATCCACAAGACAGACACAGATGCGGCTGTCACGGACGGCATCGAGGCTGTCGCCGGCAACGAGCAGATGCTGCACCGCCTTGCGGACGGCAGCGCCAACGTCGCCGGCGCGACCGTGTGGCTCTGGGCCAGGCCCGATGCGGCCCGCACCGTAGATGTGCTGTTCGTCGATGAAGCCGGACAGATGTCGCTGGCCAACGTGCTGGCGGCCTGTCAGGCGGCGGAGAGCGTGGTCCTGCTCGGCGACCCTCAACAGCTCGAGCAGCCGCAGAAGGGCAGCCATCCGGACGGAACCGATATCTCGGCCCTCGAGTACGTCCTTGGCGGCGCCAGGACCATGCCGCCGGATCGCGGGATCTTCCTCGCCGAGACATGGCGCCTCCCGCCGGCGATCTGCGGATTCACGTCGGAAATGTTCTACGAGAGCCGGCTGCACCCCCTGGGCGGGCTGGAGCGGCAGCGGCTGGACGGCACCGCCGGATTCGACGGCGCAGGGCTCTGGTGGGTCCCGGTGGCTCACGACGGGAATCAGAGCTCGTCGGCGGAAGAGATTGCCGCAGTCGGAGAGATCGTGCGCAGGCTGCTGCAACCCGGGGCGGCATGGGTTCACCATCGGGAGGGCACGAAGCCGCTGACAGGAAGGGACATCATCGTGGTTGCCCCGTACAACGCGCACGTGAACCGGTTGAACGAAGCGCTGCGGGGACTGGGCGTGCAGGCGGGCACGGTCGACAGGTTTCAGGGGCAGGACGAGGCGGTCGTGATCTATGCGATGGCCGCCTCGTCAGTTGAGGACGCACCGCGCGGCATGGGCTTCCTCTATCGTCTGAACCGTCTGAATGTCGCCACGTCACGCGCCCGCTGCGCGGCCATTCTCGTAGCCTCGCCGCGCCTGCTCCAACCGGAATGCCGCACGCCGGAGCAGATCCGGCTCGCCAACGCGCTCTGTCGGTTCCGCGAGCTCGCGCAGGAATTCAGGGCCTGAGCGGACTTCTGCCCTCGGCGGGCCTGAAGGCCCGCCGCTACGATGAAATGAGAGGGCCCGACGCCACGACGAGCTGCAGGTGGCGTTAGTGTGTGCCGCCGACGATGCCGGCTGTGCGCATGGGGTCCGCCGTCGAATAGAGAATCGAATTGAACAGCAGCTTGAACGTGCCGTGCGGCTGGCCGCGGAACGTGATCTCGGGACCGAAGAGAAACACCCGTCCGGCACCGATGGGCGCCTCGACGGCGGCAGCGGCGCCCTGCAGATATCCCTGACCCCGGGCGCGGCCGCTTCGCAGCGGCGACGCGCTCGCAAACCAGGCGATCGGACGGATGCCCGCCGCCGCCGACACCGGGTCCGAAACGGGCACGCCGAGGTACCGGGCGGCGACGGCCGCGCGGCCAATCGCCACCAGCGTCCCGCCGGCCTCCACGAACCGTCTCAGCTCGGGCATCGTCTTCCGCGCCGTAATTTCGCCGACGCGGGCGCGGAGTTCAGCCGGCAGCGACGCCGGATCCGGAAGCACCTCCGCCTGCAGCGGGCGGCCGGGGGTGGCTTCGCTCGGCAGAATCAGCACATCGAACCGCGATCGAAAGCTGCCGGCATCGAGCGCCGGCGGGTAGACGACCTCGAGGGCGCCGGGCGATGGGTCCACGAAGAACGACCCCTCGCGGCCGGCACGCCAGGACACGCGTCCCCCACGCGAAGCAGGCGATTTACCGCCCATCTGAAACGCGAGGGTCCATCCCGTGGCATCGTGGGGAGCGCGCGGCGCCCCATCGGGGTGCGACGCATCATCCGGGTGATCCTGCGGCTCGAACATGTCGAGGACATGCGGGCGGAACGCCTGTGCGGTCTTGACCACGTACGACCCGGCCGGGTAGGCGGTGCCGCTGACGGCAAAAGGTTCGGTTGCGCGCCAGACCGTCACGCCTGCATTGAGCAGCGCGTTGACGAACTTCGTCGCCGTCGGAAAGTCGGGCTGATCCGCCGGGAGGATATAGCCGCGCGCGTCGCGGAACCGGGGGTCGGGCGCGCCGCCCTCAGGGCGGTGCGGAGAGGCGGTCCACGAATCGCGCCCGCCCCGCTCGATCGAATGCCGCCCCATCCGATAGGCGTTATAGAGCCGGGGCTCCCGCCCGCGCGCGGCGGCGTCGAGCACCGCCAGGTTCGCGGTGACGGAGTACTCGACCGCATCACGGAAGCGCCACCGCGTGCCGGGGAGCGGCGTCGGGCCGCCGGCAGTTTCCGTGAGCAGGCCGATCTGATTGTGGAAGTACGCCGAGGTCCGGAGCCCGCCGTTCCACCAGGCGGAGTACGCCGACTCGGCCGTGATGCCGTCCTTCCCCTCTGCCGCAAAAGGGCCGCGCATCGCGGCTCCCAGAGAATCGATCGCCGCCGGGACGAGCGGGTCGAACAGATAGTGGGCGGGCTCGCGGAACGGCGGCACCATCATCACCGCACGCTCGAGCGGCGCCTGATGATGGTCGTAGACGATCTGCGGCAGCCAGTCCCGATAGAGCACGCAGCTCATGTTCATCGTCTCGGCCTGGCTCATCATGTAGAAGTCACGGTTGTTATCGTGGCCGGCGTACTTGTGGTACAGCCGCGGCAGCCCGGCCAGCGTCCGCCTCGCCGGGTCGGGCTCCCGCATATACCAACCGGCGGCAAGCTCATGTCCATCGGGGTTGGCGTGCATGACGAGCACGATCGCGTTGCGCAGAATGCTCGTCGTTTCCGCGTCGTTCCGGCTCACCAGGCGGTAGACGGTTTCAATCAACTGCTGCGCACCGAGCACTTCGGTGCCGTGCAGCCCGCCGGCAATGCAGACAATCGCCTTGCCTTCGGCCGCGAAGGCGCGGGCGCCGGCGTCGGTGAGGCCCTCGGCGCGTGCCAGGCGCCGGGAAATCGCGCGATAGCGGTCGAGATCCTCGAGGTTTTCGGGGGCCGACACGACCGCCATCCATTGCCGGCGGCCTTCCTCGGTGGTCCCGATGTCGAGCACCCTCAGACGATCCGACTCGCGATCGAGCCGCTGCCAGTAGGTCTCGAGCTCGGTATAGGTGGCGAGGAAGTCGTCGTCGCCGATCGCCGCGCCGAACTGCTGCGACGGCGACGTCACGGCAGACGTGTGCGGGCCCGTCTGCACCAGGGCTGACGCGGCCGCCAGCAGAGCGGCGGCAAGAACCCACGTGCGGACGCGGCGGAGCATGACGCCGTATGATAGCGCCCCGTGCCGCTCAAGATTGCCACCTGGAACGTCAACGGCATCCGCGCCCGACAGACGGAAGTGCAGGCGTTCATCGAGCGCGAGCAGCCCGACGTGTTGTGCCTGCAGGAGATCAAGGCGTCGCTCGATCAGCTCCCGGTCTGGCTGTGCGAGCTCGAGGGGTACTGGTGCTACTGGCACGGGGGGAAGGGATACTCCGGCGTCGGGCTGCACGCACGCAAGGTGACGGCTGTGGAGCGGCCCGCGGTCCATCACCCCGAATTCGACTACGAGCACCGCATCGTCACGGTGCGGCTGCCGCAGGCGACGGTCGCGTCGATCTACGTGCCGAACGGGGGCAAGGATTTCGCCGCCAAGATGCGCTTCCTCGAGGCGCTCGACGCCTATGCCGCCGAATTCCAGCGCGCGGGGCTGCCGCTGGTGCTGTGCGGCGACCTCAACGTGGCGCGGACCGACATCGACGTGCACCCGAAGGAACGGAAGCCGCGCGCCATCGGACAGCTCCCCGAGGAACGCGCGCTGCTCGAGAGCATCGTCGGCCACGGCCTGGTGGACGTCCATCGACGCGTCGACCCGGACAATGCCGAGCTGTATACCTGGTGGGCGCCGTGGCGGAATCTCCGGCAGCGGAACATCGGCTGGCGGCTCGACTACGTGCTCGCGTCAGCGCCGCTGGCCGACCGGGTGGTCTCGTGCGTCGTGCAGCGCGAGTTCGGCACGAGCGATCACGGACCGGTCATAGCGGTCTTCGATGTCTGATTGAGAACCACGAAGTTCACGAAGGGCTCGACGAACACGAAAGCCAAATTAGTATTCGTGCTCTTCGCGGCCTTCGTGAACTTCGTGGTTACGTTTCCGCCTTCGACCACGCCTCCGCCAGATCTTCGCCGACCGCGAGGTGATTGAGCACGAAGTCGGCGTCCCTGAACGCCTCGCGGAGCAGATCGGCATCCAGTGCGTGTCCGGCGTTGCGGCACTGGCGCGCGGCCTCCACGCGGACGAGCGCAAGCGCGGCCTCGAGGCCGCGGACAATCGTCAGGACGCCGCGCCCCTGATACGCGGTCCACGATGCAAACGCCTTCGAGGCGAGGTACCGGTTCACCGGACGCGACCAGCGCCCCCATTCCGGTGCCACGCCGCCGAGATACGCCCCGCCGAGCCCCGTCTCGTCCGGGTCAGGCTTCCGGTCGTCGGGCACGGCACGCATCAGCTCGTCGAAGAGGCCGAGGCTGCCCGACAGGTCGGCTGGCGCAGACGCCGCGACAGGCTCGGCCGGAAGGGCCGCGACCGCGCCGGCGAGCGGACCGTGGCCCGGCTGATAGCGGCGCAGCGTCCTCGCGTCACGGTCGAGCATCGCAATCACCGCCTCCGGTGTCAGCCGCTCCTCCGCGCATCGCGCCACCATGTGCCGCTCCCAGGCCGCATAGCCTTCGAGGTCCATCAGCATGCGCGGGTGCAGGAGCGGAGGCCAGTCCGCCGGCCGCACCACCAGCCCCTCGTACTCGGCCGGTGGAAAGGCGGCCGGCGCCTCGACGATCTCCAGCCGGACATCGTCGCGAAAGAGCATGGCGGCGGCAGTGGGACAGTAATGGGTCAGCGAGATCGACGTGCCCCGGCCGTCGCGAAGCGCCAGCCTGGGAAAGTGGCGGCAGGTCGCCGGAAGCTGCGGTTCGCCCAGGTCCCGGTGGACCACACAGAGACCGGACGGCCGATGGTAGAAGACGCAGTCGCCTTCCCTGGTCCGTGCCACCATCGCCGCTGCGTCATCGGGCAGATCCTCTCCGCCGACGAGCACGCCTCCGCCGCCGGCAGGGGCCGCCGCCGGACGAAGCCGGCCGGCCGCCAGCGCCTCGTCCAGCGTGCGATGGAGTGGCAGCTCGACCGGAACGTCCCAGTCGGACGTACAGCAGACGCCGGAGCGATGACAGCGGTAATCGGCGTGGATGCTGAGCGCAAAGATCGACGATCCGCCGGGAGGTCCGCCCTTTGCAGCCGGTATAGCCATGCGCGCAATCATGATTCTCTGCTGTGCTGCGCTCCTGTCAAACGCAGCATTTTCGCAGACGCCGGTCGTCGATCAGGTGGTGGCCGCGCAGGTCATGCTCGACCGCGCCGGATTCTCGCCGGGCGAAATCGACGGCCGCGACGGTCCGAACAACCCGGTGGGCACCGTCTGGATTGATCTGTCCAAGGAGCACTACGGGATTCACGGGACACCGGAGCCGTCACGTGTCGGGCACACCCAGTCACACGGCTGCGTCCGGCTGACCAACTGGGATGCGTAGCGCGTGGCGCAGCAGTGGGCGCGTCCAGGCACGACCGTCATCTTCCGATGAGACGAGTGGATCGCCGGCGACGAGAACGGCGGCAGCGCCTCGTGACCGCCATCGGCCTCAGCTTCGCGATTGGCGCGCTGGTCGACGGCGCGCTGTCCTGGCGCCTGCAGCGGGTCCAGCTGCTTCCTGCCGCTCGGCCGGTGGAGGCACTGCCGGCGGAAGCGCTGCCGGCCGAGCGGCCGGACGTCACAGACGAGGCGGTCGGTACCGGCGGGATCATCTCAAGCCGCGCGGCGATCGCCGCGCTGCGGACGCGCGACCTGGTGCTCCCCGTCGAAGGCGTCGGACGCAGCGATCTGCGTGACTCATTTTTCGACGCGCGCGACGGCCGCCGGCACGAAGCGCTCGACGTCATGGCGCCGCGGCATACGCCGGTGCTTGCTGTCGACGACGGCACCATCACGAAGCTCTTTTTCAGCCAGGGCGGCGGCGGGATCACGATCTATCAGTTCGATCCCTCAAAAACGTTCTCTTACTACTACGCACACCTCGACCGCTATGCCGAGGGGATCCACGAGGGTGACCAGGTCCGCCGCGGACAGCCGATTGGATACGTAGGAAGCACGGGCAATGCCTCCGCAAGCGCACCGCATCTCCATTTCGCGATCTTCCGGCTGACGCCAGAGCGGCGCTGGTGGAACGGCGAGCCTCGCCGAAGCCTTGGCGGAGGCGGGAAGGCCCGTCGGTGCAACGAATTACCGCACATTACACAACTATTACAGACGCCCCGCGTGCGCCCTGTTATCGTGCAGTGGCTCTTCACGACACACACATTCGGAGGCGCAGGCAGACTCATGACCGTTCCCACTCCCCTGTTCGGCCGCAAGTATCAGAAGGGCGTCAACTGGATCACCGCGATTGCGATGACGGGGTTCCACATCGGCGCGGTGGCAGCGCTGTTCTACATCGACGCCGGGGCCATCGCCGTCGCGGTGGCGCTCTGGATTGCTGCAGGCATGCTGGGCATCGGGATGTCGTATCACCGACTGCTCACGCACCGCGGCTACAGCACGACCCGGTGGATGGAGTACTTCCTCACCTGGTGTGGGACGCTGGCGCTCGAGGGGGGGGCGATCTTCTGGGTGGCGGTCCATCGCATCCACCATCAGAAGTCCGATCACGAGGGCGACCCGCATACGCCGCGCGAGGGCACGCTGTGGGCGCACATGGGCTGGATCTTCTTCGGCGACGGGCTGCACCAGGACCAGGCGATCCTCAACCGGTACGTGCCCGACCTCTCGCGCGATCCGGTCCATCGCTGGCTGTCCAAGTGGCACTGGACGAGCAATGTGATCGTCGGTCTCGTGCTGCTCGCCTGGGGCGGCGTTCCATACGTGCTCTGGGGCATCTTCTTCCGGACCACGTGGGGCCTGCACTCGACCTGGCTGGTCAACTCGGCCACGCACCTGTGGGGCTCGCGGCGGTTTGCCACCCGGGACGATTCCACGAACAACTGGTGGGTCGCGCTGCTGACCTTCGGCGAGGGGTGGCACAACAACCACCACGCCCACCCGACCTCCGCCCGTCACGGGCTCGCCTGGTACGAGCTCGATCTGAACTGGATCGGCATCAGCACGCTGCGGGCGCTCGGCCTGGCGTGGGACATCAAAGTGGCCAGGATCGCCCAGGACATGCCGGACGAGGCGGTGGCGTAGAATCCTCCATGTGACGCGGCGCCAGCAGGCCATCGGCTTCTTCGTCGCCCTCTGCGTCCTGCTCGTCGGCGCCGCCGTCTCTCTCAACATCGGCTGGATTGTCATCAACGCGCAGCACGTCGCGCCGCTCGTGCTCGGCATCATCTCCTTCGCGCTCATCATTGCCGGCCTGATCGTCTACACGGTGTTCCTGGTCCTCGAGATCCAGCGGAACGAGGACCATCAGACGTTCATCAACGCGGTCACGCACGAGCTGAAGACCCCGATCGCCTCGATGCGCCTGTACCTCCAGACGCTGCAGGCACGCGATGTGGACGAGGCGCGGCGGCGGCAGTTCTACGACATCATGCTGGCCGACGCCGACCGGCTGCATCAGACGGTCGAGCAGGTGCTCAAGGCCGGCGTGCTCAGCCAGAAGCGCACCGCGGCGCCGCGGACGCCGGTCGATCTGGCCACGCTCGTCCGTGAGTCGGTAGAGCTGGCGCGCACCCGGCATCACCTGCCCGCGGAGGCGATTGCACTCGAGGCGCACGACGGCGGGCCGCTGGTCGTGAGCGGCGATGCCGAAGATCTGCGAACCGTCGTCACCAACCTGCTCGACAACGCGGTCAAGTATTCGGGCGAACGTGTCCAGGTGACCGTCTCGCTGGCGGCGCCCACGCCCGACACCGTCTGGGTGCGCGTGCAGGATCGGGGCGTCGGCATCCCGCGCAAGCAGCTCAAGCGGATCTTCAACCGGTTCTATCGCGTGCAGTCGCGCGGCATCCGCCAGATCAAAGGGACCGGCCTCGGCCTCTACATCGTCCGGGCGATCGCGCGCGCCCACGGCGGCCGCGTCTTCGCCCACAGCGAGGGCGAGGGGCTCGGCGCGACGTTCACGGTGGAGCTCCCGCGTCTGATGACGGAGCGCGATCCGGCGACCGGCGCCGTGAAGCTGCGGTCCACGCGTTCGCACGCCTGATGGGCCGCATTCTGATCGTCGAGGACGAGCGGCACATCGCCGACGGCCTCCGCTACAACCTCGAGGCGGAGGGGCACGAGGCCACCACGGTCGCCGACGGCGAAGGCGCGCTCGGGATCCTGATCCGCGAGCGGCGGCCGTTCGACGCCGTGATTCTCGACGTCATGCTCCCGGGCAAGGACGGCTTTGCGGTCGCGTCGGAGCTGCGCGCCTCCGGGCAGTTCGTGCCGATCCTCATGCTGACGGCCCGCGGCAGCGCCGAGGACGTGCTGCGCGGCTTCGAGGCCGGCGCCGATGACTACCTGCCGAAGCCGTTCGACCTGCCGATCGTGCTGGCGCGCGTGAACGGACTCCTCCGCCGCCGGCAGTGGAACGAGCAGGAGCCGCCGCCGTCCGGCGGCCGCCGCGAGCCCGAGCCGGACGTGTACACGTTCGAGGGGCGCACGATCGACTTCTCCAACATGGAAGTCCGCGTGCGCGACCGCGTCCACCGCCTGACGGTGATGGAGTGCGACCTGCTGCGCTATCTCGTGCGCAACGCCGGCCAGCCGGTCTCGCGGCGCGCCATCCTCCAGGACGTCTGGGGCCTGCACGAAAGCGTCGACACCCGCGCCATCGACAACTTCATCGTGCGGCTGCGGCGGTACCTGGAGGACCGCGCCGCCGCCCCGAAGTTCCTGCAGACGGTCCGCGGCGTCGGCTACCGCTTCGTCCCGGCGGTGGCGCCTGATTAACGTCCTCACGCTGATTTCGGTAGCCACCGAGACACTGAGACACAGAGAAATCTGAGTCTTCGATTCAGGAGATTGTTCCCGTCGATCTACCTTAATGAGGCGTCACTTTTTGTTTGTACGTAGTGCTCGGCTTCAGACGAGCCGCTTGTCGTCCGGTACGTAGTGTCCGGCTTGAGCCGGACCGGAAGGGTGCCCCTCCTTCTTGCCGTCCGGCCGGCGACGATGGCATCGTCGTCGGATGGACGCGAATAATCCCAAACTGCTCGAGCGCGTGCGAGAGGCGATTCGCACGCGGCATTACAGCCGGCGGACCGAGGAGGCGTACGTCTACTGGCTCCGGCGGTTCATTGTGTTCCACGGCAAGAAGCATCCGTCCGACATGGGCGCGGCGGAGATCGGCGCATTCCTCACGTGGCTCGCGGTGCGGCGGTCTGTGAGCGCGTCAACACAGAACCAGGCGCTGAGCGCGATCCTGTTTCTGTATCGCGACGTGCTCCGTGTCGATCCCGGGGCGATCGAACACGTGCCCAGGGCGGCGACGCCCGTGCGGGTTCCGGTCGTGCTGAGCGTAGCGGAGGTGCGGGCCGTGCTGGGGCATCTGGAGGGGGTGTGCCGGCTGGCGGCGTCCCTGATGTATGGCGCCGGGCTCCGGCTGCAGGAATGTCTCGAGCTGCGTGTCAAGGATATTGACTTCGAGCGTTCGGAGATTGTGGTGCGCCGGGGGAAGGGGCAGAAGGACCGCCGAACCGTGCTGCCTGAGCGAGTGCGCGAACCGTTGGTGGCGCACCTGGACGTGGTTCGCCGCGGTCACCAGCGCGACTTGGCGGCGGGGTTCGGGCGGGTGGTGCTGCCGTTCGCGCTCGATCGCAAGTATCCGAATGCGGCGTCGGAGTGGGTGTGGCAGTTCGTGTTTCCCGCGTCGCGGATCTGCCGGGACTCGCGGTATGGTCCGCCGTCGCGGTATCACCTCCATGAATCGGTGATCCAGCGGGCGGTGGCGTCGGCGGCGAGACGCGCGGGGCTGGCGAAGCGGGTGAGTTGCCATACCCTCCGGCATCATGCCGACTGCCGGATTATGCCGATGAGGAAATGGGCGTCTTCGATCAAGCTCTCCTTCAGCCTCGCTGACGACGTCGGTGCGCTTGTGCACGCGGCATAATCCGGGTCTCCTTCTCTCTGGGCCAGTTCATGGCTCAGGGAGAGAGGAGACATGCTCGATCGCTTCGTGAAACACCGCGCCGCTGCACAGCGGCTGCGCGCCAATCCGATCGGATCGCATCTCGACGGGTTCACCGCATGGTTGTCCCAGCGTGGGTTTGCGTGGACGACGATCCGACAACACGTGTGGGCCGTGGCCGCGTTTGGGCGGTGGCTCCATCGACGGGGGCGGTCAGTCCGGTTGCTGCATCGACGCGACGCGGACGACTTCTGTCGTCGAGCCTGCGCCGTTCCTCGCCGTGCTCGTGACTCCGCCGCGCTCGGGCAGTTTCTCGCCTATCTCGAGGCCGCCCACCTCATTGCGGTGCCCGCTCCCGTGATCGATCGGTCGCCGTTGGCCCAGCTCCACGCGCGGTACACGGCCTATCTTCAGCACAACCGAGCGCTCTCGCCGGACAGCGCGACTCGAAACTGGTTCGTCCTCCGACGGTTTCTCGTCGAGCGCTTCGGCGACGGGCCGATCGTCCTACGGGATCTGCGGCCGGATGACGTGACCCAGTACTTGCTCCGTCATGTCCCCGCCCAATCGCGCTGCAGCACGCAGGTGTCCACGCTCCGCGACTTCCTGCGATTCTTGTGGCAGGCCGGAGACATTGACCGCGACCTGGCCGCCGCCATCCCGCCCATCCGCCGCTGGCGTCTGGTAGAGGTACCGAAGTACCTCCAGGCCGTGGAGGTGGCGCACTTGCTCGCGTCGGTGGATCGGACGTCGGCGAGTGGCCGGCGAAACTACGCCATCTTGCTTCTGCTGGCGCGTCTGGGGCTGCGCGCCGGAGAGGTGGTCCGGTTGGAACTGGAGGATCTCGACTGGCGCACGGGCGAGGTGACCGTCCGCGGAAAGGGATTGGTGCATGCTCGCCTGCCGCTGCCCCGCGATGTGGGGGCCGCGCTGGCCACGTATCTGCGCACCGACCGGCCTACGTGTGCGACGCGCCGCGTCTTCGTCTGCCTGAAAGCCCCGCATCGGGGCCTTGGCCATCCCGCCACCGTGAGCACGCTGGTTCACTGCGCCCTGAACCGAGCGGGTTTGACGCCACCGACCACGGGGGCGCACCTCCTGCGACATTCGCTCGCGACAAACCTGCTCCGACACGGCACGTCCCTGGGCGACATTGGCGAGGTGCTGCGGCACCAGCAGCTACAAACCACCGAGATCTACGCGAAGGTGGATGTCGACCGCCTGCGGACGCTGGCCCAGCCATGGCCCATCCCGGGAGGTACCCGATGACTGCCCTGCGTCTGGCGATCGACGACTACCTGGCGCTCCGACGACGGCTCGGGGGCACGCTGCACGAAGCGGCGCGCGTCCTCCACCTCTTCGCCGGCTTTGCCGAACGAGAAGGCGCCCCACGCGTGACGACCGATCTCGCGCGGCGCTGGGCGACGCACGTCCCGAATCTCAGTCCGGTCAGCGTCAACACGCGGTTCCAGATCGTGCGACGGTTTGCCGAGTGGCGCCACGTGACCGACCCGCTCACCGAAATCCCGCCGATCGATCTGCTGCCCGCCCGGTATCACCGCAAGCCCCCGTCGCTCTATCGGGACGAGGACATTGCGCGGCTCCTCGCGGCCGCGCGGCAACTCCCCTCGCCAACGGGGCTCCGCAGGATGACGTATTACACGCTGTTTGGTCTGCTCGTGGTGACGGGGCTGCGGATCTCGGAAGCCCTGGCGCTTGACGATGCGGACGTCCAGCGCACCGAGGCGCTGCTGACCATCCGCCGGTCGAAATTCGGCAAGTCTCGGCTCATCCCACTCCATGCCTCCACGATCGAGCGACTCGCCGTCTATGCGCGAACCCGAGATCGTGTCTTCCCACGACGAGTCTCCCCGGCAGTGTTTCTGTCGGAGCAGGGCACCCGCGTCACAATCTGGGCCGCTGAGTACACGTTTGCCAAGGTGTCCGGTCAGATTGGCCTCCGTCCGCCGATTCATGGCCACCGCCATGGGCATGGCCCGCGGCTGCACGATTTGCGGCATCGCTTTGCGATCCGCACGCTCGTCGACTGGTATCGCGCCGGTCTGACCGTCGACCCGCTCCTGCCGTTGCTGGCCACCTATCTCGGCCACGTCCATGTACACGACACGTACTGGTATCTGGAGGCCGTCCCCGAGCTCTTGGCGCTGGCGACCGAGCGACTGGTCGACGGCCGACGGGAGGTCGCACCATGATCTCGACGTCCTTCGCCGGCCTCCTCCAGACCTTCTTCACCGACCGACTCGTCCGAGAACGTCAGGCGAGTCCCCACACCATCGCTTCGTACCGCGACGCGTTTCGACTGCTCCTGCGGTTTGCGCAACAGCAGCTCGGGAAAGAGCCTTCGGCGCGGACAGCCCTCGACGATTTCGACGCGCCGTTCATCAGTGCGTATCTGCAGCATGGCGAACAGACCCGTCGGAACAGCGCTCGCACGCGCAATGTCCGGCTCGCCGCCATCCATGCCTTCTTTCGGTATGTGGCGATCGGCGAACCGGCTCACGCAGACCGCTGTCGTCGCATTCTCGCGATCCCGACCAAGCGCCACGAGCGGCGGCCGATCGCCTTCCTGTGTCGCGAAGAGATCGACGCCGTGGTGGCGGCGCCCAACCCGGCGACGTGGATCGGCCGACGGGATCGCGTGCTCCTCGTCCTGGCGATCCAAACCGGCCTCAGAGTCTCCGAGCTGATCCAGCTGCGCTGCGCGGACGTGACCCTCGGCATGGGCGCGCATGTCCGGTGCGTCGGCAAGGGGCGTAAGCAACGGTGCACCCCCATGCATCGGGAGACGGCCACGCTGATCACGGCCTGGCTGCGCGAGCGGAACGGGCAGCCGGGGGATCCGCTTTTCCCGACGGCCCGTGGCGCCACACTCAGCCGGGATGCCGTCGAGCGCTTGGTGACGCGTCATACGAAGACGGCACAGCGTCACTGCGCGTCGCTCACGCGAAAGCACGTCAGCCCACACGTCTTGCGGCACACCGCCGCGATGGAACTGCTGGCGCACGGCGTGGACCGCGCCGTGATCGCGCTGTGGCTCGGTCATGAGTCCGTGGAGACGACACAGATGTATCTCCATGCGGACATGCGCATCAAGGAGCAGGCGCTCGCGCGCACCACGCCCACCGGTGTCACCCCAGGCCGCTACCGTCCGACTGACCGGCTGCTGGCCTTTCTGGAGGGCCTCTGATTATGCCGACCGTCACATCGGCGAACGTGAGATCTCCTCCGACAGGCCGGTCAACTCATGGCTGTCATCGGCATAATCCGGCAGTCGGCATGATGTCGGTTGACGCCTTTGGGGCACAAATTCTGGCACACGGCGCGTCAGGTCGGAGGCTACAATCAATTGTGACGACGCCCGCCGACTTTTTGAGACTGCCGATTCCGACGTTGCAAGGCAACTTGATCGAATCTTCGCGAGCGAACTGGGTGGCTTTGCGGCCCAGGCGTGGGCATTCGACATGGCTGAGGACTCCCGGTACGCGGTTGCGGTGGTCGCACAGGTCGCCGCCCAGCTAGCCTGGATTTCCACGGACCAGAGTTGGGCTAACGACGAGGGGTCCGGCGGGTCCGCGACGTTCATGCCGTCAATCGCAGAAGTCGGCCGTTCCACCAGGGGACTTTGACCGAGCGGTCCAGGCGCCCCGAGGCGAGAACGATCGGCAGGTGCGCCCGACGGTGGAAGTGGACCCGGATCTCCTTCTCGCCGACGGTCACGGTCGCTGGAGTATCGATGAGATCGCGAAACACCTGGCGGGCTTGCGCGTCCCGATACCCACGCATGCGACGGGCGAGGACCCGATAGAGCCCACTGGCGAGGACGAGGAGGCTCATGTCGAAGTCCACCTTGAGTCCCACCGTCGAGGACAGGGCATCCATGTGGAAGAATCGCACGGCATCGGAGAGCGCGTTTTCGATGAGCATGCGCTGCGCATAGCGCGTAATCAGCTTTGGGGTGGAGGTCCGGCGATCGTTCGTCAACAGAATCGTCGGCTCGTCGTGGCCGAGGTCACGGATAAAGACCTGGCGGAACACCGCTCCTTCCACGCGCACGGTCTGCTCGTAGACGCGGGGCGTCTTGTACTTGCGCGTGGGGACATCGAGTTCGACGGTGCGCCAGGCGGAGCGGGGCAGCAGCACGATCTCTTTGAGCAGCGTGGGCGATCGTCGCCGCAGGGTAATGAAGGGAATGCCCATCTGCTGGAGGCGTGCCAGACTGGGGTACGTGGTCAGTCGTGAGTCGAAGACCAAGTGCTGCGGGTTCTGTCCCCGGGTGCGTTTCCAGAACGCGATGAAGCGGAAGATCTCCTCCGCTTCCTCCCCCTTGCGGATGTTGGCATTCGAGTAACAGAAGGCCCGGCCCTCGGCGTCTTGGGCCAAGAAGACCAGAATGCTGGGCTGGCGTCGGCTTCGGGCCGAGACGTAGTGACGCTCCACGACCGGGTGGTCCCCGTAGTACGGGACCGAATGGAAATCGAGATTGAACGAGTCTCCCGAGACGAGCGCCTCGTCGCGCACGCGGTCGTGCCAGACCGTCAGGAGGCGCGTGGTGTGCTTGGGATGGATGCGGGAGGAGTATTCGGAGAGGTAGCTCTTCTTGGGGATGGCGTTGAGCCCGGCGAAGAAGGCCAACCCCTCGTCGGCGACCAGGGCCATGATGTGGCTCTTGCGTTCGACACACCACAGCTTGAGGGCCAAGCTGGCCCGCAGGGCGTGCCCGGCGGGGATCATGGTCGAGCCCGGGAGCTGAGCGGCCTTCGCGAGTCGATCCAGATCCAGGCGCAGCAGATCGGGGATGAAGAGAAAGAGGCCGCCGCAGGCGGTCGTGAAGGTGCGCGGCGCCAGCGAGAAGTGCCGCACGTCCGCCACGGGCTCGATGGTGGGCCCCGCGCGCGCCGGTCGCTCCTCATCCAAGCGCCGAGGTAACGCGGCGAAGCCCTCTTCTTTGAGGACCTCCCGGACCGCCGTGGGGCTGAGCGGGATCGCCTGGTCCTTGAGGGCCTC
>Ga0156172_1053_pt1 | contig 32520 bp, 24 predicted proteins | sample RifCSPlowO2_12_FD_107825 | JGI IMG/M metagenome (GOLD analysis project Ga0156172, IMG submission 107825) | Acidobacteria bacterium RIFCSPLOWO2_12_FULL_67_14 | reverse complement strand
TCGTGCTGGCCGACGGCCTGCCGCTCAACGATCCGTTCGGCAGCTGGGTGTACTGGAACCGCGTGCCGCAGGCGGCGGTGGAACGCGTCGAGGTGGTTCGCGGGGCGACCGGGGATCTCTACGGAGCCGACGCGCTTGGCGGCGTGGTGCAGGTGCTGACGTTCGCTCCGGGACGGACGCGCTTCCGCGCGACCGCCGAAGCGGGGTCTCACGACACCGCGCGATTCTCGGGATTCGGCGGATCGCAGCGCGGCCCCTGGAACTTCGATGCCGCCGGCGAGTGGCTCCGCACCGACGGCGTCGTCATCGTCGGTGAAGAAGTGCGCGGGCCGGTGGACGTGCGCGCCGACAGCGACTATGCGACCGGCTTTCTCGGGGGAGGCTACAACGCGGGGAGCTGGCATGCCGGACTCCGATTGAGTCTGTACGACGAGGAGCGGGGGAACGGCACGCCGCTCCAGCTCAACCGCACCGACATGACGCTCGTGGCCGCCGAGGCCGGCGGCTCGCTGGCCGAAGGCGCGTGGCTGGTGCGTGCGTCGGGCGGGTCGCAGGAGTACTACCAGACCTTCAGCGCCGTGCTTGGCGGCGCCGCGCGCTCGGGCGAGCGGCTCACGTTCGAGCAGACGATTCCGACCACGTTTGCGACCGCGTCGGGTCAGTGGACGCGGGCGACGGCGGAGACGGTCTGGCTGCTCGGCGCCGAATTCAAGCGGACGCGGGGGCGCCAGTCGGAAACGCGGTACTCGTTTACGGGCGTGCCGAGCGGGCCGTTCCCGTCGGGCGGCGTCGAGACGAACGGCGCGATGTTCGCGCGCGCCAGCCTCACCCCGGTCGACCGTCTGACGGTGGTGCTCGGCATGCGCGGAGACTTCTGGGAGTCAACGCCGCTCGACGCAGCGCTGCCGGCGCATTCGGCCCAGTATTTCAGCCCGCGCGCGTCGGCCGCCTGGACGCTGTCACCGATTGCCTCGCTGCACGCCTCCGTGTACCGGGCGCACCGCACGCCGACGCTGAACGAGCTGCACCGCCGGTTCGCGGTCGGCAACTCAGTCACCCAAGCCAATCCGGAGCTCGATCCCGAGCGGCTGACCGGGTTCGACGGCGGCGCGCTGTTCGCCTGGGCGCGTCTCTCGGCGCGTGTCACCGGATTCTGGAACCAGCTCGACGGCGCCATCACCAACGTCACCCTCACGCCGCCGCCCGTGCCCGGGCAGATTACGCGCCAGCGGCAGAACACCGACACGGTGCGCGCGAAAGGGCTCGAGCTCGAGGCCGACCTGCGGCCGCATCCGCGTCTGACCGTCGGTGCGCTGGCGGGTCTCACGCGGTCGACGTTTACCAAAGCGCCGGTGCAGCCGGCCCTCGTGGGGCGGCGGGTCCCGCAGGTGCCCTCCTATCAGCTGGGGCTCAGCGCCACCTACGTCGACCCGATTGGATTCACCGGCTCGATGCAGGCGCGGCGCCTCGGCGCGCAGTTCGATGACGACCTGAACGTGTTCGAGCTGAAGTCGTTCGGCCTGGTCGATGTGTCGGCGAGCCAGGAGGTGCGGCGAGGGCTGCACGTGTTCGTCGGTGTGGAGAACCTCACCGACGTCGATTACGACGTCGGCCGTACGCCGATCCGCACCATCGGATGGCCGCGCACGGTGCGAATCGGCATCCGCGTGTTTCTGCCCTGAGCGATGGCTGCCACCGTACATGTCATCGCGCGCTGGACCGCCAGGTCCGGCAAGGAAGAAGAGCTGAAAGCGGTGCTGACGGCGCTCGTCGCCCCGAGCCGCCGTGAGATCGGCTGCTACCAGTACGATCTGCTTCTCAATCCGGCCGACCCGCGGGATTTCTGCTTCGTGGAGCGCTGGGACGGCGAGGCGGCGCTGCAGCAGCATGCCGCCACGCCGCACGTGAAGGCGGCGCGGGAGCAGGCGCAGCCGCTCGCCGAAGGGCCGGCGGACGTGCGCACGTATCACATACTGTGAATTGACGAATTGACGAATTCTCGTCTGCAATCAAATTCGTCAATCCGTAAATCGTAGATTCGTAAATGTATGATCAGCTTCATGAGAGTCATCGCTACGGTCATCATCCTTCTTGCCCTTGCCTGCGCCGCGCCGGCCCAGCAGCCTCCAGGCGTTGCCGGCGGAACGGACGTCGCCGCGCGCGTCGGCGATCGTGCGATTACGGTCGGCGAGCTCGATCAGCGCTGGCGCACCACCGCCCCGGCCGAGCAGGCGCAGGCCCTTCAGCAGGTGTACGAAGGCCGGCGGCAGGCGCTCGAATCGATTGTCGCCGACATGTTGATCGAGCGGGCCGCGAAGGCCAGCGGCATGGATCAGGAGAAATATGCTGAGGCCGAGGTGGCGCGGCGCCTCAAGCCCGTCACCGACGAGCAGGTCTCCGCGTTCTACAAGGAGAACCAGGCGCAGATGCAGGGGCACGACCTGGCGGCCATGAGCCCGGCCCTCCGGCGGTACCTCGAGGATCAGGAGCGCGCCGCGGCGTACCGGGCGCTCGTGGCGGAGCTGAAGACGGCGGGGGCGCGGGTCGAGTACGTGCTGGACGCGCCGCGATACGACGTGGCGGTGGCGGCCGACGATCCCGCGCTCGGCAGCGCGAGCGCGCCGGTCACGCTGGTGGAGTTCTCGGATTTTCAGTGCCCGTTCTGCGCACGGGTGCGGCCGACGCTCATGCGGGTGAAGGAGGCCTACGGCGACCGCGTGCGGATCGTCTGGAAGGACTTCCCGCTGACGTCCATCCACCCGCAGGCGTTCAAAGCCGCCGAAGCCGGGCAGTGCGCGCGCGAGCAGGGCAAGTTCTGGGAGTACCACGACCGGATGTTCGCCAACCAGCAGGCGCTGCAGCCGGAGTTCCTCAAGAAGTACGCCGCCGATGCGGGGCTCGCCGCCGCCGCATTCAACACCTGCCTCGACAGCGCCAGGCACGCCGAGCGCGTCAAGTCGCAGATAGGCGAGGGCACGGGTCTCGGCGTCAGCTCCACGCCGTCGGTGTTCATCAACGGCCGGATGCTGAGCGGCGCCCAGCCGTACGAGGCGTTCGCGTCGATCATCGACGACGAACTCGCGCGTGCGCGGTAATCTAAATGTTTAAAGCACTGAGTCTTTCTAGTAGGCGGGGGTGCCGCGCCTGGCTCGCCGGATCAGGCAGCAGGTATCCTGGGAGCGCATCAACGAACACGCGAGTATCTAGTAACCGCTTTACTTCGGACGCGATATAGGTTCGAACGTCCGACGCAGCCCCCTGTACCTCGTCAACGATTTCCGGCCGGCCATCGATCACGGCGATCAGATCTTCAAGGTCGTGACTGCCGCTGTAGTCGTTGTTGCCTCGCCCACGGAAAGCATCCAGCTTCGTGGCCAGGAAGTAAACCGATGTGACGAGCTGGATGGGTAGGCCTGCGACATCGATGCTCTGGGCCGAAGCAATCGCGGCTGCGTACCAGCGATTGGTAAATCCGAGAACCTTCTCGTCGATCGGCATCACATCGATCGTCAGCTCTCCATAGCGCCACCGACACGTCGGGGCGCCCTCGCGATGATCTTCATTCAGCTTCAACGCACGCAAACGGTCCGACAACGTCGCGTACTCGGCATAGGATGCAGCCTCTGTGATCGTGTCGACATCCTTCGTCGGTCGGATGCCTCCAGCGGCCGGATCTGTGATGAGCAGTCCCGTTGCGCATCCACCGACGAAGACGAGTTCGTCGAGTAGCGGCTGCAGCAGCCTAACGGCGGCTTCGAGCAGGGGCAGATTCGGGTCGTTCATGGAGCTGGTGTCGGAGCCGTTCGCTCAATTCCTTCTCCGCAAGTTTGCGCTCTCGGGCGCGACCTTCACGAAGCGCGTCGATGAGGGCGAGCATCTCGTAGAGAACTGGATCGCGCAGGGCAGCGGCGGGAGCGGTCTTGTACAGCGGCTCAAGGCTGACGCCGCGGTGCTGACCTTCCGGAAAAGGCCATACTGGTGGCAACTCGGAGCCAGGCTCGATCTCTTTGTTGAGGGGCGGCGCGGCATACGACGTGGGGACCCCACGCGTAACCTCGCCTCGCCTAGCCGGAAACGCGTACTTCACTCCGTGTACGAGGAACTCCTCCACGGCTCCGAGCAGCGGGCGGTTACCATCCGCATCGCTCGACACGAGCTTCGACAGCGCCAGTCGCTTGAGGGCTGCATGTACTTCTGACGAGCTGATCGACAGCTCAAGGCCCATCTGAGCCATAGGCGGACGAGGTCCGTCGTAGCTTAGGAGCTTCACGAGTACGAGAACGTCCTGGGGCCGTAAGCTGGGTTGCGCCATTCGATATTCGCGATTCGCGAATAGAGAATACCACAAGCCAAATGTTCAATAAAATGCGCAGATCTTGAACCGGGAATCAATGTGCTGCCGTGTCTGGGCGAGCAGGCAGCGGCGCTGCGGGCGAGATTCGTTCCCCTTGGCTTCGACGATCTGCGCACCCGCGTGGCCGGTCGGCTGGGTTTCGATCCGTTGAAGGAGCCGGAACGCGGACTGGGTCTCGCGCGTGCCATTGAGACGTACGAACAGGTCCTGCAGTTCCCGAGCATTCGCCTGCCGGAGCTCGTCGTGCACGGACCGGAGAAACGCCGGGAGACGTACGCCCGCTACCCGGACGTCCTGCGCAGTACTGGCTTCGATCCTCAGCGGACGATGCTCGTGACTGAGTTTCCGGTGACCTACGTCGCGGTGGGCTACTCGCGCGGCGGATTCGAACCGCGGGACGCTGACCTCGTCGCCTACCGTGGACGCGCGGGCCGCGGCGACGCTATCAAGACGTTGCTCTATGCCAATCCTACCCACACTGAGGCGCTCGTCTTCGGGCTGGACCGCGATCGCGTCGCCCGGTGGCTCGTGGCGAATCGTGCGGCGAGCGCACGCGACCTAGTACGCGGGAACGACGTCGTGCCGTGGTTCGCGGCGCAGGTTCCGGACTTCGACGGGTCCATGCCGCCTCCATGGAGTCCGGAGCCTGTCAACGATCCAAGCCGACCCGGTTATGGAGCGGGGTTGTATTTCCGATTGCTACACAGCGTGGCGCATCAGGTGTTACGTGCGCTGGCGGTTGACAGCGGCTATGCAGAGACTGGCCTCTCCGAGTACCTCTTCCCGATGTCGCTCGCGTTCGCGATTTACCCAAACGGTGGCAGCGAGTTCACGATCGGCGGGCTGCGCACCGTGCTTGAGCAGAACCTCGATGACATCGTGCGTCGCGCGGTTGAGAACGACTCCTGTCTCTACGATCCGAACTGCATGGTGGCAAACAGAGGCGTGGACCATGGCTGCCTGCAACTTCCCGAGACCGCCTGCCAATGCTGGAATTGGTTCCTGAGCCGGTGGGAGCTCTTCGGCGAGCCATCTCCTGCGCCCGATCGGATCGTCGGCTACTGGGAACCGAGTGTTGACCTCTCCACATCTGAACGGCCAAGCGCCGATGTGCACTACACCTCGATTGGAGCGTAACCTCGCCGCAGCGGCTGAGGGAGGCCAACGGAACCGGACACTGTACGAAGATCGGATGGGTAATCTTTCGCATCTCGTCATTTGAGAGGATCGAGAGGTTGATATGTGGATCACCACCGGGCGGCTGCAAAATAATCGTTTGCATATAGTTGTCCTACCATCGTGCCTGCTGAGTGGTCGCCAGGCACGGTATAAACTCACGAGCAGCGTTCCAGGGTCGGCTACTTTTCCACGTCGCCTGACGTGGAGTGGACTCGCACCGGCGCCCCACGGCTCCGGCATCCCGCGAGGCTCCTTAGGGGATCAACACAATCTTCCCGTACGCCCCCGGCTCGAGCACCGCCACGTGCGCCTGCGGCGCCTGCGCCAGCGGCAGCTCGCGGCCGACCACCGGCGTGAGCACGCCGCTCTCGAGCCCGGCCACGATGCCGGCGTGAATTGTCCGCTGCTCGTCCGCCGTGGCGTTGAACATGGTCATGGCGAGGATCGTGGCGTCCCTGCTCATGATCTTCCGCGGATCGATCTCGACGCGCCCGCGGTTGCCGACGACCATGACGCGGCCGTGGAGCGCGAGCAGATCCAGATCGCGGTCGAGGTTCACGTTGGCCAGCATCTCGATGACGACGTCGACGCCGCGGCCGCCGGTCAGCGGTCCGATCCGGTTCACGTACTCGGCGTCCCGGTGGTTCAGCACCTCGTGCGCCCCCTGCTCGCGTACCAGCTGCAGCCCCTTGTCGGTCCCGGCCGTCCCGATCACCCGGAGCCCGCGGGCGCGCGCGATCTGCACCGCCGCAATCCCGACGCCGCCGCTGGCGCCGTGCACGAGCACCGTCTCGCCCGGCTGCGCCTGTGCCCGCATGAAGAGCGCACGCCACGCGGTCGCGTACGGGACGCCGACGGCCGCGCCCTGTGCAAACGAGACGCGCGCGGGGAGCGGATGTGCCTGTGCCTCGTCGCAGATCGTCATTTCGGTGTAGGCGCCGGTGCCGGCGGTGTCGTGGGTGTACACGCGGTCCCCGGCCTTCAGCGTGGTGACCTTCGGCCCGACGGCCTCCACAACCCCGGCGACGTCGCTGCCGGGCGTGAACGGAAGCGCGGGCTTGCGCGCGTAGGTGCCGGCCCGGACGTACGTGTCCACCGGATTGACGCCGGCCGCCTTGACGCGGATCAGCACCTGTCCCGCGCCGGGCGAGGGAGCGGGGGCCTCCTCAAGCTTCATCACTTCCGGCCCGCCGAATTCACGAACGACGATGGCTTTCATCACGACTCCTTCCCAGGAAACAATCGCTCGAAATTGCCGCCCAGCACAAGCGCTCGATCCTCCTGGCTGACCCCAATCCGCTCGAGGATCGCCGTCTGCAGGTCGAAGACCGGCCGCTGCCAGCCCCGCGGGAAGAACGACGAATCGGTGCCGAAGATCAGGCGCGACGGCCCGAGCACCGCGAGAGCCGTCTGAAACACGGCGTCGAGCGTGAGGCCGGGCTGATAGCGGATCCATCCGTTGGAGCTCGAGGTGTCGAAGTGTACGTTGGGGCAGGCGTCGGCCGCCATCAGCGCCTCGCGGAACGGTCCCGCGCCGAAGTGGGGAACGATGAACGGGACGCGCGGAAACGCGAGCGCCAGGCGCGACAGCGCCAGCGGGTCCCCGAGGCGCAGGTCGAAGGGGCTCGGCAGCCCCAGCCTGCGCCGGACGCCGATCGACAGGAACCCGCAGTGGACGAACACCACGCCGCCGGCCGCTGCCGCCGCTTCGACCGCCCGCAGGGTCCGGTCATCGTCCAGCGGCACGCGGTGCATGGCCGGAAACAGGCACATCGCCCTGAGCGACCGCTCGGTCAGCGAGCGGCGCACGCGCTCCGGCGCGTCAGCAGCGGAGGGGTCGAGCATGAAGAAGCCGACGAACCGGCCCGGGTGGCGCCGGACGGCGGAGGCGACCGAATCCTCGTCGCCCGGGACGCTGGCAATCAGCGCGGCACGGCCGACGCCGTGCGCATCCAGCTCGCGCGCCCAGCGATCCGCGAGCGCGTCAGGGGTGCCGGGGTCTTCCCACTCGAGCTCGCGGCAGATCCGAGAGGCGTCCTGCGCATCGCCCCCGCGCTGCCGTCCTAGCGCACTGAAGAACGCGGGTGAGAAGAAGTGGCAGTGCGAGTCGTTAATGGGGTCGGAGGTCATTTTTAGAGGACCCTCACGCCAGCGCGCCAGGATTTCTGTGAGTGTCCTCTGAAAATGACTCCCGACCCCATTTTCAGAACCATTTTCAGAACGTCAGTCTGAATCCAATTTGGCCGACGCGCTGCTCGGGCTGCTGCACGTCGCCGGCAAACGCCGTCGGCTGCATGAACGACGGCAGCGGCGCGCCGGTGGCCGACAGGCGCTGGGTCTGCAGCGGGATGAAGGGATTGCGCGCGTTGAACAGGTTGAAGACCTCGCCGATCGCCTCGATCCGCGCCGCTCCCCAGAGAGGGAAGGATCGGCTGACGCGCAGGTTGAGCTGCGAGAAGGGCGCCCGGCGGCTGCAGTTCACGGTCTCGCAGGGCCCGCCTTCCTCGAACGTGGCGACGCCGCGGTCGTCCAGGCCGGTGGAGCGATAGGCGCGCGCGGTCACGTCATTCACGTTGCGGTCACCGTTGAGATCGAGCCCCTCGAACGAGTGCGTCGGCAGTGCCGAGCGATACATGAAGATCGGCGCGACCTGGAGGCCCCACGGGGCCTCGACGATCGCGCTGACGGTCATGTTGTGGCGCGAATCGGTCCGCGTTGAAGGGCCCTGCTGGACGTCCGCGAACGGCGCCCTGACATCCTGGACGAGGTTCTGCGCGATCTCGTCGTAGGCCGTCCCGACATCGCTCGTCGCCCGCGCCCGCGTGTACCACGCGTTGAAATCGAGCCCCCGGGCGAACCGCCGGCGGACGGCGGTCACGAGCGCGTCGTAGCGGCTGGTGCCCTTGCTGAGCGCCGTGCGGAAGTTGATCGAATTTGGCTGGACGGGGAGACCGAGATACGGGCGTCCGTTGACCAGCGCGTTGGGCCGCAGCCGGAGGTTCAGATCCCGGCCGTCGGCGCGCACGTAGTCGACGCTCAGCGACGTGAAGGGATCCAGCTCGCGGGCGTAGCCGAAGCTGGTCTGCACGGTGTACGGCTGCTCCAGGCGCGGCGAGAACACCTCACCGGCCAGCGAAGGCATGTTGGGGTCCACCAGGTTCTGCGCCGCGATTGTCGAAAGCGGGTCGGAGACGCGGAAGAACGAGCCGTCGGGACGCCTGAGCCCCTGCGGCGCCACCGCCACGAACACCGGTCCGGCGCCGCCCACCGCGTCGATCGCCGCGGTCAGCACGTTCGCGTTCGTATACGCGAAGTCCGTGTAGAGGCCCCACCCGCCGCGGATCACCTGGCGGCCATTGCCTCGAAGGTCGTACACAAAGCCGAGCCGGGGCTGGATGTTGTCGGAATCGCCGCGCATCTCCTGGCCGAAGTCCTCGAGGGCGGTGCCACGGAACTGGCCGGCCCGGCCGGCGGTCTGCAGCAACTGGAAATTCGGATTGCGATCCTGGCTGAACGGGATGCCATCGACGTAATCCCACCGGACGCCCAGATTCAGCGTGAGGCGATCGCTGGCGCGCCAGTCGTCCTGCAGGAACAGGGCATACGAGTCGATGGGCAGGTTGAATGCCGTGTTGCCCCCGATCACGAGCACCTGCGTCACCGGGCCGTTCACGTCGTTGGCGCCCATGAAGAAGATGCCGCTCGTCCCCTGGCCCACGCGCACGAAGAGGTGCGGCTCGTGAATCCAGTTCACGCCGGCCTTGAAGACGTGGCCGAACCCGCCGAGGCCGCTCGTCGACCAGGAGAAGTGGTTCCGGACGTGCCACTTGGTCTGCTCGACGCCCTGGTTCGCGAGCGGGCTCGTCCCGGCGGTCACGCCGTTCGGAAAGCGCAGGTGCGGCTCGGCATTCGTCTGCGGGACGTCGTTGACGTAGTCGGCATACTGGAACACGAATTCGTTCTGGCTCGATCCGCCGACGGTCCAGTTGTGGTTCACGTTCCACGAGTTGTACGTGTTGCTGCTCGTCGCCCACGACGACCGCGCCGCCCGCAGGCCGGCGCCGGCCGGCTGGGAATTCGCGTCGCGGCCGTAGCGGAACGCCAGGTAATGCGCTTCGTTTGCCACCGCAGTCACCTTCGCCGTCAGCAGATTCTCACGGAACGGAACGTCGAAGATGCCATCCTCGGCAGGAAAGAGGCCGAGCGTGTTGACGACCTGCCTGGTGTCCTGCTGCGTCCGTTCGAACGCGGCAAAGAAATGCGCGCGGCTGGCCACGATCGGCCCGCCCAGGCTGCCGCCGAACTGGTAGCGCCGGTAGTCCTGCTTCTCGATGCCGTTGATCTGTTCGCTGAACGTCCGGGCGTTCAGCGCCGCGTCGCGGAACAGCATGAACCCGCTGCCGCGCAGCTCGTTGGTGCCGCTCTTGGTGACGACGTTGAGAACGGCGCCGCCCCGGCCGAACTCTGCGTCGAAGCGCTGCGTCAGCACGTTGAATTCCTGAACCGCCTCGAGCGGATAGAGCTGCAGCAGGCCACCGACCGTGTCGTCGTTATTGTCGGCGCCGTCGACGAGATAGCTCACGTTGCGGCCGTTGCCGCCGCTGATCTGCGGGCTGTACTGGGTGCTCTTGGCCAGCTCCGAGTGGAACCCCAGGCCGACGCCCGGCACGGTGGCGGCGAGATTGGCGAACTGGCGGCCGTTGAGCGGCAGCCGCTCGATCCGGCTCGTCTCGACCACCTGTCCGATCGTCGAGGAGGTGACCGGGATGATCGGCGCCTGAGCGATCACCGTCACGGTCTCGGTAAGGGCCGCGACGCGCAGCACGATGTCGAGGTCGGTGGTCCGTGCGACGTTGACGATGATGTCGTCGCGCTCGAAACGCGAGAGCCCGGACTGTTCGGCGGTGACGCGGTACCGGCCGACCGGCAGCGCCGCGAGCCGATACAGGCCGTTGACGCCGGTCGGAACACTGCGCGTGAAGCCGGTGTCGACGTTGGTGGCGGTGACGGAAGCGCCCTCGATACCCTCGTCCTGCTGGTCGACCACGCGCCCTGCGATGGTGCCCGTGGTCTGCTGGGCCGAGGCGGGAAGCGCCGCCACGGCCAGCACGCACGCGAGGAAGATCCTCGCGATGACCGTTGTCATCCGATCTCCTCTGACAGTGGGCTGATTAGAACTGGTTTCATAACCGACCTTAGAACACCGATTCCGTACGTAGTGCCCGGCTTCAGCCCGGCTGAAGCCGGGCACCACGTCGGTTATGAAACCGGTTCTAAGCAGCTCGACAGTGTAGCAGTTAAGATGCAGGCGTGTCGCAATTCGGGATGGCGATCGCCGCGATTTATGTCATAGGAGTCATGTGGGGTCTGCTCGTGGGTGATGCGCGCCCGGGAGCGCGGGTGGCGCTGGCCGTGCTCTGGCCGATCGGCCCTCTGGCGCTGATCGTGACGCTCGCGATTCTGCTGGGCGCGGCGGCGATCGCCCTGCTGCCTACTCGCTCTGGGCGTCGGCGTAGTGTTTCAGCAGGAAATCCTGCGAGTTGAAGCGGTCCGACGCGGCGTCGGGCCGCGAATAGTGCCCGGCGGCGTCGAGCAGGGTGGCGCGGTCGGTATCGCGGAGGTAGGCGGCCAGCACGACGTCGCGCAGGTGCTCGAGGATCTCGGCGTCCCGCACCGGCGTCAGCGTTTCCACCCGGCGGTCGAGATTCCGCTCCATCAGATCCGCGCTGCCGATGTACATCTCCTCGTGCCCGCCGTTCAGGAACCAGAAGATGCGCGAGTGCTCGAGGAAGCGTCCGACGATCGACCGCACGCGGATGTTGTCGCTCACGCCCGGCACGCCGGGGCGGAGCGAGCAGATGCTGCGGACGATCAGGTCCATCGACACCCCCGCCTGGGCGGCCTTGTAGAGCACCCGGATCATCTGGTCGTCGGTGATCGCATTGACCTTCACGATGAGCCGCGCCTCGCATCCCGCGCGCGCGTGCTCCGCCTCGCGCGCGATGAGCTCGGTCAGCCGCGTGCGCAGCTGCACCGGCGCCACGAGCAGGCTCCGGAACTCCTTCTGGTTCGAGTACCCGGTCAGGTAATTGAAGATCTCCGACGCATCCGCCACGATGTCGCGGTTTGCGGTGAAGAGGCCGATATCGGTATACACCTTCGCCGTTTCCGGGTTGTAGTTGCCCGTGCCCGTGTGCACGTACATCTGGATGCCGTCGGGCTCCTGCCGCACCACCAGGCACAGCTTCGCGTGCGTCTTGAGATCGGCGAAGCCGTAGACGACGTGGATGCCGTGGGATTCGAGGCGTCGGGCCCAGATGATGTTGTTGCGCTCGTCGAACCGGGCCTTCAGCTCCACGAGCACCGCCACCTGCTTGCCCGCCTCGGCCGCCTCGATCAGCAGCTCGATGAGCGGCGAGTTCGCGCCGATCCGGTAGAGCGTCATCTTGATCGCCACGACGTGCGGATCGGCGACGGCGGCGCGCAGAAACGCCTCGACCGACGCAAACGACTGGTACGGATGGTGGACGAGCTGATCCTGATAGCGCAGCTGGTCGAAAATGATCTCCGGGTCGTCTTCGACCCGCCACTGCGCCGGCGGCGAGAACGGCGCGTCCTTCAGCTCGGGGCGGTGGATGCGCGTGAGCTGCATCCAGTCGCCGAACCCGACGCGCCCGTCCGCCCGCTCGACCACCTCTTCGCCGACCTCGAAGTTCTCCTTCAGGATGTTCAGGACGCGCGGCGGCGTGTCGGCGCCGGCCTGCAGCAGCGAGAGGGCGCCGTGCCGCAGCTGCTTGAGGCTCGATTCAACCGTCTCGAGCAGGTCGTCCGCCTCGGCCTGTTCGATCTCGAGGTCGGCGTCGCGAACGACCCGGAACAGATGCACGCCCCTGATCTGCGTGCCCGGAAAGAGCTCGTGGACGTTGGCGCGGATCACGTCCTCGAGAAAGACGAACCGCAGCGCGCGCGGCGTGCCGGGCGCATCGGGCAGCCGGATGAAGCGCGGGAGCACGTCCGGAATCTTCACGCGTGCGAACTTCGTCCGGCTGCCGTGGCGGACGACCACGGCGAAGTTCTTGCTCAGGTTCGAAATCAGCGGAAACGGATGGCCCGGATCGAAGGCCAGCGGCGTCAGCACGGGACAGATCTCGCGCGAGAAATAGGTGTGGAGGTAGTCCCGGATCTCCGGCGTCCACTCCTCCGGCTCGAGCAGCAGGATGTGCTCGGACGCCAGCAGGGGCCGAAGCTGGTCCCAGCAGGCGGCGATGTCCTGCAGCATCTGCAGCGCGCGGCTGCGCATGGCCGCGAGCTGGTCGTGCGTGTTCAGGCCGTCGGGCGCCACGTTCTCGATCCCGTGCCGCAGGTTCTTCTGCGTGGTGGCAATCCGGATCATGAAGAACTCGTCCAGATTGGTGGCGGCAATGGCGAGGAACTTCACGCGCTCGAGCAGCGGATGAGCCGGGTCGAGCGCCTGGTCCAGCACGCGCTGGTTGAAGGCCAGCCAGCTCAGCTCCCGGTTGATGTACAGGGCGGGATTCTTCAGGTCGCCCGGGTCGAACTCGGGCGGCGGGACGACCCGCAGGGGTGGCCGTGAAGCGACGCCTGGCGTCTGCCGTCGTTGCGACTGGGACCGCCGTCGAGCGACGGCGGCATCGCGGGAGGATTCCATACGAATTACAGCCCGGTTCGAGGCCCGCGATCCTAGCACAGCCGTGTGACTCGGCTGTGCCGCCCGGGCCGAGCGAGCCGTGAGCCCGACCTGAACCGTTGCAGGACCGATGCCGTACTATTTTCTCAGATGACCGTCATTCGAGGCCGGGCGCTGATCTTCTGGGACCCTCAGGCGTCACCCGGCCGGGCCCGCCGGAAGCGCGACGCCATCGACACGGACCAGATCACGCCGGCCGCCGACTGCGTGTCAGAGAGCCTCGACACGCTGGACGAGCGATGGAAGGCCGGCGCGTTCCGGTACCTGATGCCCGACTTCCGCGCCCGCGTGCACCGCGGCGAAACCTTCCTGATCGCCGGCGATCGGTTCGCGATCGGCTCATCCCGGGAGATGAGCCCCGCCGGGCTCAAGGGGATCGGCGAAGAGGCGGGGCTCGAGCTGGTGATCGTCTGCGGCCACAACATGGGCGACATCTTCCGCCGCAACGCGCTCAACCTGGGGTTGCATGTCGCGCAGAGCCCGGAGGCGGTGGCCGACGCCCGGGACGGCGACGAGTTCGCGTTCGATCCCGCCACGCGGCGGCTCGAGAACGTCACGCAGGCGAAGACGTACGAGCCGCGGCCGCTCACGCCGAAGGAAGAGGAGGTCCGGCGGAGCGGCGGCATCATGGCCGTCGGCCGCCGCGAGCTGCCGGCGGCCGTCGCGCGCGCGCCGGTCGTCGAGTTCGCGGACGGGCCGCTGGCGCGCACGATGACGACGACCGAGCAGATCGTCTGGGCGCATCGGGTGGACAAGGACCCGCATGCGCTCGCCCCCGGGACCACCGTGCGCGTCTACGCGGACCTGCTGCCGGCCTCGGACGGCACCGCGCCGTTTGCCATTCATACCTTCAATCAGATCACCGGCGGACGGACCGTGGCGCCGCGGCGGGCCGCGATCGCCAACGACCATTTCGTGTTCACCGGCCGCGCGGACGACGAGCGGCAGACGGGCATCGGCCGTTCGTTCGCGCGCGAGCACGGGCTGGAGCCGCCCTACTACGCCACCCCCGGCGACGGCATCTTTCACTTCTACTTCCCGGAGCAGGGCCTCGTCCTGCCCGGCCACTTCATCCCGGGCGCCGACTCGCACAGCCGCGCGTATGGGGCGTACGGTGCCGTCGGGATCGGCGTCGGGTCGACGACCGTCGGGTTCGGCTGGGCCACCGGCTACATCTACTTCACGCTGCCGCAGGCGCGGCGTGTCGTCTTTACGGGACGGCTGCAGCCGTGGGTGAGCGGCAAGGACATCGTGCTGGAGCTGTTGCGGCGATGGGGCGCGCGGCAGGCGCAGGGCATGTCGGTCGAGCTGGTCGACGCCGGCCGGCAGCTGCCGATCGCGTACCGGAACACGATCGCGAACATGATGGCCGAGGCCGAGGCGATGAACGGAATCTTTGCCGCCGACGAGGTGACGGCCGCGTGGTATGCCGCCAAAGGGATCACCACGTTTCCATATCCGCCGGTGGCGGCGGGCGAGGATGCCCGGTACGCGATTGACGAGGAGTTCGCGCTCGGCGCCGTCGCCCCGATGATCGCCAGACCGTTCAGCCCCGGCAACGCCTATCCGGCCGAGGAGATCGCGCGCGAGCGCCTCACGTTCGATACGGCGCTGATCGGGTCGTGCACCAACGGCAGCTACGACGATCTCATGCAGGCGGCGCTCGTCCTCCACCATGCGCGGCGGGCCGGCGCGACACGGACGGCCCGGCGGCTGCTCATCTTTCCCGGCTCCGGCGGCGTCAGACGCCAGATCGAGCGCGGCGACGCGCGGCTCGGCGGCGAGTCGGTGGCCGGCGTGTTCCGCTCGGTGGGGGGCGAGATCCGGCAGTCGTGGTGCGGTCCCTGTTTCGGGCAGGGTCCGGATGCGCTGACGCCCGGCCAGCGCGCGATCACGACGTTCAACCGCAACTGGCAGAACCGGATGGGTGTCGGCGGCGAGGGGTACCTGGCCAGCCCGGCCGTCGTCGCCGCCTCGGCGCTGCTGGGGTATATGGGGCCGCCGTCGGATCTGGGCCTCCGCTGGGACCCGGAAATGTTCGGTGTCTAAGGCCGGGCTGAAGCCCGGCACTACGTACACCCTGCTCATTCTTCGTACGTAGTGCCCGGCTTCAGCCGGGCCCAAGATGGCACTTGCGTTTTGGTGCTGGTTGATTTGTGATCGACCCGGTCCCTGGGAACTCGGTTCGCGCGGAGCACCGATGAAGAAGCTGCTCGGCACCCTCGCTCTTCTGGCCGCTGCCTTCGGCTCGCCGGCCGCTCAGACCCAGTCGGAGGCACCGGCGCAGGGCCCCACCTTCCGAACCGGTGTGGACCTCGTGGCCGTCGACGTCTCGGTGGTCGATCGGAACGGCAAGCCCGTCACCGATCTGCTGGCGCCCGACTTCGCGGTCAAGATTGACGGCCAGCCGAGGCGGGTCGTCTCCGCCGAGCAGGTGCGCATCGATCCCGACGCGGCGCGCCGTGAGGCGGCCAATCCGTTCGAGACGCTGTATACGACCAACCTCAAGCCGCTGAACGGACGGATGTTCGTCATCGCCGTCGACGAGCTCGGGATCCGGTTCAGCGGCGCCCGGGCGGTGCTGGAGACCGCGGGCAACTTCATCGACAAGCTCAGTCCGGCCGATCGCACCGCGTTTGTGTCGTACCCCGAGCCGGGCATTCAGGTCGGCTTCACCAACGACGCGCTCCGTCTCAAGACGGCGATGCGCCGGGTGGTCGGCCGCACGCAGGTGCAGACGGGCCGGTTCAATCTCGGCCTGTCGGAGGCGATTGCCATCTCCGAGCGGGCCGATGCCCGCGTGTTCAACGAAGTGGTCGCCCGGGAGTGCGCCCAGATGAACGGCGCGGGGCTCGAGCAGTGCGAGCGCGACGTGCTCAACGACGCGGAGCAGCTCGTGCGCGGCGTCCGTCAGGACACGCAGCAGTCGCTGCGCGGCCTGTACGACCTGCTCGTGGGGCTGACCGTCATCGAGGGCCAGAAGACCCTCATTCTGATCTCGGAAGGGCTCATCATCGACAGCCCGACCGACCTCGATCAGGTGATTCGCGCCGCCGCCTTCGCGCGCGTCACCATCAACGTGCTGGTGCTCGACCTCTCGCGCAACGACAGCACGGTCGCGCGGCCGCAGCCGACCCCGTCCGAGGATCGGGAGCTGCAGCTCGGCGGGCTCGGCGATCTGGCCGCGGCCACGCGCGGCTCGCTGTACCACATCGTCGGCACGGGCGAAGGCGTGTTCGAGCGGCTCGCCTCCGAGACGCTCGCCTACTACATCCTCGGCGTGGAAGAGGCCGCAAGCGACCGCGACGGCAAGCAGCATCGGATCGACGTCGAGGTGCGCCGCCGGAACGTAACGGTCAGATCCCGGCGGGCGTTCGTCATATCGGCGCCGACGACCACGCGGCGGAAGGCGGAGGAGACACTGCTCGATGCGCTCAAGTCGCCGTTTGGCGTGGCCGAGGTGCCGCTCCGGGTCACCACGTTCACGCAGAAGGATCCGGCGAGCGACAAGGCGCGTGTCATCATCGCGGCCGACGTCGGGCAGCCGGGCGGCGAGCCCGAGGAGTACACGGTCGGGTACGTCCTGTTGAACGACCAGGGGACGGTCGCCTCATCCGGGCTCGAGAAGCGCGTGCTGTCGGTGCCCGATGGCGCGTCGACCGTTCCGCGCGACTACCTGACGGAATTTGCGGTCGAGCCGGGCAGCTACTCGCTCAGGTTCGGGGTCGTCGACGCGGCGGGCCGGCGCGGCGGCCTCATTCGCGACGTCAATGCCTGGAAGCTGTCCGGGGAGGAATTCGCCTTCGGCGATCTGCTCATCGGCGATGTCGGCGCGGACGCGAGCCGGAAGATCCGCCCCGGCGTTGAACCGCGCGTCGCCGGGCAGCTGGCCGCGTTCTCCGAGCTGTACTCGACCACGGCCGCCACCCTGGAGCGGACGAGCGCGAGCTTCGAGATTGCCGACGATCAGGACACGCCGGCGCTGCTGACCGCGCCGGCGCAGGTCGTTCCAGGAAAAGACGAGGGGCACCGCGTCGTGCAGGCGCTGCTGTCGCCGGCCGTGCTGCCGCCCGGCCGCTACATGGCGCGTGTGCGGCTCGAGCGCGACGGCAAGGTGGCCGGTGTGCTGTCCCGCCCGTTCATCCATGAGGCGCCCGCCGGCGCCGCGCCGATTCCGTTCCTGCGGGGCACGTCGGCCACGTTCGACCCGAAGGCGGTGCTCCGCCGCGACCTGATCGACTCGTTCCTCGATGCGATGGAGAAGCAGAGCCCCGCGCTCAAGGGGCCGGTGGCCGAGGCGAAGGCCGGCCGGTACGGCATCGCCGCGCTCGAGGCGCTCACGGCCGGTGAGCAGACGGCGGCGGCCTTTTTCAAGGGGCTCGACTGGTACACGAAGGGGCAGCTGAACGAAGCCGCCACGCAGATGCAGCTGGCCGCGGGGCCGCGGCGGGAGTTCTTCCCGGCGGCGTTCTACCTCGGCGCCGCCTATGCCGCCGCCGGGCGCGATCGCGATGCCGCAGGCGTGTGGCAGATGGCGTTCGGCAGGGAGCCCAGGCCGCAGATCGCCTACGTGCTCTTCGCCGACGCGCGACTCCGCGACGGCCAGCCCGAGTCGGTGATCGACGTGCTGAAGGCCGTCCACGAGCGCAACCCGGCCGACGACGAGATCGGCCAGCGGCTGGGCGCGGCGTACCTGATGACCGGCCGCTACGCGGACGCGCTGCCGGTGATCGACGCGTATCTCTCCAGAAACGCCACCGATCAGTCGGCAATTTTTGCGGCCGTCTTCGCGCAGTATCACGTCGTGCGCCAGGAGCGCCTCGCGCTCTCGCCGGCCGAGCAGACCAAGCTCGCGCGCTACGTCCGCGCCTACGACGGCCCGTACCAACCTTTGCTCGCGAAGTACCTGCAAATCATGCGCGGTCGGTAGCGCGGGACCCCGCCGCTCACGGCCCGATGACGGACGGAAGACGTGCTGCCTCCTCGCAAACTGGCTCCGCTCGAGCAGGAATGATCCAGCAGCGCAGATTCTGCCTCGCGTCGCCGTCTGGCGCTTGTCTACAGTTTGCTCTGGAGGCAGCACGCCTTCCGCCCGTCTGGAAAGTCAGACACGAACGTGTTCCTCCACGGCTGCAACTACCCCTGGTCGACTGACGGCGTCACGGCGTTCTACGGGCTCGACTTCGGCGCGAATGTGTGGGGCACGCATCTGGGTGTCTCCACCCGCCGTGAGGCCGTAGCGGCCGACCTGGCCGGGATGGCGGCGCTCGGCTTCACCGTCGTGCGCTGGTTCCTGTTCTGTGACGGGCGCGCGGGCATCGTGTACGACGAACGCGAGCTTCCGCTCGGGCCCGACGCGCATCTCTTTGCCGATACCGACGCGGCCTTGGAGCTGGCGTCGCAGGCGGGCATCCAGATCGATTTCGTGCTGCTGGACCATCACTGGATGTTCAGCGGCATCCGGCAGACGATCGCCGATCCCGCCATGGGAGTCCTGCACGAGGCCAGACTCCCGGAAGGGCGCGCACCGGTGCTGCTCAGTGCCGCCGGCCGCGACGCGCTGTTTCATCGCGTCTTGATTCCGCTCGTCCGGCGGTACGGCGCCCACGGTGACCGGTCCGATCTCGGTCCGTCGATCGCCGCGTACGAGCTCATGAACGAGCCTGATTTCGTGGTCGAAGAGTGGGAGCGGGATCTCAGTCCGCGCGTGAAGCGTCCCTTGCCGTTCGAGCTGCTCGCCGGGCAGGTCGCATGGCTGAGCGAGATCGTGCACACGCAGCACTCTGGCGTGCTCACCACGATCGGGTGCGCCCGGCTCCACAATCTCTGGGCCTGGGACGATGATGCGCTCGGCCTCGACGTACTGGAGCTGCACTCGTACCCGGACGAGCGGTACCCGGAACGCGACGCCGACGTGTTCGGGATGCCTGCCTCATCGCTCGGCGTCCGGCGCAGGGTCATTCTGGGCGAGTTCCCGGCCAATGCTCCCGAACACCATCCCGAAGGCGCTGTGCCGCCGCCCTGGCAGCTCGATGAATACCTGGAGTTTGCCGTGAGCGCCGGGTATGCCGGCGCGTGGCCCTGGAGCTTCAGCGGGACCGATGCCTACGGCCGCATCCCGGCCGAGCCGCTGCGCCGGTTCGCGGCGCGGCATCCCACGCTGGTGAACCCACGCGCGCGGATCTAGTCAAGGCTCGAGCGACGGCGGGCGCTCTTTCTGCAATCGGGCGGCCACGGTCTCGGCCCTCCGCATCACACGCAGCACGTTCAGGCCGAGCGCCTTTCGCACGTCCTGCTCGGGCCAGCCGCGCCGGAGGAGCTCCGCGGTGAGCGCCGGGTACTTCGACACGTCTTCGAGCCCGGCGGGCACCGTCTCGATCCCGTCGAAGTCACTGCCGATGCCGACATGATCGGGGCCGGCAACGCGGCGGACATGATCCATGTGCGCGGCCACATCGGCCAGCGTGGCCTTTCCACCGGCCGTGAGAAAGCCGGGGACGAACGTCACCATGACCACCCCGCCGTTCGCCGGAAGGCGCCGGAGAATCCCGTCGGGCACGTTCCGCCGGTGATCGTGGAGCGCGCGCGCATCGGAGTGCGAAAAGATGACCGGCGCCTCCGAGACCCGCAGGGCATCGTCCATGGTGTCGGGCGAGGTGTGGCTCAGATCCACGAGCATGCCGAGCCGGTTCATCTCGCGCACCACCTCCTCGCCGAACGTCGACAGGCCCTGGCTGCGCGGCGTGTCGGTGCCCGAGTCGGCCCACGGCACGTTGGCGCTGTGGGTGAGCGTCATGTAGCGTGCGCCGGCCTGATGAAACATCCGGAGCGCCGCCAGCGAGCCGTCGATGGAATGGCCGCCTTCCATGCCGATGAGCGACGCGATCCGGCCGCTCTTGAAGATCCGCTCGACGTCGGCCGCGCTCGTCGCGAGCCCAAAGGTGTCGGGATACCGCGCGGCCATCCGATGGACGATGTCGATCTGCTCGAGGGTGGCGCGGATGGCGGCAGGCCCCTCGGTCTCGACAGGGATGTACACAGACCAGAACTGGCCGCCGACGCCGCCCGCCCGCAGCCGCGGAATATCGGTGTGGATGCCCGGCTGGGGAATGCTGATGTCGAGGGCGGCGAGATCGCGGCGCGCGTCGTGCTGCCGGAGCGCCCAGGGGTAGTCGTTGTGGCCGTCGATGAGCGGCGTCTGTCTGTGCAGCGCGCGCGCCCGCGTCAGCAGGTCGGGCTGCTGGCCCGCCCCCACGCCGGCGGTGGCCGACAGCATCAGCAGCAGCGCGACACGGCGCATGGACGGATCTTACCGGGTTCTCTCCCGGTATGATGGACTCCGAGGAGGCATGGTGATGTCACGTGCGGCATTCGTGTTGGCGGCGGCCGCGATGGTCGGCGCCGCAGCGGCCGCCCAGGGGCCCGGCGGGCAGGGCGGAGGACGAGGCCGGGGAGGAGTCCCGGTCGGCGCGGGCGGCGAATGCCCGCCGGGCACCACGCTGGTCCGCGTGGGGCAGTGCCAGACGCCCGAATGGCCGGCGCCCTCCATCGTCGACTACCGTCCGAAATCGACGCTCGTCGTCGACGAGCATCGGGTGCCCCGTGCAAAGTTCCCGGTGGTCGACATCCACAGTCATACCGGGCCGACGCCCGCCACGATCGACCGACTCATCGGCGAAATGGACGCGCTCAATATCCGCGTGCTGAACAATCTCAGCGGTGGCTACGGGGCCGAGCTGAAGCAGAAGGTCGACTTCAGTCGCGGCACCAAGCACGCCGATCGGTTCATGGTGTTTGCCAACGGCCTCAACGGATTTCGCGACGTCGAGCCCGGCTACGGACGCAAGGCGGCCGCGCAGCTCGAGGCCGACGTGAAGAACGGCGCCATCGGCTTCAAGATCTTCAAGCAGACCGGGATGGACACGCTGAAGAAGGACGGCACGCGCCTGAAGATCAACGATCCGGAGCTGTCGCCGATCTGGGAGACGGCCGCGCGGCTGAACATCCCCGTCATCATCCACACAGGGGAGCCGCAGGAGTTCTTCAATCAGCCCGACATGCACAACGAGCGATGGCTCGAGCTGGCGCTGTTCGGCGACCGGCGGCAGTACCTGAACAAGGGCGTGACGTTCGATCTCCTGAATGCCGAACGCGACGATCTGTTCAAGACGCATCCGAAGACCCGCTTCATTGCCGCGCACTTCGGCTGGCACGCCAACAATCTCGGGCGCGCCGGGCGGCTGCTCGCGGAGCACCCGAACGTCGTCATCGAGCTGGCGGCGATCCTGTACGACCTGGGCCGCCAGCCGCGGACGGCGCACGATTTCTTCGTGAAGTACCAGGACCGGATTCTGTTCGGCAAAGACACGTACGCGCCCTCCGAGTTCCCCTACTACTGGCGCGTGCTCGAGACGCCCGACGAGTATTTCGACTACTACCGCGATTACCACGCGTTCTGGAATCTCTACGGGATGGGGCTGCCCGATGCGGTGCTGCAGAAGGTGTACTACCAGAACGCGCTGAAGATCGCGCCCGGGTTGCCGCAGACCGGGTGGAATCGCTAGAAACCACGAAGCCCACGAAGCCCACGAAGGTCACGAAACCCAATATACATTCGTGTCCTTCGAGGTCTTCGTGTCTCTTCGTGGTTATGCCGTCACAAGCCGCGAGGAGCCGCGCTCGCAGACGAACGCCGCCGCCCTCGATTCCGCATCCGAGCGCTCGAGGACCGTCGGGACGAAATACCATTCCGCCAGCATCCGCGACGCGGTGACGTCGAGCAGGACGTAGCCGCGGTTGTCGCCATCCAGAAACTTCAGGTGCGGCAGCACCGCTTTGAGGAGCGGCACCCGGTCGCGGAGCCCCGGCGCGGAGAAAAGCGGCGGCGAGCTGATGGCAGGGGCCATCAGCTCCACGGCCAGCGACCCGTCTCCCGACGGCTGGTATCCATCCCAGGGGCTGCGCGGCACGTCGAACGCCCACGAGCTGTGCAGGTCGCCGCTCAGGATCGCCACGTCGCGGATCCGGTCGGCGGCGAGGTAGTCGAACACGCGGTCGCGCGCGGCCTGATAGCCCTCCCAGGTGTCGGTGATCAGCACCGGCTTTCCGGCCGGCATTACGCGCGCGAACATGACCTGCTGGCCGAGGAGGCGCCACGCCGTGCCCGCATCCTGTGAGGAGCGGAGCTGGTCGAACAGCCATTGCTCCTGCGAGGCGCCGAGGATCGTCCGCTCCGGACTTGCGAGGCCCGCCACGTCGTCGGTGGCGACCTGCCGGTCACGAAGCCCGCGCGTGTCGAGCATGATCAGGTCGGCGAGGCCGCCGAACCGGAAGGCGCGATAGAGCCGGGGGGACGACCCGGCCGGGTCGCGCACCGGCATCCATTCGAGATAGGCCCTGTAGGCCGCCGCCCGGCGTGCGGCCCAGTCGCCTTCGCCCTGCTCGGGGTTGTGGTTGGCCGCGCCTCCGGCCCACGCATCGTTGGCCATCTCATGATCGTCCCAGACGGCGATGAACGGATGCTGGCGGTGCGCCTCCTGCAGGTCGGGGTCGGTGCGATAGGTGGCGTAGCGGACCCGATAGTCGGCCAGTGTCACGGCCTCCCGCCGCGGTTCCGGAACGCGCAGCAGGGCGGAGCCGTCCCCGAAAATGCCGTTCTCGAACTCGTAGATGTAGTCGCCGACGTGGACGATGGCGTCGAGGTCTGCGCGGTTGGCGAGGCAGCGGTAGACGTTGAAGAACCCGGCGGGATAGTTGGCGCAGCAGGCGACCGCGAGGCGCACGCGGTCGGCCGCGGCCGGCAACGTCTTCGTCCGTCCAATGGGCGAGCGCTGGCCGCGCGCCTCGAAGGCGTAGTAGTAGGTCCGTCCGGGCTGGAGGCCGGCGGCGTCGACCTTGACGGTGAAGTCGCGCTGCGCCGACGTCCGGACGGTTCCGCGCGCGACGGTCTGCGTGAGCCCGGGATCGGACGCGAGCCGCCACTGCACCTCTGTGACGGCAGCGTCGACGCCGTCTGCGACGGTGACGCGCGTCCACAGGATGACGCGATCGGCGAGCGGATCGCCGCTGGCGACGCCGTGGCGGAAGACGTCGGCCTGCCTGGCCAGGGCCACGTCGCGGGGGAGGAGCAGGGGCCAACCGGCGGCGGTCGTCCAGATGAACTGCCGGCGCGTCAACGACATCGGATGCCGGATCGTACACCGGCTTGACACCCCGGGGAGCCGCCACTAGGCTGAGGAGAGCCATGTTGGAGTGGTTTCGTTTTCAGGCGCCCTGGGTTGCCGTTGCGCTCATCCTGGCGACAGGGGTGGTGGGCAGGTCGGCTGTCCTCCCGCATGAAGACGACTGCCACGACGCCGCGTGCAACCCCGTCGCCGTCGAGCACAACGCCGCCGCGCATAGAATCGGCGCGGACTCCTCCGGCCCTGACGGCCACCCGCAGCACTGCCTCGTCTGTCACTGGGCGCGCGCGTTCCGGCCCCGCGCCGAAGCACGCATCGTGTCGGCGCCCGCCTCGTCGGCCGACGTCAGGATTCCGGCCGTCCCGTTCACGCTGTCTGCGGCTGCGCCGGTCTCGCAGCCGCCGCTCCGCTCGCCGCCCCTGTAGCTCCTTCAGTTCACCCTGTAGTTCAAGATTGCGCGCGTCGGCGCGGTGACGGGTGTGTCACACGTGAGCCCGCGCCTCTGCGCTGGGGGACCCATGAGAACGATTGGTATCCGGATGCCGGCACTCGCTGCGGCTGTGCTGCTCGCGGCGAGCCCGGCCGCCGCGCAGACGAACGACGTGCAGGCGCTGCGCCAGGAGGTCGAGCAGCTTCGGACCGAGCTCGCGTCGCTGCAGCGGCAGTACGCCGACCGGTTGGCGGCGCTCGAGGCGCGTCTGGGCGCGGCCCAGGGCGCGCCCGCGGTCCCCGCGGTGCCCCCGGTCGCGGAGGTCCCCGCCGGGGCGGCCGGCGCCGGTCCGGCCGGCCCGCTGCCCGTCTACGGCGCACCGACCGCCGGGTCGAAGATCTTCAATCCCGACATCGGCATGATCGGCAACTTCCTTGGCGCCGTCGGGTCGAACCAGGGGGGAAGCGAGACGATTGCTCCCACGCCCTTCATGACGCTTCAGGAGAGCGAGGCCAGCTTCCAGGCGATCGTCGATCCGTACGCACGCGCCGACTTCTTCCTGGCCGTCGGGGAAGAGGGCATCGAGGTCGAGGAGGGCTACGTCACATTTCCCACGCTGCCGGGTGGACTGCTGGTCAAAGCCGGCAAGATGCGGGCAAACTTCGGCCGCCTCAACGCGTTTCACAACCACTCGCTGCCGTGGATCGACCGTCCGCTCGTGATGTACAACCTGCTCGGGGGGAGCCCCGACGAGCCCGACACGGGGATCAAGGATGCAGGGGTGTCCGTCAACCGCCTCATCCCGGCCGGCAGTCTGTTCCTCGAAGCGACGGGCGAGATCTATCGGGGCGACTCCGGCACGCTCTTCAAGACAGCGCGTCTGCGGGATTTCGCCGCGCTCGGCCGGGTGCGCGGGTACGTGGACCTGTCTGACGACGCGAACCTCGAGACCGGCGTCTCGTACACGCGCGGCCACAACGATCTCGGCAGCGGCTTCATCACCGAGCTCTACGGCACCGACCTGACCTTCCGGTGGCGGCCGCTCAGCCGCGCGATCTACCGCTCGCTGGCAGCCCGCGCCGAGCTCGTGTGGAGCCGGCGGCAGGAGGCGCCGTCGCTGCAGCGTGCCTTCGGCTTCTACGGATCGCTCGAGTACCAGCTCCAGCGCCGATGGTTCGTCGGCGGACGCTTCGACCAGGCGGAGCGCGCGTTGAATGCCGCCGTCCGCGATCGGGGGGTGTCGACCATGCTGACCTACTGGCCGAGCGAGTTCAGTCAGATCAGGGGGCAGTACCGGCGCACTCGATACGGAGACGATCGGCGCGTCGCCAACGAGCTGCTCTTCCAGCTGCTGTTCACCATCGGCGCCCATGGGGCGCACCCGTTCTAGGGCAGAGGAGAACGTCATGAGGATGCTCGTCAGACCGGTCGTCGCGGCCATGGCAGCGGTGGCATTGACCGCCGTGACCGCCACCGCCCAGAGCAAGGTGAACGTCGTGACGTCCACCGAGGATCTCGCATCGATCGCCCGCGAAGTGGGGGGCGATCGCGTCAACATCATCGCCCTCGCGAGGGGGGTGCAGGACCCGCATTTCGTCGAGCCGAAGCCGAGCTTCATCCTGGCGGTCAACCGCGCCGACCTGTATATCGCGGTCGGCCGGGAGCTGGAAATCGGGTGGCTGCCGCCGCTGCTGACGAGCAGCCGCAACGCGCGCATCCAGCCGGGCGCGCGCGGATACCTCGATGCGTCGCTCAACGTCCGGATTCTCGACATTCCCACGGGCCAGATCACGCGCGCCATGGGGGACGTGCACCCGCTGGGCAACCCGCACTACTGGCTCGATTCCGGAAACGGGCGGCGAATCGCCCAGGCGATCCGCGACAAGCTCTCCGAGCTCGCTCCGGACGGCAGAGCCTCGTTCGCGCAGCGATATGACGACTTCGACCGGCGGCTGGCGGCGGCCGAGAAGCGCTGGGACGCCGCGCTGGCGCCGTACAAAGGCACGAAGCTCGTCACGTACCATCGGTCGTGGCCGAACTTCATGGACCGGTTCGGCCTGGAGGTCATCGGCTACGTCGAGCCGAAGCCCGGCATCCCGCCGTCGCCGTCGCACATTCTCGCCCTCATCGAGGAGATGAAGCGGCAGATGGTGAAGGTCATCGTCGTCGAGCCGTACTTCAGCCTGAGAACGCCGCAGTCGATTGCGTCGCAGGTCGGCGGCCGGGTCCTGGTGCTGGCGCCCTCGGTCGGCGGCGCCAAGGAGGCCACCGACTACATCCAGCTGTTCGAGTACAACGTCAGGCTGCTCGCGGCGGCGCTGAAGGACGTGACGGGGAAGTAGGGGCGCCGTGGACTGGACGATTCTGCAGTTTCTCGCCCCCGCCATCGTCGCGAGCCTGGTGATCGTGGGTATGCACGCGTACCTCGGACTCCACGTGGTCGAGCGCGGCGTCATCTTCGTCGATCTGTCGCTCGCGCAGATCGCATCGCTCGGCGCTGCGATGGCGGTGTGGCAGGGCTACGAGCCGCAGGATCCTGCCGTCTACTGGATGAGCCTCGGGTTCACGCTGATTGGGGCGGCGCTGTTCGCGACCGTGAAGGGTCACGCCGCGCGTATTCCGCAGGAGGCCATCATCGGCATCGCGTACGCCGTGGCGTCCGCGGCCGTCATCCTGACGCTCAGCAAGGCCGCGGGCGAAGCGGAGCATCTGCGCGACATGCTCGTGGGCAACATTCTCTCGGTCCAGTGGCCCGATGTCTGGCTGACCAGCCTCATCTATCTGGCCATCGGCGTGTTCCATTACGTCTTCAGACGGCGATTCCTCGACATCTCCATCGATGCCGACGCCGTGGCGGCCCGGGGCGTGTCGGTCCGGTTCTGGGACTTCCTCTTCTATGCCTCCTTTGGGTTCGTGGTCACGCGATCGGTGGCGATCGCGGGAGTCCTGCTCGTCTTCTGTTATCTGATCGTGCCGTCGGTCGGCGGCATGCTCTTCGCGGAACGCATCGGCACCAGGCTCGCGATTGGGTGGGTCATGGGCACCGTGGTCTCGCTGCTCGGCATGTATTTCTCCGTCCAGTTCGACCTGCCGACCGGCGCCACGATCGCCTGCACGTTCGGCCTCGTCCTGGCGGCGATGGCCGCGGCGCGGCCGCTCCTGCGGCGACGTGCGTGATCTAAGAGCGCCGCGCGCGGTCCGGGCCGACGCGATCCGCCAGCGTCTGCAGCTCCGGCGGCAGCGGCGCTTCGAGCACGAGCGTTTCACGTGAGACGGGATGCGGGAAGGTCACGCGCCACGCGTGCAGCGCCTGGCGCGCGAGCCTCTCATCTGCCTCTCCGTACACCCGGTCGCCGACGATGGGCCACCCCTGCGACGCCAGGTGAACGCGGATCTGGTGCGTGCGCCCCGTGACCAGCTCACACCGGACGACTGCCCGCCCGTTCGACGCCGAGAGGACCTCATAGGCCGTGCGGCTCCGCTGGCCGGCCGGGTCAACCACGACGCGGCGCCGATCCTCCGGGCTGCGCGCCAGCGGGAGATCGATCGCGCCCCGGGGCGCCGGCGAACCGCGCACGATTGCCAGATACTCCTTGGTCACGCGCCCCGCCGCGCCGTCGCGCTGGACCTGCGCATGCACCTCGGCCGACAGCGCGACCAGCACGAGGCCCGAGGTGCCCTTGTCGAGGCGGGTGATGATCCGGGGCTCGCGAACGCGCGCGAGCAGGCCGTTCAGCAACGTGCCCGACCAGTTCTTGTAGGTGGGATGCACGACCATCCCGGCCGGCTTGTCGATCGCCATGACCCACTCGTCCTCATAGATCACGGCGAGATCGAGCGGCTCGGGTCCCGGCGGGGGCCGCCGCGGTTGAACTCCGCCCTGCTTTTCAGGCATCGTGTACGGTATGGCTCTTTTGTCTTCGCCGCTCAAGCTGCGCCTCCCGCGCCCGGAGGACGCGCTGCCGGGCCGTCTCGAGGCGATGACGGTGGCGCCCACGCACTACGTGACCGGCAACCGGATTGTGCCGCCGTTTCCCTCCGGCCTGGAGCAGGCGGTCTTCGGGATGGGATGCTTCTGGGGTGCCGAGAAGAAGTTCTGGGAAGCCCCCGGGGTCTACGCCACCGCGGTCGGGTACGCCGGCGGCTACACGCCGAATGCGACGTACAAGGAGGTCTGCTCCGGCATGACCGGGCACACCGAGGTGGTACTCGTCCTCTTCGATCCCGCGCAGACGACGTACGAGGAGATGCTGAGGGTCTTCTGGGAGAACCACGACCCGACCCAGGGGATGCGCCAGGGCACCGACGCCGGCACGCAGTACCGGTCGGCGATCTACACGTGTTCTCCGGATCAGCGGCGGGCGGCCGACGCCTCGCGCGCGGCCTATCAGGATCGGCTCACGGCCGCGGGCTACGGCCGCATCACGACCGAAGTCGCCGACGCGCCGCCGTTCTACTACGCCGAGGACTATCATCAGCAGTACCTCGCCAAGAACCCGGGAGGCTATTGCGGGCACGGCGGCACCGGGGTCGCCTGCCCGATCGGAATCAAGGTGTGAGGAATATTGACGAATTTGCGGATTGACGAATTGCAATTGCTCCATTCAATCCGTAAATTCGTAGATTCGTAAATCCGTAAATTCAAAGGGTCCATGTCCAGGGTCATCTACTCCAGTACCGCCGATACCATCGATCAGGAGCCGCTGCGCGCCGCGCACCAGGTGCGCGTCGTCACCGACCGCGAGGAGGGCGCGCCGGTGCACGCGCTGCCCGGCGGCGTGTACGGCTACACGTATTCGCCGGGGTTGCCGAATGCGCCGCTTTTCGCCACCAGGCGCTACCGCGCGTACGAGATCCACAAGCTGGCCGGGGGCGAGACGTTCCTGGTGGCGTTTGCGGATCCGGAATCCGAGCGGCAGATCACGTCGGGCGGGGAAGCCAGCGTCCGCGTGCACCCGGCGCCGGCCGGCCCGGCAACCAGGCTCGTGACGGTGCCCTATTCGCGCATCAGTCAGCACCGTCAGTACGCGGCGCCGAACCAGGACGGCTTTACGGTGACGCTTCGACCGGCCTAGCCGGATCGGCGGCCCATTCCGAATACGAGCCGGGATACAGCCTGGCGCCATGGATGCCTGCATGCTCCAGCGCCAGGAGATTCTGGCAGGCGCTGACACCCGAGCCGCAGTACATCACCACGTCCTCCGGGGGGCGGCTCCCGATCAGGCGGGTGAACTCCTCGCGGAGCTCGCCCTCGGGGCGCAGCGTGCCTTCATTCGTCAGGTTCCCGGCGTAGTGGTGGCTCACGGCGCCAGGGATATGGCCCGGCACCCGGTCGAGCGGCTCGGTGCGTCCTGCAAAGCGCTCCTCGGCACGCGCATCGACGAGCAGCCGCGCGGGGTTGCCGGGGCGTGATTCGACGTCCCGGAGGCTGACCACCATCTCGGCCCGCGGCCGCCCGGTGAACGTCACGCCCGGTCGTGTTTCGTTGCCCGTTCGCACGGCTCGTCCTTCGCGGACCCACTTCGCGAACCCGCCGTCCAGAACGGCCACCGCCTCGTGGCCCAGGTAGCGCAGCATCCACCACAGCCGGCTCGCGAACATCCCGGTGATCTCGTCGTAGGCAATGACCTGCGCGTCGTTGGAGATGCCGAGCCCGCCGAACGCCGCGGCCATCGCGTCGGGCGCGGGCAGCGGGTGCCGCCCGTTGCGCCCGGTCGGCGCGGCGGCCAGGTCGTGCGACAGGCTGGCGTAGACCGCGCCCGGTATGTGCCCGCCCCGGTACTGCTCGCGGCCGGCGGACGGCTGCTGCAGGTCGTAGCGGCAGTCGACGATCACCCACGAGCCGTCCAGGTGCGACGCCAGCGTGTCAGTGGAGACCAGGGTGGTATAGGTCATCGATGAACCACGAAGGCACGAAGATCACGAAGAACACGAAAGCCTTGATAGGTTCGTGTCCTTCGAGACCTTCGTGAACTTCGTGGTTGTCCCTATTGCTGGAAGCGTTCGAGCGCCGCGATGCGCGCCTCGAGCGGCGGATGCGTCGAGAAGAAGACCATCCACCCGCGCGTGCCGTTGATCTTGAGCGTGGCGAGCGCCTGGTGCTGCGTCTCGACCAGCTCGCGGTTCGCGGCGAGGCGCCGCAGCGCGCCCAGCATCCGCTCGCGCCCGGCGAGCGCGGCCCCGCCGCGGTCGGCCCGGAACTCGCGGTGGCGCGAGAACCAGGCGGTGATGAGCGAGCCGAAGATGCCCAGCACGATCTCCAGCACGATGATCACGAGGTAGCTCGAGCCGTAGCTGCTGCGCGAGTCGCTCGACCGCATGGCAAACGCGATCAGCCGCGCGAAGAAGATGACGAACGCGTTGATGACGCCCTGCAGCAGCGTCATGGTCACCATGTCGCCGTTGCCGATGTGCGCTACCTCGTGCGCGAGCACGCCTTCGACCTCGTCGCGCCGCATGCTCCGGAGCAGCCCCGATGAGACCGCCACGAGGCTGCGCCGTTTGCTCGGCCCCGTCGCAAAGGCGTTCACTTCGGGAGACTCGTAGAGGCCCACTTCTGGCATCGGCAGGCTCGCCTGCTGCGTGAGCCGCGCGACCGTCGAGTACAGCCAGTCGAGCTCGTCCTGCCCGGTGCGGCCGTCCACCAGCCGGACGCCGGTCGCCTTCTTGGCGATGAAGCGGGACATCTGCAGCGAGAGGAAGGCGCCGCCCATGCCCCAGACGAGCGCGAAGACCGCGAGCGCGCCGGTATCGATCCCGTCGGGCCCGACGTAGCGGCCGACCCCCAGGAACGCCATGATGACCGACAGCATCACGACGATCGCCAGGTTGGTGATCAGGAAGAGAAAAATGCGCTTGCCCATGCGATCAGAATATCCGGAGGGCGCTAGGATCGCAACCGCTCGGCGAGCCGATGGAGGAACAGCCCGACGTCGGTGACGACGCCGACGGTCTGCGTCGAGCCGCGATCGGAGAGCTTGGTCACGACGGCCGGATTGATGTCGACGCAGACGACGCGCACCCAGGAGGGCAGCATGTTGCCGACCCCGATGCTGTGGAGCATCGAGGACAGCATCAGGACGAGATGCACGTTCCGGGAGAGCGCCGTCGCGTAGCGATCCTGCGCCTCCGCCAGATCCATCAGCGTGTCCGGCAGCGGGCCGTCGTCGCGAATGCTGCCCGCCAGCACGAACTCGACGCCGTGCGTCACGCACTCGTACATCACGCCCGATTGCAGGACGCGCGATTCGACCGCCTGGCGGATGCCGCCCGCGCGGTTGATCGTGTTGATGGCCGCCATGTGGTTGCGGTGTCCCTGTTCGACCGCCGCCCCGACGCGCAGATCGATGCCGAGCGAGGTGCCCGACAGCGCGTACTCGATGTCGTGCACCGCGAGGGCGTTGCCGGCCAGCAGCACGTCGACGAAGCCGAGCCGCACGAGCTCCGAGAAGTGCTCGACGCCTCCGGTGTGCACCACCACGGGCCCGGCGACGACGGCAATCCGGCCCCCGTCCTGCCTGACGTGCCGCATCATCTCGGCAATCCGGGACACGACGCTCTCGACCCTGCGCTCGGATGAGACATCGTTGCTCATGAAGGCAAAGCCGAGACGGTCGCGCTCCTTGAACTCGGGGGTGACGCGGATCCCCTCGTGGCCGCAGACAATCGGATCGTTCGCGCGGACGTCGCGCAGCTTGCGGCAGACGGCCCGGCCGTCGCGCGCCACGATGACTGCGTCCATGCGCTGCGATTCGACCTCGACCCAGCGCCCGCCCAGCCGCACGTGCGTCCGGTTGTTGGTGGTCGAATAGAAATCGTCCGGGACGCAGCGATCCTTTTCGGCCGGCGTGATGACGGCGTCGCGCTCGCGGACCGGATGGCACCCGAAGGTCGTGAGCTGCTGCAGCAGCTCGTCGAGGATCGCCGATTCGGACGCCGTGATCCGCATCGTGATCTTCGAGGCATCGTCGTTGGTCCGGCCGATGTCGAACGTGACGATCTCGTACGAGGCCTTCGCCTCGATGATCTTGTCGAAGATCGCCGACAGCAGGCCCGAGTCGATCAGATGGCCTTCGGCTTCGATGGTGTCGCTGGCCGCCATGGGGTGAAGACATTGTACAAGTGGAGAAGTGTAAAAGTAGAAAGTTGAAAGTAAGTGGAAAAGAGTCGAGCGTTCGGCTTCGTTGCCCAGGTCTCGAAGCGCTTATCAAACGTGTCGCGATCCGGCCATCTCTATCTTTTGGGTCTTCCGGAAGTCGTGTGGGTGATTTTTGGTCATTTCAGAGAGCTGGCAGCATGCACGTGAGGATTTTGAGGCGCAAGTATTCCTCGTCACGCAGTCCGTACGATCGTCGTTGGATGACTCGAATCTTGTTGTTGAGCCCTTCGACAAAGCCGAGCGAGACCTTGTTGACCGGCTTGCAGTAAACAGCGATCCCGTCCCAATGGCGATCGATCATCTCGGCGAATTTCTCGTAGGGCTTGAGGCGCTGCCATTTGAGCGCTGCCCGCCAGTTGTCGAAGAAGCGCCGTGCCCAGCCCTCGCGTTCATAGCTCCACCACTGCCCGAAGGATTCCTTGAGCAGGTAGGCGGTGTTCAGGCGCTTGTTCGCGGCCAGCAGCGTCTTGAGCGCCTGCCGGCCTTCCAGGCTGAGGTTCTCGCGGCGCG
>Ga0156172_1118_pt1 | contig 32874 bp, 33 predicted proteins | sample RifCSPlowO2_12_FD_107825 | JGI IMG/M metagenome (GOLD analysis project Ga0156172, IMG submission 107825) | Acidobacteria bacterium RIFCSPLOWO2_12_FULL_67_14 | reverse complement strand
AAGCTGCCAGACAAGCCGGCCATGGTTGAGGACGATGGGCAGTTCAGGTACGTGGTGCTGGGACCAACCGCCGCGTCGGAATCCGGGAAGCCGAGCGCCGAAGCCAGGCGATTCATCGAAGAAACAACCGCGCCGGATCGCCCGCGGACCGAGCGGAACGCGATCGTGCTCGCAGTGCCGTCAAGAGACGGCGTCTTTGGCGCACGCTCCGCGGTGCGCGAGTACCTCGGCTGGCTGGCGGTTGGTGACACGCTGAAGAAGGAGGGCCACGAGCTGGACCTCGTCCGTCAGCAGAATCTCGACGCCTACGCCTCAGCCTCTTCCAAACGAATCGGGGACGCCATCCAGCAGGCGTACTGTATCGTCGTCACCGTTTCAGCGGACAACGAAGTGCAGGCGTTCAAGATTCAGGTGTCTGACGCGCCGCTCTTCAGCACCATCAAGTCCGACTCGCGGTCGCGCATCCAGGAGACCGCGATCAGTCCGGACGCCGTGTTGCCCGGCGGCCCGTACAAGCTGTGGCGTCACAACGAAGACTCACGCCCCATGCGCGACCTCGTCGGCGCCTTCGCGCGGTTTCCGCATCTGCCCAAGATGCTCAACCGCCAGGCCATCGTCGACACGATCGTTCGAGGATGTGACGAAGGCTACTTCGTTGCGCGCCTGATGCGACCCGACAAATCCATTCAGACGTGGTGGCGGCAAGCACCGCCGGCCGACGTGCTGGACGACCCGCAGCTCGAGTTGGTCTTGCCGGATAAGGCGGAAATCACGAGCGTGTCCGCATCGCTTCTCCGGCCTGGCGGCATCGACGATCTGTGGAAAACGCCGCAAATCACGGTCGGAACAACGCGGGCGTTTTTCGACGGCACGCACGTGATGACCGTGGCGCGCGGCGGGTACGACGAACCGATGCCCGTGCCTCGCGTGCCCACACCAGTTGTCGACGAAGCCGTCCAGGCCGCAGTCAAGGAGGGTGCCGTCTGGTTCACATCAGGTCCCGCGAGTCTGCTCGGAGAGGACGTCCCCGCTGGCCTGATGAGCGCGGACGCCGTACTGCAAGCGCCGCCACATGCGATCTCGCCGCTCGACCTACTGCCGGGCACGCTGGCCGATGCCTGGCGCGGTGGTAAGACTGACGCGCTCTCGATTGCCGTGGCGCTGTCCAAGAAGGCTGGAAAGGCGCTCCCGTGGATCACCGTGCGTGAAGCGCTCGACGCGGCGTTTCGCGCGCGTCTGCTCGATCGTGCAACTGGTGGCGTTGATTGGCCGTGCGACTACTCGCGCGCGTCCGGCGTCTCGATCGCGATGCCACAAGCAGGCGCGGCACCGGCGCTCCAGGGGCCTCCAAGCGACACACGCGCAAGCGTAGAAGTCGCACTCAAGCCAAATCAGCTACAGGATTTCGTCGACGTCCTGCCGGACATCCTCAAGGCCACTGCTGGTTCAGAGATGAGCTTCCGGATGACGGTCGAGATCAAAGGCAAAGACCGACCCTCAGACAAGACGGTGGCGAACATCAACAAGCTACTTGAGAGTGTCGATCGGGGTCTCCGGGTTCAGTAATCGTCAGACCAATCCCCCAGACGGGCGTGAGGCGGTTCGCACCAACGAGCGGCAGTAGAATGGCCGCCGTGACATACGACGTCATCATCATCGGCGCCGGTCACAACGGCTTGACGGCCGCCGCGTATCTCGCACGGGCCGGCCGCAAGGTGCTCGTGCTCGAGCGGCGCCACCTGATCGGCGGCGCCGCGGTCACCGAGGAGGTGTTCAAGGGCTTCAGATTTTCGGTCTGCTCCTACGTCGTGTCGCTCCTGCGCCCCGAGATCATCCGCGAGCTCGACCTGCCGCGCCACGGCCTCGAGATTCTTCCGCTCGACGGCACGTTCACGCCGATGCCGGATCGGCGGCACCTCTGGCGCGTCAACGATCACGCCCGCACCCGCCGCGAGATCGCGCGCCACTCGCTCCTCGATGCCGAGGCGTATGACGAGTACGGACGCGCCATGATCGCCATGGGGCGGTTCGTGAAGCCGATCCTGAACATGCTGCCGCCGGATCCGATGTCGCGCCGTCCGCGCGACCTGGGCCGGCTCCTCTTCCTGGTGCGGCGGTTTCGGGAGCTCTCGCGGCAGGATCAGTCCACCCTGATTCAGTTGATGACCATGAGCGCGGTCGACTTTCTCGATCGCTGGTTCGAGACCGACGTGCTGAAGGCGACGATGTCGGCGTCGGGGATCATCGGGACCTTCCTGGGGGTCCGATCGCCGGGAACCGCCTACGTGCTGCTGCACCATTACATGGGGGAGATTGACGGCGCGTTCCGCTCCTGGGGGCTCCCCCGCGGCGGCACGGGGGCCATCTCCAACGCCATCGCCATGGCGGCGCGCGAGGCCGGGGCCGAGATTCGCACGGGGGCGGCCGTTGCCGGGATCGTCGTCCGCCACAACCTCGCGCGCGGCGTGGTGCTGGACAACGGCGATGAGATCGCCGCCTCGACCGTCGCCTCGAGCCTGGATCCGCGCCAGACGTTCGAGCGCCTGATCGACCCGGCTTTGCTCCCGGAAGACTTTCGGAGCGACATTCAGCGGTACAAGTTCCGCGGCTCGTCGGGCAAGGTGAACCTGGCGCTCGATCGGCTGCCGGAGTTCGCCTGCCTGCCGGGGCCCGGCCCTCACCTGCGCGGCGCCATCTCGATTTCACCGAGCGTCGACTACATGGAGCGCGCCTACGACGCCGCCAAGTACGGCCGATTCTCCCGCCGTCCGTACATCGACATCGTCATTCCGTCGCTGACCGACCCGAGCGTGGCGCCGCCCGGCAAGCATGTGATGTCGTGCTTCGTGCAGTACGCGCCGTACCACCTGACCGAGGGCACGTGGGACGACAAGCGCGAGGAATTCGGCGATACGGTCGTCAACACGATCGCCGAGTATGCTCCGGGCTTCCGCGACAGCATCCTCCATCGGCAGGTCGTGACGCCGCTGGATCTCGAGCGCGAGTGGGGGCTCTCGGAAGGCAACATCTTTCAAGGCGAGCTGACGCTCGAGCAGCTCTTCTTTCTCAGGCCCGCGCCGCGATGGGCGCGGTACAGCACGCCGGTCGACGGCCTGTACCTGTGCGGCTCGGCGACGCATCCCGGCGGCGGAATCATGGGCGCTCCGGGACGAAATGCGGCGATGAGAATTCTGTCGGACTCCCGCGCGTGAGCAGCGTCATCATCATCGGCGGCGGACATAACGGGCTCACCGCCGCCTTCTATCTCGGCCGGGCGGGCTTCAAGCCGATCGTGCTCGAGCGGCGCGACTCGGTGGGCGGCGGCGCCATCACGGGCGAGCTGCACCCCGGATTCAAATGTCCGACGCTGTCCCACCACGCGGCCATCTGGAGCGGGATCGCCGCCGACATGCGGCTGGAGCAGCGCGGCGTCTCGTACCTTCGACCGCCTGTTGAGGTGTATGCCGCGTCGGCCGACGGAGCACCGGCTGTCGTGTACGCGGACAACGTCCGGGCCGGCGACGGCCTGCGATCCGCTTCCGTCAAGGACGCCGAGGCGTACCCGCGGTATCGAGCGGCCCTCACCGGGATCTGCGGCGTGCTCGCGTCGATCCTGACATCTCCCCCACCTGATATCGATCGGCCCGATGCCAGAGACCTGTGGAATCTGCTCGTATCGGGCCGCCGTTTCAGGGGGCTGGGCGGAAGAGACGCGTATCGGCTGTTGCGCTGGCTGCCGATGCCGGTCGCGGACCTTGCCGGTGAGTGGTTCGAATCCGACCTGCTGCGCGCCGCGCTGTGCGGCCCCGGCGTGTCGGGAACGATGCTGGGCCCCCGATCGGCGGGATCGGCGCTCGTGCTCCTGCTGCGCGAGACACATCGCCTGCTGGCGGGTTCAGCCTCCCGGGTCCGCGGCGGTCCGGGTGCCTTGACCGGGGCCATGGCGGCGGCGGCACGAGAGGCTGGCGCCGACATCCGGACCGGCACGCGCGTCGAGCAGATCCTCGTGGAGCACGACCGGGTCAGCGGCGTCATTGCAGGCGGCGGTCGCATTCCCGCATCGGCGGTGATCTCGGCCGTCGATCCGAAGACGACCGTGCTCGACCTGATCGACCCGGTCCATCTCTCCCCCGATTTCCTGTCGTCGATGCGGAATTACCGCGCCGCCGGCACCGTCGCGAAGGTGAATCTTGCGCTGTCGGCGCTGCCGGCGTTTGGCGGTTCGGGCCCGGCTAAAGCCGGGCACTACGGACGCGTGGATGCGTCAACGGCGGAGCTCCTGTCGGGGCGCATTCACATCGGGCCCGGCATCGACTATCTCGAGCGCGCCTTCGATCGTGCGAAGTACGGCGAGCTGTCCGAGGATCCGTGGCTCGATATCGCGATCCCCTCGATTCTCGACCCCGGGCTGGCGCCTCCGGGAGCGCACGTGATGTCGGTCTGCGCGCACTACGCTCCGTTCGCGCTACGGGGCGCCGGCTGGCCGGCGCTCGAGCCGGTACTTCTCGAGCGCGTGCTGCGAACGCTCGAACGGTTTGCTCCGGGAATCAGGCGGCTCGTCGTGGCCGCGCAGGCCATCACGCCGGCGGCGCTTGCCGCAGACTACGGGTTTCATGGCGGTCATATCTTTCACGGGGAGCTCGCGCTCGATCAGCTGCTCATGATGCGGCCGGTGCTCGGCTTCGGCCGGTACCAGACCCCGCTCCCCGGTCTGCATCTGTGCAGCGCCGGCACCCACCCGGGAGGACTGATGTCTGGCGCCAGTGGAAAAATGGCGGCGGCTCACGTCACGAGAGCGCTGAAAGGCCAGCGATGAACGATGATCTGCGGTTCCCGGTCGGTCGTTTCGACGTTGCGGCGCCCGCAACTCCCGACATGCGGCCGGCTGCGATGGCGGCGATTGCGGAGCTTCCGGCGCGCATGCGGGCCGCGGTGTCGGACCTGACCGATCCGCAGCTGGACACGCCGTACCGGCCGGGCGGATGGACGGTCCGCCAGCTCGTGCACCATGTCGCCGACAGCCATGCGAACGGCTACATCCGCCTGAAGCTCGCGCTGACCGAAGACGAGCCGACGATCAAACCGTATCGGCAGGACGCATGGGCATCGCTTCCGGACAGCCGCCTGCGCGTGTCCATCTCGCTCGGAATGCTCGACGCCGTCCACGCGCGATGGTCCTCGCTCTGGCAGGCGCTCGAGCCCGCGCAGTTCGCGCGCCGGTTCCGCCACCCGGAGCTCGGCCTGCTCACGCTGGACACCCACCTGCAGCTCTATGCCTGGCATTCGCGCCATCACGTCGCACACATCACCGCGCTCCGGAAGCGTGAGGGCTGGCTTGGGATAGGATAGAGGCCTCGATGGCGGCTCCCAGACCCAAGGACACCCGCGCAGACGGCCGGCCGGAGGTCGGCGATGCGCTCGGCATGATCGAGACGCGCGGCCTCGTCGGATTGATCGAAGCCGCCGACGCCATGCTCAAGACGGCCAATGTGGTCCTCGTGAGCTGGCAGAAGGTCGACGCGGGCCTCGTGACCGCCCTCATCCGCGGGGATGTGGGCTCGGTGAAGGCCGCCACCGACGCAGGCGCCGCCGCCGCGCGGCGCGTCGGCGAACTGATCGGCGTGCACGTGATTCCCAGGCCCGCCGACGGCCTCGAGAAGATCTTCCCGATCCGGTAGTCCCACATCGCTCACAAGCCACAGAGACACAGAGTCACAGAGGAAATTCCCTAAGTTAGTTGTTGTCTCTGTGTCTCTGTGTCTCTGTGTCTCTGTGGCCCGTGATTACGATTTCCGGACGACCGTGCGCGGGCGGCGCTTCCGTTCGCGCACCGTCAGCGGCCGGATCGGCAGCTGCTCCCCCACCATCAGCAGCGGCTGGTCGGGCCGATCCAGGTTGAAGAACTGCCCGTCCCGCGATCGGAGATAGAGCTGGTCGCCGCCGATGAAGAGCGTCATCGGGCCGTCATCGCCAATCGCCTCGTACAGTCGGACGCTGAAGACATCGCGCAGCGTTGCGAGCAGACGACGCAGCCGAGGAATCGAGAAACCACGCCTGCGGAGGTCGGCGAGCACCTGCAGCTCGAGCACGTCGTACGGCGTGTAGCGCCGCTCGGTGAACCCGCCGGCTTCGGTGCGATGCGGCGCGACGGCCGGCCTGAACAGACGCCGCGTGTCCCACCACTGAAGCTGCCGCGCCGTGAGGCCCGTGAGCCCGGCGACCTCCCTCGACGTGTAGTGCTTCTTGAGCTTCACAGGCCGAACCGGTCGGGTCGCACGAGGGCAAGCTCCCTCCGCTCGCGCCCGTCGACGAGCTGATCCGCCACCAGTGCAGCCGTCAGCGGCGCCAGGAGGACGCCACTCCGATAATGGCCCGTGGCGAAGTACACCCCGCGCATGCTCGATGACGCGCCGATGATCGGCAGCTCGTCGGCGGTCGCGGGACGAAGCCCGGCCCGCGCCTCGTGAAACGCCGCGTTTCCAAGCGCGGGGACCAGCCGCTCGCCGTCATCGAGCAGACGGCGGACGCCGGAGACCGTGACCCGCTCGTCGAAGCCAACGTCCTCGACGGTCGCCCCCACGAGCACGCTGCCGTCCTGCCACGGTACCAGGTACGCGGCTGCTCCCCACACCACGTGCGAGACGGGCGGTTCCGACAGGCGGAGATGCAGCAGCTGCCCGCGGACGGGACGGACCGGCGCCTGCCGTCCCGCCAGGACGATGCCGCCCGACCAGCTGCCGGCGGCAACAACGACCGCATCTGCGCTGAGCGCCCCGCCGGTCGTCTCGACGCGCACCGGAGCTGCGCCGTCGATCGCATGCACGTGCGCCACCGAAAACTCCGCGCCCCGCCGGGTCGCCGCCTCAACGAGCGCGGAGAGAAGGCTCTGAACGCCGACATAGCCGTGTGCCGGGATGCGCAGCCCCGCTGTCACCCGTGCGTCCAGCGCCGGCTCCAGCTGCCGCGCCTCGCGGCCGCTCAACAACGAGTGCGCAACCCCCATTGCCGAGAGCGCGCGATCCTCTTCCGCCAGCTTTCCTGCCTCAGCGTCGTCATGCGCGATTTGAAGCGTCCCGATGCGGCGGTACTCGATCGGCGCCCCCGCGTCTGAGGACACCCGCGAGATGAAGCGGTCGTACTGCTCGAGGCCGCAGACGCCGAGCTGCAGCAGCGCCGCCGAATGCCCCTCGATGTATGGCGTCAGCATGCCGGCGGAGGCGCGCGTGGCGCCGAGGCCCGGCCCCCGGCCATCGATGACGTGCACCTGCACGCCACGGACGGCAAGCTCGTAGGCGATGGCGCAGCCGACGACACCGGCGCCGACCACGATGACCTTCACGGGATGATTGTAGTAGGCAGTAGGCAGTAAGTACGTAGCGCCGGGCTTCAGCCCGGCTCACGCCGGGCACGACGTCGGTTATGAAATAGGTTCCTAGAAGCGGAACTGCATGCCGACTTCGACGCGGCGCGCCTGCGAGGCGGAGGTCGGCGTGCCGAAGAACGGCGAGAGGAGATTGCCGCTGAAGTTCACGAAGTTGGTGCGATTCAGGACGTTGAACGCCTGCACGTAGAACTCGAGCCGGAAGCGCTCGGTTGCCCCGCCGCCGCCGAACCCTCCGCCGCCCTGCCGGTCGCCGCCGGGCGGGCCACCCTGCCCGCCGTCCGCAGCGGCCCCGGGCCCCGCGATGAAGACCTGGCCTCCGCCGCCCTGCGCGCCGTCGTTCGAGCCGCCGAATCCGAAGCCGCGGCTGAACCGCAGGTTCATCTCGACGCGTCCGGCGCCGCGCGACGTATTGCGCCCGACGCCGGCCGGCCGGTCGTTGCTGACGCCGTCGCGGTTGTCATCGCGTCCGGTCGTGATGGTGTACGGCCCCGCCGATTGCGCCGAGCCGCTGATGTTCGCGCGGACGCCGAGCGGCAGGCCGACGTTGAACATCGCGTTGAACCGGTGCCGCACGTCCTGCCCGGCGGGACCCCATTCCGCGTCCGGGTTGTTGCTGTCGGCCGGCAGCGACAGCGCGCCGTTGGCATGGTTGCGGTTGTTCGACCAGGTGTAGCTCGCGTTCAGGAAATTGCGCCGCTCCGGCATGCGGAACGTCGCGCTGACATTGAGCCGGTCCGTCGCGGAACGGCCCGTCGACTCGATCTGTGTGACGGTGCCGACCCCAGGCTCAGGACGGACGCCGGATGCGTCCGGCGCATTGACGTTCCTGGCGCGCAGCTGGTTCCGCCCGCGCATGAACATGTACGACGTCTGGAGCATGAGCGTCGGCGTGATCGGCCGCTCGAGGCCGATCGAGGCCTGATGGACGTACGGCATGCGAAGGTCCGGGGCCGCCTGGACGCGGCCGCTGCCGAGCACGGTGGCCGCCGTGCCGCCAGCCGGATCGGGGTACCCCGGATCGAGAATGAGGATGTCCCGCTGCGCGCCTGCTTCGCCGGTCACGCGCAGCGTCTGGTCGTGCAGGCTCGCGTCGTACCAGTCGTGGAAGATCCCGTAGCCGCCGCGCAGCGTGGTCCGCAGGCGGCGGGGGGTGAACGTGAAGCCGACCCGGGGCATCAGGTTCGCCGCGTCGCCCAGGTGATTCTGGAGTTCATGGCGGACGCCCAGGCTCATCGAGAAGCTGCGGCTCAGACGGAAATCGTCCTGCCAGTAGAGGCCGAGCTGATACTGGGAAAATGCGGTCTCGAGCTGCCCCAGCCGCTGCGTGAACGTGTCGGGCGCCCCGGCCAGAAACGCGTCGAGACTGCCGAACGTGAACGTGCCCGCCGCGTTCCGCGCATCCAGATTCCGGTACGCTCCCGCTTCGAGCAGCAGGCCCGCACGCATGGCGTGGCGCCCGACCGTGAAATCGACATCGTCGGCAATCTGCAACGTCCGCGTCGAGCCGTCGCTCGCCACGCCGGCGCCGCCGTTGCTGAACGCGTCGATGACGATGACGGCGGGCGCCGCGGACGCGGAGGCCGAGGCGCTCTCCTCGAAGTTCCACTCGAAGCGGACGTTGTTGAGCGCCGAGCGGCCGAGCACGCTCTGGAGCGACGTGCGCACCCGGTGATCGGTCGACGACCGCTGATAGGCCCGCTCCGTCAGATTGAAGTCGCCCACCCCGAGGTTCTGGCGCGAGTCTTCGCCGCCGCGGTACTCGAGCCGGAGCGACTGATTCATGCTGAACGCATGTTCGATCCCGGCGCTGACGTTCGTCTGATCGAACGGCCGCTTCACCTGATCGGCGATGCGGCCGCCGGGCTGCAGCGCCACGATGGTGGTGGAATCAAACGAGCGGTTGCCGCCGACGTTCAGCCGGAACGACGTCTGGTTCTGCACGATCGGGCCGCGAATCCCGAGGTTGAACCGGCGGAACTGCTCCGGCGTCTTGGCCCTGGCAAACGCGTTGCGCGCATTCAGGACGTCGCTGCGGAGCCCCAGGTTGGCGTTGCCCTGCCATTCGGTCAGGCCGGGCCTCGTGATGATCTCCACGCGCATCCGGCCGGCATCGTGGTTGTCGGCGGAGAACGAGTTGTTGCGGAACCGGATCTGGCGGATCTCGTCCCGGTTGGGAAGGCGGCCGCCCGTGAACCCGTCGACCTGAAACACGGCGCCGGCGCCGCCGGTCATGGCTTCGAGCTGCGCCTGGAGCTCGTCGGGATCGTCCGAGAGCTGCGCGATCTCATCCTCTTCGAGAATCGTCGTCAGCGAGTTGCCGCGCGTGTCGTCCGCCGCCGGATTCTGGACGACGATCTCCTCCTGGATGCCTGCCAGACCGAGCGTCACGTTTTGATTGTTGTTGCCGCGCCGCAGCGCGATCATCCGGTCGAAGGCCGTGAATCCCTCGGCCTCTATCTGCACCTGGACGCTGCCGATCGGCAGCCGCGTCAGCGTGGCCTGGCCGCGCTGATCGACGACGGCGTCGACCATGGCGCCGGCAGGAGTAGTGACGCGAACGCGCGCGTTGGGGATGGAGGCGCCGGACTGATCCAGCACAGTGACCCGCAGCTGCGCCTGGTCGGTCGCCTGGGCGAGCGCTGGCGCGGCTGCCGCCACGAGCGCCAGCATCACGACCGCCGCGGTCCGGATGGCCCTCATTGGGCGAACACGTCTCCTCGGAACGAGGGGTTGATCCGGTAGCTCTCGACGACCCATTCCTCGACCGTCGTGTCGTTGAAGCCCCGGGTGACGAGATGGGGCAGTTTGATACCGTTGACGGTCTTGTAGCCGCCGAGCGTCATGCGAAGGGTTGCGTCCGGCGGGCGATCGGGACGCGGACCGTCGGGGCGTGGCGCACCCTCCGGCGGCGCACCGTCGCCGCGGGCCCCGCGGCCGCCGCGCCGCCCGGCAAACACCATCTGTGGCGCAACGCCCCGCCACGTGATCATCAGCGGCACGTGCGTCGACGCATCCAGAAACAGCCGGAGCGCGGGCCCGGCCGCGGGCGTGACCTCGAGCACGTCGGCCTTGCCGTCGGGCGCCTCTGCCGTTCCGACCCACGTCACGCTGCCGTCGGCGGCGAGCAGCCATGCCAGCATCAGCCGCGCGAGCTCCGCCTGACGTGCGGTCCGCTGCAACTCCTGGATCCGCGCCGGATCGGCGGCGGCACGTCCGCCCCCGTCAGGTCCTCCACGGCCCGCGTCACCGCCACGGCCGAACCGGGTGATGAACGCGCCGCGCCCGCTGTTCTCCTCCCAGACCTCGGTCCCGTTCAGGACTTCCGTGCGGACCACCGCAGGGCCGCCGCCCGGAGGGCTCAGATCCTCGTCGCGCCGCAGCTTGTCGGGACGCTCGATCCGGATCTGAAGCTCCCCGCCCATATTGAACTGGCCGGCGGCCCGCTTGAACGCTCCCCGGACGTCGAGCGTCTTGACGCCCAGGAGCCGCTCCTCGCCGCCGATCGCGCGTCTCGCCTCGGCCAGCAGCGCCGCACCTTTGCCGGGATCCTGGGCCAGAACGGACGGCGCCAGACCCGCCTGGATACCCATCGTGGCCAGTACAGCCACCCTCAGCCTGTTTCCCACCATAGTCACCCTACCGCTACTTACGCTCTCCGCAAGGGTTTGGTTGCGCCCCATTCGCGCTGCTCACAGTATTTTCACACCTCGTCCACCGGCTCGGTGAGATAGGCGTCGGCGCCGCCGGCGAGCCCGCGACGCCGCTCGAGTACCGCTCGGCGTGGGGATGTCACCGCCGGAGCGCGGCGCGCAGACCGCTCGAGAGGACATCGGCACACGCAGGTACGGTTTTGCGCCATTTCCACGAGCGCATCAGGGGCACGTCCCTTGCTACCTCGACTATTCGAGGACTGCACGTCATGGACATTCGGACACCGGCGCTGGCGGCCCTGGCCGCCGGATGCCTCATCGGCGGCGCGGCGGGCGCGTACCTCGTCGGCGGCGCGAGGCAGACAGGTGCGCCGGCCATCGGCGACACCGCAACGGATGTCACCGCTGCGGGCCCGCAGACGGCGACGCCGGACCAGCCCGCGTCCGATCCCGCGCGATACGCGGCTCCGGTGGCTTCAGCTCCCGTGCGCCGTGCGACGCCGGTGCAGCCGGCGCGGGAGCACGTCGACACGATCGAGCCGCCTCGATCTCCGAGTGGGGCGACGACCGGCGTCGACATGGCGCCGACGGGCGATGTGGTCGAATCGCGGGCCCTTGCACCGATCGAACCGGCACCCGTCGAGACGTTTGGAGCGCCCGAGCCGCTGTTCACGGAGTTGACGATTCCTGCGGAATCGGTTCTCGGCCTCGAGGTCGAGACCTCGCTGACCAGCGAGCGCGCGGCCGTCGAAGACGAAGTGGTCGCGCGCCTCACCCGCGACGTCCGCTCCGGCGAGCGGGTGGCGATCCCGGCCGGATCGCGGGCACGCGGCGAGGTCACGCTGGTGGAGCGCGGAGGCCGGCTTCGCGAGCGCGCCCGGCTTGCCGTCCGGTTCACGTCGCTCGTCCTCCCTGACGGGACGAGGGTGCCGATCGATACCGACCCGCTGATTCGCGAGGGCGACGCGCCGGCCGGCCGGAGCACGGCGACAATCGGCGGCGGCGCCATCGGAGGCGCCATCATCGGAGGGATTCTCGGCGGCACGCGCGGCGCGGTCATCGGGGGCTCGGTGGGCGCCGGCGCAGGGGCCGCCGCGGCGCTGGCCGGCGGGCGCAGCGCCGCCACGCTTCCGTCCGGAACGCTGGTGACGGTCCGCCTGACGAAACCGGCGTATGTCACGCTCGAACACTGAAGCCAACATCTCAGCACCGTAGTGCCGGGCTTCAGCCCGGCTAAAGCCGGGCACTACGTCACTCCAGCACTCCAGGCACCTTAGGCACCCCAGGCACCCTCCGTGCGATGTAAGATCTGCCGCCAGGGGGTTTTCGTCATGAGAATTCGAATTGCGCTGGCAGCTGCACTGGCGGCGCTGCTCACGTTGCCTGCGGCTGCCCAGGTTCAGAAGCAGGAGTTTGCCGGCGTCCGGAACTTCTCGCGCGTGGATGCCACGGTCGGCTGCGGCGGGGCCGTCGACCCGACGGCGATGGCCGCGCTCAAGAAGGAAGGGTTCGTCTCCGTGGTCAACCTGCGGATGCCGACCGAAGAGGGCGCCAATGTGGAGCAGGGCCGCGCGGCGGCGCAGGCGGCGGGGCTCAAGTACATCCATCTGCCGTTCAATGTGGCGGCGCCGGACAGCAACGTCGTCGACAGCTTCCTGGCGGCGGTGGCGGACAAGAGCAATCAGCCGGTCTTCATCCACTGCGGGTCGGCGAGCCGGGTCGGCGGCATGTGGACGATCAAGCGCGTCCTGCAGGACAAGTGGTCGCTCGACAGGGCGCTGGCCGAGGGCAAAGCGATCGGATTGAATAGCGCGGCGCTCGAGACCTTCGTCACCGACTACATCAAGGCGCATCAATGATATTGACGAATTGACGGATTGACGAATTGAATCCGCAATCCGTCAATTCGTCAATCCGTCAATTCGTCAATTCATGGATCCCGCCGACTTCCGGCGCCACGGCCATGCGCTCGTGGAGTGGATCGCAGACTACCTGGCCGGAGCCGAGCGCTACCCCGTGCTGCCGCGCGTGGCGCCCGGCGACCTTCGCCGGGCGCTGCCGGCCGCCGCGCCCGAGCAGGGCGAGCCGTTCGACGCGATCTTCGCCGACTTCGAGCGTCTGATCGTTCCCGCGCTCACCCACTGGAATCATCCCGGGTTCTTCGCCTACTTCGCCATCACCGCCAGCGCGCCGGGCGTGCTCGCCGAATTCCTCGCGGCCGCGCTCAACCAGCAGGCGATGCTCTGGCGCACGTCTCCGGCCGCCACCGAGCTCGAGGAGGTGGCGCTCGGCTGGCTCCGCGACCTCATGGGCCTGCCGCCGTCGTTCGAGGGGGTGATCTACGACACCGCCTCGATCGCGACGCTCCACGCGCTCGCGGCCGCGCGTCAGGCCGCTCTTCCTGACGTGCGCGCGCAGGGGCTCGGCCGTTCCGATGCGAGCGCCATGCGCGTGTACTGCTCGGAGCAGGCGCACTCGTCGGTGGACAAGGCGGTCATCCTGCTCGGGCTCGGGCATCGCGCGCTGCGCCGCATCCCGGTCGACGACCGGTTTCGGATGCGCGCCGACGCGCTGCGCGATGCGCTGGCGCACGATCGCGTGGCGGGCGGCATGCCGATGGCGGTCGTCGCGACCATCGGCACGACATCCACCACCAGCGTCGATCCGGTCGGCGAGATTGCCGCGATCTGCGCCCGTGAACAGGTCTGGCTGCACGTCGATGCGGCGTACGCCGGGCCCGCGGCCATCATCCCGGACTACCGGCCGCTGTTCACCGGCTGGGAACAGGCCGACTCGGTCGTGGTCAATCCGCACAAGTGGCTCTTCACGCCGTTCGACCTCAGCGCGTTCTACTGCCGGCGCATGGACGTGCTGCGCGAGGCGCTGGCGATCGTCCCCGAATACCTCGAGACCGCCGAGGGGCAGCGCGGGGTGCGAAATCTGATGGACACCGGCGTGCAGCTGGGCAGGCGCTTCCGGGCGCTCAAGCTGTGGGCGGTACTGCGCCATTTCGGGGCCGCGGGCATTCGGGCGCGGCTGGCCGAGCACATCCGCCTGGCAGAACTGTTCAGCCGATGGGTCGACGTCCATCCCGACTTCGAACGGGTCGCCCCGGTGCCGTTCAGCGTGGTCTGCTTCCGGGCGCGGCCCCGCGGCGGCGCGGAGACGCCGGCCGAGCTCGACGCGCTGAACCGGCGCGTGCTCGACGCCGTCAACGCGACCGGCGAGGTCTTTCTCTCCCACACGCAGCTCAATGGCGCCGTCGTGCTGCGGCTGGCGGTCGGTCACGAGCGGACCACTGAGACTCACGTCGCGCGCGCCTGGGAACTGCTCACCCGTCATACCGCCCAGCTCTCCTCGTCGCGCTGAGGCATCCTTCGCTTTCTGACGTAGTGCCCGGCTTCGTTCTGTACGTAGTGCCCGGCTTCAGCCGGGCCGTATCTGAGCCGGCGCGGAACGTCGATTGCAGCCTCAGCGAGCTGGAGGAAGGTATGAAGAAATGGGTACTCATTGCGGCGCTCGCGCTCGTGTTGGCGCCATCGACCGCGCGCGCTGACTGGCTGTTTACACCGAACATCGGAACCACATTCGGCGGTGCAACCAACGGCCAGGAGCACTTCACGTACGGGGCGGCCCTCGGCTGGATGGGCAGCGGCATCCTGGGGTGGGAAGCGGATTTGTCGTACACGCCGGAGTTCTTCGAAGGCGACGACAACGACTTCGATTTCATCGACGGCAGCAACGTCGTGTCGGCCATGTTCAACGCGATCGTCGGCGTGCCCGTTGGCGGTCAGTTGGGACCCGGGTTCCGGCCGTATGTGACCGGCGGGATCGGCATGCTCCAGAGCGAGATCGACAGCGACGACGAGCTGTTCAATGTGAGCAGCAATGACTGGGGCTTCAATCTGGGTGCTGGCGCGATGGGCTTTGCCACCGATCACGTCGGCTTCCGCGGCGACATCCGATACAACCGCTCCTTCGAGGACCTCGAAGAGACGATTGACGCCGGCAGCTTCGACTTCTGGCGCGCCACGGCCGGCCTCACCTTCCGCTGGTAGGTCGCTCGGATCGTTCGGATCGTTCCCCGGAACGATCCGAACGGCCACTTGTGATCTATACTGTGTCGTTTCACACTCAAGCCCGCGATGCGGGCTTTTTTGTTGGCGAAGGAGCACCATGTCGCGCTACATCTTCTCGTCGGAGTCGGTGTCCGAAGGGCATCCGGATAAGGTCTGCGACTACATCTCGGACTCGGTTCTCGACGCGTGTCTCGAACAGGACAGGCACAGCCGTGTGGCCTGCGAGACGCTGTGCAAGAGCGCCACGGTGGTGCTGGCGGGCGAGATCACGACCAAGGCGACCCTCGACTTCGACAAGATCGTTCGCCAGGCCGTGAAGGACATCGGCTACACGGATCCGACCGAGCTCTTCTGCGACACGACGCTGAAGCTGATTCCGATCATCACCCAGCAGTCGCCCCAGATTTCGCAGGGCGTCACCGCCGCCACGAGCCAGAGCGGCGATCAGGGCGCCGGCGACCAGGGCATCATGTTCGGCTACGCCACCGACGAATCGCCCGAGATGATGCCGCTGCCCATTCTGCTGGCGCACAAGCTGACGAAGGGGCTCGCCGACGACCGCAAGGCGGGGCGCGTCACGTTCCTGCGCCCCGACAGCAAGTCGCAGGTGTCGGTGGAGTACGACGGCAACGATCCGAAGGCCGTGACCGCCGTGGTCGTCTCGACCCAGCACACGCCCGACGCCGACCAGAAGCGCATCACCGAGTACGTCCGCGAGGATCTCGGCCCGCGCGTCCTGGAGCCGTGGTGGAACGGGAGGCTCTCGCTGTTCGTCAATCCGACCGGCGACTTCAGCCACGGCGGACCGGCGGACGACGCCGGCGTCACCGGCCGCAAGATCATCGTCGACAGCTACGGCGGCATGGGACGCCACGGCGGCGGCGCCTTCAGCGGCAAGGACCCCTCCAAGGTGGACCGGAGCAGCGCGTACTTCTGCCGCTACGTGGCCAAGCAGGTGGTGGCGTCGGGGCTCGCCAAGAAGGTGGAGATTCAGGTCGGCTATGCGATCGGCATGGCCCAGCCGGTGTCGGTCAAGGTGGACACCTTTGGAACCGGCGACGAGCGCGCCGCGGCCGACTTCGTGACGAATGCCTTCGACTTCCGCCCGCGCGCGATCATCGAGCGGCTCGAGCTGCTGCGCCCGATCTACCGGAGCACGACCAACTACGGCCACTTCGGCCGGCCCGGGCTCCCCTGGGAGGTCGTCGAGAAGCCGGCGGCCGTCGCCCGGTAGCAGGGGTGTCAGTGCCGACGTAGTGCCCGGCTTGAGCCGGGCTGAAGCCCGGCACTACGGAATGAGTCTTCGTCGGTCGTAGAGGCGGGCCTTCAGGCCCGCCTAGAACAACTCATACCACCGGCGCTGGCGTGCGGTGACGAGCCGCTGCACTTCCCCGATCTGCGCCGCCACCTGCTGGGCGTTCTCTTCGGCGATCCCCACCGTCATCAACAGCGCCTGCGTGTCGTTCTGCAGCGCTTCGACCTGACGCTCGCTTATCTGCCGCGCCTGAATCGCGAGCCAGAGGTTGAGGGCGAGCTGATCGCCGGTCTGTTCGGGAAGCTTCTTCTGCGCCACGACGCTCGCCCCCCGTCGCGAGAGCTCGTCGACGGCGGCGGCTGCGGGCGGCATCTCGTCCACATACTTACCGAGATCGGCCGCCAGATCCTTCGACGCCGACGGATCGTATCCGGTCGCGATGTACTCGAGGTCCTTCCGGACATCCCCCAGATCTTCAAGGACGCTCTCGTCCGGCGTGGGAACGGGGCCATCGGCCTGACGGCATCCGGCGAGCGTAAGAGCCATGAGGGCAAGCAACGCGAAGTGGACCGGTGATCGCATGCCCCTCAGCCTGACGGACCGCCGCCCGAAGTGTCAAGCCGCCGTATCGCGCTCGCGCTACGGCGAGCCTCGCCGAAGCGCCGTGAGGCGCGAAGGCGGGCCGCCTTCAACCGCGCGGCAGCGAGCGGATGCTTGCCGCCTTCGCGACCGCCCACGCCTCGTCTCCGGGTTTGAGGCCGAGCCGCTGCCAGGCGTCGCGCGTGACCAGGGCCGACAGGTGAAAGCCGCAGTCGAGCGCCACCCGCACGAACGGTCCCTCGCGTGCTTCCGAGCGGACGACGGCCCGCCACCGGTTCATCGCGCTCGAATCGATCACCTCGTGGCGCGCCAGTGCCACATCCTCGGCCCGGATGCACAACGCGGCCTCGTGCCCGGCATCGGCGGGCGCCTCCGCCCAGACATCGCGCCCCTCCACCTGAATGCGCGCAAGGCCGTCGCGAACCGCCGTGATGCGCCCGAGCAGGATCGTGTCGATCCCGACGAGCCGGGCGGCGGCGGCGGTCGCAGGGTGGTCGAACACCTCCTGGGTGGGCCCGGCCTGCACGACACGGCCGTCGTCCAGGACGATGGTGCGGTCGGCCAGCGTCAGGGCGTCGACGCGATCGTGGCTGACGAGGTACGCAGGGATCGCGAGCTCGTGGATCAGCAAGCGGAGGTCCTCGCGAACCTCGTCGCGAGTGGGCCGATCCAGCGCCGACAGCGGTTCATCCAGCAGGAGCAGCTGCGGCCGCCTGAAGACCGCGCGGGCGAGGGCGACCCGCTGCTGCTGTCCGCCGGAGAGCGCCCGCGGCAGCCTCGTCTCGAGCCCGCGGAGCCTGAAGACATCGATCAGTTCCTCCAGACGCCGTGCGGCGGCCGTCCGGCTCATCTCTGACGCGCCGAAGGCGATGTTCCGGGCCACGCTGAGATGCGGGAACAGCGCGTAGTCCTGAAACAGCACGCCGACGTTGCGGCGATGCGGCGGCACGTGCACCCCGGTGGACGCGTCGAACCAGACGTGGCCGCCAAACTGGATGCGGCCCCGCTGCGGCCGCTCGAGCCCGGCCAGACAGCGGAGCACCGTCGTCTTTCCCGATCCGGATGCGCCGAGCAGGACCGTGACGCGCGGTTCGGCCGCCGGATCCTGCCAGCGGCAGACGACCCCCGGCGCTGTCTGCGGAGCGGCAGCCGTCGCAGCCCCGCTGCGGTCGTATCGGAACTCGAAGTCGACCTGGAGCATCAGACGGCCGGCGTGCGGCGCTGAAGGGTATAAGTCAGCGCCAGGACACATACGGCGAATACCAGCAGCAGAGCGGACGCCTCGTGCGCCGCTCCGTAATCCAGCGCCTGCACATCGTCATAGATGGCGAGCGCGATGGTGCGGGTCACGCCCGGGATGTTGCCTCCCACCATGAGCACGACTCCGAACTCGCCGACCGTGTGCGCGAAGGCGAGCACGAGGCCCGCCAGCACCGCGGGCCAGGAGAGCGGCAGCACGACGGTCGCGAACGTACGCACCGGGGATGCGCCGAGGCACCGGGCAGCCTCGAGGAGCCGGCGATCGATCGCGGCGAACCCGGCGGCAAACGGCCGCACGGCAAACGGCAGATTGTACAGCACGGATGCGAGCCACACGCCGGCAAAGGAGAACGGCAGTGTCCCGCCCGCAACCCGGGCGTAGACGCGACCTGCGAGCGTGTCGGGCCCGGTCGACATGAGCAGGTAGAACCCGAGCACGGTCGGCGGCAACAGCAGCGGCACGGCGACAGCCGCATCGACGAGCGGCCGCCACGCCCGTCTGGTCGTGGCGAGCCAGTACGCGAGCGGCAGCCCGATTGCCGCCAGTGCGGCGGTCGTGAGCGCCGCCAGCTTCAACGTGACGCCGACTGCGATCCAGTCCATGTCACCTCAATCGCCGGCAGGACCGAACCCGTACTCGGCCAGCAGGTCGCGGCCTTCCGCGCTCAGCAGGTAGTCGCGGAACGTTTCCGCGGCGGCGCGTGAACCGGTCCAGGGCAGGATCAAGCCACCCTGAATCACCGGAGGATGCGTCCCCGGGTCGACGTCCAGCAGGCGGCCGGCCCGCAGCGCAGGGTTCACGGCAAGCGAACGGGCGATGATGGCCGCATCGGCCGCGCCGCTCTGGCCGAACTGGGCCGCCTGCGCCACGTTCTCGGCCATCACGAGCCGCGGGCGCACGTGTGCCCAGAGGCCGGCGGATCGGAGGACCGCCTCCGCTGCACGGCCGTACGGAGCGTGACGGGGATTCGCGATCGCGATTCGCCGGGCGCCCTCGAGGGCGCGCACGCCGTCGCGTTCGATCGGCAGCGTCGAGCCTGCGGGCACCCACACGACAAGACGACCGGTGGCATACGTGAACAGGTCCCGGCTGGAGCCGATGCCGCGCGCCACGAGGTCACGCGGATAGCCGATGTCGGCCGAGAGATACACGTCGAACGGCGCCCGCTGCCGCAGCTGCGCGTGCATGCTGCCGGATGAGCCGTACGTCGCATCGACGCGGATCGGCGGGTCGCGGCGCGACAGCCTCACCGCGATCTCGTCGAGCGCGAACTTGAGGTCGGCGGCCGCGGCCACCCGGACGACGGCCGGAGGGCGTGCCTGCCCGGCTCCGAGGAGGCCGGCCGCAAGCGCCAGCGCCAGGGCAGCTCGCATATCCACTCAATTTAGTATGATTTCATCCGATATGAAACTCGATTTACAGCTGTTTACAGTTTGGCGCGCGGGTGCCGCCGTCGCCGGTCGATAGGGCTATGGCGCTCCTCGCCGTCCGCGGCGCGGCAGAACGGCTCGGCGTCACGTATTCAACGCTGAAGCAGTGGATCTACAAGGGATCGGTCCGCACGGTCCGCACGAGCGGCGGGCACCATCGCGTCGCCGAATCGGAGATCGACCGGCTGCTGGCCGCAGGCGGCCGGCTGCCCGCGCTGCCGCGCCGCAGGCGCGCGCCCGGCGTGCTGGTCGCCCTCAGCGGCCGCAATCAACTGCGCGGGGTTGTCGAAGAGGTGCGCGTGGACGGGCTGCTGGCGCAGGTGCGGCTGCGCATCGGCGAGCAGCGGCTCACGGCGATCATCACCCGCGATGCCGTCGAGGAACTGAAGCTCAAGCGCGGGCAGCCGGCGCTGGCGGTCATCAAGTCGACCGAGGTGATGATCGCGCGCGAGCCGGATTGACCTACAATCCTCGCCGATGCACCTTCATGAACGGCTTGCCGCGGCCGTGAAGGAATGGCGCGACGCGGGCTACCCCACCGATTCCCACCAGTCGGTTGCGGAGATCCGCGAGCTGGCCGTCTTTGGGTCCATCCTGAAGCCTTCGGAGTTCAGGCCCGACAGCGACGTCGACTTTCTTGTGACCTTTGCGCCCGAGGATGGCTGGAGCCTGTTCGATCACATGCAGATGGAAGAGGAGCTGGCCGGCATCGTCGGGCGGAAGGTCGACCTCCTGACCCGACCGTCAGTGGAACGCAGCCACAACTGGATCCGCCGCCGCAACATTCTGGAGTCTGCCCGGACGATATATGTCTCGTGATGACCTGAGCCGCATCGAGCACGACTACGACGAAGTCGATCTCGATGAGGTGTAGAACATCCTGGCGAAAGGACAGCCGGCGCTGATTCCTCAACTCCAGGCGATCGCGAAACCAGAGCCCAAGTGAGCCCGCGCGCGAAAGCTCGACCGGCCCAAAGCGGACCTCAAAGCCAGCTGCCAGGGCCAACAACCCGCACGCGGCGCATCCAAAGCCTGTTGCATCCGAGACAACGGAGCCAGACGGCGTTCTGGACCATCGCGTTACCAATTCCCACGATTCGAAGGTCCGCGCCACAACTTGGACACTCTGCCGGATCGGGTACGTTATGTTCTCGACATTCCCACAATAGTCTCCCGCATTGCGCGCAATCGAAGAAAACACCCGCCTTGTGAACCCGCGTTCTTGCCACTTCGCCTCTCGTCAGCGCATGAATGCGCCAATTCTCAGTGACGATTTCGGCAAAGGTGCGCGATGACGCAGGCGTCGCACCGCTCTGCCCGCGGAATACAAATCTCCCTGCCGTGTGCGACAGCGTTAACGTGCAGCGTCTTTCGAATCGCCGCCGGGACAATCGCCTGCAAGGGATCTTGCGCGCACTCGAACCGCATGCGCCCGTCAATCAATCCGAGGTTGTGAAAGAGCCGCATGCAATGGATATCGACGGGAAAGACCTGACGGTCTAGCGAATACATCATCACGCAACGAGCCGTCTTCAGCCCCACACCTGGCAACTGGGCCAAGTAGCGCTCCAGTGCTGGCGTGGCCATTCGACGGAGCGGCGCCGCCGAGAGCGAGCCGAAGTCGTTCGAGATACGCTCCAGGAGACTCTTGATCTGCCCTGCCTTGATCCGGTCTAAGACCGGCGTCATGGATCAGATGATCGAGATCAAGGTTCTCGATGCCACTCCGGAGATCATCGGCAAGTACGCAAAGAACGACGAGCAGGCGGCCTTGGCACTGGTGCGGTACAACCGCCTCATCGACATCTTCATGGGAATCACCGTGTATTCGCTCCAAAGTCACCTCAAGACCGAAGTGAAGGGCATGGCGCAGGTCGAAGTCGACGAACTGTACTTGGGCGTGGACTCCGGCGGGCGCCATTACGCCATCCCGGTCGAAGCGAAATCCGGAAACGATGTGATTAACGGGTTACAGATCAAGCAGGACATCGCCCTCTGCGGCAAGCTGTTTCCCGACCTAATCTCGCGTCCGATAGGCGTGAAGATCATCAAGCGCGAACACAAACACGGAGCAAATGTGATCGCGATGATGGAGTTTGAATTGTCGGCGAACGGGCGCCTGGGACTGCGTACCGAAAAGCACTATCGCCTGGTGCGCAAGGATCAGTTCTCAGAAGAAGAACTCAAAGCGCAGAACTTCGCCCCACCGGAGAAGGCGTCACCGCATCGCTAATCAACCGGTTAAATGTAGAACCCTTGACAAGAATTTGACAGGTTGCCCACGAAAGGGCCGTTCCGACCGGAGGCGGCATCAGGCGAAGGTCCGACCGCCGGCGCAACGGGCGGGCCACCGTGACCATCGACGAATCGTCTCGCCATCGATGTCGAGCGCCTGCGGCAGCGGGCCGGCGTCGTGCAGCCGAAGATTGACGACTGGCGCGCTATGGTCGATTGCGTGATGGTGGACCCGGCCTACGACGGCCGCGTCTTCAACGTCGCCTTGAGCGATATTCCGGAGCGAAAGACGGATCTCGTGAAAGGCGCGTACGAGCTCGACGCACCGGCAGGTCAGACAACGGTGGCCGTCAAGATTGTCGACATGCTGGGCGAGGAAGTGCTCGTCACCGCCACGATATAAGACACTCGACGGTTTCATAACCGACCGGCGGGTGCCGATTTTCGGACGTAGTGCCGGGCTTCAGCCCGGCTAAAGCCGGGCACTACGTCGGTTATGAAACCGCTTACCTTCCCCGCTCGAGAATGGCGAGATGCACTCGCGCCACGGTGTGCATGTACCCGCCCGGGCCGGCGTACCGATCGCTCGCCGCGGCAGCAAGATGATCGAGCGCCGTCTGACGGTCCCCCAGCGTTTCGGCGTACAGGCCGAGGTACAGGTGCGCGAAGAACTGCGCAGACGACTGCGTGCCGGCCGCTTGCAGCACCTCGTCCGGCGTCATCCGGCCGCGAAACATCTCATAGACCTGCCGCATCGGAACACGCGCGTCCGGGCCCACGGGCAGGATCGCGGCTCTCGCCCTCACCGGCGACTCGGCGCGTGCAACGCAGAGAAAATGCCAGGCCGCATTCTCGACGTCGTTCGGATTGACGGTGCGGTGCAGCTCGAACTGCGTGCGGCAGTCGTCGTAGCGGCCGGCGTAGTACAGCGCGATCCCCCGCTGCCACAGCTCCGGCGCCAGCGCCGGCTGAAGCTTTACGAGGCGATCGAACTCGGCGGCCGACTGGTCGATGCGGCCGGCCTCGAAATGCGCAACCGCCCGGCTGAAGCCCTCCGCCGGGGCCTGCGCGCGCGCAGCCGGCGCCGCCAGGAGCACAGCCGCCACCACCGCCAGGACAGTCCGGCTACTTTCGCAGGTCGACGCAGACCAGCGTGTCTTCATTGCGGGCGAAGAGAAAGCCGTCGGACAGCGCCGGATACGCACGCACCGTGGGCGGAAGAATCTGCGCGCGCGCCAGCGGCCGAAAGCCGTCAGGCGACGCCGGCGCGATGACCAGCTCGCCGCGCTCGCGAAGGATGACCAGGCGGTCGCCGGCAAGCGTGACCGTGCCGGCCAGGAACCGCTCCTCGCTCCAGCGAACCTTGCCGGTCCGCAATTCCACCGCGCGGAAGCTCTGGCCGAACTCCTGGCGGCCATGAAAACCATAGAGATGCCCCTCGTGATGAATGCTGGTCGCGTAATGGTTGGTCAGCGCCTCGTCCGACGCCCACAGCGGATCGAGCGTCGTGCCGTTGACGCGAAACAGTCCGGCGCCAGGACCGTACTCGGCCGAGACGAACAGCAGATCGCCGATGACGAGCGGCGTCGCGGCGTTGACCGACGCCGCCATCCGCGCACGCCACGGCCGCTGAAACAGCACGGTCCCAGTCGAGGGATCCAGGCCCACCAGCCCTGCACGCGTCAGGAAGATGGCGACCCGCCGCCCGCCGATCGTCGCCGCGGCCGGCGACGAATAGCTCGCTTCATCGCTCGTGGCGGCCCAGAGCTGCCGGCCGCTCCTGGCATCGAAGGCGACGATGCCGGCGTTCGGTCCGCCGACGTTGGCGACGACGCGGCCGTCTTCGACGAGCGGGGAACCGGCGGCGCCGAAGAATCCCTTTCGGACATTGAAGCGCCGCATCGTGTCCACGCTCCAGACCCGCGTCCCCTTCGCGAGATCGACGGCGTGGAGCTGCCCCTCGGCGCCGAAGGTGTACACGATGCCGCCGGCAACGACCGGCACCGCCCGGGGGCCCTCATCGAACCCTAAATCGTCCCGGTACGACGTGGGATACGCATAGCGCCACTCTGTGGCCCCCGTCCGGACATTGAGCGCCTCGACGACCTCCTCGTTGCCAACGCGGTGAAACAGGATGACGCGCCCCTGCGCCACGACCGGGCCGCTGAACCCCTGGCCGACGCGCTTTCGCCAGACGACCGTCGGCCCCTGGGGTCCCCACGTGTCCGCCGGCGCCGGGCCGCGGTACACGCCAGTCCGGTCCGCACCGAGCAACTGCGGCCAGTCCTGTGCACCCGCGACGGCGCCGGCCAGCAGGAGGAGCGGCGTTGAAACCAGGAAGAGGCGTCGCATGGAAACGGCCCTATGTTACGCCGTTGGGCCTTTGGGATTTGGCCCGCCTCCGCATTGCTTCGGCGAGGTCTCGCCGGAGCCTTAGCGAAGGCGGAGATTTGGGATTTGGGATTCGGGTTTTGGATGTGATAGCCTTTTGTTCACATGTTCGTTGCCCTTCACCACGTGCATCATCACCACGGCCATGCTGGCCGGCGGGGAGCCGTGCGCGCGTTGAAGCCCTAGACCCAGGATCAGGACGGCTGAACGCAGCGGACCCCGCCGGAACACATGGCGGGGTTTTTTGTTGTACGGTGCCCGAGACGAGACAGGCCACAGAGGCACAGAGACACAGAGAAAGACAGCTCGTGATGAGTGTAAACGCATGGATTTTTCCAAACTCGACGGACTGATTCCCGCGGTGGTGCAGGACCACGTCAGCGGCGAGGTGCTGATGGTCGGCTTCATGAACGAGCAGGCCTGGGACATCACGCGCCGCACGGGGTACGTGACGTTCTTCAGCCGCACGCGCAACACCCTCTGGACCAAGGGTGAGACGTCTGGCAACCGGCTGGCCGTGCGCGACATTCTGGTGGATTGCGACGAAGACACCGTGCTCCTCAAGGCCGAGCGCCTCGGCGACGGCAACGTCTGCCACACCGGCGAGCGTACCTGCTTCTTTCAACGGGCACAGGATGTGACGATCCCATGAAGCTCAAACTCGGCATTCCCAAAGGCTCGCTGCAGGACGCGACCATCCAGCTCTTCGCGCGGGCCGGTTTCAACATCTACGTGAGTTCACGCTCGTACTTTCCGGCCATCGACGACCCGGAGATCGAGTGCATGCTCATCCGCGCGCAGGAGATGGCGCGGTACGTCTGCGACGGCGTGCTCGACGCCGGGCTCACCGGGCAGGACTGGATTGCGGAGCACAAGCTGGGGGGCGAGCCGAAGCATGCGCTCACCAGCATCACCGACCTGGTGTACGCGAAACAGAGTTTCGGAAAGGTGCGCTGGGTGCTCGCCGCACCGGAGGACTCGCGGTTCAAGACGCCGCAGGATTTCTCCGGCGCCACGATCGCGACCGAGCTCGTCCGCGTGACGAAGGCGTACTTTGAAACGCTGAAGGTGCCGGTCAACGTCGAGTTCTCGTGGGGCGCCACCGAGGTGAAGCCGCCGGTGCTGGCCGACGGCATCGTGGAGGTCACCGAGACCGGGTCGAGCCTGCGCGCCAACCGCCTGCGAATCCTCGATACGGTCATGGAGTCGAACACGCAGCTCATCGCCAACGACGCCGCCCTGCAGGATGCGTGGAAGCGCACCAAGGTGGAAAACGTGGCGCTGCTGCTCCGTGCCGCCATCGAGGCGCAGGGCCGCGTCGGCCTGATGCTCAACGTCCGCCGCGCGGACCTCGACAAGGTCCTCGCGCTGCTGCCGGCGCTGCAGCGCCCGACGATCTCGTCGCTGAGCGACCCCGACTGGGTGGCGGTCAACACGATCATCGAGGAGCGGACGGTGCGCGACCTGATTCCGAAGGTCAAGGCGGCCGGCGGCCAGGGGATCGTGGAGTATCCGCTGAATAAGATCGTGATCTAGCCGGTAGGTGGTAGCCGGTAGGTCTCTGTTTAGCGGGTCGGTGCGACCCGACTGATGATTGTCGGTGCGATCCTAACCCGCTCGGTGCAATCGGGTCACTCCTCGGTGCAACCGTGCGGGCGCGCAGCCCGCGCTGTCAGGAGGGTGGCGGCTGGAAGACGTCGAGGACTGTGGGCCTCGGCGCCTGCAGCGCGGTCACGATGAGGCCGGTCGTGTCGAGGCCGCGCTGCTGGGCCGTTCGGAGCAGCGAGGCGAGCACCTGTTGGGTGTAGGCGCCGCGGGCGGTGCGATTGCCGCCGCCGCACATTTTCCGGGTGATGATGGCTGGGCGGAGGGCGTGCTCGGCGCGCCAGTTCGTCGCATCGCGTGTGGGATCGAAGAGGAGGCGGAAGACGGCCGCGAATTCGGTCCGCAGATGGACGGCGAAGCGGCGGGCGTCGGCGAGCCGGCTGGGTCGCACCGGAAGCAAGCGGTCAAGCCGGTTGACGTAGTGGCCGCGCGCCACCGCGAGGCCGTGGTCCGAGACCTGCCCGGCGCGTTGCCGATCCCGCGTTGCGAGGGCGGCCTGGAGCAGCGCCTGCACCTGCGGCGCAAACGGATGGTACGGATGGTCGAGCATCATCGTGCGACAGCGGCGGAGTAAATGCGCGAGACAGGTCTGATGCGCGGCGTGGACAAATTGCCGGTACGGCGCCCAGCCGTCGCGCTGCTGGACGCCGGCGTAGTCGGCGCCGAGCATCCGCGCCGCTTGGGCAAAGCCGCGCCCGTCCTCAATCGCGTAGGTGATGGTGTCCGGCGTGGCGAAGGCCCAGAGCCAGTACGGATGGCCGCCGACCTTCCAGCCGGTTTGATCGGGCGTCACCACGGGGCTGCCGCGGACCTGGGCGCACAGCGTCTCGTACGTCGGGTGCGCCTGGCGCGCCGCGCGAGGGACGGCGGGCACCAACCCGCCACGGGGCACGGTGAGGCGCCGAAGCGATCGCGCAGCAGGTGGCTCATGCGGCCGAAGGAGAGTCCGCACTGTTTGTTGAGGATCACGGCGAGGGCGACGGCCTGCGGGCCGAGCTGCACCGGGAGATCTGCTTGATACTGCGAGACGCCGCGGCGGCGGCGGCGCACCGCCCCACCGCAGTCCGGACACTGCGCGGGCAGCGGCACCTCATGCTGGACATCGACGTGCGCGGGCGGCCGACGATGCGCTTTCCGGCCGTAGGCAGCGCCCGGCTTGCGACCTGGTCGCTCGGGACCTTCTTTCGGCAGGCCGCGGGAAAACGGCGCGGGCGGCCGATTCGCCCGCCGACGCGCCATGTCGAGTGCTTCTTTCAGTCGCTCGTTCTCGCGCCGCAGGCGGTTGCGCTCAATTTCCGAGCGCAGGAGGTCTTCACGCAGCTGTTCCATCTGCCGCGCCTGATCGTCGATGATCTGCCGGAGGTCGGGCGGCGGCGAATCCTTCGGGCGCCGAGGCACGCGCCAGTGATGCCAGATTCACGCGCCCAGTACAAGCGGAATCCTCTGTGCCTCGGTGTCTCTGTGGTTCGTGATCAGTGGCCGAAGCGGGCCGGCATGGTGCTCACCCGCTAAACAAATACGCCGGTAGCTGGTAGTTATTTTGGGATTTGAGATTTGGGCTTTGACCTGTGCTGAAGATCGTTGAGGCGAGCAACCGGCGCGCCGTGAGGGCTCTGCTCTCGCCGGAACGGGCGCGTGACGCCGCCACCGAGCGCCGCGTCGCGCGCATCGTGGCGGACGTGCGCCGCGACGGCGACCGCGCACTCCTGCGGTACGCCCGGCAGCTCGATCGGCTGGACGGCCCGGTCGAAATCACCGAAGCCGCCATGCGCGCCGACGCCGCCCGCGTGCCGCGCGCCGTACGGCAGGCCGTCCGCGAGGCCGCGCGGAACATCCGCCGTGTGGCCAGCCGCCAGGTGCCGCGCGGATGGCGCACCCGCGTGGAACCGGGCGTCACGGTCGAACAGCGCGTGGTGCCGCTCGATCGGGTCGGCTGCTACGTTCCCGGCGGCCGGTATCCCCTTCCCTCGTCGCTGCTGATGGCGGCCATCCCCGCGTCAGTGGCCGGTGTGCGCGAGATCGTCGTCGCCTGCCCGCGGCCCGCACCGGTCGTGATGGCGGCGGCGCTCGAGGCGGGCGTCAGCCGGATGTTCCGGCTTGGGGGGGCTCAGGCGATCGCGGCGCTCGCGTACGGGACCGGCACGGTGCCGCGGGTCGACAAGATCGTCGGACCCGGAAACCGCTTCGTGGCGGCGGCCAAGGCGCTGGTCGCCTCCGACTGCGGCATCGACTTCTACGCCGGCCCGACCGAAATCGTCATCGTTTCGTCGCGCGGATCGGCCGCGTGGATTGCCGCGGATCTGCTGGCGCAGGCGGAGCACGACCCCGACGCCCGGGCGGTGCTGATTACCACGAGCCGGCGGCTCGCGGCCCGCGTCGCCCGCGAAGTCGAAGCCCGTCTGCCCGACACCGGCCCGGCGCGACAGTCGCTCCGGGCGCACGGAGGCATCGTCATCGCCTCGTCATCGGCCGAAGCCATGGCGCTCGCCAACGACGCCGCTCCCGAACACCTCGTCGTTGACGATGAGAGGATGGCGAGGATGGTGAGGTGCGCGGGATCGGTATTTGTGGGGCCGTGGTCTGCGCAGGCGGCAGGCGACTACGCCATCGGCTCCAATCATGTGCTGCCCACCGCCGGGGCCGCGCGGGCGCGCGGCGGCCTGTCTGCGGCCGACTTCGTGCGTCAGATCACGGTGCAGCGCCTCACGCGGGCCGGCGTGCGCCGCATCGGCGGAACGGCCATCGCGCTCGCCGGGGCCGAAGGGCTGCACGCGCACGCCGCGTCGATCGGGGAAAGGGTGCGCTGATGGTGATCCAGGGGTATCCCAATCCCGGCGATGGCCTCCGGCTGCATCTGAACGAGAACACCGGCGGCTGCTCGCCGCGGGTGCTCGAGGCGATTCGGCACGTGCGGCCGGCAGACGTCTCCACGTACCCGTCCTACCGCGACGCGGTGCTCGCGACCGCGCGGCATTTCGGGGTCGATCCCGACTGGGTGCTGCTGACCAACGGCCTCGATGAAGGGATCCTCATGACCGCGGTCGGCCACATCGCACGCGCGCGTGTGTGCGATGCGGAGAACATCATTCCGCTGCCTGCCTTCGACCCCTATCCGAACTCGACCGCAGCCGTCGGAGCGACCGCCGTCCGGGTCCCGCCCGGCCCTGACTTCGCGTTTCCGACCGAGGCGGTCATCGGCGCCGTCACGCCGCGCACGCGGATGATCTTTCTGAATACGCCGAACAATCCGACCGGGCAGCTGATTCCAATCGCCGATCTGGCTCGCATCAGCCGTGCCGCGCCGGATGCGGTCGTGCTCGTGGACGAGGCCTATATCGAGTTCGGCGGCACGAGCTTCATCCCGGAGATGGCGTCGTTCCCGAACGTGCTGCTCGGCCGCACGTTCTCGAAGGCGTACGGCCTCGCCGGGCTGCGGGTGGGTGTCCTCATCGGGCAGCCGCAGGTGCTCGACCCGGTCCGCGCGGTCACGCTCCCCTTCAACATCAATGGGGTGGCGCTCGCGGCTCTCGGTGCTGCGCTGAGCGACAGCGAGTTCCTGCCGCGCTATGCTGCCCAGGTGCACGAGTCGCGCGAGCGGCTCTATGCCGCGTGCCGGCGGCTCGGGCTCCAGTACTGGCCGAGCGCGGCCAACTACGTGCTGGTTCGCGTCGGCGACGCCGCGCCGTTCGTTCAGGCGCTCGCCGCCGGGCAGATTCACGTCCGCGATCGGTCGAAGGATCCCGCGACGCCCGGCTGCATCCGGATGACGGCCGGGATCGTGGAGCACACCGGCCGCGCGATCGAGGCGCTCGAATCGGCGGTCGCCGTGAGGCAGGGCCGATGAGCACACGCAGGGTACGTGGGGCGGATTCCGCGCCGCGGACACGAGCCATCGCGGCGCGGATCCGCCGTGCCTCCTTCGATCGCCGGACCACCGAAACGCAAATCCGTGGGCGGCTCGTGCTGGACGGTCAGGGCCGCTACGACGTGCGGACCGGCATCCGGTTCCTCGACCACATGCTCGAGCTGTTCGCGCGTCACGGCGGCTTCGATCTGACGCTGCAGGCCACCGGCGATCTGGACGTCGATCAGCACCATACGGTCGAGGACGTCGGCATCACGCTCGGCGAGGCGACGCTCGAGGCGCTCGGCGACCGCAAAGGCATCAACCGGGCCGGCTACTTCGTGATGCCGATGGACGAGACGCTCGCGGTGGCGGCGATCGACCTGAGCGGCCGGCCGCATGCCATCGTCAATCTGAAGCTGCGCGTGCCGCGCGTGGGCGATCTGCAGAGCGAGCTGATCCACGACTTCTTCGACGGCTTCGCGTCGGGGGCCCGCGCCAACGTGCATGCGACGGTGCTGTACGGACGATCGAGCCACCATCACGTGGAGGCGGTGTTCAAGGCGTTCGCGCGCGCGCTCCGCGTGGCGTGCGCACGCGACCGCCGGCTGGCGACGATGCTTCCGAGCACGAAGGGGCTGCTGTGATCGCGCTCATCGACTACGGCGCCGGGAATCTCACGTCGGTGAAGAAGGCGCTCACCGCGCTCGGCGCGGACTTCGCCGTTCCCGCCACCCCCGACCAGTGCGAGGGCGCGGCCGGCCTCATCGTCCCCGGCGTGGGGCACTTCTCCTCGACCCTGGCGCTCGATGCGCCGTGGCGCGACACGATCGGCCGCCTGGTGCGCGGCGGCACGCCGCTGCTCGGGATCTGCGTCGGCATGCAGTGGCTGTTCACCGGGAGCGAGGAGGCGCCCGCGGTCCCCGGGCTCGGTGCGCTGGAGGGCCGCTGCCGGCTGCTGCGGGGCGACACGGAACGTCGTCTCAAGATTCCGCACGTCGGCTGGAACGCGCTGGATCTGTGTGGGGCGCGCGAGAGGCGTCTCCTCGCGGGGATCCAGCCGGGGGCGTACGTGTATTTCACCCACTCATTTGCCGCTCCCGTCACGGCCGACTGCATCGCGTCGACCACCCATGCAGAGCCGTTTGCCGCGGCGGTCGAGCGCGACAACGTGTTCGGCGTGCAGTTCCACCCCGAAAAGTCCGGCGAGGCGGGGCTGCAGATCCTTCGCAATTTCCTGAACCTGTGCTGACCAAGCGGATCATCGCGTGCATGGACGTGCGCGACGGGCAGGTGGTCAAGGGCGTGCAGTTCCAGCAGCTGCGGCACGCCGGCGACCCGGCCGAGCTCGCCCGGCGCTACAACGTCGAAGGCATCGACGAGGTCGTCGTGCTCGACGTGACCGCGACGCTTGAAAGCCGGCGCGCGCTCGCGCGCACGATCAGCGCCGTGGCACACGAGATCTTTCTCCCGCTCACGGTGGGCGGCGGGATCCGCACCGACGCCGATGCCGCGGCGGCCGTGGACGCCGGCGCCGACAAGGTCAGCCTCAACACGGCGGCGCTTGCCAATCCCTCGCTCATTACGACACTGGCGAATCGGTACGGCAGCCAGGCGGTGATCGTCGCGATCGATGCCAAGCGGACGGCGCCGGGGTTCGGCGTCTACGTGCGCAGCGGAACGGCCGACGCGGCGCGGGACGCCGTCGAATGGGCGCGCGAGGCCGAGTCGCGCGGCGCCGGCGAGATCCTGCTCACGTCGATGGACCGGGACGGCACGCGCGCCGGCTTCGACTGCGGCCTCACCGCCGCGGTGGCCGACGCCGTGAACATCCCGGTGATTGCCTCGGGCGGCGCGGGAGGGCTCGATCACTTCGTGGACGTGTTCACCGCCGGCCACGCCGATGCGGCCCTGGCCGCGTCGATCTTTCATTACGCGGATACGGGCGTGGCCGAGCTCAAACGCCACCTGCACGCCGCCGGCATTCCCGTGCGCCTCTGATGCTCATCCCTTCGATCGATCTGCAGGGCGGCCGCATCGTGCAGCTCGTGCAGGGCGAGACGCTGGCGGTCGAAGCGCAGGATCCGGAGCCCTGGATTGCCAGATTCGCGCGGTTTCCACGCGTGCAGCTGATCGACCTCGACGCGGCGAAAGGCCAGGGGGACAACGCCTCGATGGTGGCGGCCATCTGCGCCCGCCTGCCCTGCCGCGTCGGCGGCGGCATCCGGACGATCGGCCGCGCCGAGGCCGTGCTGGACGCCGGGGCGCACGCCGTGATCGTGAGCTCGGCGCTCTTCCGCGACGGCGCCGTCGACCTCGCGTTCGCCAGCGACCTGGCGGAGACCATTGGCGCCGAGCGCGTCATTGCCGCGGTCGACAGCCGCGGCGGCCGCGTGGCGATTCACGGGTGGCGCACGCTCCTGCCGATCACGGCCGTGGAGGCCGTCCGCGCGCTCGAGCCCTACTGCAGCGAGTTCCTCTACACGCATGTGGACACCGAAGGGCTGATGCAGGGCACCGATTTCGGCGCCATCCTGGCGGTCCGCCGGGCGACGGCCCGCCGGCTCACGGCCGCCGGCGGCATCACCACGCGCGCCGAGATCGACCGCCTGCACGCCGACGGCATCGACGCGGTCGTCGGCATGGCGATCTACACCGGGCAGCTCCCGCTGGACGATTTCCAGGGGCCGGCCTGAAGGCCGGCACTACGTACTCCAGGGGCCGGCCTGAAGGCCGGCGCTACGTACTCCAGGGGCCGGCCTGAAGGCCGGCGCTACGTACGTAGTGCCCGGCTTCAGCCGGGCCGAAATGCTCCCACCGGCCGCCCAGGTGTGTTACGGTAAAGACCGTATCCATTACGTCGATTAACGTAATTCATACGTCATCCAGCGTCACGCCATGGAGAACCCGTTCATCTACGGGGAAATCGTCCCGGACGAGGCCTTCGCCGACCGCGAGGCCGAGCTCGACCGCCTGGTGGCCGACCTGTCGTCGTCCCAGAAGGTCTTCCTCATCTCGCCTCGCCGCTACGGCAAGTCCTCGCTCGTCCGGCGGGCCTTGGCTGTGCTCGCCCGGCACGGCGCGCTCACCGTCGAGCTCACGGTCAGCAGCTACAGCTCGTATGTGGCCTTCCTCGAGGG
>Ga0156172_1065_pt1 | contig 32874 bp, 32 predicted proteins | sample RifCSPlowO2_12_FD_107825 | JGI IMG/M metagenome (GOLD analysis project Ga0156172, IMG submission 107825) | Acidobacteria bacterium RIFCSPLOWO2_12_FULL_67_14 | reverse complement strand
CCGCTCTGGGCGCGGAACGGGCAGGAGCTGTTCTTCCTCTCGCCGGCGGGCGCGCTGATGCGGATTGGCGTGGCGCGCAGCGGAACATGGTCGGTCACCATCCCCTCGGTGCTCGTCCAGACGGCGTACTTCTCTGCTGGCGGTAACCCGGGCCGGACCTACGACATCGCCCCGGACGGCCAGCGGTTCCTGATGATCAAGCAGGGCGCCGGCGCCGGAGGATCGAATGCGGCGCCGTCCATCGTGGTCGTGCTGAACTGGGCGGAGGAGTTGAAGAGGCTCGTGCCGGTGAACTAAGAACCTTGTCGTTCACACTTCTCGGTTCTCAGTTCTCGGTTCGTGTTCAGGTTCGGGTTCGGTTCGCGGAGCTCCCCGCGGCGCCGTTACCGATAGTAGGCGCCCGCGAGCGCCGCGATGACGGCGAGGAGCACGGCGAGTTGCGTGCCGAACATCCAGATGAAGCGCTGGTCGATCTGGGCGAAGCGCTGATCGACTTGATTGAAGCGCGCATTCATGTCGGTACGCAGCTCCGTCAGCCCCGCGCGAACGTCCTGGATGGCCGTGCGCAGGTCGGCCATGCCGTCCTGGATGGCGCTGAACATCCGGTTGTGCTCGCCGACGGTCCCTTCCAGATACGCGACGCGCTCTTCGATCGATGGCATGTCTCGACGCTGCTCCCACCAGGTCGGCACGACCCGGATTCTACATCGTCGGGATCGCATGGGCCGTGCCGCCCGTGCCGGGACCGTCCGGCCCCACACGTGGCCTGAAACCGCGTCTGTCTGTCGGGGGATCGTCGTTTCTGCCGTCCCGCCGAGCTCTGAAACCCGCAAGAATTGCCGCGGGAATCCGGGCTACAATCCGCGCCTCCGTGTCCGAAGCCCTGAGCCCTGATCAAATGAACACCCTCTTCATCTCCTACGCCTCCGACGACCAGGCCATCGCGCTGGAGGTGTGCGCGCAGCTCGAGGCGCAGGGCGTGCGCTGCTGGATTGCCCCGCGCGACGTAGCCCCCGGCGCCAAGTGGGACGAGGCTATCGTCGACGCCATTCAGGGCTCGGGCGCGTTTCTCCTGATTCTCACGGCCGCAGCCAACGAGTCCCCGTACGTGGGCAACGAGGTCAACCATGCGTTTGCGGCGAAGAAAGCGATCTTCACCTTCCGCGTGGAGGACGTGCAGCCGAACAAGTCGATCGGCTTCTACCTGGCGCGGCATCACTGGACTGACGGCTTCCCGCCGCCGCTCGAGGCGAAGGTGGCGCAGCTGGCCGCGGGCGTCTCCGGGCTGCTTGGCGTTGGCGACGCGGGAGCCGGCGCCGGGACGACTGCGCCGACGGGCGCAGCCGCCCGCCCGGCCGTGCGGTCCGCGCGCCGCACCGTCTGGCAGCGGATGCCGCGCCGCGAACGCATGGCATGGGTGGCCACGGGCGCGTCGGCGCTGGTCGCGTTCCTCGCGCTCGTGTTTCTCGTCGTCGCGCTGCCAGGCCGCGGCGCAGCGGCAGTGGACACCGGGCCAGTGTGGCTCGAGCTGACGACGCCGCCAAGCGGCACGCCGGAGGCGGTCGCCCTCTCGCCCGACGGCCGGCAGATTGTCTTCACCGCGGAGACGCCTGACGGTCAGGAGATGCTCTTCCTGCGCGCGCTCGACACGCCGGAGGCGCAGCCGATCCCCGGCACCGAAGGCGCGCGGACGCCCGTCTGGTCGCCCGACGGCCGGAGCCTCGCGTTCGTCGAAGGCGCACGGCTGAAGCGGGTCGAGATTGCCGGCGGCGCGCCGCAGGTGCTCGCCGGCAACATCACCAATGCGGTTGGCAATTCGTGGAGTCAGGACGGCGTCCTCCTGTTTTCGATCAATCGTGGCACGGGCCTGAGCGGAATCCTGCGGGTATCGGCCACAGGCGGCGAGCCTGTGTCGATCTCGACGCCAACCGGCAACGAAGGCAGTCACAACAGGGCGATGTTTCTGCCGGATGGGCAGCGATTCCTCTATCGTGTAAGCGGCGGCGCGCAACCTGGCATCTACCTCGCCGCGCTCGATGGATCCGATCGGCGCTTCCTTGTGGACGCGGACGAGGCGGTCTATGCCCCGCCCGGCTTTCTGCTGTTTGTGCGAGGCGAAACGCTCTACGCGCAGTCGTTCGATGCCGACGCATACCGTCTCAGCGGCAGCGCCGTTCCACTGGCTCAGCAAGTGGCGCAGGCAGCTCAGCTGGTGCTGTCTGGCGGACGCGTGTCGGTCGGCGCCAACAGTGCCGTGGCGTTCCGGCGGGGATCGGAGGCGGCGCAGCGTCGGCTCGAGTGGTTCGATCGTGCGGGGAGCCGCCTTGGCCGGCTGGCAAGCCCCGACGTCGCGGACCCGCAACAGGTGGCGCTGTCGCCGGATGGACGACAGGTCGCGTTCGCTCGAAACGTGGCCCAGAATCCGGACATCTGGGTGTTCGATCTCGCCCGGGAGACCGCGTCGAAATTCACGCTCGACGCGGCAGCAGACACCGCGCCCATCTGGTCGCGCGACGGGGCGCGCATCGCGTTCGGCTCGACCCGCGGCAAGAACGTGTACAACATCTATCAGAAGCTGGTGGGCGCGGCCGGGAGCGACGAGCTGCTCGTCGAGTCGCTGGCGAGCGGGTTCCCGCAGGACTGGTCGCCCGACGGCCGCTACCTGCTCTATCGCCTCGTCGACGCCAAGACCGACCGCGACCTCTGGGCCGTGGCGCTCGACGGCAGCGCCGACCGCCGGCCGTTTCCGGTGGTCAACACACCAAGTGCCGATTACGACGGCCAGTTCTCGCCGGACGGGCGATGGATCGCGTACGCCTCGACCGTCTCGGGGCGTCCCGAGATCTACCTGCAGCCGTTTCCGAAGGCGACGGAGCGGTGGCAGGTCTCGACCGCCGGCGGCAACGAGGCGCTCTGGCGGCGCGACGGCCGGGAGCTGTTCTACGTGGCGCCGGACGGGACAATCGTGGCGGTGCCGATCACGCTTGGGGCCGGCGGCCGACGGCCGGATCTGGGCACGCCGCGGCCGCTGTTCAAGTCGGCCATCACCGCGATGGGGCGCGGTGGAATCGGCTCCGGCCATCAGTACGCGGTCACGCCCGACGGCCAGCGGTTCCTGATCATCGTCCAGGGGGAAGAGATCTCGACGGCGCCGATCACGCTGCTCCTCAACTGGACGGCGGCGCTCGAACAATAGATCGTTCGGGTCGTTCGGATCGCGAACCGTTTCATGACCAACGTAGTGCCCGGCTTCAGCCGGGCCGAAGCCGACGTAGTGCCCGGCTTGAGCCGGGCTGAAGCCCGGCACTACGTACGAATCGGTGTCAGGGTCGGCCCCGGTCAGGCCCGGAAGATCCGCGCGAGCGGCAGCTCGAGGCCCGGCAGGAGCGGCGTCGTCAGCACGTCGCCGGCCTCGCGCGACAGCTCCACCGGCCGCTCGAAGCGATCGCCGGCGCGCCGCGAGACCCGGACGACCTCGATGTCGGGATCGACAATCCAGTACTCCGAGACGCCTGCGCGCTCGTAGAGCCGGCGCTTGATCGTCTCGTCCCGCTTGCGGGTCCCTTTCGACACAATCTCGACGACGAGCTCGGGGACACCTTTCGCATGGAGCGGCGTGATCACGGCTGCGGCCCGCTCGTTCGAGAGATACAGCAGGTCGGGCTCGACAACGTCGACGGTGGAGAAGACGACATCGTAGGGCGCGAAAAAGAGTTGTCCGAGGGGATGGGCCTCGAGCCACGTCCAGATCAGACCGTGGATGGTGCCAGCGATCTCCTGATGTCGGGTGTTCGGCGACGGCGTCACGTAGTGCTCCCCGCCGATCAACTCGTGCCGCTTCCCGTCGTCGGGGAACTGCACGAAGTCGTCGTAGGTGAGCTTCACGGCGGGCGGCGTGGCGTTCACGTGGTCGCTCCCGGCCATGCGCTCATTCTACCGTCGTCATGGCCAGGGGCATGCCAGCGCGAGCCGGCCCCCTTCGACTATAATCCGCGCGGCTCGATCACACGAAACGGCGGGTCCGCCGTGGGATCGCGAGCGGCACCCACGGAATGGCGGGATCGCTGTCAGAGCATGAGCGCCCCCGCCCTACAAGTGACCGACGTAGTGCCCGGCTTCAGCCGGGCCTTGGCCGGGCTGCAGCCGGGCACTACGTACATTGCTGCAGCCCGGCACTACGTACGTTGCGCGAACGTTGAACGTAAGATGAGCGCCCTCTTCATCTCCTACGCCTCCGACGACCAGGCGGTCTCGCTGGACGTGTGCGCGCAGCTCGAGGCGCAAGGGGGTGCGCTGCTGGATCGCGCCGCGCGACGTGGCGGCCGGCAAGGTGTGGGACGAGGCGATCCTCGACGCGATCGAGGGTGCGTCGGCGTTCCTGCTGATCCTGTCGTCGAGCGCCAACGGCTCGCACTTCGTGAAGAACGAGGTGAATCGCGCGTTCAGTCTCGGCAAGCCGATCGTGACGTTCCGGGTGGAAGACGTGACGCCGGGACGGTCGCTCGATCTGTATCTGGCGCGGCATCACTGGACCGACGGCTTCCCGCCGCCGCTCGAGCCGAGGGTGGCGCAGCTCGCCGCCGCCGTGTCGGGTCTGCTCGGTGTCGGCATTCTGGCCGGCGCGAGTGGCACAGCGGTGGCAACCGGCGCACCCGCCGCGCCGCCCCGGGTGAAGAAAAGGACAGGCGCCGCACCCGCCTGGCTGCGTCGCGCCCTGACGGCCACTCTCGGCGCGCTTGTCGTGGCTGCACTGACCGCTGCCGGCACACTGTCGTGGCGCACGGCGCCTACCGGGCCTGCCGTGGCGCGGTTCGAGCTCACGCTTCCCCAGGATCAGGCGCCGTCGACGACGGCCCGCCGAATCGTCGCAGTGTCCCCGGACGGCACCCAGATCGTGTACGCGGCTGACCGCCGGCTGTACCTGCGGTCCATCGGCGATCTCACGCCGCGACCGATCTCCGGGACCGACATCGTCGGCGCTGGCGGCGGCCTCTCCGGTCTCACCGATCCAGTATTTTCTCCTCTCACCGATCCAGTATTTTCTCCGGACGGGCAATGGATCGCCTTCTTCATCGTCTCACGCGCCGCGATCGGGAAGATTCCCGCTGCCGGCGGTGCGCCGGTGGCGATTGCGGACGGCGGCGGCATGGGCCTCCACTGGAGCGGCGATGCCATCCTCTTCGGTCAGGCGGGCGCCGGCATCATGCGCGTCTCGGCCAACGGCGGCACGCCCGAGCTGGTCGTCCGCGTCGACGAGGGCCAGGTGGCGTACGGCCCGCAGATGCTGCCGGACGGCGAGACGGTGCTGTTTACGCTTGCGGAGGGCATTGGATGGGACAACGCCCAGATCGTCGCGCAGTCGCTGCGCTCCGGCGATCGAACGGTGCTCATCAAGGGGGGATCCGACGCGCGCTACCTTGAAACGGGGCACATCGTGTACGCGGTGCGCGGCGTGCTCTTCGGCGTGCTGTTCGATGCGCAGAGCCTGGCGGTGACGGGCGGAGCGTTCCCGCTCGTGGAAGGCGTCGGCCGCGCGCCGACCGCCACCACCGGCGTGGCCCAGTTTGCCGTGTCGCCGACAGGCACGCTGATCTACCTCCCCGGTCCCGTGTCCAGCTTGACGGCGCAGATCGCGATCGGACGCTTCGACAGGAACGGGAGCGCTGCCCCGCTGAAGGTGCCGACAGGCCTCTACCTCTCGCCGCGAGTGTCGCCGGATGGAACGCGACTCGCATTCGGGAGCGACGACGGCAAGGAGGCCGCCATCTGGGTCCACGACCTTGCCGGGACCAGCGCCACGCGGCGGCTGACGTTCGGCGGTGGGAACCGGTTCCCGGTCTGGTCGCCAAAAGGCGACACCCTGCTCTTCAACGTGACAAAGGGATCGACGGTTTCGCTGTGGACGCTGTCGCTGCAGGACAGGAAGGCCGCGCCATTCCCCGGCGTGGAATCGTCGATCCCCACCACCGCTATGCTCTCACCCGATGGGCGCTGGATCGCGTATTCCACGAGGCAGGGTGCGCAGGGTGCTCTCAGCGTCGTGTACGTACAGCCGTTTCCGGCAACGGGCGCGGTCTACCAGATTTCCGGCAGCTCGGAAGATGGCCACCACCCGGTCTGGTCGGCGGACGGCCGGGAGCTGTTCTACATCCCTGGGCCGGGCACACAGCTCGCCTCGGTGCGCATCACGACCAGTCCGGCGTTTGTCTCGAGCACCGTCGCCCCCGTCGTGATGCGTTTTCAAAATGACGCCCCAACCGCCCCTGCCCGCAATTACGACGTTTCACGGGACGGCACGTTCATCGGTCTGATGCCGGGCGGGGTGCCGACCGGGGATCGGGCGGCCATGCAGTTCGTCGTCGTCCTCAACTGGTTCGAGGAGCTGAAGAGGCTCGTGCCTGTGAACTAAGAACCGCGTCGTTCACGCTTCTCACGTCTCGGTTCCCGGTTCGTGTTCAGGTTCGGGGCGCCAGACGATGACGTCGGTGTGGAGGAAGTCGTCGCCTTTGCAGAGGAGCGGTTCGTCGAGCGTCCGCGCCAGCGCGTAGGCAAAGCAGTCGCCGAAGTTGAGGCCGGCGCGGTGGCGTCCCTTGCCGTACTGGAGAAAGGCCCGGCGCGCCGCGTGCGCCTGCTCGTCGTCCACGGAAACGAGCTCGACGTCCGCGGCCTTCAGGAACTGGTCCAGATCCCGCAGCCCTTCGGCGCCGCGCTTCACTTCGATCACGATTGAGATCTCGACGAACGTGGCCGCTGAGAGGCGCCGGGCGTCGGCCGCCTCGATCGCGGCGATGAACGGCGCGCGCTCCGGCTCGTCCAGGAGGATGGCCGCCAGCGCCGACGTGTCGAGCACCATCAGCGCGGCAGGCCGTGCTCGTCGTAGCCGAGGATCTCGTCGGGGGTGCGGGAGTCGCGGGCCGGCAGGCGTGCGCAGTGAAGAGCGATCGCCGTGAGGTCATCGGCGAGCCGGCGCTTTGCGCGCTCGCGCCGGAGGCGGGCGAGCCGCTCCCGGAGCGCCGTGGTGACCGCCTCGGTCTTCGTTTCTCCGGTGCGGCGGGCGAGCTCGGTGGCCAGACGCTCCGTCTCGGGGTTCCGGATGTTCAGGGGCATATGTGTAGCTTTCAGTCTACACGTCTACACAGGCCCCATCAACCGTCCGGGTCTGTCCGATGGGCGGCGCTTTCTGCTCGTCAAGCCGGGGGTCGCCAGCAGCGATGGGGCTGCCGCGCAGATCGTCGTCGTGCAGAACTGGTTCGAGGAGCTCAAGCGGTTGGTGCGTGCGAACTGAGAACCCTGTCGTTCACACTGCTGGCTTCTCGGTTCTCAGTTCCCGCCTCCGCCTGCGGCTTCGGCGAGGCCTCGCCGGAGCGCTTCGCGCGAAGGCGGGCGGGTTCAGGGTTCGGTTCGAGGTTCGCGGCGTCAGCGGTAGTACGCCGCCGCCAGCGTGGCGATGATCGCGAGCAGGACCGCGAATTGTGTGCCCGTCAGCCAGATCAGGCGCTGGTCGACCTGCGCAAAGCGCTGGTCGATCTGTACGAACCTCTGGTCGACCTGGTTGAACCGTGCGTTCATGTCGGCCCGTAGCTCGGTCAGTCCGGTCCGGATATCCGACAGCGCGTGCTGAATGTCCGTGAAGGCACGACTGTGCTCGCCGACCGTGCCCTCCAGATACGCGACCCGCTCTTCGATCGACGGCATCTCTCCGCCTCGCTCCCACCAGGTCGGCACGACCCGGATCTTACATCGTCGGGATCGCAGGCTCCGTGCCGGACCACATGAGGCGGCCTTGGGTGAATTCCGGCGGAAACCCGCACCTCCGGTGTGCCCAGTATCGCCGCATGGACGTTTTCGCCGCGTGGAAGCCTGCGCGCGTGGCACGAATTGCCAACGATAGGGCCGAGGTTCGGACTACAATCCGCGCGGCTCGATTACACGCAACGGCGGGGCTGCTGTCGGATCGCGAGCAGCCCCGCCCTACATATGAGCACCCTGTTCATCTCCTACGCCTTAGACGACCAGGCGGTCGCGCTGGAGGTGTGCGCGCAGCTCGAGGCGCAGGGGGTGCACTGCTGGATCGCGCCGCGCGACGTGGCGCCGGGCGCGAAGTGGGACGAGGCGATTCTCGACGCGATCGAGAGCGCGTCGGCGTTCCTCCTCATTCTGACGCGTGGGGCCAACGAGTCGCCCTACGTCAGCAACGAGGTGAACGAGGCGTTCGAGAAGAAGAAGACGATCTTCACGTTCCGCGCCGAGGAGGTGCTGCCGGGCAAGTCGCTGAAGTTCTATCTCGGCCGGCAGCACTGGATCGATGGCTTCCCGCCGCCGCTCGACGGCAAGGTCGCGCAGCTGGCGGCTGCGGTGATAGCCCTGATTGGCGCGGCGGAAGGGGTCGGCGCCGGCGTGGCAACCCGCGCGCCAGCCGCGCCGTCTCGCCGAAGCAAAGCACGGTCGTGGTCGCTCCTCAGGCTGCCGGCGGGGCGCCGCCTTGTTACGCATGCGGCCGCGCTGGTCGTCGGCGTCGGGATCGGATGGTGGGCGATGGCGTCGCCTGGCTCCGGTCCGGCCGTCACGCGCTTCTCCTACACGATTCAGGAAGGCATCTTCACCAGCGGCACCCGGCAGAATGTGGCGATCTCTCCCGACGGGTCGCGACTTGTCGTTAGCGTTCATCGGACAGCTGTACGTACGGTCGCTGTCGGAATCGGATGCCAGGCCCCTGCCCGGGACAGAGCAGCCGGGTAACCCCATCTTTTCGCCCGACGGTCAGTCGATCGTCTTTGCACAGGGGGGCAATGCCCGCGTCTTGCGCCGGATCGCGGTTGCTGGCGGTACGCCGATCACGATTTGTGATCTGGCCATTGCTCCATTCGGCATCAACTGGGATGGCGACTGGATCGTCGCTGGTCAGGGCAGTAACGGAATCGTACGGGTGGCGGCGGGTGGGGGCACGCCCGAGCAGATCGTCAAGGTCGAACCCACACAGATTGCCCACGGCCCCCAGATTCTTCCCGGCGGCCGGAATATCCTGTTCACGCTCGCACCCAGTACCGGACCAAACCCATTCGACCGCGCGCAGATCGTCGTGCAGTCGCTGTCGTCCGGCGAGCGCACCGTGCTCGTCGAGGGCGGCAGCGATGCGCGCTACCTGCCGGCGGGCCATCTGGTGTACGCGGTGCAGGGGACGCTGCTTGCCGTCCCGTTCGACGTTGGAAGACTGCAGGTGACCGGTGCCGCTGTGCCGGTCATCGAGGGTGTGAGGCGGCCAGTCCAGGCCCCCGGCAACTCTCTGGCGGCGCAGTTCAGCGTCGCCGCCAACGGCACCGCCGTCTACGTCGCTGGTGCTGCGAGAGCAGGGTTCCAGGATCTCGCGTTCAGCGGCCGGGATGGCAGCCGGGAACCGTTGAACCTGCCGCCCGACACGTATCGCTATCCCCGCCTCTTGCCTGACGGCCGGCAGCTTGTCGTGGGCACCGACGATATGGTCAGTCGCTGCTCGTGGCGCGCGATCAGACCCTGCCGGATGCCGATGTCTGGATCGTGCCGATCGGGAAACCCGAAGGGGCGAAGGTGCTGATCCAGGGGCCGATGCGGCAGCAGCTGGCGCGCATCTCGCCGGACGGCCGATGGATCGCGTATGTCTCGAACGAATCGGGGCGCGACGAGGTCTACGTGCAGCCGTTTCCGGCGCTTGACGGGCGATGGCAGGTGTCGACCGCTGGCGGGTCGGAGCCGCTCTGGGCGGGGCGGGGCGGAAGCCTGTATTACCGGGGCCAGGGCGCCGTGTTCGCGGTGGAGGTCCGCGCAGGGGCGACGTTTTCGGCGGGCGTTCCGCAGCGGCTCTTCGACGATGTCTTCACCAGAAAGGGCGCGGGACACTTCGGCTGGGATGTGGGGACGGACGGTCGGTTCCTGATGGAACGGCCCGGCGAGCAGGTGCGCGCGCCGTATCTCCACATCGTCCAGAACGTCGGCGCCGAGATCGCGCGTCGTCTTGCCGCCGGCAACTGACCGGTTCGGGTCGGTTCAGCGGGCCGCATCGCGTACCCGGACGGTGCGCGTCTGCCGGGCGTAGCTGAGGATTGCGGCATCGGCGGTCAAGAGCGTCGCGTCCATCTGGCGGGCGGTCGAGACGAGCAGACGGTCGAGCGGATCGGGCAGCGCTGCGCGGGGGATGTAGCCGGCATCGATCGCGACGGCGGCCGTGAGCTCGGCCAGCCGCACCCCCGAGGCGTCAATCGATTCGCGTATCCATTGATCGGGAGGCTGCGAGAGACGGAGGCGCCCCAGCGTGCAGAGCGCCACGATCTCGAAGAGCGACGCCGGCGAGATCCGGAGCGCGCCGTCGGCATCCGCCCGGGCCAGGGCCTGGCGGGCGCGGCGGCCGAGGCGCTGCGCATCGCCTGCGACCGCCCAGATCCAGGCGTGCGTGTCGAGCAGCAGCACGGCTCAGGCGCGGTCGATCGTCCACTCGGCGTCGACCGGCTCGAACGGCCGATCGTAGCCGAGCACCGTGCCTTTCCTGGAGCCGAAGACGGCCCGCGCGGCGCCGGCGTCGTACGGGACGAGCTTTGCCACCGGCCGGCCGTGCTTGGTCACCACGTATTCCACGCCCCGCTCGCGCACCCGATCCATCAGCGTCAGGCACGTCGCCTTGAACTCGGCGGCGGCGATCGGCCGTCCGTCGGGGGGCGGCTTCGTCGCCTTCCGTCGCGGAGCAGGGAGGACCTTCGCCATGACCAGAATAGTATGACCAATTCAGGGGAGCCGGCAAGCGGCGGGACCTCCCCGCGCGATGGCCCTCAGACGTCGTCCGGCTTCAACAGCTGCTGCAGCGCGTCGAGGTGCGTGGCCAGGAAGAGCTTGTCCTTGTCGCGTCCGGCGGCCTGCTTGGATTCGACGATGTGGAGCAGGCGGGCGGTGGGGACCTCGACGGCATCGATGTGAAACAGGTGGCGCTCGGCCCAGACCGCCTCGAACTCGAAGCCCTTCATCACCAGCGTGAAGTCGACACGGAGCTCGTTCTCGCCGGTCGCGCGCGTGACGGCGCGGCGACTCACGACGCGTTCGGCGAGCCACCGGTCGCGCGGGCGGTCGAGCGGATCGCCGGAGGTCCACAGCTCCAGCCCGGTTTCGTCGCAGGCCTCGCAGCGGAACGAGGGGGTCCACGGGTTCTAACGCACCCGCACGGCGCTCTTGTAGAACCTGGCGGAGGAATCGATGAGCCGCCACACCCAGCTCTTGTCGGCGCCCGGCCGGTTGGCGGGCAGCGCCTCGACGCGGGCGATGAGCGCGCGATACTCGTCGGTCATCTCGAACCGGTAGGTCCGGGCGAAGGCCGCAGCCTCGTCCAGGCCTTTCAACACGCGCTCGAGATCGTCTGCCATGCTCGACCGATCGTAGCGTCGCCTTCGTCTCGCCGAAGCGTTTCGCGCGAAAGCGGACAAGTTCGGCGGGGCGCTCCGATCCCGCCTGGTCAGCGAAAGTACGCCGTGGCCAGCGTGCCAATCATCGCGAGCAGGACGGCGAAGAGTGTACCCGTCAGCCACATCAGGCGCTGGTCGACCTGTGCAAAGCGCTGATCGACCTGCACGAACCGCTGGTCGATCTGGCCAAAGCGCTGATCGATCTGCCCGAACCGCTGGTCGATCTGGTTGAACCGGGCGTGCATATCCGCCCGCAACTCGGTCAGCCCGGTCCGGATATCCGACAGTGCGTGCTGGATGTCCGTGAAGGCGCGGCTGTGCTCGCCAACCGTGCCTTCAAGATAGGCGACGCGCTCTTCGATCGACGGCATCTCTCCGCCTCGCTCCCACCAGGTCGGCACGACCCGGATCTTACATCGTCGGGATCGCAGGCTTCGTGCCGGACCGCATGAGGCCGCCTTGGGTGAATTCCGGTGGAACCCGCACCTCCGGTGTGCCGAGTATCGCGATGTGGACGTTTTCGCCGCGCGGAGGGCTTGTGGCCGTGGCGCGAATTGCCAACGACAGGGCCGGGGTTCGGGCTACAATCCGCGCGGCTCGATTACATGAAACGGCGGGTCCGCCCGTCCGATCACAAGCGGACCCGCCCTACAGATGACGTAGTGCCCGGCTTGAGCCGGGCCTTGGCCGGGCTGAAGCCCGGCACTACGGACATTGCTGAAGCCCGGCACTACGTACGTTGCGCGAACGTTGAACGTGAGATGAGCACGCTCTTCATCTCGTACGCCTCAGACTACCAGGCCATTGCGCTGGAGGTCTGCGCGCAGCTCGAGGCGCAGGGGGTGGGCTGCTGGATCGCGCCGCGGGACGTAGCCCCCGGCGCCAAATGGGACGAGGCGATCGTGGATGCGATCCACTCCGCCGGCGCGTTCCTGCTGCTGCTGACGGAGGCCGCCAACGAGTCGCCCTACGTGGGCAACGAGGTGAACCACGCGTTCGCGGCGAAGAAGGCGATCTTCACCTTCCGCGTGGAGGACGTGCAGCCGAACAAGTCGCTCGGCTTCTACCTGGCGCGGCACCACTGGACCGATGGCTTCCCCCCTCCGATCGAGACCAAGGTGGCGCAGCTCGCCGCCGGGGTCTCCGGATTGATCGGCGTCAGCGCGCTGGCGGGCGTTGCCGGAACGACGACGGCAGCGGCCGCTGCGCAGCCCAAAGCGAGGAAGAAAGCCGGCGCTCAGCCGGCGTGGCGGCGGACCGCCCTGGTCGGTGCCGCCGGCGCGCTTGCTGGAAGCTTGCTGGTCGGCGCGGCCTGGTACGCGACGCACAGTGCTGCGCTGACGGGTGCTGGGGCGTTGCCGGTCAACCGAGTCACCATTCCGACCGCTCCTGCAACCCTCGCGGCGCGCGGCGTTGCCGCCTCGCCCCTCGCCATCGCGCCGAATGGCCGTGCCCTTGCCTTCGTGGGAACGAGCGCCGAGCGGCTGTTCGTCAGAGATCTCAGCGCGGACACGCCGGTGCAACTAGTGAATCTCACAACCCTGAGCGCCGGCCCTGTGTTTTCACCCGACAGCCGGTCAATCGCGTACATGGACGCCGGCCGCCTGTTTAGAGTGTCGGCGAGTGGGGGAAGCCCCCTTGCCCTTGCCGACGTCGGCGGCGCCGGAAGCCGCGGCATCGCATGGGGGGCCGACGGCTGGATCGTTTATGCGTCCGGTCCAGGCGGGTTGATGCGCGTGCGCGAGACGGGCGGCACGCCCGAACGCCTCACAACTATCGAGTTGGGCTCCCATTACTGGCCGCAGGTCGTCAACGGCGGACGCATCGTGGTGTTTACAGCGGCCGTCGGAAACATCCTTCAGAACAGCACCATCGAACAGAACAGCACCATCGAAGCCCTGAATCTCGACACGCGGGAGCAGCGGACGCTCGTGTCGGGAGCGCTCATGGCGAGGGTGCTGCCGTCGGGGTACCTCGTGTTCCAGCGGGGCACGACGCTGCTGGCCGCGCCCATCGATCTGCAGACGCTACAGGTGGGAGACGCCGTCCCGCTGCTCGACGGCGTTGATTTCACGGCCTCGGCCGCCGGACACTGGGCGATCGGGGATGACGGGACGCTGGCCTATCTGCGCGGTTCGGGTTCCGGCGACACGATCAATCTAGTGTGGGTGGAAGGGAAGGGCGGCACGTCGGCGTCGTGGACTGTGGCTCGCGCGTTTGCGGACGCGCGGATCTCGCCTGACGGCCGGTCGGCTGCCGTTGAGGTGCGTACGGACGGAGACGAAATCTGGGTGCTCGACTTGGAGCGCGGCAGCAGCACGCGCCTGACGTTCGACCCGGCAGAAGACGAGACGCCGGCATGGTCGCCCGACGGCCGGTGGGTGGCCTATGCGGCCACCCGCGGGGGGCAGCGCGTCATCTTGAGGAAACGCGCTGACGGCAGTGGCGCCGAGGAAACGCTCTGGTCGTTCACCGGGCACGCGCACGTCGACGCCTTTACGCCGGACGGCCGGGCGCTGCTCGTCTCGCGCGACCCGAACGAGCCGCAGACCGATATCTGGATCCTGCCGATCGGCAAACCGGAAGCGGCGAGGGCGCTCATCCAGGGGCCGATGCGCCAGCAGCTGGCGCGCGTGTCGCCGGACGGCCGGTGGATCGCCTACGCGTCGAACGAATCGAGGCGCGATGAGGTGTACGTCCAGCCATTTCCAACGCTCGACGGCCGGTGGCAGGTTTCGACCGGTGGGGGATCGGAGCCGCTCTGGGCGCGGCAGGGCGGACGGCTCTACTACCGCAACAACGAGTCAGTATTCGCGGTCGACGTGCGTGCCGGGACGACGTTTGAGGCCGGCGTCCCGCAGCGGCTGTTCGATAACATCTTTGTCAGGAAAGCGAACTCAAACGCGCATACCGGCTGGGACGTCGGACCGGATGGACGGTTCCTGATGGAACGGCCCGACGAACAGGCGCGCGGCCCGATCAACCTCGTTCAGAACTTCGGCGCTGAGATCGCACGGCGGCTCGCGAACTGAAAAGAGCCCTGTCGTTCACGCTTCTCGGTTCTCGCTTCTCGGTTCGTGTTCAGGTTCGACCGGCGGCTTCGAGCCGCATCACCCGGCGATCGAGCTGCGCGATGTCGGCCTTGAGCTCCACGCGCATGTCGGCCATCTGCTCCTGCAGCGCCACCTGGCCTTCCGCCACCAGCCGGATGTGGCCTTCGAGCCGCTCGGCGACGACGTCGAAATGGCGGCGCGTGCGCTCGGCTTCCTCCCGCATCTCGGCCCTCGTGGCCAGCGGGGCGATGGCTTCTGCCAGTTCAGCCTTCGTGGCGAGAGTCGGCAAAATCTGCTCAACACGCGTCAGCCGCATGTCGATGTTTCTGACTACCTGTTCGAGCGGTTCGGGGGGCATGCCGGCGGTTCCTCTCCGGATTCGCACGAGGGGCGCCGGATCCTCACGGCGCGGATGGCGATCCTACCATCGTCCTCCGCAACCGGCGTGCCCGAAAGGCCCGACCAGGCTATTCGGAGGATTCGCGGCGGCGATCCCTGATGGCCGCGTTCACGCGGTCGGCCGAGAAGCCCTGACGGAGCAGGTACTGCTGCACGCGCCGGAGGTCGGCGAGTGTAGGGCGGCTCGCACCGGTCCCACGGCCCGTGCGCAGGCGCCGATCGAGCGCTCGCGCAATCAGCGCATCCTCGTCGACATCGGCGAACACCTCGGCAACGGCGTCCTGCGCAAGGCCGCGCGCGATGCCGATCGTCTGTAGCTCGCGCAGCACGCGCAGCCGTCCGTGACGCTTGACGTTGGCCTGCGTGCGCGCAAACGCGAGAGCGGTGCGCCGATCGTCGAGCGAGCCGTTCGCGCGCAGCCGCGCGACCGCTGCGTCGATGTCGTCGGTCTCGAACTGGCGCCGCGCCAGCCGCTGCCGGACCTGCGCCTCGCTCAGCTCCCGATGCGCCAGCATCGTCAGGCCGGTAATGTAGGCGTCGGCCATGAGGCTAGTCAGTAGTTGGTAGCTGGTAGTCGGTAGCCAAACGCACTTTCGTAGAGGCGGACCTTCAGGTCCGCCTGAGGCGGGGCTGAAGCCCCGCCTCTACGCCGGATGTAAAACAGGCAAGGGTGTGCTTCAGTTCCCGCCGAACCTGGTGATCTGCGGCGCGCCGCCGCCGGCGCCCGCGCGCGCCATCTCTTCCCGTGCGGAGTCGCCAGTGGTGGTGATGCCCTGCAGGCGCAGCTTGAACTCGTCGACGTTCGACGCCCACCGCAGCGCCTCGTCCTGCGAAATGAGCTTCTGCTCGTACAGCCAGAAGATCGACTGGTCGAACGTCTGCATGCCGTACTGCGACGTCCCCTGGGCGATGGCACTGCGAATCAGTTGCGTCTTGTCGCGATCCAGAATGCAGTCACGGATGAACGGGGTCGTGATCATCACCTCGACCGCCGGCACGCGCCCCCGGCCGTCCGCTTTTGGAATCAGCCGCTGCGAGACGACCGCCTTGAGCACGCTCGCCAGCTGCAGCCGGACCTGCTGCTGCTGGTGCGGTGGAAAGACGGCAACGATGCGGTTGATCGTCTCGGCGGCGTCGAGCGTGTGCAGCGTGGAGAAGACCAGGTGCCCGGTCTCGGCCGCCAGCAGTGTCGTTTCGACCGTCTCGTGATCGCGCATCTCGCCGACGAGAATCACGTCCGGGTCCTGCCGCAGCGCGCTGCGGAGCGCGTGGGCGAACGAGTCGGTGTCGATGCCGACCTCGCGCTGACAGATGATCGAGCGCTTGTCGCGGTGCAGGTACTCGATCGGGTCCTCGATCGTCATCACGTTGACCGTGCGGTTCGAATTGATCTCGTCGATCACCGACGCGAGCGTGGTGCTCTTGCCGCAACCGGTCGTGCCCGTCACGAGCACGAGGCCGCGCTCCTCGTGGGCGATCCGCTTGAGCACGGGCGGCAGCAGGAGCTCGCTGATGGTCGCGACCCGGATGGGGATGACCCGAAACGTCATGCCGATCGTGCCGCGCTGCTGGAACGCGTTGCAACGGAAGCGGCCCAGCCCCGCGACGCTGTACGCCAGATCGACCTCATGCGTAGTCTTGAACTTCTCGTTGAGGGCGGTCGGCATGACGGCCTGGGTGATGGCCACCATGTCGTCGTGCTCGAGCCGGCGATCCTGGGAGATCGGGGTCAGCTCGCCGCGGACGCGCATCATGGGGTAGCTGCCGGCCTTCAGGTGCAGGTCGGAGGCGCCACGCTCGACGGCGATTTTCAGAAGATCGTTGACGTGCATATGATTCTCGCCGGGTCCGCCGCTCGATGCGCTATGCCTCGCGGCGGCACCCGGCCTACGTACGTATCGGCGGACCGGGCCTACGTACCTATCGGCGCGAGGCGGCTCCCGATGCAGTCGTGGCCGGCGTCTGGACGTACTGCAGCCAGCCGTGGGTATCGGGCGCATCGCCACGGACAATCTGGAAGAAGCGCTGCTGCAGCGCCTCGGTAATCGGGCCCCGGCGGCCACGGCCGACCTTCATGCGGTCGACGCTCCGGATCGGCGTCACCTCGACGGCCGTGCCGACGAAGAAGACCTCATCCGCCAGGTAGAGCGTCTCGCGCGGCAGCGTCTGCTCCCGCACCTCATACCCGAGGTCCTTCGCAATGGTGATCACCGAATCGCGCGTGATGCCACAGAGCACAGACGAGGCGATCTGGGGCGTGTAGATGATCTCGTCTCGTACGATGAAGACGTTCTGGCCGCTGCCTTCGCTGATGTTCCCATCCGTGTCGAGCGCGATCCCCTCGGCATAGCCGTCGGTCACCGCCTCCATCTTGATGAGCTGCGCGTTGGCGTAGTTCGCCACGCTCTTGGCCATGGCCGGCGTCGTGTTCGGCGCGTTGCGCGCCCACGTGCTCACCTTGACGTCGAGCCCCTCCTCGATCGCCTCCTTGGTGAAGTACGCGCCCCACTCCCACACCATGATGGCCACGTCGATCGGGCAGCCGCCGGCATGGACGCCCAGCGAGTCGTAGCCGCGGTAGATCAGCGGCCGGATGTAGCAGGCCCGGAACCCGTTGACCTGAATCGTCTCCATGACTGCGTCGGCCAGCTGCGCCTGCGTGAACGGCACCTCCATCCGGTAGATCTTGGCCGACTCCATCAGCCGCCGCATGTGCGGATCGAGCCGGAAGCAGGCAGGCCCCCGGGTGGTGTCGTAGCAACGGGCGCCCTCGAACACGCCGCTGCCGTAATGGATCACGTGAGACGCGATGTGAATCTTGGCGTCCTTCCAGTCGACGAAGGACCCGTTCATCCAGATCTTGCCGGTCCCGGGAAAGGCCATGGCGGTACTCCTGTCAAGTCCCAACTCCCAACCACCAAGTCCCAAGGAGCGCGTGCTTGGAAGTTGGGAGTTGGTGCCTTGGGACTTGATCCAATCGTACCCTATTGCGCCTCTCCGCAGAACGGGCAGCGGTCGGTGCGGGCGTGCAGCGGCTTGCGGCAGTGCCAGCAGAAGCGCGGTTGGGGCGCCTCCCTGGCCTTGAGCCGCGACTGGATGTCGGCGACGTTCTCCTCGGCGCGGGCGGCCGAAGGCGCCAGCGCAGATCGCGGCACGGCCGGCGCGGCGGCGGCGCCAGGGGTGCGGACGGGACGCCGTTTCCGGGCGGCCGGTCCGCGAGCCGCCAGCACGTCCTCCAGCAGCTCCGAGGCCTGCGCGTACCGGCGTCCCAGATCGGGGTGCAGCGCCTTGAGGACGATGTCGTTGATGTCCTTCGGCACGCGGCTGTTCTTGAGCCGCGGCGGCTGGACCAGCTCGCCGCGCATCAGCCGCTCGAGGTCGACCGGCGCCGGCGTGTCGTACGGCAGCATGCCCGTGAGCATCTGATACATCGTCACGCCGATGGAGTAGACGTCGCTCGCGAAGACCGCCTTGCCGTGGAACTGTTCGGGCGCCATGTACGGCGGGCTTCCGATGACGGTCGTGCCCTGGGCAGCGATCTCGAGGATGCGCGAGGTGCCGAAGTCGGTGACCTTGAGCAGCCCGGTCTCCGACAGAAGCATGTTCCCGGGCCGCAGATCGCGATGGAGGATCCCGGCGCGGTGGGCGTGATCGACCGCGTTGCAGATCTGGCAGGTGAAGTCGAGCGTGCGCGGCAGGCCGAGCGCGCCGTCGCGCAGGATCAGCTGCTCGAGCGTCTCGCCGGCCACGTACTCCATCACGATGAAGAACATGTCCTGCTGCTTTTCTGCGGTGAGCACCGTGACGATGTTCGGGTGGCTCATCGAGGCAAGGAGCCGCGGCTCCTTGAGCAGCTCGCTGAAATCGAGGTTCTGCTTGTGGGGGACCTTGAGCGCGACCTTCTTGTCGATCCAGGTGTCGAGCGCCAGGTACACGGTGCCGAAGCCGCCGCTGCCCAGGGACGACAGGATCCGGTACTTGCCGATCACCTGATCGCGGAAGAACACCGTCGCGATTATACAGGTGCGATGGCACTGACGCTTGCCGGTGCAATTGCACTGACGTCTGTCCGTGCGATCGCACTGACGGGGTGTTGGTGCAATCGCACCTCCCGTCAGTACTCTTTCCAGATGGCGAAGAGCGCCGCGAGCGCGACGATCGCCATGGCGTCGGCGCGGAGCGTGCGGCGGCCGAGCGTCACCATGCGGCACACCGCGGCGCCACGCGCGAGCTCCTCGGCGTCCCAGCCGCCTTCGGGTCCGACGATGACCGTCGTCTCGCGCGGCGGCGGGTCCGAGAGGTCGCTGAGGGCGAGCGTCCCCTCGTCGGCCGACGGTTCCACGAACATCGCGGCAGGGCCGGGCAGCGCCATCTGCGCCAGCGCGGTCGTGAGATCGGAAAAGGCGCACGGCTCGAGGATCGGCGGGACGGTGGCTCGTCCGCTCTGCTTGGCCGCGGATACCGCGATCCGGTGCCAACGTTCGCGCCGCCCACCCCGGCGCAGGGCGGCCAGCGTCACCTCGGATCGGGCAGTGACGACCGGCTGCACGGCCGCCACGCCCATCATGACGGCGTCCCGCACCACGTCGTCCATCTTGTCGCCCTTGAGGACGGCCTGGGCCAGGGTGACCGCCACGCGCGGTTCCGCGACCGGCTCGCGCGCGCCGGTCAGGCGCACCGCGGCACGCCCTTTCGACACGGCGTCCACGACGCCCTCGAATTCGCCGCCCACTCCGTTAAAGAGCCGCACGGCGCTCCCGGCCGTCAGCCGAAGCACCCGGGCCAGATGTGCCGCCTCGTCAGGCGGCAGATCGACGAGATCGCCGACACGATGTGCGTCAGGGGTGTAGAATCGCGCCGTCATCGTAAATGGGGTCGGGAGTCATTTTTCGAGGACACCGACCAGGATCAGATTATGGCGTAGCGAGTGTCCTCGAAAAATGACTCCCGACCCCATTTATAAGGAGGCCACATGAAACGGTTCCTGTTTCTCGTCGCACTCGTGGGCGTTGTTCTGGGCATGCCGCTGGCCGCGCAGCAGGCGCGGCCCGATGCGCGCGACATGCGGCTGCTCGGCCATCAGGACCTGCAGGCGCGGAGCGCGTACCATCCGGTCATCCGCCAACAGGGGGAGCGGTGGATCGCTTACGTGGGGCACCACGGCGGCGAGCAGCCGAACCCGATGACCGGACGCCCCGAACCGAACGGCACGTCAATCGTTGACGTCACCAATCCGCGGGCGCCGAAGTACCTGGCGCACATTCCGGGGGAGAAAGGGGGGGGCGAGGCCGGCGGGGCCCAGATGGTGCGCGTCTGCGCCGGGAGCGAGCTTCCGCGCGCCGACAGGAGCAAGTTCTACCTCCTCCGGTCCGCCGGCGGTTCGGGCCACGAGATCTGGGACGTCACCAACCCGGCGCAGCCGTCGCGGCTCACAGTCGTCGTGAGCGGCCTCACGGACACGCACAAGACCTGGTGGGAGTGCGATACCGGCATCGCGTATCTCGTGTCGGGCGATCCCAAGTGGCGCACGAGGCGGATGACGAAGATCTATGACCTGAGCGACCCGGCCAAGCCCGTGTTCGTTCGCGATTTCGGGTTGCCGGGGCAGCAGCCCGGTTCAACCGGGCCGCTCCCGGCGGACCTGCACGGCCCGATCTCGCTCGGCCCGAAGGTGAACCGGATCTACTTCGGGTACGGCACGAGCCGTGACGGCACGGTGCAGATCGTCGACCGCGAGAAGCTGCTGAACGGCCCGAAGGAGCCGACCGAGGCAAACCTCCTGTACCCGCAGATCTCGCGCATGGACCTGCCGCGCGACGGCGGCGCGCACACGACGCTCCCGCTGCTCGGGTTCGACCTGCCGGAGTTTGCGAAGCAGAAGGCGCCGCCGCCCACAGCGCCCCTCGCCACCGACCCGCACGACCACGGCGGGGCCGTCAACCTGGGCATTCCCCAGGCGCATCGCGACTTCCTTGCGGTGGTCAGCGAGTCGACGCAGAACGAGTGCTTCGAGCCGCGACAGCTGGTGCGGATGGTGGACATCACCTACGAGACCCGGCCGATGGGCGCCTCCACGTGGACGGTACCGGAAGCGAGTGGCAACTTCTGCGAACGAGGCGGGCGGTTCGGCCCTCACGGGTCGCACGAGAACCCGACGCCGATCTACTTCGGCCGCGTGCTGTTCGTCACCTTCTTCAACGCCGGCCTGCGGGCGCTCGACATCCGCGACCCGTTCAACCCGAAGGAGATCGCGTACTTCATCCCGGCGGTGACGGAGAAGACCGACAAGCGCTGCGTCGGGACGGGCGCGAGCGAGCGCTGCAAGGTGGCCATTCAGACCAACAACGTCGACGTCGACGACCGTGGCTACATCTACATCGTCGACCGCGCCAATACGGGGATGCACATCCTCGAGCTGACGGGGCCGGCGCGTCAGGTCGCGCGCTTCCCGGCGAGCTAACGAACGTCTTACTGGTCGCTCGGCGGGCCTGAAGGCCCGCCGCTACGGCTCATTTGGTCGTAGAGGCTGGGCTTCAGCCCAGCCTCGGCTCAGGAGAATGCTGATGAAGAGATACCTTGCCGCGGCGGCGGCGTGCTGCTGCGCCGCCTCGCTCGCGCTGGCGCAGAGCGTGGTCCAGCCCACCGGCATCGCGCCGCGCTTTCCCAAGGCGTACAAGCAGCTGGCGCAGCAGACCAGGCCGCCGTCCAACAACTGGCTGCTCGATGCCAACGACGACGCCGAGCGGTTCCGGCGGCTGCAGGTCGCGGCGGGCGGCACCGACATTCCGATGTGGGAGATCGCGCATCGCTACGAGGAGCTCTACGTGGCGATCCAGAAGAGCAACTGGGAGATGGGCGTCTACCACTGGGAGAAGGTGCGCGATCGGCTGAACACGGCCGGCATGAAGCGGCCTGGCCGGACGCAGAACATCGAAGCGTTGTTCCTGGACAACGGCGCCTGGAGCTCGATGCACGACGCGCTGACGTCGAAGGACCGCGCGCGCATGCAGCAGCAGTTCCTGGCGGTGCGCAAGGCGTGCATGGGGTGCCACGTCGCCGAACGGGTCGGCTTCCTCAACGACAGCGCGGTCTTCACGCGCACCGCGTCGTTTTAGCGGGCTTGGCTGAAGCCAAGCACTACGTACACGATGTCGTACGCAAGATCGTACGTAGTGCCCGGCTTCAGCCGGGCCTTCAGCGTTTCAGGAGCGCGAGCAGGTCGTCCACGTCCTTCGGAACGTCCGCGCTCAGGATCTCCGCACCGGTGGGCGTGACGAGGATCGTGTCCTCGATGCGAATGTGCAGCTGCTGGCCGGGGATGTCGAGGATCGGCTCGATGGCGAGCGTCATGCCGGCCTCGAAGGGGAGCGCCCAGTCGCCGACGTCGTGCACCGACAGGCCGACGTAATGCCCGACGTAGGCGTACTGCGGATCGAAGCCCTGCGCCCGGAAAGCATCCTCCGCAATCTTCCGCACCGTGTCCCGCGTCACGCCCGGCCGGATCGCCGCGAGAATCGCCTTCTGCGCGTCGAGCACGGTGCGGTAGGCGTTCAGCTGCGCATCGGTGAAGCGCCCTGAGACCGGCCACGTTCGCGTGATATCCACCGTGAGGTAATCGAGCGCGCCCGCGTAGTCCATGACGACCAGCTCGCCGGCGTTCATGCGGCGCCCGTTGTCCTCGTAGTGCCACTGGTTGCCCATCGGGCCCGACCCGACGATGGCGGGATAGGCCGCGCTCTGCATGCCGTGCTTGAGCAGCCAGTACGTCGCCTCGGCCTCGAGCTCGTACTCGAACCGGCCGGGCGCCGTCGCCTGAATGGCGCGGCGGAGCGCTTCGGCGCTGATCCGTCCGTTGGCGCGCAGAATCTCGATCTCGCGCGGCGTCTTGATCAGCCGCAGGCGGTCGAGGTGCGGCGTGACGTCCTGCAGGGTGGCGGAGGGAAACTGCTCGCGGAAGGCCGCGATGCGGTGGGCATCCTCGGTGGGATGCTGCGCGAAGGGGTTCCGGCGGCGGCGGCCGACCTGCACCGAGATCTCGCTCCGGGCGTGGTTGACCGAGTCCCGTTCGGCGAGCCGCATCCAGATCGTGTCCCCGGCGGCCGTCCGCCGGCGCGCGAGGAATTCGGGGAGGCGATCGAGCATCTGAATCGACGTGAACCGGCGCGTCCGGGCGCCGTCAGCCTCTTCGAGCCAGTTCGATCCCTCGTACCGGATCTCCTGCGCGCTCAGCTTCGGCAGGAAGAGGTGCGCGTCGCCGCTGGCGGCGTCCATGACCAGCGCCGCGTTCAGCGCCTCATTGCCCGTGAGATAGAAGAAGTCGTTGTCCTGGCGGAACCGCAGGCCCGGTGACGGGGCCGTCGCACCGAACATGACGAGCGTACCGCGCTGCAGTGCCTGAACGAGACGCTGCCGCCGTGCCGCGAACTCCTCCGGCGCATAGCCCATGCGCTCGGCCGCGGCGCCCGCGATCCACAGGAACGTGAGGAGCGCGGCCGCAACGAGGACGGCCGCCGGCTTCAGGGGCGCTGCAACGTGACGCACACCCATTCCTCTTCCTCCGTCCGCGCCTTGGGCGTGAAGCCCCCAAAGGCGCCGAGCACGTCGGCCTCTTCGGTGGTCATGAACCCGCTGAGGATGAGATGTCCGCCGGGAGCGGTGAGGTCGGCGAGGCGGGACGCGGCCTCGCGGATGAGCGGCGCGGTGAGGTTGGCCATCACCACGTCGAACGGCTCGAGCGTCACGGACCGGATGTCGACGAGCCGCAGGCTGACGTCGGCCGCGCGGTTGAGCGTGAGATTGTCCTGCGCCGCATGAAACGCGCTCGAATCGTCGTCCATGGCCAGCACGCGGGACGCGCCGAGCCGGCTCGCCGCGATCGCCAGAAGGCCCGATCCGGTGCCGACATCGACGGCGCTGCGGCCGCTCAGATCGATCTGCTGCAGCGCCAGGAGGCACATGCGCGTCGTCGCGTGGTGGCCGGTGCCGAAGCCGGTGGACGGACGGATCACGATCACCAGCGGACGCCGAAGCCCGGCGGCGCCGGCTTCGGCCGGCAGAACCGGCTCCAGGCGGCCCGTGTGCGGCACGTCCCACGGGGGCGCCACGATGGTGTTTCCGATTCGCACGGCGCGGAGCGCTTCCTGTGATTTGGTCACCCAGTCCTCGTCCGGAATATCGACCGCGCACACCGCAACTTCAGGGAACTGCCGGCCGATCGCCCTGGACGCCGCGTCACGATCGGCGTCCGTCTTGAAGAATACCCGCCAGGCGTCGGCCTGGGTCGTCTCGTCGATGGCCGCCACCCCGTAATCGACGAGGGCGGCCGTCAGCAGGTCCGGCTCGGAGGGCCGGCTCACGTCCAGCGCGGGCCAGGTTCGCACGCGTCAGCCGAAGATGTCCTTGACGCGATCGAACAGCCCCCGGTCGCCCTGCTCGCTGACCGGTGTCGGCTCGAACTTCTCCTTCGGGAGCGCCGCCGACAGCTGCTCCAGCAGCTTCTTCTGCTCGCGCGTGAGCTTCCGCGGCGTGACGGCGGTCACCGTCACCACGAGGTTGCCGCGGCCACGGCCGCTGACGTCGGGCAGCCCTTTTGCGCGAAGCGTGAAGGTGGCGCCGCTCTGCGTGCCCTCCGGCACCGCCAGCGTCTCCTCGCCGTCGAGCGTTGGAACCTGGATCTTGCCGCCGAGCGCCAGCGTCGGGAAGTTCAGCGGGATCTCGCAGTAGAGATCGTTGCCGTCGCGCTGGAAGAACGCGTGCTCCTGCACATGGATCACCACGTACAGATCGCCCGCAGGCCCGCCGGCCGGCCCCGCTTCGCCTTCGCCGCTGAGACGGAGCCGCTGGCCGGTGGCAATCCCGGGCGGTATCCGGACCGTGATCTTCCGCTCCTTCTGCACGCGTCCGGCGCCGCGGCAGGCCGTGCACGGCTTGGCGATCACCGAGCCTGTGCCGCGGCAGTGGCCGCAGGTCCTGGCCAGGGTGAACGGGCCCTGCTGCAGCCGGATCTGGCCCCGTCCGTGGCACTGCGGGCACGTCGTCGGCTTCGTGCCGGGGGCGGCGCCGCTGCCGTGGCAGGCGTCGCACGGCTCCTGCCGTGGAATCTGGACGGTGGTCTCGGCCCCTTTGGCGGCTTCCTCGAACGAAATCTCCAGGTCGTAGCGCAGGTCGGCGCCGCGCTGCGGTCCGCGGCGGCGCGCGCCGCCAAAGATGTCGCCGAAGCCGAACATGTCGCCGAGGCCGCCGAGGATGTCCTCGAAGCCGTTGAAGACCGTCGGGTCGAAGCCGCCGGTGGCGGCGCCGCCAAGGCCGGCATGCCCGAAGCGGTTGTAGATGTGCCGCTTGTCGGCGTCCGCGAGCACGGCATAGGCCTCGGCCGCTTCCTTGAACTTCTCCTCCGCGTCCTTGTTGCCGGGGTTGCGGTCGGGATGGTGCATGAGCGCCAGCTTGCGGTACGCGCTCTTGATGTCCTGGTCGGACGCGTCCCGCGGCACGCCAAGGACCTCGTAGTAGTCGCGCCTGCTCACGCCTTCGCTACCTTCACCATGGCAGCCCGCAGCAGGCGGTCGCCGAGCTTGTAGCCGCGCCGGAACTCCTCGATGACCTCGCCGTCGCGATGGCCGGGGCTCGAGTCGTGGGCCACCGCCTGGTGCACGCGCGGGTCGAAGTCGGTGCCGACCGTGTCGATCGGCGTGACGCCGCGCTTGCGCAGCAGCTCCGCCATCTGGCGGTGGATGAGCTCCACGCCTTTCCGATAGACCTCCGCGTCGCTTCCAACCGGCGCCTCCAGCGCGCGTTCAAGGTCGTCGACGACTGGAAGCAGATCCTCCAGCGCCCCGGCCAGCGCGGCCTCGGCCTGGTCGCGACGCTCGCGGTCCACGCGCTTGCGGTAGTTGTCGAACTCGGCGGCGATGCGGAGCAGCCGATCCTGCAGGGCATCCCGCTCCCGCGCCAGCGCGGCAACGGAGTCCTCCTGCCGGCCGGGCGCGCCGCCGGGATCGGCCGGCGATTCCTCCGCGGGGCCCTGATCGACCAGCGCCTCCGCCGCCGCCTTCGATCTGTTGTCGTCGTCGAATTCCGCCATGTTTCAACAGCCACGTAGTGCCGGGCTTCAGCCCGGCCAGGACCGGGGCTTCAGCCCGGCTTAAAGCCGGGCACTACTTCAATGCACTCCGCCCAGTACGCGGGAGACCGCCTGCGTGGTTCCATCCACCAGCGCGATGGTGCGCGAATAACGCATCCGCGTCGGTCCGATGATGCCGACCGTCCGCGTGCTGGTGCCGTCCACCGCCGTCGAGGCGACCAGGCTGAACGAGCGCAGATCGGGCGCGGAGTGCTCCGCGCCGATCACCACGGTCAGCCCGGGACCGTCGATGTACTGGTTGAGCAGGCGCACCATCCGTGCCTTCTCTTCCATCATCTCCAGCAGCGCCCGCAGCGTCGCCAGGGAGACGCCCCGCCCGGTATCTCCTTCGAGCAGCGACGCCGCCCCCTCCACGTAGAGGGTGTGCTGCTCCGGGATGTCTTCCAGCATCGACTGCGCCAGCCGCAGCGCCCGCGCCAGCAGCTGATCGTACAGCGTGCGCTCCTGCTGCAGGCGCGCGAGCACCGCCTCGCGGACGTCCACGAGCGGCAGGCCGCCAAATTCGGTATTCAGGTAGTTGGCCGCATGCACGAGATCGTCGGGGCGTACCTCTTCGCTGGCATCCACCACCTTCTGCCAGACCTGGCTTCCAGGCGAGACCACGACGACCAGGACGCGCGAGCCGCCGAGCGCGACAAACTCGATCCGCTGCAGGAGCGCGTCCGGGGCGCCACTCAGGGCAAATGCCAGATGCCGCGCGGCCCGCGAGACGAGGTGAGAGGCGCTGGCCAGCACGTGGTCCATCAGGGGCCAGCGTTCCGCCTCCTCGCGCAGCCGGTTTTCCACGTCGGCTGAGACCGTCGTGCGCGTGCGGCTCTCGAGCAGGATGTCGACGAACACGCGGTAGCCCCGGTCGGTCGGCACCCGTCCGGCGGAGGTGTGCGGCTGGTAGACGTACCCGGCGTCCTCGAGCTGCGCCAGCATGTTCCGGACCGTGGCGGACGACACCCCGAGCCCGCTCCGGCGAGCCAGCATCTGCGACGCCACGGGCTCACCAGTATCGACGTACTCACGAACCAGTGTGGTGAGCAGGACGCGCGACCGTTCCGAAAGATCGTGAGAACCCATTGCGTGTCAGATGCTTAGAGTGTTTCAATTATAGCCCAGCGCCGCGCGGCGGGCCGGCGGGGCTGAAGGCGGCAGCGCGTAGAAATACACGCGCCGCGCCGCGAGGAGCAGCGGAGGCTCGTCGAGCCACGACAGGTCGGCCACCGGGGAGTAGCGCGCCCGGAAGACCTCGCGCTCCCAGTCGTCGAGCACGACATAGACGGGGCGGCCGAGGCTGCGCATATGGTCGAGGGCGGGCTGATACATGTCGGGGTCGAGCCACTCGAATCGCATGGTGATGCGACCCGAGTAGTAGCGCAGGCTGCCGCTGTGCTGGTTGCAGAGGATGACGGCATCCCCGGGTAGCTCGCGCGCGAAGCGTCCGGCCGCCACGTAGCGCGATTCCTCCTCCGCCACATGAAAGGCGAGGCGTCCGGTCCAGAGCCCCCAGACGGCCAGCGCGATGACCAGCCCGCCGGCCGCCGGGCGGCGCCATGGCATGTCGCGCAGCAGCCGCGTGAGCACTGCAGCCGACGCGGCGAGCATCAGCGGAAACGCCGGCAGCAGGAAGCGGAGGTAGGTCCAGCTGTCGAACGGGGTGTACCAGAGATAAGAGGCCAGCACCGTCGCCGCAAACAGCAGGCAGGCGATCGCGATGCCGCGCGGGCGGCCATCGGCGTCCCGTCGCATCAGCAGCGGCGCCGCGCAGCCGAGCAGGATGAACGGCGTCTGGGTCTGCAGCAGCCACGTGCTGTAGTTCACCAGATTCACGGCTCCGTACGCTGACGCGTAGATGGTCGAGAAGGTTCCGTAGCCCGACGCGAGCGCCGATCCGTACAGGTGGCGGTTGAGGAGCGCGACGGCAAGAGGTCCGGCTCCGAGACCCGCGAGGCAGGCCAGGGCTCGGACCGTCCGCCGGTGGGGGCCGGAGACGATCACGAATCCCAGCAGCGGTAGCGCCAGGACGACAAGATTTGGACGCGTCAGAATCGCGAGCGCGCCGGCGAGGCCGGCGGCCGCTGCTCCGATCGTCGTTCCGGACTGCGCCAGCACGACTGCGGCCAGCCACCAGGCCGACACCGGCACGTCGCTCATCGGCCACATCAGTTGAAACAGGAAGACAGGGCTGACGAGAAGCGCGGCGGCGGCGATCAGGCCGGCTTCCTGCCCCCCGAGCCGCGAGCCGAGCAGAAACGTGAGCCACACCGACAGCCCGCCGAGCAGCGGGACCACGTAGAAGACCGCATCGGCGCCGCCGATCGCCTTGAACGCCGCCATCACCAGCGGCAGGCCCGGCGAATACGTCGGCACCATCGTCCCGCGGTCGTCGCCGGGCCGGTAGCCGAACGGCGCCAGCGTCCAGTTGGCGTATCGCCACTCCGCCTGGTCGGCGAGCGGCTCCTCGACGATCAGCGTGCCGCGCAGCCAGAGGTCCGCCTGGCTCACGTAGCCGTAAGCGTCAGCGCCGCTGGCGGCGAAGGTGCCGAACCGGACGCCGAGGGCGACGGCGGCCAGCGCCAGGACAATCGCGACTACGTGCGCGCGGAACGCGGATGATGCGGGTGGAGGGAGGACCGCGGTGCTGCGGAGGGCCTGTGCGGCCGGCGCGTCGGGCGACTCAACGCCGGGCAAGCGCTCCGTCCCAGCGCATGCTGACGGCCGGCGCGTTGGGGTCGGTCACTTTGCCGTGCTTCACCGCGATGAGCTCGGCCACGATGCTGATGGCAATCTCCTGCGGCGTGATGGCGCCGATATCGAGGCCGATCGGCGCGTGCACGCGCTCGAGCGCATCGGCCGCCACGCCCTCCTCGACGAGCGCGTCGAAGATGCGCTTCACCTTGGCCTTGCTGCCGATGAGGCCCCGGTACCGCATCGGCCTCGCCGCCAGCGCGCGCATGGTGTCGAGGTCGTGCGTGTGGCCGCGCGTGACGATCACGGCGTACGCCGTCGCCGGCAGCCGATGCTGCTCGAGCCAGGTCGGAATGTGCTCGACGATCACGTCGATGCCGGCGCCGAAGCGGTCGGTGTTGGCGAACTTCTCGCGGTCGTCGATCACGTGGACCTGAAAGCCGACCTCGCGCGCCATCGTCGCGACGAAGTACCCGACGTGTCCGGCGCCGAACACGTACAGCTCCGGCGAGGGCTCGACCGGCTCGATGAAGACCTCCATCTGCCCGCCGCACACGAGCCCGGTCTCCTGCGCGAAGTCGTCGTTGAGCTCGAACTGCATGGTGACCGGCTTGCGCGTCGTGATCGCCTCGCGCGCCTTCCAGAAGGCTTCGTTCTCGTAGCAGCCGCCGCCAATCGTGCCGACCGTCCGGCCGTCTGCGTGGACGAGCATCTTCGCGCCGACGCGCTGCGGCGTCGAGCCGGTCGAGGAGACGATCGTGACAAGCGCCACCCCCTCGCCGCGCTTGAGCGCCTCGGTCAGGGCGGCGAAGACCTCCTGGTTCATCGAATTGATTATAGAGCCCTACCAGCGATGGATCTCGCAGTACTCCGCCGGCTCGGTCCCGCTGAGAAACGACTCGTGGTACACGCGCGGGCAGCCGGGCAGCGCCAGCTTGCCCGTGTCGCGATCGATCTCGGCAAAGGTCACGCCCTCCGGCGGGTTGAAGGGGAGGTCTGGCCGGCCTGCGAGCGCGGCGGTCATGAACGCCGTCCAGATCGGCAGCGCCGCCTGCGTGCCCGTCAAGCCCAGCGGCCGGTTGTTGTCGTGGCCGACCCAGACGACAGTCAGCAGCTCCGGCGTGAATCCGACGAACCACGCGTCGCGCAGGTCGTTGGTCGTGCCGGTCTTGCCGGCGGCGTCGAGCGCGAACCCGGCCGTGCGCGCGCCGGCCGCCGTGCCCTCGTTCAGCACGCTGCGCATCATGCTCGTGACCAGAAACGTCGTGTCCGGCCTGGCGGCCCGCCGCGGGGGCGAGGCCTTCGGCCGCAGCGGTCCGGCGGCCGTCTCGATCCGCTGGAGCGCGCGGAGCGGGCGGACGCTGCCGCCGTTGACGAACAGCGTGTACGCCTGGGCCACTTCGAGCGGCGTCAGCTCGAACACGCCGAGCGTGATGGCGGGCACGGCGCGCGGCGGCGCGCCGACCCCGACCCGCTTCCAGAGCGCGGCGACGCGGTCGAACCCGACCGCCTCGCCCACATGGATCGTGCCGAGGTTCCGCGACATCGCGAGCGCCCGGCGCCACGTGATCTCGCCGTCGTAGTCGTCGTAGTTGCGCGGCTCCCAGACCTGGTCGTCAAAGGTGAACGTGGCCGGCTCGTCGACGGTGATCGAGGCGGGCGTGAGGTCGGCGCGCCCCTCATCCGCGGCGTACTCGAACGCCGCGAGGTAGACGAACGGCTTGAAGATCGATCCGGGCTGGCGCCGCGCGGCCACCACCCGGTTGTACTGCGACTGGTTGTACGAGCGGCCGCCGACCATCGCGAGCACCTCGCCCGTGCGCGGATCCACCGCGATGAGCGCCGCCTGCGCGGGCTCCCGGCGGCGCCGGCGCGCCAGCAGCCGGTCGACGCGGGTGAGACCCTCCCGCACGGCATCCAGCGCGGCGCGCTGCAGATTGAGGTCGAGCGTCGTGAACACGTCGACCTGGCCCGGCTGTGTCGTCAATCCAGGGAACGTCCCGGCGATCTGCTCGCTGACCATGTCGACGAAGTAGGGCGCCTCGTTGTCGACCGACCGCGCCACGACCTGGAGGCGCTCCCTGGCGGCGCGCTCGGCCGCCTCCGCCGAGACGGAGCCTTCGTCGGCCATCGCGCGGAGGACGACGTTGCGGCGCTCGACGGCGCGATCGGGGTGCACGAAGGGCGACCGGGGGCCGGGGCTCTGGATGACGCCGGCGATCACCGCCGCTTCGCCGAGCGTGAGGTTGGCGACGTCCTTGCCGAAGAAGAGGCGCGCCGCCTCCGCCACGCCGTGGATGGCGAACGACCCGCGCTGCCCCAGGTAGACGTCGTTCAGGTACAGCTCCAGGATCTCGTCCTTCGAGGCGCGCCGCTCGAGAATCAGCGACATCAGCGCCTCGCGGAGCTTGCGGCCGTAGGACCGTTCGCCGGCGGTCAGCTCCGCATTGAACTCGTCGGCCAGGAAGAACATGCGGGCAAGCTGCTGCGTGATCGTGCTGTACCCGACCAGGTTCGGGTTGTCGCCGAACACGTTCGTGACGACGGCCGCCAGGATGCGGATCGGATTGATGCCGGGATGCGAGTAGAAGCCCTGGTCTTCGACGGCCAGGACCGCCTGCTGGACGTAGGTCGGAATCGTGGCGAGCGGGACGCGGCGGCGCTTTTCGCGCCCCGCGGTCATCAGCGCGGTCAGCAGCGGCTCGTCGAGCTCGACGGCCTCCGCTGCGCCGCGCCCGGGGATCTCGATGCGCTGGATCCGGTCGCCGAGCGCGACACGCACGACCCGCTCGCCGAGCTCGCTCGTGCGCGGCCGGATGGCGATCACGCCACGCTCGAGCGCAAACTCGCCGGGGGCGTCGGCCTCCGGCCGCTGGGCGTAGCCGAGATCGTTGAGCCGCGTGACGAGCTCGCGCCGGCTGAGCGCCTGACCGCGCCGGAGCACGAGCGGCCGGGCATAGACTCTCGGCAGGGTCCGCTCGCGCTCGCCGTGGAGCCGCGCGTCGATCAGGCGCGAATAGGAGACGTAGGAGTAGCCAAGGGTGCCCAGGAGCAGGATGCCGAGGATGGCCGCCGTGCCGACGACATACGGCGCAAGGCCCTTGCCCCCTCGCCCCCTGTCAGTCCTCAAATCGCGATCACCCAGTGCGTCCCCTGATCCGGCGGCAGCTCCTCGGCAAGCCGGTCGATGAGCCCGTCGCCGTACATGTTGAGGAAGTAGACGAATCCGACGGAGCGCTCCTGCGGATGCCCGCCCGGAAAGGCCTGGGCCCGCGCGTGCCGGAACTGGCGGCGCAGCGTCTCGTCCTTGCGCTTGACCGCCTGGATGATCTTGGCGTGCAGCTTCTTCAGGTCGTCCTGGATGCGCCCGAGCGTCGAGCGCGCCGAGGCCTCGAGTGTCGGATCGAGCCGGACCAGCGTGCGGGCGAGCGCCTCCATCCGATCGGCCGCCGTGCGCGAGGCCTCTTCGAGCGACTGGTGGACCGCCGCCGGAATCTGTGACTCGAGCAATTGGTTGAGCACGCTCTCGTCCTGATGGCGCAGCGATTCGAGCGGCAGCTCGTGGCGCGCCAGAAAGCGCATCGCGTTCGAGTCGACGATCGTGGCGGTGGATCGCTGATGCATCAGCGGCATCGGGACGTCGAACGCCTCGTACACGCCGCGCAGCTGCCCGAGGTAGGCGAGCTCGTTGGGCCCGGCCACGTAGCAGACGGTCGGGAACAGCGTGTCCTGAACGAGCGGCCGGAGGAGCACGTTGGGGCTGAATTCCTGCGGGTGCGTGCGCACCCGGTCGGCACGCGCGGGCGCGTCGCCCACGCTCAGGCTCGTCCGCGTGCCGTCGAGATGAAACAGGGCCAGGTGGTCCGGGTGCGGCTCGACCTGCGCGTGGTAGCCGCGGGCCACCAGCGCGGCGCCGGCGGCGGCCGCCAGCCGTGACGTGATGCCCGGGCGTTCGATCTCGCGCGCGAAGAGGCCGGCCGCCAGCGGCTTGGCGGCCGGATCCGCGGCGTCGAACAGGACCAGGCCGCGCGAGCCGAGCACCGACTCGATCCAGTCCCCGAAGGCGTCGGCCATGCCGGTGCCGGTCCGGTACGCCACCCGCAGGCGCTGCATGAGTGGCCCGGTGAACTCGGTCGGGGGGAGCGCTGCCGCCAGCGCGTCGAGCGCCGCGCCCGTGGACTGGTCG